>Ga0207693_10000478_pt1 | contig 36490 bp, 26 predicted proteins | sample LARL81metaG_FD_184347 | JGI IMG/M metagenome (GOLD analysis project Ga0207693, IMG submission 184347) | Corn, switchgrass and miscanthus rhizosphere microbial communities from Kellogg Biological Station, Michigan, USA - LAR L8-1 metaG... | ecosystem: Host-associated > Plants > Roots >... | reverse complement strand
CCTGAAGGGTTTCGCCATAGACGGCGGAGGCGGATCCGGGTATGGCATTTCCACTTCGAGCAGCCAGATGTCATCAACGGCTGATCTATCTCTCTGTCTCGCAGTTACCAACATTCACATCCACGGCGGCACGATAAAGGGTTACGGCCGGACGGACGGCACGGCGGAGGGGGCGGGCATTATCTTATGTTCCCCAAATCCGCCGCCCGGCCCCGCCGTTCCGATGTCTGTGCAGGTAGATCACACGGTGCTGAATTCCAATGAAATCGGGGTGGCATTGATTTCCACGGCCAAGAATAAGATTGCAAACAACTACATATCGAATAACCGGGTGGGAATAGATCTTGCGAATGGGTGCGCGACCAATGCGTTGGTGGGAAATCTGCTGGATGGAAACGAAACCGGACTCGCTGTGGGCGGTCCGAACAACACCGCCGACGGAAACGTAGCGATTAATAGCACACTCCGAGGAATCTTAGTAAGCCAAGTCGCTGTGAATACCCAGACGACTGATAACTACACCTCGCATAATTTAGTTGGAATTGAAGCCCAGGAATTTGCTGCCGGAAACGCATTCAACGGCAACACGTCTTTCGCCAATACAAGTTTCGATCTGGAAGATGACAATGGGAACTGCACCAGTAATACATGGAGAGGCAACTTTTTTGGCACGAGCTCTCCAGGGTGCATTCAGTAGCGTTCCGCGAGGCCATTTCGCAAGGTTCGGGAGACCCATATCACGGTTCCTAGGAGGTCAATATGGAGCGCAAATCGAATCTGGCTGGTTTGGCCGTTGTCGCATTCCTATCGTTCGCCATCCCAGCCGCAGCGCAGAATTTCTACCAAATCACTAATCTCGGTGTACTCCCAGGAGGTAACTGTTCCCTACCTCGCGCGATCAATAACAGTGGTGTCGTTGTCGGCGATTCAGGCACGTGCGATGCTAGTGGTTTCTTCATTACTACACACGCGTTCATGTACCAAAATTGCCGCATGTCCGATCTCGGAACGCTTGGCGGGAGCCAATCTTCTGCGCAGGCCATCAGCCGGCAGGGCACTATCGTGGGTTTCTCCTCACGAGCCGATGGAACGCAACGCGCGTTTTCATATTTCCAGGGGGTAATGTCTGATCTGGGAGGCGACCCGAGCCTTCTGGAATCTGCCTTTGCCATCAGTGGTTGGCAACTTCCGGTTGGAATAGAGAGTGCGACCGGGGGACTCGGTGCGCAAGGCGTTTGGTACTTCAACGGAAGGACGTTCAAGCTTCCTTCCTATCTTCTCAATCCGCCCTCTGGAACAGCGAACGTGCAACACGTGACCGGGGTCAACGACCTACTTCAAGTGACCGCTGCCCTTTCCAGTGGTCAAGGTGAGTTCGGTGGTTTCATTGGATTAGTCGGCGCACCAGGTTTCGGCCAGTGGACACCGATTCAGGGCATTTCAGGTCACACTCAATCAATGCCGGGTGCTGACGTAATTCCACGTGCCATCAACATTAACGGACACACCGCGGGCGAACACGATATTCCCAACCCTCGCGCCATCTTGTCCACCAATCCGAATTCATCCGCCATAGATCTCGGGACGATTGGCAACCAGCGCACCATTAGCGCGGCTAACGCCATTAACAAGAATGACTCGGTCGTGGGCTATTCAGAATACCAAGCTGACCCTGGATTACACGCATTTCTTTACAACGGCAGTACGATGATCGACCTCAACAACCGTTTGATCAATGGAACGGGATGGAATCTCGTGGAAGGCACGGGCATTAATGACAACGGGCAAATTGTCGGATGGGGTTCCTACAACGGGCAAACGAAAATTGCATTTCTGCTGACTCGTACACGTTCCCCGGCTGCCATAGTGTTGCCCTGCCAATCACGCATAGCGCTGCCCTGACCAAGCCCCCAGCATATTTTTTGGGCAATGGGCGGCCTTTCTCAAGCCCTTCCGTTGTCAATCCCGGAGGATCTATGTTTTGCAACTCTTGTGGTCGTCAGAATGAAGACAATACACAATTCTGCCAGGGCTGCGGTAGGCAGATCGGCGCGACATTGTACTCAAGTCCGAAAGGGGCAGTGTCGCCGCCCGTGAAACGAATGGGCTGGTTGAAGATGATCGCGTTTATATTCCTGGCGCTTTTTGTTCTTGGCACTGTTGTGAGCAAGATCTCCGACTCGGGCACCGGCACTTCAAACAGACAAACGAGTCCTCTGGACCGAGTACCACTTCGACGTCTAAACACGTTGAGAACATGATGAAGGGCAAGCCTTAAGCCGCGATTAATTCTTCGGAAATTTCGGGTCGTTCTTGATTTCTCGAATCTGCTGGATGTGACGCTCGGCGTGAGTGGAGATTTCGAGCATCCACTGCCAGCAATCGATCACGTTTCCATAGTCACCAAAGCTGTGGGCACGCATGTCGTCTGTGGTGGTTCTGATGTATTCGATCATGGTGGCGCGCAGCGCCTGAAACTTCCCGAGAGCCTCGTCCAGGTCCTTGTAGGTGTCGACTTTTTCGTGCCCACCGCCGGTCTTGGTATGTACCACGCGATCGATGCCATACCACATAATGTCGGCATCAGTAGACGTCGATTTCTTGTCTTTCATATCCGGGGCCACCTTCAGGGCTTTCTGGATCTCGCGCCAATAGTCAGGTTCGGCCACCGCCAGATGGGAAACGACTTGCCGGATGGTCCACCGGTCCGGCGAAGCTTTGTACTCCAGTTGGGCCGGGGACAACCCACGCACCTGCTCGGCCATCATTTGCGTGGTCATCTCGAAGTGCACAAGCAGGTGTTCGCGGTCCGTATCGGTCATGGGAGCGGCGAACAGGGGTGCAGCCAACAGACACGCTGTCAGTGTCAGAGCCGCCAGCGGCAAGCCTCGGGGCGTATTTCTTCGGGACGTGTTCAAAGCGATGGACATGTCGCAACCACCCTTTCCAGGACTCTATTCCTTGGACGGTGAGAGGAGAGTTCGGTCATCACGCAGAGTGTCGGGCAGGCCACACCAATTAATTCATCGAGTTCGAGAATCGTTAATCGAGAATCTGAAGCATGGCGCCGAATAATGATTTTGGGCGGTTCACTCAATAGGGACGGGATTTCGACAAGACGTCCAGTGGAACAAACCAGTCGCCGATTCCGAAGCAAATGCGGTCAGCACTGGAGAGTTGAGGTACTGCATCGACTGTGGCAAGCCCACTGGCGAAACGCGCAAAATACTGTCCGGAGTGTGGTAAGCCTCAATAGCCGGGCCGGGACTCGCAATAAAGCTTCATTCCGGAAGCATTTGCCCGATTGGGTCACCCCTCCTGCAGCAGGACGGGTATCAGATTTGCATCACCAACCGCCTGCCGCAGCGGTGATCTACACACGGATGCATCGACACGCAAGTCGTCGCTCCATTCACGTTAGTTTCACCCTTGTGCCTTCCCGATCTCAGATTGCGACATCACTCAAGTTCGTCTATCTCACTGGAAAACTTGGCGGAAGCGAGTGGGAGTCGAACCCACCGGCGACAGGAAAACTGCCGCCCGCCGGTTTTGAAGACCGGGAAGACCACCGGGCCCCATGCGCTTCCGCGTTCTCGTTCCATCCATACTACGCTGTGAGTCTTTGCGACCGTCTGCAGGCATCGCCGCAGAACGCAAGCTCCGCAACCGCAGGTTGCTAGAGAGCATGGGACTAAATAATTACTGGTTCCGGAATGGCCCGCATCGAAAGGGGAGAAAAGGATTCATTTCGAGAGGTAGAGCAAAGGGAACCACGGATTTGGCGGATATCACAGTCCTTGTTTTGATGCGAATAGGCACCATTTGTCGAGCTGTGAAACCCGCGCGAATCCGTAGCACAGTTTTCTATTACTTGGGTTGAGGAACAATCCGGATGTAGGGCTTCGGCGATTTCCAGCCGCCCGGATATTGCTTCTGAGCTTCTTCATTGGACACGTTGCCACTAATGATGACGTCGTCTCCGGGCTTCCAGTTCGCCGGAGTGGAAACCTTGTGTTTGGCAGTCAATTGGATGGAATCGAGGACGCGCAGAATTTCGTCAAAATTGCGGCCGGTGCTCATCGGGTAGCTGAGCTGCAATTTGATTTTCTTGTCCGGCCCAACCACGAAAACTGTGCGCACCGTGGCGTTGTCCGCGGCGGTGCGGCCTTCGGAGGTTGTGCCGCTTTCAGCCGGCAACATACCGTACAATTTCGCGACCTTGAGCTGCGGATCGCCGATCATGGGGTAGGTCACTTTGTGACCCTGGGTCTCCTCGATATCGACCGCCCACTTTCCATGGCTGCTCACCGGATCGACGCTCAAACCGATGATCTTTGTGTTGCGTTTGGCGAATTCGGGCTGAAGTCCGGCCATCGTGCCCAGCTCGGTGGTGCATACCGGAGTAAAGTCCTTCGGATGTGAAAACAATACCGCCCAACCGTCGCCGATCCACTGATGGAAGTCAATGGTACCTTGGGTAGTTTCGGCGGTAAAATTGGGCGCAGTGTCGTTTATACGAGGAACGGACGGTGTCGCAGTTGCTGTGTCAGTGCTCATGTAATTCGTCTCCTCAGTCGATTTGGTTGGTCCCGTGGCGGCGCTGCACAATGCTTTTCAGCCCCGCTTCAGACGGGTAAGAATTACCAAAAAAAGAAACCCACCCGATTTTATCCGGGTGGGTGTCAGAAACCTTACTGCGCTACCCAGAGCCCGGCATCCGTATACAACAACTCAAGATGTCCAGCGTAGAGCGCAGAGTCATAGCCTCAACAATACGCGGCCCCTGAAATTGAGTCAAACAATGGACTAATTGTCCGGGTCGGTGATTCTCTGATGTGGCCCATTGCGGGCGCACGGTCATTTTTGTCGTTCCAAACCGTAAGAGTGTTGCGTTAAGCCCGTGTTTTCGCGTAGAAGACATTCAAGTATTCTATTGTCCTCGAAAACGTTGTCGATTGTTTGGAGGTCATCGAACAGGGCAAATGCCTAACCTTCGCCACTTTCCGTTCACACAGCTCGACGTTTTTTCCTCCGTGCCGTTCGAGGGCAATTCCCTGGCTGTTTTTTCTGATGGGCGCGGGCTCAGCGACCAGCAGATGCAAGCGATAGCACGGGAGATGAACCTGTCTGAAACCACATTCGTTCTGCCGCGTGATCCCGCGGTCGAACGCGAACGCGGAGTCCGTGTGCGAATCTTCACCGTCCAGGAAGAGCTGCCCTTTGCCGGTCACCCGACGCTGGGTACTGCCTTTTTTCTACGCGGCTCAACCGGCAACAATGAAGTCACACTCGACCTCAACGTTGGCAGGGTTCCGGTACGCTTTGAGGAAATTTCGGGACAGCCGGTGTTCGGGGAAATGACGCAGGTGGAACCGAAGTTCGGTCTAACCCACGATCGCGAAACGGTGGTACGCGCTACTAGTTTACGCGATGGCGATATTGATCCTTCCTTACCGATCCAGACAGTCTCGACCGGAGTCGCATTCACGATAGTTCCGCTTCGTGGATTGGAGGCGATACGACGATTGCAGGTGGATCTCAGGGGTGCCGCTGAATATTTAGAACGTTCCGCTGGAGGGAAGTTTTTTTACTTTGTGACGAGAGAAACCGTCGATGTTGCGGCCCGGCTGCATTCCCGAATGCTGTTTTACAATGGGGAAGACCCAGCCACAGGTTCCGCCGCGGGCTGCACCGCTGCCTGGATGGTAGCGAATCATGTCGCCAAGCCGGACGAACGCGCGCTCATCGAGCAAGGCATCGAAATGTTACGCCCAAGCCGCATTTTTGTACGCGCCTCGCGCGTGGATAACAGAGTGGTTAACGTTCGCGTCGGAGGAAATGTTGTGGAAGTTTTGCGAGGAGAGGTTTTCTTCTAGGAAACAATCAGCGATTGTCGCGAAAAAATGTAGGCATGCATAAGCTCGATTTTTTTTCAATGGGGCAAATTTACCATTAGCATCGGCGACACTTTACAGCCGGTATCGCTGCCGTTAGGATTTTGTCTCGCTCTGAGTTTGCCGCAACAGTGATCGAAACGTTTTTGGATTCTTGGCGCGGCTTGTTGACAGCCACTTCGGAAGCAGGAATGAAGCCCAAACGAACAATTCTTTGTGTTGACGATAACGAACAATCTCTGTCCATCCGAAAGGTCATGCTCGAAACCCGAGGCTACCGGGTGGTCACTTGCACCAGCGGACAAGAAGCTCTGGAGCAATTCAAACGAGGTGGTGTCGATCTGGTGCTGACCGATCTGATCATGCCCGGCCTTGACGGCGGCAAGCTCATTGATGCGGTCAAGACCATATCGCCCGAAACGCCAGCCATCCTGCTCTCCGGCAAAGTGCGGATTTTCGATCGTGACACCCGGGCGGACGTCTTTCTTCCCAAGGGCATGTATGCTCCGGCGGAACTGCTTGAGCGTATTCGCCTTCTGCTGGTGCGCAAGCGTGGACCCAAGCGGGCACATTCAAATAGCCAGGCCGCAGGTCGGTCCGGCGCAGCTTAGGCGTGATCGAAGTTGATAAGACTCAAACTCCACTAAACCGCCGTTAGCGAATTTTATTCCGCAGCCGTTCGCATCGTACGAGACATCCGTTGTCGCTGGCTAACGCCGGAGAATTTCAGAGTCGCAACCCTAAACACCCAACGCGCTCCGATCTGCCTGCCCAAGCTTCGTGTAATATTCAGGTAGTTGGATGCCTGCCTTCATCGAAGCCGTTGAGCTGCGCAAGACCTACCGAGTGGGCAAAATCGATGTTCCGGCCCTCCGCGGAATTTCCTTTAGCGTACAAAAAGGCGAGTTTGTAAGCGTAGTTGGGCCCTCGGGCAGCGGTAAGTCCACACTTTTTTATCTGCTAGGCGGATTGACGCGCGCCGATGGGGGCCGCGTAATCATCGATGGCGCCGATTTTACCCAACTCTCCGACGCCGAACGGACGCATCTTCGAAAACGCAAAATTGGATTTGTGTTCCAGAAATTCAATTTATTGCCCACCCTGGATGCGCGTTCAAATATCGATATCGCTTTGGACATTGCCGGCACAACCGAGGCCCGTGATGAAGTTTACTTCAAGAGGATCATCGGCCTCCTGGGACTGGACAAACGTCTTAGCCACCGTCCTTCGGAACTTTCCGGGGGTGAGCAGCAGCGGGTCGCGCTGGCGCGAGCGCTCATTAATAAGCCGGCCATCGTTCTGGCAGACGAACCGACAGGCAATCTGGATTCCAAGAACTCGGAGATCGTGCTTGCGATGCTGCGGCATTCCAACCAGGAACTTGGCCAGACGGTGCTGATGATCACGCACAATCCTGAGGCTGCGAGCTACGGTGATCGCATTATTCACATGCGCGACGGCGAAATCGTCGCTCCGGAAAAAGATCCACAATGGACCGGCCAGCCAGCTTGAACAGAAGAAAGGTGGGGTCCTTCTACCACCTGCCCGCGAGATAAATCGCATGGACGACCTGAAAAAACCGATTCTGCCTGGTCGAGGCGCATCGGATTACGAGCGCTACCTCCGCACCGACGAATTGCTGTCGCTGCAAAAGAGCGCCGAAGAGTTGCTCCATGCGGATGAGATGACTTTCCAGGTCATTCACCAGGCATCGGAATTGCTGCTCAAAGGCATTGCCTGGGACCTTGATCGAGCTCGCGCCCTGATCGCTGAAGGCGACCTGCTAAATTCGGCTCAAATCTTGCGCCGTGGCAATCACATGCTGGAATATCCCATCTCCATGCTGCACGAACTGGAGACGATCACGCCTTACGACTACCACCTCATTCGCGCCGGGCTGGGACATGGCAGCGGATTGGACTCTCCCGGATTCCTCGGTCTTCTACATATCGGACCGAGGCTCGGCGACGCGTTTCAGTCGGAATTGAGTAAGGCGGGGATTACCGTGGACGACTTGTATCGCCGTCATCAGGAATTTTTTGGTCTACACGATGTGGCCGAGCGTTTGCTGGATTTCGATGAACGCGTCCATCTTTTCCGCTTTCATCACCTTAAGCTCGCTCAGCGGATCATCGGGGGCGGAGTGGTTGGCACGATGGGAACTCCGGTAGAAGTGTTGCACCAGCGTATGGAACACCTTTTCTACAAAGAGCTTTGGGACGTTCGAAATCGAATCACTGCAGCGTCGATGAAGGTTTAGGTGTGGGCGCGGGCGTCGCGCCTGCGCAGGATTGATCAAAGAGCAAATATGAGCAGCTCAGGTCCGCCTCGTGCGGCTTTTGTCGGAGCAGCTCATATGCCAGGCGCACCGCGGGAACCGCTGGTCCCAAAAAGAGCACATTACGTTGTACTCATGACGAATGGGCGGCTGGCGCCCACAATTTAAGCGTCATTGCTGCAATGTTGTCTCGTTGTTTATAATCAGATTCGCCAAGCGGGAGTAGCTCAGTGGTAGAGCGCGACCTTGCCAAGGTCGATGTCGCGGGTTCGACCCCCGTCTCCCGCTCCAAATTTTCAGAGGAGGAGCCCCGCGACCGCGAGGCTTTTTCCATCCGGCAATAAGGCGCGGTACCCAAGTGGTAAGGGAGAGGTCTGCAAAACCTTTATACGTGAGTTCGATTCTCACCCGCGCCTCCAATCTAAAAGGCCCCGGACAATCGCAAAAACACCGTTCAGGAACCGGATTTTTACAAAATCGCTGAGAAATCGTTAACCGGGATATGCGACTGCATTGTTGTCGCCATTCTTTTGACGCGACGGTTTTGGAACCTTTGAGTGTGGAAATGTCCTAGTCAGCCCTACGATCCGGCTTCGGGATGTTTCAAACTGGAGTCATGCCATCCCTCCAGATGATTTTCCGCCTCCTTATCGCTATGTCCGCATTCCCACTTTTTTTTGTCTTAACCGCAAGAGCTGAACCGCCTTATCGAGAAAACTACTTCAACCAGCGAATTCTTACGGCAGCGTCTACTCGCCTCGGCTACGGGAAAATTCAATTGGGCAACAGTCAAACCCAGTTTGAAACGCTGACGAACTCCGGATATTCAACGGTGACTATTTCGCAAGCCAATGTCACCGGCCCGGGTTTCGGGGTGAGGGGGTTGACCCTCCCCCTGAAGTTGCAGCAGGGCCAAAGCGTCACGTTCAATGTTTTGTGCACTCCCTCGGGACTGGGAAGCATGACTGGGACCGTCGAGGTTGTCTCAGATGCCTCAAATTCGAAACTGGATATCGCTTTGTCAGGCAAAGGTGTTTCTACCGCACGATTGACCTCCAGTTTGAGCGCGCTCAACTTTGGGAACGTCGCGGTGGGCACCAGCAAGACTGTCAACACGACTCTGACGGCACTAGGATCGAGTTTAACAATCTCTTCCGCCACATCGACCAGTCCGGAGTTTCGTCTGAGCGGGCTATCGCTGCCGAAAACGATCGCGGCCGGTGAAACCGTCTCTGTTTCTCTCACCTTCACGCCGCAGAGCAGCGGGGCCGCATCCGGCAACATTACCCTGAGCGATAGCGCGACCAATACCCTGTTGATTGAATCTTTGGCGGGCTCAGGTTCGGCAGGCTCGCAGCACGCTGTCAATCTTCAATGGAGGCCGATTCCGTCCGGAGTAGCGGGATACAACATATATCGCAGTTCCACGCCGGGCGGTCCCTATATCAAGATTAATGCGGCGCCGGAGACCGGTTCTAACTATCTCGACAATTCTGTTCAAGGTGGAGTTACGTATTACTACGTCAGTACAGCCATTGGAACCAATGGTTTGGAGAGCAAATATTCAAGCCAGTTGCAGGTGGTCGTTCCCAACCCCTGAAGAATTTCTGGTTGCATCACTGCTATCAGAGCGAAGAAATTGGGGCTGATTTGAAGTCAGCCCCATGAGCTTTACATCAGTTAAGGCTCTAATCGTGAACGTCTGACAGGGGCATATTCACCAGATGCTCGCTGAGAAACCAGACTTGTAGTTCGTTGGTTCGTAGCGCGTCGCTGACGGCCAGGTCATTGGTGCCGTCGTCGCCTAGTTTATCGGCTCGCTCAGCAAGCTCGCGGCACTCGGCGATAATGATTTTATGCGCGTCCAGCAACCGCGAGAGTTGAACCGGGACTTCCTCTCGCCCACGGGGTGGACGCTCGATGCGAGTGATCTCCGCGACATCGGGAGCCATGGCAAGACTCACTCCTCCGAGCAATTGAATCCGTTCAGCGATGGTATCCACGAGTTCCAACTGTTCGGTGTAGTGCTTATCGAATAGCAAATGAAGCTGGTAGAAGGTTGGGCCAGCGACCTGCCAGTGCGATTTCTTGTAGAGATCGCGTAGGGTCATAGTGTCGGCCAAAAGCTGGTTGAGTTGTTCAGTCATTTCCAGACGCACTGGCTCTTCAAGCTCCAGCGGAAGCGCGTGGCTTACGGTGCCATATTTCTGGATTTCCGGACCTCGCTGGTGAAAATGGGGTTGAGCGGTTATTCCTCCATTGTTCCCTGACATTGATTTCTTGGGCATCGAAACTCTCCTCTTCAGATTTCCTGGCAAAGACTTTTTCGCTGTTGGTTAACGTGTGATGGATGTTGGGTCAGATAGGTTGCCGAGACGAACTACGTTTAAAACGAACTCTCATTATAAGCCCGTTTCGGATCGGATATTAAGGGCACGTCGCCGTGGGTAGTGCGCTGAATTTGCCGCACTAAGTGGCCCACGTCCTTGGTGGTTGATATCTCTTACTTTATTTTGAGCAGAGGAAAAGTTCCGCGAAGTCCGCAACGGAAAGCAATTTAGAACCCTAAACCGCCACGGCTCCCATTTGGCTCGTTGAGAACCGAGCCAGCAAAATTCCGGATAATTGACTATCATGGAAGGTTCCGCACACATTGATGGAGAAAACCAGACGTGGCTGAGACGCAAACTAACGGAGTGGAAGTTCTAGAAACCAGAGAGTGGCTGGATTCGCTGGATTATGTCTTATCGCAAGGCGGTCCGGAGCGGGCCGGACGGTTGCTACAACAGCTCTCTCTGCACGCCACGCGCGCCGCCGGCGTCAATCTTCCCTTTACCGCGACGACTCCCTACCAAAATACCATCGTCGCCCAACAGCAGCCACCGTTTCCCGGCAGTCAAGAGATGGAGCGTCGCATCAAGAGCATGGTTCGCTGGAACGCACTGGCTATGGTGGTACGCGCCAACAAGATCCAGGAGGGGATTGGCGGTCACATTTCCACTTTTGCTTCTGCCGCCACTCTTTATGAAGTCGCATTCAATCATTTCCTACAGGCAAGAACCGAGTCAGACGACCGTGACCTGGTTTACTTCCAGGGCCATGCCGCACCCGGCATGTATTCCCGTGCCTATCTCGAAGGACGGATTCCGGAACAAAAGCTGCAGAATTTCCGCCGGGAATTGAAAGAGGGCGGGGGATTGTCTTCTTATCCTCATCCCTGGCTCATGCCTGATTTTTGGGAATTCCCCACGGTCAGCATGGGATTGGGCCCGATTCAGGCGATTTATCAGGCCCGGTTCAGCCGCTACCTGGAGAACCGCGGGCTGAAAACGGCCACCGGCGGACGAGTCTGGGCATTCATGGGCGATGGTGAGATGGATGAACCCGAGTCGTTGGGTTCAATCACCCTGGCGTCGCGAGAGCGGCTCGACAACCTGATTTTTGTGGTGAACTGCAATTTGCAACGGCTCGATGGACCGGTGCGCGGCAATGGCAAAATCATCCAGGAACTGGAAGCTATTTTCCGCGGTGCGGGGTGGAACGTAATTAAGGTTGTTTGGGGCAGCGACTGGGACAATCTCATGTCGAAGGACCGGGATGGGATTCTGGTCAAGCGCATGGGCGAGCTCACCGACGGCCAGTATCAGAAATATTTCGTTGAGAGTGGAGCCTATTTCCGGCACAACTTGTTTGGCAGCGACCCTCGACTGTTGAAAATGGTGGAGCACCTATCCGACGATCAGCTTTCACGTATGCGCCTTGGTGGGCACGATCCGATTAAAGTGTATGCGGCCTACAAGGCAGCTACCGAACACCAGGGCGCTCCGACTGTCATTCTGGCCAAGACGATCAAAGGTTACGGTCTGGGTGAGGCGGGTGAAGGCAAGAACATTACGCACCAGCAGAAAAAGCTGAATGAAGACGAATTGCGTACCTTCCGTTCTCGCTTCGGGATTCCCATCCCCGATGAAAAGTTGAACGACGCACCTTTCTATCGTCCCGCAGAAGACAGTCCAGAGATCAAATACATGCAGGAACGCCGCAAGCAACTGGGCGGCTACCTGCCGGAGCGGAAAGTTCGTTCCCAGCCGATTGCTCCGGTGTCCGAGGCGCATTTCGAGGAGTTCCACAAAGGCACGGACGGCCGCGAGGCTTCGACCACAATGGTGTTCGTCCGGCTGCTTTCCAAACTGTTGCGCGATCCCGAAATTGGGAAGCTGATCGTGCCGATTATCCCTGACGAAGCCCGCACTTTCGGCATGGAGGCCCTTTTCCGGCAGGTGGGAATTTACTCGAGCGTGGGCCAACTTTACGAGCCAGTGGATATGGATACGCTTCTTTATTACAAGGAAGCCAAAGACGGTCAGATTCTTGAGGAAGGCATCACTGAGGCTGGCTCCATCTGCTCTTTTATCGCCGCCGGGACCGCTTACGCCAATCACGGGATCAACACGATCCCGTTTTTCATTTACTACTCGATGTTCGGCTTCCAGCGCATTGGAGACTTTATCTGGGCCGCCGCCGATTTACGAACGCGCGGCTTCCTGGTGGGCGGAACCGCCGGACGTACCACGCTCGCAGGCGAGGGTCTCCAGCACCAGGACGGCCACAGCCATGTGCTGGCCCTGCCAGTACCAAACTTGCTGGCTTACGATCCCGCTTTTGCCTACGAAATTGCCGTCATCATCCAGGAAGGCATCAAGCGCATGTACGTGGATCAGGAATCGATTTTCTATTACCTGACGGTGAGCAACGAGCCACTGCCGATGCCCGCCATGCCAGAAGGAAAAGATGTCAAAGAGGGCATCCTGAAGGGCCTCTATCGCTTCCGAACGTCGAACAAAAAAGATTCCAAACTGCGGGCGCAACTATTCGGCAGCGGCACCATCATGTATGAAGTGCTCAAGGCGCAGCAGGTTCTGGAAGAAAAATACGGCGTAGCTGCAGATGTCTGGAGCGTGACCAGTTACAAGCAACTTTATCGCGACGGCAATGATTGCGATCGCTGGAACATGCTGCATCCCGGAGAAACGCCGCATGTGCCATTCGTTACTCGAGCATTGAAAGATGCGCCCGGAGTGCTGATCGCGGCATCCGATTACATGAAGGTTCTGCCGGAGTCGATTGCGCAATGGCTGCCGCGGCCACTTGTAGCCTTAGGTACCGATGGTTTTGGACGCAGCGAGAGCCGGGCTGCTCTGCGTGATTTCTTCGAGGTCGACGCCAAGCACATCGTGTTGGCTACACTAACCGCGTTGGCGCGCGAAAAGCAGATCAAACTCGAAGTGCTGCAAAAAGCCGTCAAAGAACTTGGAATCAATCCGGAGAAAGCGAATCCGGCAAACACGTAGAACGCAACGCTGGCGTACCGCCAGTTGTTCAAAGAGCCGTCGAGGGTAAGAGGTGTGACGCCAGTACAGTCGCCTCGGCAGGCGGGGCTACAACGGTGTTATCAGGAGTAAATACTCAGTGACAGAATTCAAGCTTCCGGAACTCGGTGAAAATATTGACCAGGGCGATCTCGTGCGCCTGATGATTTCTCCTGGTTCGAACGTCACCGAAGGCCAGCCAGTGATGGAATTGGAGACAGACAAGGCCGTCGTCGAAGTGCCTTCTTCCGTAACCGGGACCGTAAAAGAAATTCGCGTGAAGGAAGGACAGAAGATCAAGGTTGGACAGGTAATTTTCACGGTCGAAAACGGCGCCGGACCTAAAGCCAAGACCCCAGAGCCAAAGGCTCCCGCCAAGACAACTTCTGCTAGGCCTGCCACTGCAGAACCAGCGCCGTCTGTCGCAGAGAAACCTCGCCCCGAAGCGGCTCCTGCGGGCCCATCAGCCTCTTCAACCACCGGGACTGCAGAATTCAGGTTGCCCGAGTTGGGAGAGAACATCGACCAGGGCGATCTTGTGCGCCTGATGATTTCTCCCGGCGCGAAAGTCTCCGAAGGCCAGCCGGTGATGGAACTGGAGACTGACAAAGCCGTGGTCGAAGTCCCTTCGTCAGTAACTGGCACGGTGAAGGAGATCAAGGTTAAAGAAGGCGCAAAGATTAAAGTCGGCCAGGTAATTTTTACGTTGGAAGGCGGGGGAGTGGTTCAGCAAGAAAAGCCCAAACATTCTCCGGTCGAGCACATTTCCGAGCAACATGAAGCTCGTCTTTCGGTTCAAGCAGCCATTCAAGCTGAGGGAAAGACAGAAGCGGAAGTATTTCTTCCGGACCAGCCGCAGGCTCAGGCTCCCAAGCCTTTCGCTATGCCGGAACAACTGGATAAAGTTGCGGGCACGGAGCATCGCGCCCCAGCGCCGGCCGCACCTCATGTTCGCCGTTTGTCGCGAGAACTTGGCGTAGATATTCACGAAGTGAAAGGCAGCGGGCCGGGCGGTCGCATTAGCGAGGACGATGTAAAGGCATACGCCAAATCTTTGCTCGCTACCAAGGCGGCTCAATCGGCGCAGTCCGGTCACTTCGTGCAACCATCCCTTCCGGATTTTTCAAAGTTTGGAAAAGTGGAACGCGTCTCCATGCGTGGGGTACGGCGCAAGACAGCCCAGCACCTCTGGGAAGCGTGGACCTCGATCCCCCATGTGACTCAGCAGGACAAGGCTGACATCACTGAACTGGAACAGCTTCGTGCCCGTTTCGCTCCGAAGGCCGAAGAGGCGGGCGGCAAAATGACGGTCACGGCGATTGCGCTGAAAGTCTGCGCCTCGGCCTTGAAAGTTTTCCCTCAGTTCAATGCCAGCATCGACATGGCGAACGAAGAAATTGTCTACAAGCAGTACATTAATGTAGGTGTTGCCGTAGACACAGATCGCGGCCTGCTCGTCCCAGTGATTCGCGATGTAGACAAAAAGAATATCGTAGAACTGGCCGCAGAGCTGACCCAGATTTCTCGAAAAGCAAAAGACAAGAAACTGACACCGGCAGAAATGGAAGGCGGGACTTTTACCATCACCAATCTTGGCGGCATTGGCGGAACAGGATTTTCACCGATCGTAAATTATCCGGAGGTCGCAATTCTCGGCCTGTCTCGTTCCAGCATGGAGCCGATCTGGATGAACGGAAAATTCGAACCGCGTCAGGTGCTCCCGCTTTCCCTGTCCTACGATCACCGGCTGATCGATGGTGCGGACGCTGCCCGTTTTCTGCGGTGGATCGCGGAAGCGTTCGAGCAGCCGTTCCTGTTGTCGGTGCAGGGATAGAATGACAAATCTCAAACCACGGTGGACATCGAGATACGCAAAGGAAATTCATTTGTTCTAATTCATGCAAGCTGATGTCCTTCGCGGGTAACGCCTTTCTCACAGAATGACTGAAACTTCAAATTTGCACATTGCTGTGGTTGGTGCCGGGCCAGGTGGCTACGCAGCGGCATTCCTGGCTGCAGATCTGGGAATGCAAGTGACACTGATCGACCCGGAGACGAATCCAGGCGGAGTCTGCCTGTATCGTGGTTGCATTCCATCGAAAGCCCTCCTGCACGTAGCCAAACTGATTGACGAGTCACGCCACGCCAAAAATTGGGGAATCGACTATGCCGAACCCAAAATTGATCTGGTTCGCCTGCGCTCCTGGAAAGAAGGCGTAGTAAAGAAACTGACCGGGGGCCTGGGCCTGCTCTCCAAACAGCGCAAGGTCGAATACATTCAAGGGCGCGCGGCTTTTGAGACCTCGAACACTGTGAAGGTTTCCAACGCCAGCGGAGAAGAGCAGAGTTTGACGTTTGATCGCATCATTCTCGCGACTGGTTCCCGACCTGCGACTATTCCCAGCCTCAAACTTGAATCTGCGCGAGTCATGGACTCCACGTCTGCTCTGGACCTCGGCGAAGTGCCGAAGACGTTACTGGTGGTCGGCGGAGGGTATATCGGCCTCGAGCTCGGAATGGTATATGCCGCTCTCGGAACGAGAGTCTCGGTCGTGGAAATGTTGCCGGGACTGCTTCCTGGTGCTGATCGTGACCTGGTTTTGCCTTTGCACAAACGCGCGGAAAAGATTTTCGATTCCATCTTGTTGAACACAACCGTCGCCTCAATGAAAGAAGAGCCGACCGGCATCCGGGTCACCTTCGGCGGCGCTGACGTCAAGCAATCGGAGAGGGTTTTCGATAAGGTCCTCGTATCGGTGGGGCGGCGGCCGAATTCAGAAATTGATGGTCTAGACAAGACACAGGTCCAACTCGGCGTTCGTGGATTCGTCCAGGTGAACAAACAGTTGCAGACGACGGATCCTATGATTTACGCGATTGGCGACCTCGTGGGCGAACCCATGTTGGCCCACAAAGCATCGCACGAAGGACGAACCGCGGTGGAGGCAATCGCGGGGCACAAAGTCGCATTCGAACCCGCGGCGATTCCCGCCGTCGTATTTACCGATCCCGAGATCGCCTGGTGCGGTCTGACTGAGACGCAAGCTGAAAAGGACAAACGAGAAATCAAAGTCGCGAAATTTCCCTGGGCCGCGTCAGGTCGCGCGACGACGCTGGATCGGACAGAGGGTATGACCAAACTTGTACTCGATCCGCAGACTGAGCGGGTTTTGGGGGTCGGCATCGTGGGAGTTGGCGCGGGTGATCTAATTTCAGAAGGCGTGCTGGCAGTGGAAATGGCGGCAGTGGCCAAAGACCTCGCTCTCACTATTCATCCGCATCCCACTTTGTCGGAGACGGTCATGGAAGCCGCTGAGGTTTTCTTCGGAACCAGCACCGACATCTATCGGCCGAAGAAGAATTAACCCGCACCGATATTCGGCTTGAATGCAGGTGCGAGCGTCCCGCTCGTATCGAATTCCGGCTACCAGTGGGGCGCAGGCGCCTGCATTACAATTTGCTTGAGAAGAAAACATGTCTTCTTTGCTCCAACGAGCGCTTCGGCTGTCCATAATTCTGGCAATGATGTTGCCGGCGTTGGCTTACCAGTTATTGCCGGGGCAAAAGCCTGCCAATGGAAACGCCTCTTCGACTGGAACCCCAGCAGCAGACCCTCTCGGGCGAAACACGCCGAGCGGGACCCTTTATGGATTTTTACAGGCAGCGCAATCCGGAAGTTACACAACGGCGGCTCAATACCTTCAAATGTCGCTCGTGCGGCGCCAGACCCAAGGCGAGGACACAGCCGCAAAGCTGAAACTAGTGATTGATCGCTCGTTTTCCGGCGATCTGAGGCGAATCAGCAACCAACCAGAAGGCACGCCGCAGGAAGGAATGCCACTCGATAAGCAGCGAGTGGGCACCCTGAATGCGGGCGACATCGATGTCGATCTCATTCTCACCCGGGTTACGGATTCTGACGGTGCACACATATGGCTGATCTCGTCCGACACGCTGGCCAGGCTTCCTGAACTGTACGAGCAAGTCGCGGTACACCAGGTCGAGACCCATCTTCCCCGCTTTCTGGTTCGTCACCAGTTTTTGGGACTTCCACTGTGGCAGTGGCTTGCGATCCTGCTTTCCATTCCTGTCGCCGCTCTGCTGGGATGGTTGGCCGTTCAGATATTGCGGCTTCCATGGTATTCGTGGGCACGCTACAGACAGCATGCCGTGGCGGCCGCCTGGAATTCGTTCGTGCGTCCCCTTTGGGCGCTGCTTGGCGTACTCATTCACGAAATTATAGTTTCTTACCTCCGCATTCCGGTACTCCCAAGACATTACTACCAGCAAGTGGCCGGCGTGGTTGCGATTGTCGCGTTCAATTGGCTGTTGTGGCGATTTCTACGAGAAGTATTACGGAGCGTACGTCAGCGCGCCATTTTGTCCGGCCGGATGGGAACCAGTTCACTCATGATTTTGGGTGAGCGAGTTCTCAAAGCAACAATCGTCGTGCTCGCCATTTTTCTGGTATTGGGAACACTAGGCTTCAACCTGACGACGCCGCTAGCGGGCTTGGGCATCGGCGGTATCGCTATCGCGTTCGCCGCACAGAAAACATTGGAGAATCTTTTTGGCGGAGTTTCGATTCTCGGCGACGAAGTGATCCGTATTGGCGATGTTTGCCGTTTCGGCGATTCCACCGGCACCGTGGAGGACATTAGTCTACGTTCAACCCGAATTCGGACTGCGGACCGGACCGAACTTTTCATCCCGAACGGTTCCGTGGCGACGATGAACGTAGAAAACTTCAGCCGGCGTGACAAGATTCTTTTCAATACCAAGCTCGGGTTGCGTTACGAGACTTCGCCTGACCAGATGCGATACGTACTCGCGCAGGTCCGGCGACTGCTGTACGAACATCCCAAGGTCGAAACCGAGAGCGCAAGAAACCGATTTATCGCATTTAGTGAAAGCGCCCTGACCATGGAACTTTTTTGCTACGTTCTGACCGTGGATTTCAATGAATTTCTGGCTATTCGAGAAGACCTGCTGCTGCGGATCATGGACATCATCGACGCAGCTGGCACCGGTATGGCCTTGCCGTCAGAGACGGTATATCTGGGTCGGGACACGGGTGTGGACAAGGAAAAAGCGGAGCGCATCACTCGTCTGGTTCAGAAGTGGCGAGAAGGCAATGAGTTGCCTTTTCCCGATTTCCGACCGGCCGATATTTCTGAGTTCAGTAATTCACTACCTTATCCGCAACCCGGATCAGCCGCGGCACGCAAAGATAAAACGGAATGAGGTCGATTCGTCGAGTTGGCGATTGGTTGACTGAATTTTGGGCCGTCCCAGCGTTGCCTGAGATCCAAACCTTTCCTGGGAGAAATTCATGTTGAGTTCTGTGGCCGGCACGGCCGCCATTCCGGAAATTTCATTAGCCTGGACCGAACATTCCATCGCGAAACTCCGCGACGAACTAATTGCCGCGCACGGCGACTCACAGCGCTTGCGAATTCAGCGAGGCCTGCTGCAAGTAGCACGTTTCTGGCGCGGCGACGATGGCGACGCCGCCACTTTTGAAGATTTCGTGAGAGCGCATTTCGCGGGCGACCAGTCTGCCCTGGATGCGATGTTTAGCCGTCTCGAGCATTTGCTGGAACATCTCTCCGGGTATATGCACGAAATGAATCGTGAGTTTCGCCAACAACTCGACCTCGATCTTGGACCAGTACTAGCGATCGACGAACTTATTGGCGGTTACGATCCCTCGGCTCACGTGATTGATGATTTCTTTCAAAACAAACTTGCCTTCGTAGTCCTGCTTAATTTTCCCGTAACAAGTTTGGCAGAACGTCTCACCGATGCGCGGTTGTGGTCACGAAGGCAATGGGCCGAAGTGCGTCTGGCGCAAAGCTTCTCCAAAAGGATTCCCGCGGAAGTCAACCTCGCACTCGCACAAGCCGAGGCCGAGACCGGGCAGTATGTTTCTGAATACAACATTTGGATGCACCACGTACTTAATGCACAAGGCCAAAGACTGTTCCCGCCGAGGATGCGTTTACTCAGCCATTGGAATCTGCGAGACGAGATCAAAGCCAGCTACACAGACTCGTCGACAGGGCTCGAAAAACAACGTGTGATCCAGCAAGTGATGGAGCAGATCGTGAATCAATCGATTCCAGCGGTTGTGATTAACAACCCCGCCGTCGATTGGAATCCCTTTACCCGTGAGATAGCCCCGGGAGCCGTGAAGGATTATGACCGTGCCGCGGCAAGCTCGAATTCAAACGCAGCACGCGAACCTGATACCCGCTATGCAATGTTGCAGAAGACATTTTTTGCGGCGCGGAAAGCTGACCCTTATTCTCCAGCAGCACCAACCTTGATCGCACGACGCTTTGATGAAAACCGGGAAATTCCTGAACCTCGGGTTCGAGCCATGCTGGAACAAGTCCTGAGTTCGCCGCTAGTACCACGGTTGGCGAACCTCATCCAATCCAGACTCGGCCGTCGCCTTGAGCCATTCGATATCTGGTACAGCGGTTTCAGACCAGGCAGCCAGTATTCTGAGACACAGCTTGACGAGATGGTCGCAAGACGATATCCGACCGCACAGGCATACCAGCAGGACATTCCTCAACTACTGATCAAGCTGGGCTTTTCCAGGGAACGCGCCCAATATCTTGCCGCCAATATTGCGGTTGATCCGGCGCGTGGGGCGGGACATGCCATGGGCGCGGAAATGCGCGGACAAAAAGCACACCTTCGCACCAGGGTGGAGGCCAATGGCATGAATTACAAGAGTTTCAACGTTGCCGCGCATGAATTGGGGCACAACGTCGAGCAGACTTTCTCCTTGAACAGTGTAGACCACATTTTTCTGAAAGGTGTGCCCAATACGGCGTTTACGGAGGCGTTTGCTTTCGTCTTCCAGAGTCACGATCTGGAATTACTCGGACTGCCTGCGCCCAACGCAAAGCAAGAAGCCGAGAAGACGCTCAACGATTTCTGGGCGACCTACGAGATTTCCGGCGTCGCACTCGTAGATATGGCTGTCTGGCACTGGATGTACGATCATTCGCACGCTTCGCCTGAGGAACTCCGAAATGCCACACTGCAGATTTCAAAAGATGTCTGGAATAAATACTATGCGCCCGTCTTTGGTAAGGAGGATGTTGTATTGCTAGGCATCTACTCTCATATGATCGACGCATTTTTGTACCTTCCCGATTACCCCATCGGACATTTGATTGCGTTCCAAATTGGAGAACAGATGAAGAAGGCTGGCTCCATCGGTCCAGAGTTTGAGCGTATGGTGAAAATCGGGTCGGTTGCTCCCGATCTCTGGATGGAGAATGCCACCGGACGGCCCCTCGAGGCAGATGCCTTGTTGGAAGCGGCGCAGAGGTCGTTTGATGTAGTCACCAACGCAGCGGATCACTGAGTCCGCAATACCGGCTTGCGGGCAGATGTCCACCAGTGCAGTAACAGATGGGTGGGCCAGTAAACCAGCATCGGCACAGCGATCAAATAACCTGTCAAATACAACGCGCCTGGGACCAGGTGCTGCTCCTGAAAAAAAGGCCCTCGCGCCCAGTTGATATCGGACTCCGGACGCCATAAATAGTTAATCGGTACGACCACCCAAGCCATAAGCGTCTGATATTTCCATCCACGCTGGTCATATCCCAACTGCCAAATCGCCCAAAGCAGCAGTGGTGGCGTCACCAAGTGAAACAGGCCGAAGCAGCGCACCAGAAGCGGCAGTGTTCCATCAAACATGTATTCCGTCCCACCAATCGGATGCTTGCCACTGATGGCCGCAACCAGCAAATCGATGGTGTAGAGACTTTGGAATAACAACAATCCGCAGGCTTGCCACGAAAAAAGCAGGGAGCTTTCCAGCCACAGGGCGGCTGCGACGAAAACATTCCCCAAATCGCAGAAATAGAGCAGGTTCTGAGCGCCATACTGCCTCCAATAAAACGGCGCCCACACGAGAACCCAAACGGTCCACAGGATCTTGAGCCAAAGCGGCACGCGCATTGTCGCCATTGTAACCGCCAATTACCACAGTAACTTGCTGGCCCCGAACCCTCTATCTACGATTGACTACTATGAGTTACCAAGCGTTATTGTTCTGTCTGGACGAAAGGACCGCTCGTGTCGTCAGCCAGGTGTTGAGCGATCTCGAGTTTGTCGTCGAGCCCTGTAACGAGCCTTTTGCCGCAGTCAAAAAACTGATGACTCAGCATTTCGATGCCATTGTCGTCGACTGCGATAACGAACAGAACGCGGCCCTCCTGTTCAAGAGCGCACGCAATTCCGGTTCTAACCAATCGTCATTGTCAGTCGCGATGGTGGAAGGACAGGCTGGTGTTGCCAAGGCATTTCGCCTCGGCGCCAACCTGGTCCTCAGCAAACCGATCAACATTGAACAATCCAAAGGAACGTTACGGGTTGCGCGTGGCCTGCTGCGTAAGGGTCAAGCGGGAAAGCCCGCGCCAGTCGCGGTTTCTTTAGGAGTTCAGGAACCGATTGCCACACAGCACTTGCCCGAGCTTCCGACATTCGCTACCCCGCGAGCTGTCATAGCACCACCTGTAGCCAATGCTTCTTTTGAACTTGAGGCAGAACCTGCTCCACTCCCCGACGCGGTGGATGCTGCACTACTCGAATGCATGCCGGATTCTTCTCCATCATCGGTAGAGGTTTCCGAGCAGTCCGTAACCGAGGCTGCATCAACCAAGGAATATGCCTGGCAACCGCGCTCCAAACCGATGGCGGAACCGATGGCATCGGCACTGCGACGCGCTGCTGAAGCTGCAGGAAAAGCTGACTTTGATAATCCTGCAACAAGCCATGTAAGCCTTACGCAATCTGGAAGCGGAGCCGCTGCGGCTCCCGCCCGCGCCAAGGAATCAAAAGTAGAACCCTTCGAATCGAAACCAGTCGTTAAGGCCCAGCAGGCTCCGGCCGGAAGAGAGATTGCTCATGAGCCAGCCGTGGTCGAGACCGCGGAGAGACAATCTTCCGCTCCAGCGAAGGCGGCCGTCAGCTTACCTTCTCTCGACCATAGCCGGAAGCTGGATGTGCGGGAGCTGCAAGCCTCGAACGCAGGCGGCAGCAAGAAGACCGTTCTTATCGCAGTCGTGCTTTTAGGAGTGGCCGCCGCCGGTTATTTCGGCTGGAGCAAGATGCAGTCCGGCCATTCGCAGAATGCAGCTCAATCAATTGCAGCGGGCGCTGCCTCGCTACCGCCGGCGCCTGCGGCGGCAGTTACACAGCCGTCTGAGAACGAAAGCGCATTACAACCTCCGGACGCCGTAGTCAACGGATCCCCGCAAGTCTTGGCTCCGTCAAAGCCTTCCGCGGCGGTTGCCGCTGAGGTTCCTGGCGTCAAAGCATTGAACCCAGTTAAAGCTGCATCCAGCGAAAACGCCGCTTCCGAGATAAAAGCTACGAGCTCCACCCCACCGGAACCGCGACCGGCGTTAATCGTGAATAACGGCGTTTCCAACCAACCCAAACCTGTAGTCACTGCGGAGGAACCGGAACAACCTCCGACCGCGACCAGCATTGCGACGGGCACCGACAACTCAGCGTTGACCGGCATAGTAAATACGAACGCGATCAATGCCCAAAAAGCCCCTCAGCAGACGTTGAGAATTTCGCAAGGGGTCTCGCAAGGTCTGATTCTTAAAAGAGTTCAGCCTGTCTATCCGGCGCAAGCCTTGCAGATGCGTATTGAAGGCGCCGTCGAACTGCAGGCGACCATTTCCAACGCTGGAAATATAACGGGGCTCAGGCAATTGACCGGCCATCCGATCTTGGGACGCGCCGCAATGGAAGCCGTTCGGCAATGGAAATACAAACCTTATTTTCTAAATGGCGAACCGGTGGAAGTTCAAACCCAAATCACTGTGAACTTCAAACTGCCGTAAACACAATCACATCGAAAAACGAGACACGGCGCGAGGCAGCACCTAGCGCCGTTTGCTTTTGCCGCCAAGAAATACTGTGAATGATCGTGCCATAGTCGCTTCAAACTAGTGCCGACCCCGCATTTTCCTCTAGCCGCCCGTCAAATCACGGTCTAAATCTCCGGGTTATAATCGAGAGATGTACAGTCGTCAAAATTCGCTTCTGTACGTGGGTGAACAGATTTTATGGACTTTAAATTAGTTAGCGATTACACCCCGCAGGGCGATCAAGCGAGTGCCATCGAGTCCCTGGTTCGAGGTATTTTCGATCGCGAGCAGCACCAGGTTTTGCTGGGAGTCACCGGCTCCGGGAAAACTTTCACCATGGCCAAGGTGATTGAGCAGGCCAACCGGCCTGCCATTGTGATGGCGCACAACAAAACTTTGGCGGCCCAGCTCTATCACGAATTCAAGAGTTTTTTCCCGCACAACGCGGTGGAATATTTCGTATCTTACTACGACTACTATCAGCCGGAGGCCTACGTTCCCGCTGCTGATCTCTACATCGAAAAGGAATCCACGATCAACGACGAACTCGACAAGTTGCGTCTGTCCGCAACCAGATCATTGTTTGAGCGTCGTGATTGCCTCATCGTGTCGTCGGTGAGTTGTATTTACGGTCTCGGATCACCGGAGGCTTATTACGGCATGCTTCTGTTCCTGGAAAAGGGACAAAAGATTAAACGCGAAGACATTACGCGCAAACTCGTGGAGATTCTTTATGAACGCACCGACGGCGACTTCCGGCGCGGTACTTTTCGGGTACGTGGTGATGTGATCGAAATCTTTCCCACTTACGACGACATGGCCTACCGGGTTGAACTGTGGGGCGATGAAGTCGAATCGCTGTCTCAGATCGATCCACTGTTTGGCACGGTCAAGCAGAAATATGTTCGCCTGCCGATTTATCCCAAGACACACTACGTGATGAAGCCAGAGACTCGCGATAAAGCGGCCCAGTCGATTCGCGAAGAGCTACTGTGGTGGGAGGCGGAACTCGAGAAACAAGGTCGACTGGTGGAAGCGCAACGTGTACACCAGCGCACCATGTACGATCTGGAAATGATAAAAGCCATGGGATATTGCCATGGTATCGAGAATTATTCCCGCCACTTCACCGGCCGTTTGCCGGGTGAACCGCCTCCCACCTTGCTTGACTACTTTCCTCGCGACTTTTTGATGTTCATCGATGAATCGCATCAGACCGTTCCCCAACTTCACGGTATGTATCACGGAGATCGCTCTCGCAAAGAAACCCTGGTGGAGTATGGCTTCCGCATGCCGTCGGCCCTGGATAACCGTCCTCTCACCTTCGAAGAATTCGAACACCGCATGAATCAGATGGTCTACGTTTCCGCTACACCGGGACCGTATGAGCTGACGAAATCCGCGGGAGTAGTAGTAGAGCAGATCATTCGCCCGACTGGGTTGGTCGATCCTCCCGTAGAGATTCGGCCTGTTAAAGGGCAGATCGACGATTTGTTGCACGAGATTCGCACCCGGGTGACGAGGGGCGAACGCGTTCTTGTAACCACCCTCACCAAACGGATGTCCGAAGACCTGGCTGAATATTACAGCGAGGTAGGAGTTAAGTGCCGGTACATGCACTCTGAAATCGAGACTCTCGAGCGAGTGAAGATATTGCGCGATTTGCGCAAGGGGGAGTTCGACGTCTTGATCGGCATTAACCTCCTGCGTGAAGGCCTCGACTTACCTGAGGTTTCATTAGTCGCGATTCTCGATGCCGACAAGGAAGGTTTTCTTCGATCGAGCGGATCTCTTATCCAAACCATAGGTCGTTGTGCACGCAACCTGAATGGCCGCGCTTTGCTCTATGCTGACCGGATGACCGACTCGATGAAGAAGGCCATCGACGAAACCGATCGCCGTCGCGCTATCCAGGTCGCCTATAACGAATCTAATGGGATCACACCCGAGTCAATCATCCGGCCGCTCGACATGACCCTGGCCAGAATCATCGAAGCCGACTATGCCGACCTGACAGACATAGAAGCGGAAGGATTGCCTGAGTTCAAGTCCCAGGTTGAACTGGACGCTTACATCACCAAGGTCGAAAGTGATATGCGCGAAGCCGCCAAACGCTTCGAGTTTGAAAAAGCGGCGAAGTTAAGGGATGCGATTAAAGAACTGCGGACGAAGGAGTTCTTGTTTGTCTAACGATAAAGAGCGGCCAGAGCGGATGCAGGCGCAAATTTTCTGTGGATGACACTTTTAGAGGCGACTACGAGCCCGCAATCGCTGATCGAGATTTAGTTCGGGCTTCGTTCTCAGCTTGCTTTTCAACAGCGTTCATTTCTTTCTCGATGGAAGAAAAGCGTCGCAGGATTTCATGCATGCGGATCGCCATGTTGCGGATAGTTTCGATTTGCGAGCGCTCTCCGGCGGACAGCGAACCAGGGTCGAGGACCAGAAGTTCGGAATTACCCAGGACTGACGTCAGCGAATTATTTAATGTGTGCCGCACATCGAGCATATAACGGCCGAGAGCGGCCTGTTGCTTCAATGATTTTCCGGCCTGTTCCGCACGATGGGCCCGCGCCAATGCCTGGCCAAGTTTCAAGATTTCCGCGGACACCAGCACAACCGCTTCCAGCCAGCCTTCTTGCTGCAGCACAACTCTTACATCAGGCCCCGTTTCTTCGACGGATTGCTTGTTCTTGCTCACCAGCACAGTCGGCTTGCCAGATAGATTTAGAGCACCGAGCACCGGAGAAAGCAGCGTAGCGTGAATGCCCCCAACGATCGCCAGAGCGAAGCCGTCCGAGTCCAGATCGCGGCAAACGCCGGCGCTCATCAGGGTAAATTCGGGCGCATTCCGTTCTCCCTGCCACCGATCCATGACGGCGCGCGAGAATTCCGGATCGTCAGAAATAATGAGTACGGTGGCCTGGTCCAATCTCGTCTCCGTTTTCGATTCGTGCGTCTTTTGAATCGTGTTGCTCTGCTGCGAACCGGCGGCGCTATTACAAAAACCAATTGAGACTATTGCTCTGTATCGCCGGAATCATCGATCCCTTCAGGAGCGGACTTAACCTCAAATTCGCCGGCATCTGAAACAGAGTGAGTAAATTGTGCGCCAGCAGCAGCGGCGGCTCTAGCTCTCAAAACGGGCGGCTGACTTGGCGTTGCAGCAGTCGCCTTCTTACCGGTGCGCGTCAACGCTGCGTCTACCACATTGCGTAGGTCCACCAGCATCCGCAATGGACTGCCAGCAGAATACTCCGCATGAAACATAACCTTCCAGGACTGGCAGATCATGCGCAACCGCACTACCGGCTCGTCCGCCGAAAATTGCGCTGACCGGCAATCCAGCGTAGCGATGCCCTGCGATTCTAGATCCCGCAATCCTTCCAGAATTGTATTCAAGTCCTGATGCATTAGCCGGAAGAAAACTCGCCGCATCAAGAAGCTAAAGCGAGTGAAAGCCACCATGGCGACGGTTTCAAAATAATCGTCTCCCACCGAGACCTTGAGTTTCCTGCCCTTTTCCAGAGTGCCGCTGGTAAGTAATTCGTTCAGGCTGCGGCAGGCATCGGCTGCCTGGATGAAATCATCGAGAGGATGAAGCCATGACGGAAGGGTCAAATCCACGCTTCCCAGAACCGGATCCAGCATCTGCGCCACATAGGCCATATCCACGTCCGTGTCTTCGAGACGCGAAGGGGTGCAGTGGGAAAAGTATTGGACCAGCAGAAAATCGATCTTGTCGCGGTCTAACTCAAGACGCGGGGTGCGGTGCAGATGATGATCAAGCAAAGTCTGCAAACCTTCCTCGCTAGTCAGGCTTGTGGTCTGCAGGAACTGACGCAACTGATGAACCTGTATTCTCTGGTCCATTTCCAGAAGCCATTCCCGAGCTTGCTCTACCGACTGTTGGGGCGGATTTCTCCGTCCTGTTTCCAGGTCGTCACAGGCGGGCAAGTCGATCACGAATTCCCGTGCCAATGCGCTGTACAGAGGATAGAGGAGGCGCGCTTCAGCCCACTCCGCAGCCAAATCCTTCGTCTTTGGTGTCAGTTTCATGATTTCACGATCCAGTTGGAAACTTCCTGAGTAAAGCGAGCAGCAACAGCCGTTCGCCCGCTTGTATATTGCAACGCCACCACCGAAGCTTCGGCATCTAGAGTACCGTCGGAATTTTGCAGCCGCAGCATATCGGCGAACTCCAGAGGCAGGGTTGACGAAAAAAGAACTTCCCGCGCCGTTCCGAACTCAATCACGGTGCTTTCAGTAGAAGCTTTTTCGCCGACCACTCGAGTCAGGCGCACCGGAATGCGAACGGGACTCGCCTCCGGAACGAACTTCGCCAATTTCGCGGCACAACTTTCCTGCCGCACTCGCGCTCTGCCGGTGGCCTGTGTGGGCACGGCGATACCTCGAATCTCCAGGGTCGACGCGGCCTGGGTCCCCGGGCCAGCCGGTTAGCATTGACTAGGGCACCCGGACCGCATCGCAGGAAAATATTGCACGAGCGAGGCCAAAGTTAGATCCGGAGCATTTCGTCCGTAAATTATTCATTCGTAAAGATATGTACTCAGTCCATCAAAGGCCAAAGACACCAGATACGACCTTGCCGTCTCACAATGAAACGCAGTCTCACGACAACGCCTATTGCAATGCCTGGCTCGCGGCTTCGCCTTCACGTCCTCCGATGTTGTAGCGCTTCAGCTTTCGATACAGGGTCGCTCGGCTAATTCCCAGCATCTTCCCGGCAAGTGCCTTATCGCCTTTCACCTGCTCGAAAACCCGTTGGATGGTGGCGCGTTCGATGTCTTCCAAGTCGGTGCTGCTGAGCCGGGTAGTGGGGATCTCATCGCCCAACGCCGCTCCAGCATTGGCGGTAGTAATGGAAGGTGGCAAATCGTGAAAATCGATGGTCCGCTGATCACCCAGTGCGACCGCGCGCTCAACGCAATTCTCCAACTCGCGCACATTCCCGGGCCAGTCATATTGCAGCAATGATTTCATCGCTGAGGTTGTGATCTGGATCGAACTGCCCCGCGCATAGCGTTCCAGGAACCAATGCGCCAGCATCGGAATATCTGAACGCCGTTCCCGCAGCGAAGGCAGCCGGACCGTCACCACATTCAGACGAAAATAAAGATCCTTACGGAAGGTCCCGTTGCGATACTCGACTTCGAGATCGCGGTTAGTGGCCGCGATGACGCGGACATCAACCTTCAGCTTCTGATTGCTGCCCACCGGCCGAACTTCCTTTTCCTGCAAAACGCGAAGTAGCTTGGCCTGCATCTCCAGCGGCAATTCACCTATTTCATCCAAAAAAATGGTTCCGCCATCGGCTGACTGAAACAATCCGGTTCGCGCTTTTACTGCACCGGTGAAAGCGCCCTTCTCGTAGCCAAACAGTTCGCTTTCGATCAAGGTGGGGACCAGCGAACCGCAATCCACCGCCACAAATGGGCGCTTCGCGAACGATCCCCTGAAGTGGATGGCTCGTGCCACCAGCTCTTTTCCTGTGCCACTTTCACCGGTAATCAAAACTGGAGTCTGAGTATCTTTCAGGCGCGAGATCATGCGCAGGACGTCCTGAATCTTTGTGGACGCGCCAACGATTCCGTGCAACTCAGTTTCGGTATCGACCCGCTCGCGCAGAAATTCGTTTTCTTCCACCAGCCGGACTTTTTCCGCCATCCGCCGCAGGAAAAGACGCAGCTCTTCCAGGGGGGAGAACGGTTTACTTATGTAGTCATAGGCGCCAAGTTTCATCGCCTGAACGGCCGTTTCCACCGATCCGTGGCCGGTCATCACGGCGACCTCCGCACGGGGAAGCATCTTCTTCACCCGTTCCAGAAAGGTGAGACCTGACATATTGGGCATCACCATGTCGGTGAGAATAATATGGGCGGGTTGCTCTTCGAGCAGAGCCAGCGCTGAGTCTCCGCCATCAGCTTCCATGCAAATAAATCCGAGGGCTTCGCCGACGGTCATGCAAAGTTGGCGGATGCTCTGCTCGTCGTCCACGATGAGGAGGCGGATTCTTAGATCTTCGCTCACAAGGCCTTCCCTATAGTTTTTTCGACCACGGAAATGAACTGCTGGACACGAAACGGTTTCTCAACACAGGGCGCGCCGGTTTCGCGCAGGGTGGCAACAGTTTCTTCGTTCGCAATATCACCAGTGATAAATACGATACGATCGGACAATTCGGGACGATGCTGCACCACCCAGGCATGTACATCGGCTCCATTCACCCCTCCAGGTGTGCGCATATCAGAGACGACGCCTAGAAAATCTCCCGTTTCCAGCAGCCGTACTCCCTCAGCTCCGGATTCCGTGCTGACTACTGAATATCCGCTACGTTCGAGCGCAGCTCGAACGTAGGCCATCACGGCGGGTTCGTCTTCTATAAGTAAAACCGGCAAGACCGCTGATTTGGTGACAGGTTGCGTACTCATCTCTGTATGACTCCGGCGGCGGCCCCAACCGAGGCCGTTTCTGGGGCGGCAGGCAGGCTGACTACAAACGTCGCACCTTGCCCGTTGTTGTTGTGGCACAAAATCTCGCCACCATGCTCATGCACGATGCCGTAGCAGATACTCAATCCCAGGCCCGTACCCTTGCCCACCTCCTTCGTGGTGAAAAAGGGATCGAAGATGCGATCGGGATGGGAAATTCCAGGGCCGTTGTCGCTGAATGAAATCTCTACCGAGTTGCCTTTGCGGGTGGTCGCTATCTCAATGCGCGCTGCACGCCCAACTTCGCTGACCGCGTCATAGGCGTTGTTCAGAATATTCAAAAACACCTGCTGCAGCTGGTGAGAATCGCCAACCACACTGGGTAATTCCTGGTCTAAATGTTCGATGACCTCAACACCGTGGCTCTGGAAGTCATACGAACGCAGTTGAACGGTGCGCCGGAGGATGGGATTCAGTTGCAGCGCTTTTCGCTGTGGCGGCATCTGACGGGCGAAACTTAACAAGTTTTGCACGATCTGTTTGGTGCGTTGCGCCTCCTGCAGGATCACCCGAAGATCTTTGCGCGCGCTTTCAGGAACCTCGTCATTTTCCATGAGCAGGTCAGCGAATCCTAGAATGGCGGTAAGCGGATTGTTGACCTCATGCGCCACGCCAGACACGAGTTGGCCCACAGCAGCCATCTTTTCCGCGTGCATCAGTTTGGATTGCAGGCTCGCCGCATCGGTGACGTCTGTCATAACCACCACCAAGCTGGTTACGTTTGACTGCTCATCGCGCATGGGGCTTAGGTTGACCGAGAAATGCCCGATCCTTCCATCCCCTCGTAAAATCTGGAGTTCCAGGTTGTCTACCTGCCGTCCTGCGAGCGTGGCGACGAGAGCGTCGGCAACATTGGCCCGGCGGGCGGGAGCGACCAGGTCTTCCAGCGGCCGGCCGAGCAACTGTTTCTGCTCGTAGCCCATGTCGTACCACCGTCGATTGGCGTAGCTTATGAGACCGGCGGTGTCCGCCACGAGAATCAGACTCTGAGTGTTGTTTAGAATCTTTCCTGAAAAATCACGCTCCCGCTGCAGTTCTGACTGGTAGGTTTTCAAACCGGTTATATCCAACATCAGGCCGCGATATTGAGTAATGCGTCCCTGGCTATCGCGCACCGCGAACGCGTTGATCAATACATGCACAATCGACCCATCTCGCCGGCGTAATGCTTCCTCATGATTTCTTACTACGCTGTGTTCCTGCATCAGCCGTGCAAGTTCGTGATGCCGTTCCGCCGACAAATAAACTTGCGCCCGAACGTCCGCCTGCAACAGATCTTCCCGGCTGCCATAACCCAGCATTCGTACCAGGGCGTCGTTCACCTCGACGAAACGGCCGTCCGGCGTGGAAAAGAACAATCCTTCCTGAATATTGTCGAACAGCTCGCGATATCGCTGCTCGACTTCGCGACGATCGCTGATGTCCTTGAGCACATGAATAATCTGCATTCCTTCATTGCTCGCGCCATGCACCCGGGATGTCGAAACCAGGTAAGTCCGCTCCAAAACGGGGTGGACATATTCGTCATCGCCGTCTCCCATGTTTCTACAGAAAGGACACGATCGCAACGGTGGTGCATTCCCCATCGCCAGGAGAGCGCACATGTTGATCCCGATGAGCTCCTGGGGTGAAACGCCAATGAAATCAGCCAGGGAGCGGTTTACCCGCAACACATTTCCGGCTTCATCATGGGCGACGATGAAATCGCTGATGGCATCGAAGATTTCGATCCAGTGGCGATTTGCCTGATCCATTCGTGTAAACAGGCGGGCGTTCTCGAGCGCCACTGCCGCGTGACCGGCTACCGCCTTTAGTAGCTGGTCGTCACCCTCCGGAATGGGCTGAACCCGGCCTTCGAGGCACAATACGCCGAGTAATTCCTCTGAAGTGGCAACCAGTCGCACCAGGGTCAAATCGCTTGCTTCAATCTCGGTAGCCAGTTCTGGTCCCAAAAGCTCGGTGGCGCTGCAAGAGACTATGCCTCCTCCTGGCTCGGCGAGCCGTCCTTCCAGAGCATGCGCGAAACGACGAAGCAAACTTGAATCGTGGATTTCAACGCCCTCGGCGTTTTGCAGCTGGATAGTTTCCAGACCCTTATCCTGCTTGACTGCCAGGAATGCCCGACGCGCCCCCAAGAGATCAGCGGCCCGGCTGACAAAACTTCGAGCAAGCTCCGGAAGCTTTAGGTGGGATTTGAGTTCGAGAGCCAGCGCAGTCAGCGATTCGGCCCGCTTACGCTGTTGCTCGGATTGGTGAAGGTTGCGAGTGACCTCCAGCGCAACCGCCACTTGTGCAGCGAGCACACGGGCACGCCGAATGTCTTCTTGCGAGATGCCCGAGCCGTCTTGCCGGTCGAGAACGCCGAACATGCCTAACACTTCTCCCGTAGTGTCGAGAAGCGGGACGGTTAGGAGCTGCCGTACAGCGAACTTGCTGAGAATTTCGAGATTAATGCCGGGAACCTTGCTCGGTTCGTCGGACCAGAAAACTTCCTTTTTGAGCAATGCGCGGCTTACGGGGCCGCTGGGTAGTACGAAGTCCACTCTCTGAGATCGGCTGTTTTCTGCCGACCAGCGGACCCGAAAGGAACCATTTTCCAGTAGTCCAAGGAATCCAGAACCAAAACCCAGGAAGTCTGCCGCCCGCAACGCAAATCTCTGCAAAAAATCGTCGAGGCGGCCTATGGAACCAAGCTCCGCTGAGATTTCCAGCAATTGATGAAGCTCATGCGCCTGTCCGCGGGCGGTGCTGTAAAGCTCGGCATTCGCGATTGCTACGGCTCCGAAGCCGGCGACCACGGAAACCAGCGCTTTTTCTTCCGGAGTAAAAACACCTTCCAGTCGCGGATATACCAATACCGCTCCCTGAGTGACCGAGGTGCGGAATGGCGCTGAGATAAGCATCCCGGACGGAACCAGTTCGCCTAACGCATGGGTCGCGGGGTCGATAGATACGGTAATCGGTTCGCCAGCGACAACCGCCCGGCTAGCAAGATCGGCGGCAAACTGCATCCCGCGGCGGTCATGACGAACTCTGACCGAAGCCGCGAGTTGAGGAGATTCCGCAGCGACCGCACTTAGGCTGAATCCAGTCGAGTCGCGCAGCAGAATGCACACTAGGCGAGTTCGCAAAAGCACCCGCAGCCGATCGGCGACCGCGTCGACGACTGCTGTCGATTCGGGCGCGGAATGTAGTGCCTTCGCCACCTCAGCGAGAATCTCGGTTCGCCGATGCTCTTCTCGAGAAACCTGGGTGAGGCGGCTGGCTTCGAGCAGACTGCCCAATTGCCCCGCGAGAATGGTCGCCTTGGCTGCCAAATCTTCGTTGAAAAAATCCGGGTCACTGCAATGCACAAATGCAGCCGCCCCAATCACCTCGCTCCCTACGACCAGTGGAGCGGCCATGATCGACCGCGCTCCATACTCTGCTGCCATGAGATAACGCGAAGAATCTAAACCATTTTTTAAGACCACTTTACGTTGTTGGAAGGCCTCGATCGCTACCGCGCTTTGATTGCCTACCAGCCTTGTGCCTCGGAACCGTTCGGCGAGTACGCCGTCGGCCTCGGCGCCCACCAGTTCGTCCTGAGATACGCGCTGCCAGAAGTAGGCTCCGTCCACGTGAAAAAACTCGCGGGTTGATTGGCAAAACAAGCGAATCAATGCGGGAGGCGAAGTGCCATCGGCGGCAGCGGCGGAAAATTTGAGCAACAGTCTTTGGAAAGCCTCATCTGAACGCGGGTTGCCGTTTCGCGCCACGGTTATGTCTCCCGCTGACATCGTCAGACCGCCACCACCCACGGGTCTCAGAATTTACAAGTGCTTGATATACAAGCAAATTAGCGTGCAATCTCAATTTGAGTCAAGCGAATAACAGGTAAGGTGCCGAGATGGGAAATCACGGTAAACCGCTTCGAAATATCTCATCCTGAGAAACTTTCACCATCTTGAGACAAAGAAAGCAAGAGAGCGCCGCATGGGCCAATTCGAGACAATTATCTAAACCATGCCAATTCAATGATTTGGCGACATGTTACCAAGGGGTGCCAAGGCTTCGTTCCGCTGGCATGGTCATTGCATTTGCACCTCATGGGATTCCTCACTCAAGGAGAAAGGTGTGCGTGCAGCAATGACACGACGGTGCCTCAGCCTATGGCTCGGAATCGTACTCATGGCTATTGCTGCTCTCGCTAGGCCAGTTTTGACGCAGGCTCAAGAGGAAGGTAAGGGCAATGAATTAACTCGCAAGGCCCGCATCAAGGTTGCTCCGGACTATCCCGATATAGCACGCCGCATGAGTATCACCGGCATCGTGAAGTTAGCCGTAGTGGTCGCACCCAACGGCACGGTCAAGAATGCCAAGGTGGTTGGTGGTCATCCACTCCTGGTGAATGCGGCGATAAACGCGATCCAGCAATGGAAATTCGAACCCGCTCCTACTGAAAGCCGGGGAACGGTGGAGTTCAAGTTTCAGCCCCAAAACGAAACTGAAAAATGAAGTACCGAGCGCCCGCAGACTGTCGGCGCCCAAGTTAAGCACGGAGGGATGCATGACGATCGGCAAGAAACTTTATCTGGCCTTCGGAACGGTGCTTGCAATGGTCGTGGTGCTGTTCGCCGTGAACCTCTGGTCCGTCCGTCGCGAGCATAGCGCCAAGGCGGCGGCATCGCAGGCACTGGAACTGGCTGACGCCACTGACCGAATCAGGTTTCAGATGATGCAGAATCGCCTGTACCTGACCAACTATCTGCTTAGCGGCGATAGCCGCGAATCCGATCACGTGAATGATGGGATTCGTGGGTTGTCCGAACGCATACAAGCCGCAAACGTTCTGTCGACCTCCGAACAGCAGCGCGCCGCCTTAGCCAAAGTGCAACAGACGGAACAGAACTGGGCTCGCGATTTTGCCGAGCCGTTGATGCAAAAGCGTAAAGATGTCGACCAGGGCAATTCCACAGTCGCTGAACTGCAAATCTTTTACCTGCAAAAGGACGCAAGCAGCTGGATCAAAACCTCTACCGATTATCTCGAAACCGCCGACCAGGAAAGCCGGAAGGTGCTCGAAGAACGCCGCCAAAGTGACGAGAGCGCCAGCAACTGGACGATTGGAATCGCGTTGTTGAGCACGCTGGCGGCGCTGTTGCTCGGCGCTATCATTGCTTTCCGCACGGCCAAATCCATAACCGGTCCTCTCGCTGAACTCATGCAGGTCACCCGGCAAATTGGCACAGCCGGGGATCTGGATCATCACATTGATATCCAGCGCAAGGACGAAATTGGCGAGTTGGGCCGTACCTTCAACAGCATGGTCGAGTATCTGAAGGAGATGGCTTCGGTTTCTGAAGCTATCTCGGGTGGGGACCTGTCAGTTGAGGTCACGCCTCGTTCGAAAGACGACACTCTGGGCAACGCGATCGTGCGCATGGTAAGCGGACTGAGAAACCTGGTCAGCAACGTGCGCGACGCCGCTTCTCAAGTGGCCAGCGCTTCCAGTCAGGTGGCCGGCGCTTCCGACGATTCGGCAAAAGTCAGCTTGCAAACCGCATCCGCCATCGATGAAGTCACCAGCACCATGCACGAGATGAGCGTCAACGTGCAGAACATGGTGAAAAATACCCAGACCCAAGCCTCGAGCGTGAGCGAAACCTCCGCTTCAATCGACGAGATGGTCGCTTCGATTCAACGGGTCGCGGATACCGCCAAGGTACTCTTGGATATATCGAACCGGTCGCGGGAAGAAGTGCACAGCGGTATTTCCACCATGGAAAAAGCGACGGATGGCCTGAACAAAATCAACATCACCATTCGGTCGTCGGGAGAAATTATCGACGTGCTCGGTCAGCGGGCCGACGATATTGGCAAGATCATCGAAGTTATCGACGATCTGGCGGAACAAACCAATCTGCTCGCCCTTAATGCGGCCATCGAAGCAGCCCGCGCCGGAGAACACGGTCTGGGGTTTGCGGTTGTGGCCGACGAAGTTCGCAAGCTGGCCGAAAAATCTGCGCAATCCACCAAAGAGATTTCCGAGTTGATCCAGAGTATCCAGAAAGAAGCGCGCAAAGCCGTGGAGAACATGGATCGCAGCACGACTATTGTGAACGACGGCCTTGGGTTAGGTCAGGAATTGAACACTGCCTTGCGCAAAATATCCAACGTGGTCACAGAAGTCTACAAATTCGCGCAGGAAATTGGCGCCGCTACTAACGAGCAGTCACACGGCTCGTCGCAGATCGCACGTGCTACTACTCGTTTGAATGAAATTACGCATGAAATCAATTCGGCGGTGGAGGAACAGGCGTCGGGAGCGGACGCCGTAGTCAAGGCCATGGAGCGAATGCGGGAACTGGTCCAACAGACGACTTCCGGATCCACCGAACTGGCGGCTTCGGCTGAACAAATGTCCAAGATGTCTCGCGACCTGTTGGACGCCATGCACCGCTTTGCCCTGGAACAACCGGAACGTACGCCCGGCCGTTTTGAAGAGCCGGCAATGCCCGGAGCACGGCGCACCGCGGCGGCCGCG
>Ga0207693_10000476_pt1 | contig 36526 bp, 36 predicted proteins | sample LARL81metaG_FD_184347 | JGI IMG/M metagenome (GOLD analysis project Ga0207693, IMG submission 184347) | Corn, switchgrass and miscanthus rhizosphere microbial communities from Kellogg Biological Station, Michigan, USA - LAR L8-1 metaG... | ecosystem: Host-associated > Plants > Roots >... | reverse complement strand
GCCGTAGATCGCAAACGTCTCGCGCCAGCCGAAGTTTGCAATCAGCGCGCGGACGACAGGCGGCGTGATGATCGCGCTGAGGCCCAAGCCCGTCATCATCAGACCAAGAGCCAGACCTCTGCGCCCGTCGAACCAGCGAGCAATCAAGATGCCGTATGCAATAGGGCTTGTCGAAATCGTTCCGATGCCAAGCGCCGCGTAAAACACGTAGAGCTGCATGAGATGAGGCCCGATCGCCAGAGCGGCGAAGCCCATGAGTCCCAGCAGAGTTGAGCCCAGCATGACGATGGGTCGCGCGCCGTAACGGTCAGCCGCGCGTCCGACCACAGGCGCTACGACGGCGCCGACCAGATTGTGCAACGTGAATGCGAAAGAGATCGCACCGCGGCCGGCATGAAATTCGCTCGCCAGTGATGGCAGAAATATGCCAAACGAATACACCACGACAGGCGCACCGCTCAGCGCGAGACCGACGGCTGACGCGCCGACGACCGCCCAGCCAAAGTTAAGTCGGGACCGTGCCTCCAACGAGACCCACCACTTTGTCGAGTCCTTGTGAGCCGATCCTACGCCTCGCACCTGCCACCAGCGAGTCGAACTCGGAGCGTTTCGCCATTGTGGTATAGTGCGGTTGCACGTACGCGAGGTCGCCATGAGCTATGCCGGCGAACGGCTGATCCACGACGCCGACAGCCACTTGATGGAGTTGCCCGACTTTCTCGTCGCGCATGCGGATCCCGCCGATCGCGCTCTGATGCCTTCGCTCATGGCGGTCACGACCGGGCAGTTCGATCCGCGCGACCACGCCGGGACGAAGGGCCATCCACCCGAAGTCGTGGCCGAGCTCTTGAAGCAAGGACGTGCGATCACGCATGGACCCAAATGGCACGATGCGCTTGGCGCGTTCAACGGCCAGGAGCGCACGCTCGCGCTCGATCTCCTCGGCTTCAAGCACCAGGTCGTGTTCTCGTCCTTCTGCGCCCGGCTCACCTTCGAGGCGCCGCTCGCGCTGCGCTACAAAATCGCGCGTGCGCACAATCGCGCGATGGCCGAATTCTGCTCGGCCGATCCGCGCCTGATCGGCGTCGCCATGGTGCCGCTCGACGATCCGGAAAGCGCGCGCGCCGAAATCGCGCACGCGCTGGCGCTCGGGCTCGGGGCGGTGTGGATCGCGGCCGATCCACCGGGAGGGCGATCACCCGGTCATCCCGCGCACGCGGCGGTCTGGGCAACGCTGGAGGAGCGCCGCGTCCCGTTCATCCTGCACGTCGGCAGCGCGCCCTTACGTGTCGCCGATCCCTGGATGAACGACGGCTATCCCGACCGCGTCAGCGCACGGGGCGGCGCCGAAGTGATCGGCTCGAAGGATTTGACCGTCATCCACCACGCCGCGCATCGCTTCTTGTCCATGCTGGTACTCGACGGTGTGCTGGAACGCCACCCGAACCTGCGTGGCGGCTGCATAGAGATCGGGGCCGGTTGGGTGCCCGACATGATCCGTAGGCTCGACCATGCGGTCGATATCTGGAGCCGCTCGGAGCCGCACCTCGCGCAGATGAAACGAAAGCCTTCTGAGCAAATCCGCCAGCAGCTGCGCTTCACACCCTATCCTTTCGAGGACGTGGCCCAGATGGTCAGCGAATCCTTCGCGGAACTCTTCATGTTCTCGTCGGACTATCCGCACGCGGAAGGTGGTCGCGATCCGATCGGCCGCTTCGAGCGAGCGACGGCGAGCCTGAGCGCTGACGCGAAAGCAAAGTTCTTCGCTGGCAACTTTTGCGATCTTTATCCGAACGCGTTCGCAGCCTGACAGCCACGGCTCTGACCGATCAGGGAGGCAACGCACTTGCGATCAAAACCGCGTCGGATATCCCACGTAGCGTGTCCGAGGAATTGACGCGCCGCGTTATCTCCCACGGCCAACAAGTACTAAGTCAGCCCAGTCAAACTCCCCGCCAGAAAGCGAGATCGTCCGCAGCTGCTCGACGACATTGGAAATGGGAACGGGCCGTCCGATGGACTCGCCGTGTTGCACAACCAAGCCGCGCGTAAAGTATCGGGAGGCAAAATCGATGATGGGCTTGGGCGATCGGCCCATTTGGCTCATCCCCCATGGCCAGCATTCCGCGATAATCAAATCCGCCGCCGCCAATGTCTTTTCGCCACCTTCGAAGATGGCCGGCTCCGCGCCTTGGGTATCGATTTTCACGGCGAAGGGAGACGTTGGAATGGGCAGATCATCGAGCCGGATGCAATCCACGACGACATCACCATCTCGCGAGAGGCGATGATCGCCACTGTTGTACTCGCTCCGCCGGAGCCGCAATTGTCCCCTTTTGTCTGCAACGGCCACGTTGAACAATTCAACATTCTTGTAGCCGTGCGCAATTGTGTTTGCTTCCAGCAATGCGAAGTTTCCCGAATCCGGCTCAAAACCGAAACATTTAACGTTTGTGTTGGCGGCGATGGACAGGATGACCATTCCGACATTCGACCCGACATCATAAAAGCTGCCCGGCCGCGAAGACTCAGCAAACAGCCTTTGGATCTCCGCCGTTAAGTTTGCCGACCACTCTTGATTCCGAAGATAGGATTTGATGATGGTCTGATCGTACATGTGTCCGAACATCGGGCCCAAATTTCCATTGGCCTGATAACCTGTAACGCCGAGTGATCGACCCGATTGGTAGAACACCTCGTATTTTAGAGAGAAAGGAAGCAGCGAGATTGCGTCCTTTATCAACCCACGAAGCATCGCAATGATCCTACCGAAGCAACCCAACTGGCGTGGAGCGCGCCTTTAATTGGCAAGCGCGATGGATGCTATTCGCTAAAACCAGTCCCACTATCTCTTTGCCCCATCGAGTGATTTTGGCTTGCCAGTCGACGGCCGTCACCCTTAACAGTCCAGCAAGACGGTAACGTTTACCCTCTCGCCATGTTCCGTCCCGACCCAAATGTTTTCGACGAGTACAACCGCGCTGCCGAGCGGGACCGCTGGCCCAGTCGCGTTGACCCTGCGCTTGCCTTTGAGGCGCCGGAGTTGCGCGAGGCGCTTGCCGTCTGGCGCAAAGCGGCGAGCAATCGCGCCTTGCCGCTGCGGACCGACATGACGCCGCGGCTGATGAAGCGCTTCCTTTCGAAGGTCGCCGTCCTCGACATTGTCCGCGCGGCGGGCCGTTCGCGTTTTCGCGTCCGTCTTTCCGGCACCGCGCTCGAACGCACCTTTGGCGGGATGACCGGCAAGTTTCTCGACGAATGCCTGAGCGAACCGTTCCGTTCGCGCTGGGAAGAGACGCTCAAGGTGCCGCTGCTCGCGGGTTCAGCGGTGCGATCGATCGGCCGCGTCGAATTCCGCGACCAGTCCTACCTCATGGCCGAGACGTTCTATGGCCCGATGGGGGCAGATATTGCGGCGCCGGACGCCATGCTGATCGTCGTGCATACCGAAACGACGAAGGCGCCGCCCCCACCGGTCTTCAAGCGACCAGCGACCGTGGGCAGTGGCACCTAGCTCACTACCAAAGATTTATGGAATAAATTCCTGCAACCGCCTTGAAGTCCTATTTCCGCGTCCCATCTTCATGTCCTCGAACACGTGAGAGGATGCGCGATATCACACGGTGGGCGCGGCCCACAGAACGCGAGACCAAACAGGTCTGGGCGCAAGCTCGCGTGCCCCCATTGCCGCATCGGTTGGTGCGCTCCGCTGGTCAGAGGTGGAGCGCGCCGGACGGTGCGGGCAGAGACCGAAGAGAATCTGCTGAGGTGCTTGTGGTTGGCCGCGCCGGCCTTCTTCCTGCTGGCCAGGTGCGATCGAAAGAAGACGGGCGGCATGGGATGTGCCGCCTGTCTTTTTTTTGGTGCGCTCAGATCTTCGGCACGACGTTGGCGGCGGGATCGAGCGGCAGCGGGCGGAACGCATCGGCGGCGCGTTGTGCAGCGGCGAGATCGTCGGTGGAAAGCTGCGTACGTAATGCGTCGAGACGAAGCTTGGACTCCGCATCGCCTTGTGCGCCGGCAATGGCGTACCACTTGAAAGCATCGAGCAGGCTTTGCGGCACGCCGTCGCCACGCTCGTAGAGCACGGCGAGATTGAATTCGGAGTCGACATAGCCAAGGTTCGCTGCGCGAGCGAACCAGCGCACCGCTTCGGAGGGACTCTTCACGCCGCCAAGTCCCTCGGCATAGGCGATTGCGAGATCGTGCATCGCCTTGCGGTTTCCCTGCAACGCCGCGGCTTCGTACCAGTGCATGGCCTGGATCGCATCGGCCTTCGTGCCGACGCCTTTCTGATAGAGCGAACCGAGGCCGTATTGCGCCACCGCATTGCCCTGCTTTGCGGCGCGCGCCATCCACATCATGCCGGCTTGGGGATTGTGCACGCTGGTCGAACTGTCGAGATAGCGCAGTGCAATCGCAAGCTCGGCGCTGGCATTGCCGGCTTCGGCTTCTCTGGTCAAGCGGTCGAGTTCCGTGACCGGCGCGGTGGCCACGCGCGGCGCCTGATGCGCAGTCAGCAGAACAGAGTTGCGCAGCGCGTCGTTCTTGCCATCGCGCACGCCCTGGCTGAAGGCGATACCGGCGGCGACGATGAAGACGACAATGACGATCGCCGCGCCGAAGATGTAAGGCAGCCTGTTGTCGAGGCGCAGCGCGATCTTCGGCGTCTTTTCGGGCTCTGCCGTTGCGGCTGCCGCCGCAATCGCGGAAGCCCGCGCCGCGGAGAGGAAGGAATGCGACGCGGCGTCTTGCGCCATGGATTTCGGCTCGACGCGGACGTCAACCGGTTCGTCAACCGGCGTCGGCACGAAGGTCTCGAGCAACGCGCTCGGTTGGGCGTCGCTTTCCGGCGTTGGCGCGTGGGCAACGCTTGCGACGGTTTCGATGCGCAGATTGGCTTCGCTGAGCGCTTTACGGATGTCGTTGGCCGACGATTTTTGCCGCGTGTCGGACTCTTCAATCCGCGCGATCAGCGTGGTGAGCGTTTCTTCCAGTGCCTTGATGCTGTTCTCGGCCGAGACCGCCATCGCGCGGCTCGTCTTTTCGACCTGCTCCTGGCGTGCTTCCATTTGCGTCATGGCGCGTTCGAAGACGCGCAGCCGGCGTTCGAGCCAGGCATCGGGCGCGCGCGGCGTGCTCTTCTCCGCGTCGCCGACGGGCGCAGTCTCGTCATGCTTGTCGCCTCCTCGGCCCTGACGCCGTTCGCCGCCTAAGGACGCAACCGCGACTTCGTGAGCAACGACTTCGCTTTCGGCTTCCGCCCGCGGCAGGGTCAAAATCACAGCGCTTTCATTTTCTGCGTCATCGACCACGACTTCGGCGGGTTCGACGCCGCCCATCTTGCGCGCCAGGCGCACGACGCTGTCCGCCGCGACACACAGCAGTAGATCTTCCTTGCGCACGAACTGGCCGTAGACGACGGGGCGAGGCAGATCGGCTTCGGCGGCAACCTTCGAAAGAGTGAGATTTTCGACGCCTTCGCGTGCCGCAACCACGCGCGCAGCGTTCAGGATCGCAGTACGCGCGCCGCCACGGTCGGGGGACATCTTCTCCGGCTCGAATGTCTGCACAGCGCCCTCGCCTATCGGGCAACAGTGCCATGCGGGGATTACCAAACCGGAAAGTCGATGGCTCGGTTTCGACCTATTTGTCGGCTTACGTGGTGCTACGGATATGGTAAACGCAGTCCTACAAGGAAACGACTTTGGCCGACGAAAATGCTCCGTTTATCGCGGGTTTCTGCGACGAGCGGTTTGGCAAATTGCGCGAGCAGTTTGCCCTGAATTTCACCGAGCGACGCGAACGTGGCGCCGCGCTTGCCGTTTGGTACGACGGCCGCGTCGTTTGCGATCTCTGGGGCGGCTGGTCGGACCTGGCGCGTCAGGAGCCGTGGTCCCGCGACACGATCGTCAACGTCTTCTCGGTCAGCAAAGCCTTCTGCGCCATCGCTATCATGCGGCTGGTGGACGCCGGCGCGCTCGATCTCGACGGCAGCGTGGCGGAGTACTGGCCCGAATTCGCAGCAGCCGGAAAAGAATCTGTCACGGTGCGCCAGCTCATGTCGCACCAGGCAGGATTACCCGCGATCCGCGCGCCGCTGCCCGACGGCGCCGCGCTGGACTGGCCGATCATGACCGCCGCACTCGCGGCACAAGCACCTTGGTGGAAACCGGGAACGGCGCATGGCTACCACGTCAACACGTTCGGCTTTCTGTCTGGCGAGTTGGTTCGGCGGATCGGCGGACGAACGATCGGAACGCTGCTGCGCGAAGATGTGGCCGGGCCACTCGGCGCCGACATTCACATTGGTCTTCCTGCTTCAGAGCATCATCGCGTGGCGGAATTCGCTTGGCTTGGAAATGCCGCCAAGCCGGAAATCAACAGCGACGACACGTTGATGCGCTGGAACACCTATTGGAATCCGCCCGGCTTCTCCGGCGCGCATTGGGTCAACACCGCACGCTGGCGCGAAGCCGAAGTGCCGTCCACCAACGGTCACGGAAACGCGCGCGGCATCGCCCGGGTCTACGCGGCGCTCGCCAATGGCGGAACGATCGACGGCGTGCAAACCCTGAGCGCTGACGCTCTGGCCACCGCCGCCACAGAGCAGGTCAACGGTTTCGACATCATCAATCAGCGGCCAAGCCGCTTCGGGATCGGCTTTCAGCTGACCCAGCCCGAACGGCCACTTGGTCCCAATCCGGGCGCGTTCGGACATTTCGGAGCGGGCGGCTCTCTCGGCTTCTGCGACCCTCAAGCGCGCGTTGCCTTCGGTTATGTAACCAACGACATGGGACCGCGTTGGCAGAACCCACGCAATCGCGCGCTGCTCGATGCCGTCTATGCGTCGCTATAGTTGCGTGGCTGCTTTGGTCGGAATGGCGTCGGGCAATGTGCGCTTGCCGGGTACCATGCGCATCAGGAGGCTGATGGTGAGGATCGTCGCGACATAGACGACGAGTTGGGCACCGTTCGGCGCGTCGCTATAGCCGATAAGCGTGTGGAGAAGTCGTCCGGCGACGCTGCCTTCCGAGAGAAGCCACGACGTATCCCAGACCGTCGACGTGAGTACCTCGAAGTACCCGCCCTGTTGGAGAAACAAGATGGCCTGCGACGCCATTCCGGCAGCGAGCAACGTGATCAGCCACGAGGTGACGGAAAACAGCCGGTGCGTCGGTATCGCCAGCAAGCCGAAATAGAGGAGCGCGGAGACCAGGCCTCCCGCGCCAAGACCAAGGCCGCCGCCGGCCAGCATCGCCGCGTTCGACGTGCCGCCTTGCGCGGCTATGCCATAAAGGAAGAGGACCACTTCGGAGCCCTCGCGGAGAACTGCCACGCCGACGACTACGGCGAGTGCCGCGAGCGTGCGTTGACCGGCTGACACCAATGCGCCGATTTCGCGCATCTCGCGCGCCATCTGCTTGCCATGGCCGGCCATCCAGACGTTGTGCCAAGTCAGCATCAGAACTGCGAATGCCAGAATGGCGGCATTGAAGAGTTCTTGGCCCGCGCCTTCGAACATCGCACCAATCTGCTCTGCAAATACGGCAACGAGACAAGCGCCAACGACGCCCGCGCCCACTCCGGCAGCGATCCACAACCCGCGCCGCGCCACGCCGTTGGTCGCCGCGAGCACGATACCGACGATCAGGCCGGCCTCTATGACCTCGCGAAATACAATGAGGAGGCTGGCGAGCACGCGCTACTCCGCGATCACGACGCCCTGCGCCGTTTCGGAGTGGAATTCACCCATGAAGGGGTAACGGCCCGGAGCCAGCGGGCGCAGCCGAACGTTGCCGCTGGAGCGACCAGTCACAACCTTTTCGACCTTGAGCGAGGTGGAGTCGAATTCCTCCGCGCTATCGTCGTTGTTGGTCAGCGCAATCACAGCAGGTACGTTCGCCCTCACATGGATCTCGGTCGGGGAAAAAGTGTGATTCCTGAGGGTCAGCGGGATCGCGCCATTGTCGGCGGACGCCGGCACCACGAAAGCGGCCACGGCAGTCGCGATCAACAGAGATTTCAATGTGTTCATACCAGTTCTCAAGCAGCGCAAGGCAACGCCCGAGATGTAATCGCAACTCATTCGCAAGTATAGGGGCGGGATCAATCGGTCGCACCTATTAACGGTTGAATCCCAAGGAATTGCTCAACTTATTGGCATCGGACCATACTGCACAAAAGGTGTGCACATCCAACGTCCAGTGTGATTCGGGCCGGCCCTTCACGGCTGGCGCGGCGTGAGTCGAGTTCCAAGCCCATTTGAGTTTCCCCCGTGGTCCCTTCTGGCCTGCCTGAATCCTTGCGTTCCCCAATCACTACTCAACAGCCAGCGTTCCTTCCTGTTCGGCTCGCTCTTTGCGTTCCGTCGGAGAATGGCCACGCGGTCATCGAGACCGCGGATGTCTCGACAGAGAATCTGACTTGGTTGCGAGCCGCCTGCCCGTCGGCACGCATCGTCGCGACAACCTCTGCGGACCTGTTATCGCGCGCCGAAGCGATGCTTGGCGGCAGGATCGCCGACGATGCGGTGAGCGCGCTTGCAAAACTGCATCCCTCCCTGTCGGCACGAATTGTATTCACGCGTGCGCAAGCGGTTTCGGTCGGTGCGATTGTGATCGTAACCGCCGTGTCCTTCATTCTCTGGCCCACTGAGGCCCTTCGAACGTTGGCGGTTTTGACGACTGCCGGATTCCTCATCGGCTCGGCGTTTCGTGTGCTGCTCGCCGGGCTCGGTCGCGGGGAGCGCGAAGCTGATACATCGCCCGCCGGCAACGATCCTACCCTTCCTCCTTATACGGTTCTCGTCCCGCTCTATCGCGAAGCGAATGTGGTGCCCGCACTCGTGTGCTCGCTTCTGCAGCTCGACTATCCGCGCGATAAGCTGGACATCAAATTAATCGTCGAAGCGGATGATGACGATACTATCGCAGCGGCAGTCAATTGCGCTGATCCTTCGCTTTTTCAGCTGCTGCGTGTTCCGCCCGGCGAGCCGCGAACCAAACCGCGCGCTTGCAATTATGCTTTTGCCTTCGCGCGCGGTGACTTCACTGTCATCTACGATGCCGAGGATCGTCCCGAGTCGGATCAGTTGCGGAAAGCGGTCGCACGATTCCGTTCAAGCGCGCGCGATGTTGCGTGCCTGCAGGCCAGGCTCAATTTTTACAATGCAGACGAGAACTGGCTAACGCGCCTCTTCGCACTCGACTATGCCCTTTGGTTTGACGTTTTGCTCCCCGGGCTTGAGCGGTTACGCGTCCCCATGCCGCTGGGCGGCACTTCAAACCATTTTCGATCCTTCGCGCTTAGGGACGTGGGCGCGTGGGATCCGTTCAACGTGACGGAAGACGCCGACATCGGCATCCGACTGGCACAGATGGGCTTGCGCGTCGCGATGCTCGATTCGACAACGTTCGAAGAAGCGCCGACTTCACTCGGCGCCTGGTTGAAGCAGCGGTCTCGCTGGCTCAAAGGCTATATGCAGACCTGGCTCGTGCACATGCGCGCGCCCGCCACCTTGCGGCGGCGCACCGGCTGGCGCGGACTCATCTCCTTGCAACTCTTTCTCGGCGGATCGGTGATTTCGGCGCTTCTTAATCCGCTTCTCTGGCTGATCTTTGTGCTGTCGATTTTGCGAGGATCATCTCCCGATCATTTTGTGATGACCGTCTCCGCGATGGGATTGGTTACAGGCAACGCCGTTTTAACTTGGTTGGCTATCATCGCACCAAGACGCCGCGGCTGGCAGCGCCTCGCACCGTACGGTTTCATCGTTGCCTTTTATTGGGCGTTGATCTCGCTCGCGGCTTGGCGCGCGCTTTGGCAACTCTTTAGAAGACCCTTCTACTGGGAAAAGACAGAACACGGATTGACTCGCTTTGAGGCCCGACCGACGCGAGTGCTGGCGCCTTGTCTCATCGTTGCACTCTTCGCCTCGACTGCTCTATCGATGTCGAACGAGGCGCTGGCGGGCGCGTGGACGTTGAAGAAACACCACTGGCAGTCATTCAATGCCACGACGCTAAGTTCCTCGAGAACGAGCTTCAGCAGTGCTCGCCACACAACAGCGCTGACGAAGTTTCGAAAGCTTCTGACCCAGAACACGGTCGAGTACGGGTTGAGCGACAATATCACTCTCTTCGCAACGCCCGCCTATGTGACGGCTTCGCAGTCTTCCTCAACAGACAAAGTGATCCGGGCGGCAGGAAACTCCATAGAGTCGGGCGTCAGAATTCTGCTCCTGTCACACATCGGCAAGCTGTCGCTCCAGACTTCGTACAAGGCCGCAGGTCCCTTCGACTTGTCCGACTCTGCGAACCGGACAGCCGCGCGCCAGCTCGAACTGCGACTTCTCTATGGCTCGAGCTACAAGCTCTTCGGCTGCGATGGATTTTTCGACGCGCAGGCGGCGCAGCGTTGGATCAACCACGGCAGGCCCGATGAATCCGCCATCGACCTCACGGCTGGACTATGGTTTCGGCCGGACACAATGATCATGACGCAGAGCTTTAACATCATCAGTGGCGGTGGCGCGCGGGCGCCGTTCAACTACTACCGCTCACACAAGGTCGCGCTGTCGCTTGTTGAAAAGCTGTCGCAGCATTGGTCCCTGCAGATTGGCGGATTCCTGTCGCCTGCTGGCCAGAACGCCTTGGCGGAAAGAGGCTTGAGCGTGGTGCTCTGGACGCAGCGTTAGTCGGCGTTATCGCGCATGCTCGAAGGTACGGTTGAGCCCCAGTCCTTCACGAGTTTGAGCGCTTCGCTCTGGGCCGACTTGTCGAATGCGGCAAGAATCCCGTTGAACCGCGCCTGGACGAATTCCTTGAACATTGGGTGCGTGAATATATAGAGATCGTTGTCGCGCACGCCTTCGAATACGCGCTGTCCGACGATGTCGGGATCGATACCGCTCAGCACATTCTGCGCCGCTTCGCTCGGCGTGGCGCCGACACCAGGGTCGACGACTCCCGAACCGCCGTACTTGTCCTGGCGCGCACGACCACTCTCGTGAATGCGCGTGCGCACAAAGCCCGGACACAAGACCGAAACGCCGATACCGAGCGGCGCCATCTGCGCCGCCCAACCTTCGCTTAGTGCGACGACAGCGAACTTGGTTGCACAATATGGCTCCATGCCTGGTGGCGACACCATGCCGGCCATCGAGGCCGTATTCACGAAGTGTCCGCCTTCGCCGTGACTCTTGATCAGAGGCGTGAACACCTCTGTTCCGTGGACGACGCCCATGAGGTTGACATCCATGATCCAGTTCCAGTCACGCTCGCGCACCGTTCCGAGCGGCCCGCCGACGGCCACCCCTGCGTTGTTGCACACGAGATGGATCTTGCCGAACGCGGCCACCGCATCGAGCGCGGCGCTGCGCAAGCTCGCACGGTCAGTGACATCGACCGGTACGGGCACCGCCTTGATCTGCTCGGAGGCTAATTTCTCCGCCGCCGCCTTGGCTGCATTTTCGTCGATATCGGCAAGCACGACATTCATTCCGGCGCGGCCGAACGCGCGCGCCATGCCCAGACCGATGCCGCTCGCGCCGCCGGTGACGAACGCGGTCCTGCCCTTGAAGTCCTTCATGCTATTCCGCCGCTTGTTGGAGTTCGAGCGAATCGAAGGTCGAAGCGAGCGCCGCTCCATTCGGCTTGTTCCGCAGGCGCGCCAGTATGGCATCGCGCGATTGAGTGCGAGCAAAATTCGCGTTGGTGACCGCGTGCCATTCGATCATCTGATTCCAGACCGGATCGATGATTTCTGCGCCTGACACATGTTGGTCATCCGCTGTCTTGATCGTGAAACTGCGCAATTCCGAAATCACCGTTGCGAGATAGGCGACGTGGATCGCCTCATCGGTGCGAATGCGTTCGACCAGATCTGCGGCGTGGTCGGCTGCCGGTCTGCGGTCAGTGAAGTTCGCCGGATCGCGCATGATGCCCTGGCAGAACGAGAAAAAGCTTTCCGCCTTCACCTCGATCATCAGCACGTTCATGAGCAGAAGGATCCACTCCTCGAACTCCTTGGGAATTTGCGGCATGCGCCGACCGGTTTCTGGCCGCGCGATACTGGCCGGTACTTCGGGCAGCGGAAACGCGTTCCTTCCGAAAAGTGCATCGCGCACCGCAAACCACATGTCGTCATGGCCGCCGATGCCTTTATCCTTCGTGCCACCTTCATCGTAGCCGTGCGCCGCGAGTAATCCCTTGTTCAAGTGGCCCAGGCACGTTGCGCTAATGTCCTCGACTACGATGCTTTGGAAGTCGGGAGCAATCGCCTGCGCCAACATGCCACCGCGCGCCTCGATCACGCCCGTGATGGTGAGCGAGTTCCAGAGAGTCTCGCCGAATCCGCGGCTGAGGAGAAACTTTTGCTGCTCGACCGTCGGATATGGTCCGCGTTTGAGAAGCCGCGTCGATGCGTCAATCACTGCCGCACCACGCCGCCTCAATTCACCTTGCCAAGCTTCGACGGCGGGCCAGCGATTGAGCGTGCGCGGCGAGATGTAGTTGCCGGCCGCATCGAAACCGCCATGCAGACGGTAGCCGGATTCCAACTGAAGTTGCGCGTAGTGGTGGTCGGCTAGCAGCTCGTCGCGCGTGTACGTGAGCTTCGTCATCGAAACGTCCTTTCGTGCGGGCGTCATCGCCAACGCAAGCAGGCTGATAGTTTGTCAGTGCTCATCGCCTGTCAATGCGGCCATGACATCGCCGACAGGTTTTGGCAAGCGAACTGCGAAACAAACTGTGTAGCGATTTTAGCGTGTTGCGAAACGATCGGCACACTCTCGCGACATCGAGTCTCCAGCGTCAGAGCCGCGACGTGCTCGAATTCGCCGCGCCCTAACATGGAGAAAAACAATGAGAAGAATCATGACAGTCGCTGCCATTGGCGTCGCGATCGGCGGTGGCTCGGTTTGGCGGTGGCCGGCATTCTTGGAATGCGGTGTTCACGCCGTATGTCGGCGCTGGTCTGGGTTTTCAGAATGTCGGCGGCACGATCGGTACATTGAGCGGGGCGGCAAGGATGATCGGCTTTTACGGTTTGAGCGCACGCACCAGGAAGCGTGTGAGATTATCAAGCACCTCCTCGCGCTTGCGCTGCGAGCGTGCTCCTTCGCTGGCGACCTGATGAATGGCACCGAGAATGGCCTGCCCGACAATTTCTGCATTGTACGTCGTACACGCTTGGCCGTTGCGCGTTGCCTCGCGCACGACTTCCGCCCAGTCATGTCCCCAACGCACCAATAGCGGGGTGGCCTGCGCCCCTTCTGCGTCAATGACGAGTTCGTCGGTCATGGCCGCAGCCAAAACACCGGGATGTTCGGCGGAATATTCGTAGATGCCCTTGAGGTTCGCAGCGATCGTCTTCTCGAGCGACTTTTCGACCGGCTGGCGCGCGATCATAAATTCGTGAAGTTCCTCACGGGCATCATCGACGAAGGCCAGAAAACATGCCTTTTTGTCGGGGTAGTGCAAATAGAATGTGCCGTGGCCAAGGCCAGCCTCCCGCGCGATATCCTGCGGGCGCGTGGCATGATAGCCGCGTTCGACAAACAGTTTGCGCGCCGCGCGCTTGATCTTGGCGAGACTCTCGGGCTTGCGCCGATAGGCTGGAATGTTCGCGGACTTGGCCGCCAATGTAGACTGGTCCATGACGACACTTCTCCTGCTGGAACGGCCGGAGTCAACGTAAAGCGCTTTAGCCAACCATGATGGCGCAGTAGTATAGGCGATCACGCAAGGAGACGAACGATGCGCAATTTCTTGCTGGCGACAGTCGTCGCGACGTCGGTGACATTGTTGACGGTACCGTCATTTTCTATGGGCGGTGGTGGAGGTGGTGGTGGCGGCGGTGCAAGTTACGGCGGTGGCTTTGGTGCCAGCAGCGGCGCGTCCTTTGACGATTACACGGTCGCCGTTCGGCTGATCAAGCACGAGAAATATTCCGAAGCCATTCCGCATCTCGAGATGGCCCTCGCGAACAAGCCGCACAGCGCGGACATTCTGAACTATCTCGGCTACACGCACCGCATGCTGGGCGATTATCCTTCATCATTGGATTTTTATAAGCGCGCGTTGGCGATCGACCCGGAGCACAAGGGCGTTCACGAATATCTCGGCGAACTCTATTTGCAAATGCACGACATGGCATCGGCGCAGGCAGAACTCACCACGCTTGCGGGTCTCTGCCCGAGCGGCTGTGACGAGCGCGACATGCTCACCAAGGCGATTGCGGCCTACGTGCCGCCGGCAGGTGCGACGCCGGTCGCAACCGCGGCGCCTGCAACGCCGGCGGCGCCCGCAACTGCTGCCTCCGCGACGCCAGCCTCCACAGCGCCCGCGACTTCCGCGCCAGCGGGCCAGTAGGTCAGGCCGCTGCCCCTTTCTGCCGGAGCGCGCGCCAAACGCGCTCCGGAGTTGCCGGCATATCGATATGCACCACGCCGAGCGCATCGGCGACCGCGCTCATCACAGCCGGTAGCGCGCCGACGGTGCCTGCTTCGCCACAGCCCTTCGCGCCTAGCGCATTGGTCTGACACGGTATCTCTTCGTATGCGAAGTCGATATCTGGCATGTCGGACGCGCGCGGCATCGCATAATCGCTGAAGCTCGCCGTCAGCAATTGGCCCGTCTTCTCGTCGTAGACAATGTTCTCGAGCAGAGCCTGTCCAAGCCCTTGCACGATACCGCCATGCACCTGGCCGGCCACCAGCATCGGGTTGATGACGCGTCCGAAGTCGTCGAGCACATGATAGGAAATGAGTTCGACCTGGCCTGTGTCGGGATCAACCTCCACCTCGCAGACATGGCAGCCGTTGGGGAATGTCGGAGCCTCTCCGTTGTACATTCCCTCGCTGTCGAGGCCGTTTTCAAATCCCGGAAGCTTGTCACGCTTCAACGTCACGGCGAGCTCGCCGACGGTGATTGCGCGATCCGTTCCGCTGACGGCGAATTTTCCGATGCCTTCAACGACAGTGAAGCCGATCTCTTTGCCTTCGGCCTGCAGAACTTGACCGGCCGCTGCCTTACCCTTCTTGATGACTTCGTCCGATGAGACCATCAGCGCGCCGCCTGACATGTTGAGTGAACGCGAGCCGCCAGTGCCGCCGCCGTTCACCCACTCCGTATCGCCCTGCTTCACCGTGATGGCTTCGAACGGCACGCCGAGTTTTTCGGCCACGAGTTGCGCGAACGATGTTTCGTGTCCCTGCCCGTTCGACTGCGTGCCACAATAGAGTTCGACACCGCCATTGTCGGTGAACTTGATGGCGGCCGGTTCCTGACCGGCGGCGCCGGTGATTTCGACATAGTAGGCGTAGCCAAAGCCGCGCCGCTTGCCGCGCTTGGCCGCGTCGGCCTTGCGCGCCGCGAAGCCGGCTTGATTGGCGCGCTTCAATCCGGACTCGAGCAGGCGCGGATAGTCACCGGAGTCGAATTGCAGCCCGGCCCAATTGCCGAAGGGCAGCTCTGATGGTGACGGCAGATTACGCCGGCGCAACTCGGTGCGATCGATGCCGAGCTTCGCCGCGGCGGCATCCATCAATCGTTCCATCAGATAGGCCGCCTCGGGCCGGCCGGCGCCACGATAGGCATCGACCGGCGCGGTATTCGAGAAATACCCTTTGACGTTGGCGAAGAGAGTCGGAACACGATAGACGCCGCCGAAGATGCGGCCGCCCGCGAGTGTGGGAATAAACGGAGCGTACACGGAGAGATACCCGCCCATATTCGATGTGCCGGTGATACGCATCGCGAGGATTTTGCCATCCTTGTCGAACGCCAATTCGCCGGTGGTGGCCATGTCGCGACCGTGATCGTCGGCCAGAAAGGATTCAGTGCGCTCCGCACTCCAGCGCACCGGCCTGCCGACTTGCTTCGAAGCGATCATTACGAGCGGTTGTTCGGGATAAAGGAATCCCTTCATGCCGAAGCCGCCACCGACGTCCTTGGTGATCACGCGCACCTTCTCGACCGGCAGATTCAGAATCGCCTGGGCCAATGCACCGCGTATATTGCCGGCGCCCTGAGAGGTGACGTAGAGCGTGTGCTGATCCTTCGCCGCGTCATAGATGCCGATGGCATTGCGTGTCTCCATCGGCATGGCACTGACACGGTTCTGCACGACATCCAGAGAAATGACGTGCGCGGCTTTCGCGAAGGCGGCCTTGGTGGCGGCTTCGTCGCCTTCGGCCCAGTCGAAAGAGAGATTGTTGGCGGCGCCGTCCCAAATCTGCGCGCCGTTCGGCGCAGAAGCCAGCGTACCGGAGGCATCGAGCGTATCGTACTCGACTTGAACGAGTTCGGCCGCATCTTTCGCCTGCGCGTAGGTTTCAGCGACGACCATGGCGATCGCTTCGCCGGTGAAGGTGACCTTGTCCTTGGCAAGCAGGGGCTTCGGCGACGTCTTCGTGCTGCTTCCGTCGCGGCTCGGCACCGGCGCCATCAGCGGCATCGGGTTGGCGCCAAACGCTTCGACGTCAGCAAACGTCAGTACGGCGATCACGCCCGGCGCGCGCTTCGCCTCCGCGACATCAATCCCCTTGATGCGCGCGTGGGACTGCGACGTACGGTGAAAACAGGCGAACGTCTCGTTCGGGAAATGCAAATCATCCGTATACTGACCTTGCCCGGTGACGAAGCGAATGTCTTCCGTGCGCTTGACCGACTGACCAACTCCGAACTTCATCTTTTACTCCCAATATCGAATATCGACGCGGCGCGGCCGCGCGGGCGCACCACTCGGGTTTCCCGACGGAGACCTAGTTCTTGTAACTCGGATCGACGCGATCGCATTTGCGCCGCAGCGCCGGCCACGCCATCGCGCCCACCATGCCGTTGAACGCGCCCTGCCCTTGCAGTGCCGTTTTTTCCGGAACGCCCTGGTTGGGCCAGTTCGGCGCCGCGCCGCCCGCCAATGCGCGTACCTGCATCGAACAGGCGCGTTCCAGGTAGAACATGCGCAAAAACGCGTCCGCGCAATTCTTGCCAATGGCCAACGTGCCATGATTGCGCAGGATCATCACATTTTTCTCACCGATGTCGGCGACGAGGCGTTCGCGTTCGTCGAGGTCGAGAGCGACGCCCTCATAGTCGTGATAGGCGATCTCGCCGGCGATCATCATGGCGTGCTGATCGAGTGGCAACAGGCCGTCCTTCTGCGCCGAGACCGCGACGCCGTCGGTGGTGTGCAGGTGGATGACGCAGCCTGCGTCCTCGCGGTTCATATGCAGCGCGGAGTGGATGGTGAAGCCCGCCGCGTTCACGGGAAACGGCGAGTCGACGATCTTGTTACCCTCGACATCGATTTTCACCAGGCTCGAGGCCGTGATCTCTTCGAACATCAATCCGTAGGGGTTGATCAGAAAGTGATGCTCTGGACCGGGCACGCGCGCTGAGATGTGCGTGAAGATCAGATCGTCCCAGCCATGCATAGCAATCAGACGATAGGTCGCGGCGAGATCCTCGCGCACCGTCCACTCCTCGGCGCTTACGTTTCCCTTGAGGGACTGAACGTCTTCCGCAGCGGGCATCTTCAAGGCGGCACTACTCATGGGAGTCCTCGGTTCGTCTGGCGAATGGCAAGCTGCAAGATTGGACCCGCCATAACGATCCGTCAAACCACGCCGGTCGCCAGAATCCCTTCAAAGCGGGCGAATCTTGATCACCGACCATGCATAGGCCGCAACGCGCCACTGGCCCGACGTGTGGGTCAGGATAAAGGACCACCCACCCAACTCGGTGAAGGGTCGGCCGTGCGACTTGCCGGCCCAGCGCGTCGGCAGCACAAAGTACGCCGTCTGATCCTCCCGGCTGAAATCCTGCGCTGCTCCAAACTCGGGCACAAGGTCGCTCAGCGTTCTTGCATGCTCAACAAATCCAGCGCGCCACGCCTGCGCCGCGCCGTCGCCGCGAAAAAGGAAAGGGGAGAAGTTTTCCACGATCGTGAGATCTTCTGCGAATACGCCAGCAAGATTGGAATCGTCGAGCGTGGCCATGAAGCGTGCGAGACGCCGGATCGGCTCCATCATGTCTTCGTCCGGTTCGCTCATCGCACCCTTTTCACGGCTGCTTTCCAGCCGGCGTAAAGCGCATTGCGTGTGCTCGGTTTCAACTCCGGCTGAAAGCGACGATCGAGCGCCCAGCGTGCGGCAATATCCTTGGTGTCCCTAAAGAGACCGGCCGCCAGCCCTGCGAGATAGGCCGCGCCCAAGGCAGTCGTCTCGGTGACTTGCGGACGATCGACGGGAAGCCCGGTGAGATCGGCCAATCTCTGGCAGAACCAATCGTTGCGAACCATCCCGCCATCGACCTTGAGCGCCTTCGGAGCCCGCAGACCGGAATGCTTCATATCCTTGCCCATCGCTTCCAGCAGATCGCGGGTTTGAAAGCACACTGCATCGAGCGCCGCACGCGCGATTTCCGCGGCACCCATGTCGCGCGTCAAGCCGACGATCGCACCGCGCGCTTGCGGATCCCAGTATGGCGCACCGAGCCCGGTGAACGCCGGCACGAAGTAGAGTCCCTGTGCGTCCTTTGCCGTGCGCGCGAGCGCTTCGATGTCTTGCGAGTGTTTGATTAGACCGAGTCCGTCGCGCAGCCACTGCACAACCGCACCGGCGATGAAGATGCTGCCTTCGATGGCATAAACTGACCGCCTTCCGATGCGAAAGGCGCAAGTGGCGAGAAGCCGGTTCCGTGATGCGGGCACCTTGTTGCCCGTGTTCACCAGCGCAAAGCAACCCGTGCCGTAGGTGGACTTCACGTCGCCCGGATTGAAACAGGCTTGACCGAAGGCCGCTGCCTGTTGGTCGCCGGCGACTCCCAGGATGGGAATTTCAGCCCCAAACCATGTCGCATTGGTGGTTCCAAACGTGCCAGAACTGTCGCGAACTTCCGGGAGTGCTCTCGACGGGACACCAAAGAGCTTGAGAAGTTCTCTGTCCCATTCGAGCGATTTCAGATTGAGCAACATCGTACGTGAGGCGTTGGTCACGTCGGTCGCGTGAACGGCACCACCCGTCAACTTGAAGATGAGCCACGCGTCGATCGTTCCCAAAGCGATTTCGCCGCGCTCGGCACGTTTGCGCGATCCGGGAACATGATCGAGCAACCACTCCATCTTGGTGCCGGAGAAGTAGGGATCCAGCAGGAGCCCCGTCTTCGCTGTGATTCGTTTTTCTTTGGACTTGAGCGCGCGACAGCGATCGGCCGTGCGACGGTCCTGCCAAACGATGGCGTTGTGCAGCGGCACGCCCGTATCCCTGTCCCACATCACGGTAGTCTCGCGCTGGTTGGTGATCCCGATGGCCGCAACGTCAGCTGCCGGAACGCCCTTCAAGGCGACGCGGCAGCACGACAGCGTCGCCTGCCAAATCTCGTTCGCGTCATGTTCGACCCAGCCATTCGCGGGATAGATCTGTCGTAGCTCGATGGCGTGTGAAGCGACGGGACTCGCAGCGGAATCGAACAATATCGCGCGGGTCGAGGTCGTGCCTTGATCGATCGCCAGGATGTAGGGCGGTTCGGGGTTCATCGCGTCTCGATCATGCAACCGATACGGGTACTGGCATAGCCGAATTGAATTTGCGGATAAACCGCACCCGAAAGGCCGAACGCGCGCAGTTTGACTGGCACGACGCGCTACTGTCGTTCGCCTCGTACGACCGAAAAAGAGTGATTTTGCGACTCAGACGCCACTCGGCAATTTCGTTAACACTGCGTTAACGAGTGATTCGTTAGTTGTGGGAAACGGTCAGGGGACGGCCGACTTCTGAGGGCGGCGGTGGGGCTTAGCGCGCACGATTTGAATGATATGGGCAGGTTGGCCCAATTAGCGGTGCACCCTCAGGATACCAGCCGCGAAGAAATCTACCTCGCCGTCGCTTCGCTATATCGCGTCCAGGACACCGCATTGAGTGAGCGCGAACGCGCACTGATGCAGGACATTCTCCGCCGCCTCGCCCCAGACGTCGAAGTCTCCGTCCGCATGGCGTTGGCAGAACGGCTCGCGGACGATGAGACCGCGCCGCACGGACTGATCCTTCTACTTGCGCATGACCATATCGACGTGGCGCGTCCACTATTGCTCCGTAGCGCCGTTCTAGGCGACGAGGACTTGCGCAGGCTCAGCATCGAATGCGGCGAGGCTCATCGGCAAACGATCGCGACGCGCGCCAATACGTCGAACGCGGCGGCAAATCGGCCGACAACCACATGCGCGGACGCCCTCCCTCCCGCAAAAAACCCATCGACCGAAGGCGCGCAGAAACTGATCGACAAGCTTGCCGCATCGGGTCAACTCAAGGCCGGATTCTTGGTTCGCGTCCTGAATCAGGGCCAGACCGATCTTTTCGATCTGGCATTGGCAAAACTCGTCGATTTGCCCGTCATCGAACTGCGCTCGCGATTCTATCGTGGCGGACCGCGTGCGGTGGCGTTGGCTTGCCGCGGCGTCGGCATCGACCGTTGCGTATTTCCGACCGTGTTCAATCTATCGCGACGTGCGCACAATATGGGGACGACCATGTCCTTTGACGAACTCGCCGAAGTGGACCGCGTCTTTGCAACCGTGCCCAAAACGTCGGCCCTCAGCGAGCTTTCCAGCCTGACATTCAATTAGGCGCCGTCTCCTGCTAGATTTACGGCCATGATCGACCCGTTCGGCCGCCACATCAGCTATTTGCGCCTTTCCGTTACGGATCGCTGCGACTTCCGCTGCGTCTATTGCATGACGGAACACATGACGTTTCTGCCCAAGGCGGAGCTCCTGTCGCTCGAGGAACTGGAGCGTTTGAGCCTCGCCTTCGTCGCCAAGGGCGTCGAACGCCTACGTATCACCGGCGGAGAACCCCTGGTCAGGCGCAATGTCATGTGGCTGTTCGACCGGCTGGGCGCAAAGATCGGAGCATCGAATCTCAAGGAAGTGACACTGACGACCAACGGCAGCCAGTTGTCGCGTTATGCGCGTGACCTGGTGTCGGCGGGCATCAAGCGCATCAACATCTCGCTCGACACGCGCGACGCGGCCAAGTTCCGCGAAATCACCCGCTGGGGGGACCTCTCGAAAGTCCTGGATGGCATTGACGCAGCCGATGCGGCCGGCCTCAAAATCAAGATCAACACCGTTGCGCTCAAGGACGTAAATTCGGATGAGATCGCCGATCTGATGCAATGGGCGCACGGCCGCGGCTTTGACTTTACCTTGATCGAGACGATGCCGCTTGGCGACATCGATGGCGATCGCATGGAACAGTATTTGCCGCTGTCCCTCATCCGCGCCCGCCTGGCGCGCGACTTCACACTTGAAGAGAGCGACTATCATACCGGCGGCCCGGCGCGATACGTTCGCGTCGCCGAAACCGGTGGTCGTCTCGGATTCATCACGCCGCTGACGCACAATTTCTGCGAAAGCTGCAATCGCGTCCGGCTGACGTGCACCGGCACGCTCTACATGTGCCTGGGCCAGAACGACGCCGCAGACCTGCGCGCGCCGTTGCGCGCTTCGGATGACGACACGCTGCTCAATCGCGCCATCGACGAAGCCATCGCGCGCAAGCCCAAGGGACACGACTTCATCATCGACCGGCGCCACACCGAGCCGGCGCTCACGCGCCACATGTCGCTTACGGGCGGTTGAGCGATGCCACCATCCCTTCATTTCGTCGCGGCGGCGGCGCCAGACGCACAAGCGGCCCTCGCGCTCATGCGCCAACGCCACAAGGATGTTGGTGCCGAGAAATCCGAAATCGTCGTGGCACTGGGCGGCGACGGCTTCATGCTGCAAACACTGCACAGTTTCATTGGTAAAGGAAAACCGATCTACGGCATGAATCTCGGATCAGTCGGCTTTCTCATGAACGAGTTTCGGGAGAACGATCTGATCGAACGGCTCGCGGCGGCGGAACCGGCGCAAGTGCACCCTTTGCGCATGCGGGCCCAATCTACAAAGGGCGTGACCGAGGCGCTCGCCTTCAATGACGTGCACCTTTTCCGCGAGACGCGTCAGGCCGCCAAGATCCGCATACAGATCGACGACAAGCCGCGCATCAATGAGCTGATTTGCGACGGCGTGCTCGTGTCGACGCCTGCGGGCAGCACCGCCTACAACCTTTCGGCGCACGGACCCATTCTGCCGATCGATGCGGCGTTGCTGGCTCTTACGCCGATCAGCGCATTCCGGCCGCGGCGCTGGCACGGGGCGCTTCTGCCGCGCCGCGCAACCGTGCGCTTTGAAATTCTAGAAAGCGCCAAACGGCCCGTGAGCGCCGTGGCCGACGATCTCGAAGTGCGCGACGTCACGATTGTCGACATTGCAGAAGATCGCACGGTCGCTATGACCATGCTGTTCGACGCCGGTCACAGTCTCGACGAACGAATCCTCGCCGAGCAATTCGTCGATTAACGCAATCGCCGCGCAGCTACAACGCGTCGCGCATGCTCGCCGACGTTTGTGCATAGCCGGCGTCGTCGCGAATGCGCAACATCTGCCCGTCGGGCCCGTTTTCGACCCACGGCGTCACCGCCAGGACTTTTGCCGCACGCGCCGTCGCGATTGCCGAACTCACTGTCTTGGAGTTGTCCAGCTTCATCAGGTTGAGCTTGGTCGGAAAGATGACATTCCACTTCTTGCGATCCGAGATCGCACCCATCGGTGTGATCCAGATCGAGTCGACGGACTCCCGGCCGTCATGGCTTCCGACATGGCCGACCGGCGACGACGCCAGGAAAAAGTGGGTGTCGAAGCGCTTCGGCATGTTCGCGGGCGTTATCCAGTGCGCGAAGTGGACAAGTTGATCGAGCGCCAGGCGCAGTTTCTCCCTGCGAAGCACGTCGGCAAGAGCGGCTTCTCGCTTGTCGAGCAATGGACGGTAGTGCTGCAACTCGGCAAGACGTTCGCCGCTGACGAAGTCGCCGTGCCGCGTGTCGCGTGCCAGCAAGATTCCGGATTCTTCGAACGCTTCGCGTATGGCGCCCGCGCCCAGCGCGCGCATGGCGTCCGTCCAGTCATCGCCGCCGTCGAAGAACTCACTCAGCGCAGCGTCCGCGTCGCCCTTCTCGAGTTTGCCGCCCGGAAAGACGAGTGCGCCGGCGACGAAGTCGATCTGGTGATGCCGCTTCACCATAAAGACCTCGAGTCCTTCGGCGCCGTCGCGCAACAGCAGGATGGTCGCGGCCGGTACGGGCACGGCGACTGGTTTTTCGTTTTCGGCCATGATTCCTCGCTTGTTGCATCACTCTAGCGAGTGATCGCCGTCACGGCCAAGCTTGCCGCCAGCGTCGCTGCAAGAACGATATAGTAGCCGTTTGCGCCCATGCTCGACATCGCTCCACCGCTCGCCAACGGTCCTAAGATCGAGCCGAGGCCGAAAAGCAAAACCAATCCTGCCGCAGCGGAAACACGATTCTGAGGCGCGACTGCGTCGTTCGTGTGTGCCGCGGAAATCGCATACATGGGAAAGACGAGTGCTCCGACCAGAAACGACGCGGCATACTTCGCCAGAAGTCCATCACCGCCTGCCCACAGTCCAAGCAGCGCGACTACGATGCCGCCGGCCGAAATGACCGCGATCGTTCGCCGCCGCCCCGCCCCATCCGAAAGCCAGCCGATCGGAAACTGCACCAGCGCACCACCCGCCATCGCGAGCGCCATGAAGACGCTGACCTGAAAGAGGTCGAAACCGTAGCTCCGCGCGTAGACCGGTCCGAAAGTGAAGACGATCGACCACGATACGCCGGCAAGAAATGTCGCGATGGTGCCCAGCGGTGCGGCGGCGAACAGCCGCAACATGCCGAACGGCTCGGGCGGCGCGTGGTCCGGTGCAGATCGCCGTGCGTAGAGCACAGGAAGACACGAGATGGCGAAGAGAGCGGCGGAAAGCAGGAACAGGTTCGGAGTTGCGGGGTCGCCAACGCCGAGAAGGAACTGCGCCCCCGTCATCGCGATCATCTGCATGACCATGTAGATGCTGAAGACGCGCCCGCGCTGCGCATTGGCCACGCGGTCGTGGATCCAACTCTCCGCACCGACATAGAGGCTCGACAGGGCAAAACCCGATAGCGCTCGCAGCAAGCCCCAGGCAAGCGGCGTCACAAGGTAGCCTGCCGCCGCTATCATCATCGCCGCGACGAGCGCGCCCACCGCCATCGTGCGCACATGTCCGAAACGTCCGATGATCCGACGGCTCGTCAAGGGCGCGGCCGAATAGCCGACATAGTAGCTCGCCATCACGATGCCGAACGTCCAAGGGGGAAAGGCTTCGATGCCGGACCGCACGCCCAGCACGCTCGTCTGCAGGCCGTTTGCGACCTGCACGAAGCCGATGGTGACGATCACGGCCCAGACGGACGCAACGGCAGCGCGCATCTTTCCCCCAACGTGGCGACAAAGACGCTTTAGGTGGCGGCGCAAATATCCGCAACCGGGCCGAACGACGAGAGGGGCGAGCGGCGCTGCGCCTAGCCTGCAGCGACGATTTTCGCGATCAAGGCATCCCGTGCGGAAGCAGCGTACGGCACCGCGGCGCCGTGTCCCCAGACTGGTCCTGGCCAAGCAGGATCGCCGGAATGGCGCGCCACGACATGCACGTGCAGTTGCGCCACCAGATTGCCGAGCGCGCCTACGTTGATCTTCGTGGCACCGCTGATGCCCTTCAGCAGTCTTCCGGCCCGTGCGACCTCTTCGATCAGCACGCGGCGATCAGGTCCGGAAAGGTCGAACAGTTCGACGGCATCGTGTCGACGCGGCACAAGGACGAGCCAAGGGTAACGCGCATCGTTCATCAGCAAGACGCGAGAAAGCGCCCAATCGGCTACGGGCGTCGTGTCGGCTGTTAGGCGCGGATGAAGGACGAACTCGGTCATCAGGTCATCAGTTTCTCTTCGGAAACCTACCAGACCAATTTGCTATCCGTTAGTCGGGCACCTTGAGGCGAATTGGCAGAAGCAAAGTCTGATCCAGCCTCTGGGATTGCGCGTCGCGTAGTTGCGTCAGCCCGTATTCCACTTCACCACGCTCGCCATTCGCATAGCCGCTGTAACTTCCGAAAAGCCTGTCCCAGAAGGCGAATACCTGGCCGTAGTTGCTGTCAGTCTCCGACTTCCGACTGGAATGATGGATGCGATGGAAATTGGGCGTCACGAATAGATTGCGCACCGCGCTCTCGACCAACTTGGGTAAGCGGATGTCCGCGTGACCGACGAGTTGCACTACATTTTCGATCACGCCATAAGCCGCGACCTCGACTGCCGAACAACCAAGCACGGCACCCCCGATACCGACGACAACCGCCGTGAAGATCGCCTCGGCCGGATGGTGGCGCACCGTCGTACTGACATCGAGCGAGACGTCGGAGTGATGCAGGGCATGAAGCCGCCAAAGCCACGGCATCGCGTGCATCAAGCGATGGACGGCATAGGTCAGCAAGTCGAGCAACACGCAGGCGAACGCGAGATGAATCCAGAATCCGAGCGCGCCAGGCTGCCAGCGCAGCGGCGAGCGTTCGAGCACGATGTTGGTTACAAACGCCAGGCTCGGGGCGAGGAGCGCCGTCAATCCTACCGCGATGGCAAAGAGGGCATAGTTACTCGTCCATCGCCGTGCGAATGGGGCAGCTTCTTTATGCTCGGGAAAGATGAGTTCCCACGTCGCGACGGCGAGCAGGAGCGGAACCATCGCTCCACCACTGCCCAGAATGTCAGCGAGAACGTGTCCACTCCACAACGCGGTCACCGCTGCGGGCGTTGATCGGGCTACTTACGACGCAGTTGCTTCACGACCGCGATGGCCGCGATGCCGCCGACAAGAAGCGACATCGATACCGGCTCCGGTACGACGGCTGGTTCGCCTGCAAAGGCTGGAGCGCTCATCGCGAGCAACGCGAAAGCAGCGCTTGCGAACAGTGCAATGTTCTTCATTCGTGGCTATCCCTTATTGCTGGAAACTCATTACGATTTGCGGTTCATCCGTTTGACCGCAGCAATGGCTGCGATGCCGCCAGCCAAGAGCGAGAGCGATACCGGTTCGGGAACTTGCTGCGACGGTCCGGCGAAAGCCGGCGCGCTGGCGATCATTGTCCCCAGCACCACGGCAATTATGGTGGCGAAGTCTCTCGCTCGCATTTTTCTCTCCACTGTTTCGCGCCGAATTGTTACCCAACTACCTGCGATGGATGCGTCTCACCGCAGCTATGGCCGCCACGCCGCCCACCAAAAGCGAAAGAGTGACCGGCTCCGGGAGCTGCGCTGACGTGCCCGCCAGGGCAGGCGCGCTGATCACGATCATTCCCAACGCGGCGACGAAGGTACTGACAAGATTCTTCATGCGTCTCTTCCTCTATCGACCCGCGGTGTCGTTGCAGCACGACCACGCAACGCAGCGCTATTTGCGACGCAGCCGTCTGACTGCGGCGATCGCGACGACCCCGCCCGCCACCAGCGAAAGCGAAAGCGGTTCAGGCAATGGCACTGCCGAAGCAAATGCCGGCGCGCTGACCATTACGGCACCGAACGCCACGGCCGCGATTGCAAGTAAGTTCTTCATCCGAATTCCCCGTAGAAAGCCCGGGCAACGTCAGAGCAATTTTGATGCCAAAATCCAAAATCCTTTGTAATCAATGGTCGGCGCTAGCGCTCCATGCGCGATTGTCAATTTTGCTTACAGTGTAAGTCTCTGTCTGCTGATCGACCGCTGGCGTCAGTAGCGGCGGGGATCGAACGCTGGAATTTCGACGCCGCGCTCGAGAACGATGTCGCAGAGCAGTTGCGCGACGGCAGGCGCGAACAAGATGCCGTTGCGGTATTGGCCGCTCGCGATAAAGAGACGCTCGACATGGCTGCGACCAAGAAGGGGCAGACCATCCGGCGAGGCCGGCCGCAATCCCGCCCAGCGCTCGACGACTTCCCAATCCCGAAGCTCCGGCGCCAAGTCCCGCGCACGCGCCGAAAGAAAGTCAGCGGCCTCGTTCGTCACACTCGTATCGAAGCCGACATCCTCCGATGTCGCGCCGATCAGCAATCTCTGGCCGCGTGGAAGCATATAAACGCCATTCCCCCAAACGATACGGGAAGGAAGCGAACAACCCTGTGGCGCCACAACAGCCAGCATCTGTCCTTTGATCGGCTTGACGGGCGGTACAGCGTGATTGGGCAAACCATCGATCCTTCCTGACCATGCGCCCGCGGCAAGTACGAAGGCGTCGGCCTCGTAGCTTGCAAACGGCGTTTGCACGGAAATGGCGCGGTCGCCTTCGACCTTGATGTGAACGATAGCTTCGTTTGCGATGAGTTTGCCGCCCGCACGCGTGAAGGCTGTCGCAAGCGCTGCGCCAAGCGCGCGACTATCGACCTTTGCCTCGTCAGGCGCCCACAACGCGCCGGCGATGTCAGGTGCAAGAAGAGGCTCCTTGTCACGCGCGACTGCGGCATCGATCCACGCAGAGCCGGTCCAGGGAGCCAGCTTGACAACTTCACTTGCGCTTTGGGCCACCAACAGCGCGCCGCATTTCGCGAAGCTGATGGCTTGGCCGGAAGCCCCTTCTATTTCGCTAGCGAATTGGGTCCATTGGCCGGCCGCCAAATGCGCAAAATCTGCATCCGGACTTTGCGCGCCCCCAAGTTCGCCGCCGGCGGCGATCATGCCTGCCGACGCCCAGGTCGCGCCCATGCCGGGCTGAGCGCGGTCGAAGACGGTGACATCGGCGCCCGCCTGCCGCAGCCGCCAGCCGACGGCGAGGCCCGCCACGCCCGCGCCGACAACCAGCACTCTCATGTCCGCTGAAACCCAAATTTGACGACTCGAAAGCCCGTCATGACAAAGCACGCGATTCCAAGCGTATAGGCCGCAATGCTGAACCAATGTGGGAAGAGGCAAAGCACCCCGTACACGACAGTCAGATCGGCCGTTCCAACCAAGTCCGCGCCAAATTCCTGCACCTCGCCAGCAATTCCCGACGTCGGCGGTGCTTCTGCCGTCAGAATTGCGGTACGCGCGACCAATCCGAGCATGAGAAACATCGCCGCCAGCGCGCGCTCAGGCTCCGCCAGCGCGAAGCCGAACGGCAGGCTGGCGCTCCAGACGATCTCTAAAGTCCGCGCCAGGAAGTCCTCGCTAGCCGTTGCAGGCGCAAGTCGTGCAACGCCGAGGTCAAGCGAGTCGAGAAGCCCACCTGCTATGATCAGGCCCAGGCCCGCGAGATAGGCGGAGTGCGCTATGAAAGGGACAGAAGCCAAGCCCACCACCAAGCCTGCCAAGGCAAGGGTCTGCGCCCGAATGCCAGTGGACACGATCCTCGTTGCTGGCACCGCGAGTGCTTTGGACGCGTAACGGCGTATCAGGCGATCGAGCATGCGGCGGACGGCATAGAAGCTCAGGTTGATAGCGTCAATTCAGGGAAGTGCTGTGCCTGTACGATGTATTCACTGAAACGAAAAAATTTTTCCAGCTTCCCCTTGAACCGAGTCGGTCAATCCACCATTTGCGCTATATCCCAACTATTGCGACTTCTGCGGCGCGGAGAACACGCGCGGCAATCGCTTGCTCGTTCCCAGGGTGACCTTGCCTTGGGAGCTTTCTATATTCGTAACCGTTCAAAGGGAGACCGTCATGGAAAAAGCCACTTTCGGGGCAGGATGCTTCTGGGGCGTCGAGTCGTTTTTCCGAGAAGTGCCCGGCGTGATTGACGCTGTATCGGGTTACGCCGGGGGTCATGTCGCCAATCCCAATTATCGCCAGGTCTGCAGTGGTGCCACCAACCACGCTGAAGTGGTGGAAGTCACGTTCGATCCGGCGAAAGTAGGATACGAAAAACTGCTCGATCTGTTTTTCAAGATGCATGACCCAACGCAACTCAATCGCCAGGGTCCAGATGTCGGCACGCAATACCGCTCGGTCGTCTTCGCACATTCGCCGGAACAATCCCGGCTCGCGAAAGCGAAGATCGCCGAACTCTCCGCGTCCGGCAGATTTCGCAGACCGATCGTGACGACGATCGAAGACGCTCCACCATTTTGGCGCGCTGAAGAATATCACCAGCGCTATTTCGAAAAGAACGGTGGCTCGTGCCATGTGAGCTACGCGGAACTTGAGCATCAATGAAGCTGTCGAGGGGCACTACAGGGGCGCTTTGCATTATGGCTATCGGAATGGTTTCGAACGTCGCGTTCGGTCAGGTCGAACGCGGCGATCGCTATTCAGGCACGTCGTGGGCCACGCGCTCCCCGGTTCTGGCACAGCACGGGATGGCGGCGACTGCTGTGCCCCTGGCCTCCCAGATCGCGGTGGATATCCTCAAGAAGGGCGGTAGCGCGGTCGATGCGGCGATCGCAGCCAACGCGGCCCTTGGCCTGATGGAGCCGGTGTCCAACGGCATTGGCGGCGACCTCTTCGCCATTGTTTGGGATCCGAAGACGAAGAAGCTCTACGGCTACAACGGCTCCGGACGCTCGGCTAAGGGTCGCGATCTCGAAAAGATGATCATGGAGATCAGGGCCGTCTCTGCGCGCACGGGCAAGCCTTATGAGCCGCACATTCCAAAGTACGGCTCGCTCGCGATCACCGTACCGGGGGCGGTCGACGGCTGGGGCGCGTTGCATGCGAAGTTCGGCAAGCTGCCGCTGGCGGATGATCTTGCACCTGCGATTTCGTACGCCCAGAACGGCTTTCCCGTCAGCCAGCTGATCGCACTGTATTGGAAGGGCAACATGGCTGCGTTCGCGCGGACGTCTGCCATGCTCGAGGAATCGGACAACGCGCGGCAAACCTACCTGATCGACGGTCATACGCCGGCAGAAGGCGAAGTCTTCCGCAATCCCGATCTGGCGCACACGCTCTCGCTGATCGCGAAAGGCGGCCGCGATGCCTACTACAAGGGCGAGATCGCACATCGCATTGACGCCTATTTCAAACGCATCGGTGGAGATCTGCGCTACGAGGACTTCGCAACACATCAAGGCGAGTGGGTCGAGCCTCTCGGCGTGAACTATCGCGGCTATGACGTCTTCGAATTGCCGCCGAACAGCCAGGGCGCGGCCGTGCTGCAGATGTTGCAGATCCTGAAGGGCTTCGATCTCAAGAAGATGGGCATCGGCAGCGCCGACACGCTGACCGCGATGTTGGAAGCCAAGCGTCTGACCTATGAGGATCTTGCGAAATACTATGCCGACCCCGACTTCGCGAAGGTGCCGATGAAGGAGCTTCTGTCGGATGCCTACGCCGATACGCGGCGCAAGCTAATCGATCTCAAGAAGGCAAATCCGAACATCGGACCCGGCGATCCGAAGCTCGGCCAGGGTGACACGACCTACCTGACGACCGCCGACAAGGACGGGATGATGGTGTCGCTCATCCAGTCAAACTATCGCGGCATGGGATCGGGTCTGGTTGCGGATGGTCTCGGCTTCATGTTCCACGATCGTGGAGAACTCTTCTCGCTGACGCCCGGGGCGGCGAACGTCTATGCGCCGGGCAAGCGGCCGTTCCAGACTATCATTCCGGCATTCGTGATGAAGGATGGCCAGCCCTTCCTCGCCTTCGGCTTGATGGGCGGCGACATGCAGCCACAGGGCCACGTTCAGGTGCTGAGCAACATCATCGATTTCGGCATGAACGTGCAGGACGCCGGCGACGCCGCACGTTGGTATCATCACGGCGGCAGCGAAGTGACGGGTGAAGCGCCTTCCGAGAATGTCGTGGAGATGGAGTCCGGCTTCGCGCCCGAAGTGAAAGCCGCGCTCGCCGCACGCGGCTACACGGTCGCGCCCGGCACGGGTGCGTTCGGCGGTTATCAGGCGATCATGTGGGACGCAAAAAATCGCGTCTATTGGGGCGGCTCGGAAATGCGCAAAGATGGCGCCGCAATCGGGTACTGAGGGGAGAGCTTACGCGGCCGCGTGTTCCGCTTTCTCTTCGTTGACGCGCATCGTCCACAGCACGACGATCATCGCAGCGAAGCTCGTAAGCGTGCCAGGCAGCCAGATGATCAGGCCGCCATAATGTTGATCGCTCAACGCCGACATCGGCAGGATGCGGCCGCATATCTCGTAGACCGGGTAATAGTCCGTCATCGACAGTGACAGAATCGCGCCCAGCACCATTTGCGGCAGCTCGATGATCAGGATCATCGCCGCGCGCAACAGGTGCGAATAACGCGCCGGCGGCTTGGGCCGCGAGTCGAGCACGAGCGACCAGAACATCACGCCGTTGATCGCCATGGTCCAGTTCATGAGAGCGTAGAGGTTGGCATCGAGCATCACACGCGTGTGGATTTCCGGTATGAGCCAGAAGTAGAGGAGACCGACGAACAGGAACGGCGCCACAGCCGGGTGCTGGAGAAAATCGACAGCCCGACGCAGCGGCCGCGCGTCCAAGATAGGGCGGAGAAACGACGGCATGCCGGCACGCAGCACCGGTCCGCTTGCGCCAAGTGCGATCAAAAATGCGCCTGCATGGTGGAGGTCGAAATGCGCCCAGCGGTGCACGAAAAACATGTGCTGCGCCAGGTAGTCGAAGTGCGTCTGCAAAACGGCGTAGAAAGACAGCACACCTAAAACGAAGCTCACGACGCGCCAAGGAGCCGGTCGCGCGACGGGTCGAATGGCGCGCCAGCCACGCCAATACCAAGCGAGTGCAAGCGCTGTGCAGACGAAGACGGGCCAGGAGAATTCCCATGGCATCCAGAACGGCAGAGCCGATGGGACAAAGCGGCAAAGAAAGTCGATCGCCGCGCCCACGAGAATGAGTGCACCAAACGCGTACCACGAGCGATAGACCGGCTTCATCGGGGCCTTATAAAACGCATGACCACGACGTTGCGAGGCGATTGGTCACAGCTACGAGGACAGGCACTCGCAGCCGTTTCGGAAGGAGCGTGATATGGAGCGTTCATGACGCCTCTTCGTGTTGCGACGATCTGTCTGGCGCTCCTCCTCGCCGCCTGCGGCGATAGCACTGCCCCCTGGCACGCGACGAATATCACCGGGTCCATGCCCGCGCTCGCATTCGCGCTGACGCGCGCAAGCGATGGCGCGCTGGTTCACGCCGGCGACTATCGCGGCCGCGTCGTACTTTTGTATTTCGGGTACACGCACTGTCCGGATGTCTGTCCGGCGACGCTGGCAAATCTTTCCGATGCCATCGCGAAGCTCGGCGCACAGGCGGATCAGGTTCGTGTCCTGTTCGTGACCGTTGATCCCAATCGCGACGCGGCGCCGGTGCTTGCCGCCTATGTGCGCGCCTTTGCGCCGCAGATAGACGGTTTGCGCGGCACCAACGACCAGCTGACCGACATTGCCCGGCGCTATCGCGTGATCTACAGCGTGACCCCGGACACTGCAGGTCATGCCTACGAAGTGATGCATTCCGCTGCCGTGTTCTTCTTCGACCGTAACGGCCGCGCGAGATTGGTGACGACCAAGACCGATGATGTCGCCGGAATCGCGTCCGACATGAAACGACTGCTAGATGTGTAGCGCCTTCTTGTCCGCATCGAGCACGGCTTCGTGCAACATTTCCGACAATGTCGGATGCGGAAAGATCGTCGCGCCGAGTTCTGCTTCAGTTGCTTCCAGCGTGCGCGCGATCGTGTAGCCGTGGATGAGTTCGGTTACTTCCGCGCCGATCATGTGCGCGCCGAGCAGTTCGCCGGTATCGGCGTCAAAAACGGTTTTAACGAGACCGTCGGCGTCGCCGAGTGCAATCGCCTTGCCATTTCCGAGGAACGGAAAGCGGCCGACTTTGATCTTGCGGCCGCTCGCCTTCGCTTTTGCCTCCGTGATGCCGACGGAAGCGACCTGTGGCCAGCAGTAAGTGCAGCCTGGGACTTTGGAGACATCAAGAGGATGAACACCTTTCACGCCGGCGATGCGTTCGGCGACGATCACGCCTTCATGCATGGCCTTGTGCGCGAGCCAGGGCGCTCCGACAAGATCGCCGATGGCCCACACGCCCGCGACGCCCGTTTCGCCCCATTCGTTGACGACCACATGCGTCCGATCGACTTTGATTCCGGCCGCCTCGAGACCGAGGTTCTCGACATTGCCCACAATGCCGACCGCCAGGATCACGCGCTCGACCGTGATGGGTTCGCTCTTGCCATCTTTGGACTTCAGTGTCGCCGTCACCGTGTCTGCGGCTTTCTCGAGTTTCTCCACTGTGGTGGCGGTCTTGATCTTCATGCCCTGTTTGGCAAAGGCCTTTGCCGCCAAAGCGGAGATCTCCTCGTCCTCGACGGGAAGAACGCGATCGAGAACTTCGACTACCGTCACCTCCGCGCCGAGCGTGCGAAAGAAGCTTGCAAACTCGATGCCTATGGCGCCCGAGCCGACGACAAGCAAAGACTTCGGAATGGCCGGTGGAACCATCGCCTCGCGATAGGTCCAGATGAGTTTGCCGTCGGGCTCCATACCGGGGAACGTTCGCGCCCGCGCGCCGGTGGCGAGCACGACATTCTTGGCCGTGTAGTCTTCGCTCTTTCCGTCTTTGGTGACTGTCAAACTGCCCTGACCCGCAAGCTTCGCCTCACCCGTTACAACGGTGATCTTGTGCTTCTTCATCAGGAAGGCCACGCCGTTGGAAAGCTGCTGCGCCACTTTGCGCGAACGCTCGACGATCTTGGTCGCATCGAATTTCAAATTGTCGGCGCTGAAACCGAACTCGCCGAGGCGATGCATCAGGTGCCAAATTTCAGACGAGCGCAGCAGCGCCTTGGTCGGTATGCAGCCCCAGTTGAGGCAAATTCCTCCCAATCGTTCGCGTTCCACGACTGCGGTCTTCAATCCGAGCTGTGCTGCGCGAATGGCGCAGACATATCCGCCCGGTCCGCCGCCGACGACAATGACGTCAAAGGATTCAGCCAAACGAACCTCCGAGGAAACTGAGCATGAGAATTCCGGCCATCGCCGGTAACAGGAAGAAGAGCATGTAGATTCCGGATATGACGATGAACTTGAACGTCGTCGTCAGCCAGCCTTGTTTGTAGAAGCGCTTCATGGCGAGGAAAATGTAGAGCGCAAGCACGGCGAGCAAGAGCAAAGCCACGGACTCACCCGGCGCGACCTGGGCAAGGGCCGCCGCTCCCAGGAGTGCGACAAATGCGAAACTGTGCACGCTGAGCGAAAACACGAGATGATCGACGAGATAGAAATCCTTGCGCCGTCGCAGGTGGAACGACGCCAAGAGCAACGCGTACAAAGGCAAAAGCAAGAACAGGGCACGCGGCAGCCAGTCCGTCAGCGGTCCGTTGAGTGCGGCGGGGTTGGAAGCCAGACGATTGATGCCGTCGAATATCTGCGTTCGCCACCAACTCTCCCTTTGGTTCTTCGCTGGTTTCTTCATCGAAACCGTGTCGAGAAGCCTCGCCTTAGCGTCGTTCGACAGCTTCGACTGGAGCGCGCCCATGCGCGCGAAGAAGTAAGTCTCGGTCGAATAGCTGAAATGCCCTGCTCCACCGTTGGCCTTGTCCTTGGAGACGGGAAGCAGCTTTGGCAGCAATTTCGTATCGGGGTCGTCGGGGTCGTACGCGGGATTGGGTAGAAACGCGTTACCTTGGGAGTCGTAGATCAACTTTACCGGAGTGGCGACCACTTGCAGTTGCAAGATCGCGATGCCTGTCAGAGACAGAATGATGAAGAAGATCAACGAAACGAAAAGATAGAGCCTGATCGCCGGCACGTAACGCTGCGTGCGTCCCTCGCGAAACGCCGCCGGCAATTCGCCAGGCTGAAACAACAGCGCCCTGGTGGTTCTGAGTATACGACTGTCGAAATTGACGAAGTCGACGACAAAGTCATGCATGAGCGCGCGCACGGAACGGCGGTGCGTGCGGGCCGGCTGACCGCAAATGGCGCAATAGGGTCCGAGCAGCGGCTTGCCGCAGTTGGCGCAGTGCGCGGCCTTGGTGCCCCGCTCCGCCAGCGCCGATGCCGCGAGTTCGACGGCCGCAGCGCCGCTCAGTTCAACAATTGCTTCGAGATCGTCGACCATCGCTCCTCACAGAAGCATGGACGCAGGTTCTTCGATGAATTGCTTGAAGGATTGCAGGAACCGCGCGCCTGTCGCGCCGTCGATCACGCGGTGGTCGCAGGACATGGTCACGGTCATCACGGTGGCTGCTTCCACTTTGTCGCCAGACACGACTGCCCGTTTCTCACCGGCGCCGACCGCCAGGATTGCCGCGTGCGGTGGATTGATCACCGCCGTGAAATCCTTGATACCGAACATGCCGAGATTTGAGATAGCAAAGCCGCCGCCTTCAAACTCCTGCGGCTTCAGTTTCTTGGCACGGGCCCGTTCGGCCAGCGACTTCATCTCGTTGGAGATGGCGGCTAGTCCCTTTTCCTCGGCACGGAAGATGATCGGTGTGATGAGTCCGAACTCTAGCGCCACGGCGACGCCAATGTCGGCATGCTTGTGTCGAAGAATGGCCGTATCGGTCCAGCTTGCGTTCACTTCCGGGACACGCATGAGGGCGAGCGCGCACGACTTCACCACGAAGTCATTGACCGAGAGTTTGAAGCCGTTCTCCTTCGGCGCAGATTCATTCAAGCGCGCACGCGTCGCCAGCAGATTATCGATGCGACAATCGACCGTGAGGTAGAAGTGTGGAATGAGCGTCTTCGCCGAGGTGAGCCGGCGCGCGATCGCCTTGCGCATCGAATCGTGCGGTATTTCTTCGTAGTCGTCCGCCTTGAAGAAGGCGCGCGCGTCCGGAAGGGGCGCGATACCGGGCGCGGCGGGTCGTTGGGATTGGTCGGCGCGGGTCGTGGGTGCTACGACCGGCTTCGCGCCGGGCTTTGCCGACTCGACGTCGACTTTGACGATGCGGCCACGCGGACCCGAGCCCGACAGTGCCGCGAGGTCAATGCCCTTCTGCTGCGCGATGCGTCGAGCGAGTGGCGATGCGAAGACACGCCCCTCGCCATTTCCGCGCGTCGTGGCGGCCCCCGCCGCCGCGGGCTTGCTGACGCTAGTGGTACGCGGCGGACTTGTGTCGTGCGGAATTGGCTCGGCTTGGGGGGCCAATCGAACCGGCGCCGCAGCCTTTGGCGGCGATTTGCCAGCGACAGCACTCGCTTCGGAGCTGACGGCGGACTTGATCGACTGCATGGCCGAAGCAATGTCCGGCACCTCACCCTCTTCGACCAGCGTCGCGATGGGCGCGTTCACCTTGATGCCCTCGGCGCCTTCTGGGACCAGAAGCTTGCCGATGCGTCCTTCATCGACCGCTTCGAACTCCATCGTCGCCTTGTCGGTCTCGATTTCGGCGAGAAGGTCGCCGGACTTCACCGTGTCGCCTTCCTTGACGAGCCATTTGGCGAGCTTGCCCTCTTCCATCGTCGGCGAAAGCGCAGGCATGAGAATTTGCGTCGCCACTAGCGATTCTCCAGCGGCGCGAGCTTGTCGGCATTGTCTTCCCAATTGCTGCCGTCGAATTCGGTCGTGATGACCGACTTGAAATTGTCGCGACTATCAAGACAGCGAAAGTTTATGCTCCAGCCGTCGGGATGCGAGCGTGGTACATAGAAGG
>Ga0207693_10000474_pt1 | contig 36669 bp, 24 predicted proteins | sample LARL81metaG_FD_184347 | JGI IMG/M metagenome (GOLD analysis project Ga0207693, IMG submission 184347) | Corn, switchgrass and miscanthus rhizosphere microbial communities from Kellogg Biological Station, Michigan, USA - LAR L8-1 metaG... | ecosystem: Host-associated > Plants > Roots >... | reverse complement strand
GGGGGTGGCGTTGTGGTTGGGGGTGGTGTTGTTGGGGGGGGATCGGTGCTCGTGCGAGATGCCGACGTGCCGCCACCGCCACAAGTGATGCTTAACAGTACACTCGCAAGTATGACTAAACCCAAAGCGAAGTTAACGACCAGGGAGTCTTTCTTCATACGGGTTTTTGTGACGACATCTAAGGCCTACCCTTAGAGGACACAGGTTCGTCCGCGGTTGCCCGTAACGAGCGTCAGGCGCCTGTTTGCGGCTAGGGGCGTCGCTAGAGCCTCGCAGAGCCTGCGGATTTCTAAGCCCATCTTTGTAAAGTTCTCTGTTTCGGGGGATTCCGAAAAGATGCAGAATCCGAATGAATCACAATCCACAATTTCTTAGCCATTGATCCAGGACATTTTTAGGTTTGAGCGAACTTGTTGGGTAGATGGAAGCGGCCCCAGGGGTGAGGCCGCCTTCACACCAAAACTCAGTAATAGGTGAAGTTCAATTTATCGAGGTAGATAGAGTAGGGCGCCTGCTTGTAATTTCCGTCGATCTGGAAGTTGATGGTCACGCCGTGCCAACCGTTGGGCGTTGAATTGTTGTACCAATTCAAGGTCTGCTTGTTACCGTTCAGAGTGATCGTTTTATAAAGCAGCTTGTTGTCCGTGGTTCTCTCGACCTCCAGTATCAAATGGTTCCAAGCGTTGCTTTTCGGCTGACAAGAGATCGGAGTGTTGATCCACTTGTTGTTGGGATTGTCCCAGATCGCCCACACGTGACCGCTGGTTATGCGGCACTCGGTTCCGAAAATGTATCCTCTTCCACTCGTGAAGTGATTGATATCAAACTCAATGGCCTCAGCCAGCTCCACGTTGGTGCCAAAAAAGTAGACGTCGTAGATGAAATGATGAAGGCTCGCTACCAGGGATTTGTTGGTATCGGGTATGCCCTGCGTCGAAAAATCGCCAATAAGCTGGTTGTACCAGAGCGCGTCCGAGTACGGTACAGAGCCTCCGATACTGGCTTTCATCGAGCTTCCACTAATCGATGGAGACGAGACGCCGTGGGTGGTGCCCCAAGTGACTTTAGGAGAGCAATCGGTACAGATGTCGTATTTTGGCGCCAGTTCACCGAAGCTCTTCCACCCCTTATCGTTCTGCAAATTGGTAAACGTTTTTCCCGGAGTCGACTCGGTGGTCGAGCTCACGGTCAATGGAATTGCGGTCTTCGCTGTGTTGCCGCAATTGTCCCAGGCCTGCACCACAGTATTTTGTTTCCCTGTGCCGACGGAAATTGCGGAATCCAGTTTAGAGCCCGGAGTTGTGGTCATAAGGCTGTTGTTGACGTAGACGCCCACCGCAGCTACGCCTTTGGAACAACCGCTGGTCGCACTGGCCACATAGTGCACCGGGGAAGAGGAAGTGCTGTTGGGTGCGGGAACCGTAACCTTGACGCCGGGTTGGGTCCCGGTCGAAACGTTACTATTGTCCGCGGCACCAGCGACCGTAATCTTCACCGGTTTGGTCGACGAACCGCCGCAGTTATCCCACGATTGGACAACAGTCTCGTAGGTACCGGGGCTCAGCTGCAATGTTGTGTCCAGGCTCGAGCCTTGGGTGACGTACGCCCGTTTAAACGGCGAAGTGTAGATGCCAATCGAGGCAACGCCCTTGGAACACGATGACACCGCCGAGGCGACATAATGAACGGGGCTCGAGACCGATGACCCATTCGCAGGTGCGCTTACGCTTATATTGCCGCCGACGACGGTAACCGTCAGAGCAGCCCCGGATGAGCTGCCGCAGTTGTCCCACTCCTTTACCGTAAGCATATGTGTTCCAAGACTCATCTCAAGGTTCGTATCCAGTTTTGAACCCCTTACCACGTACGAAAGCACTCCGGAAGACGTGTATATGCCCATTGACGCGACACCCTTGGAGCACGACGAACTTCCCGTGGCTACGAAGTGAACGGGGGATTGAGGGGATGAGCCGTTCCCGGGGCTAGTTACCGAAACCGACCCGAATGCCCAGACGCTGAACGCACTAAGAATAAAAGCAATGAAGACACACTTCTGCATGACAGCTTTACCTAGTTTTTAAATTTTTTAAGGCGACGTGGCGGCAGTGGAGTCATTCTACGAAGGCTATTCACCGTACTCAACCAAAATGTGCATTTTTTTTACTCAGTAGTACATGTGAAGGCTTTGCCTTCTGTTCTAGGGTTCCGGTCAAATTCTGTGAGACACGATATCCTGTTTTTTGTGGGACTTAGCGGAGAAAAATTCATGATTCGCTCTCGCCGGCATCAAAATCTTCTATGGCACGGCTCCCTTCCTCGAACAATTGACGCTGGAACATGCTCTTCTCATACAGCAAGACCTACGAAAGCATACAGAAGGAACCGGATGGAACCCAGGACAAGGCTTTCATAAGATGTGGGCAAGTTTCAGCAGTGGTGTGGGGAGCACAACCCTAAAATGTCCACCTTTGCCGTGTCCGCCAGTGACTTTGCACAGGGCGAATCTCTGTCTTTCTCCGAGCCTCAACTTGTGACCCTCGCAAAGCGCGGGGATTCGCAGGCTATCCTGAATTTGTTCGAACGCAACAAAAGGCGAGTCTATTCCTTCACTCTGCGAGTCGTAGCCGATGTTCCACGAGCAGAAACTTTAACCGAAGAAATCTTCCTGAGCAGCTTCCGAAAGTTATCCGGGCTGCGTAATGACGCGGAATTCTCTACTTGCCTTAATCGCAACGCCGTCGACGCTGTCATGAGACTGCATACCACAACTTCGCAGGGCTCTCCCCGTTACGTTTGCGGTGAGGTAGTTGAAGCAAATTCCCGACAATTTTCGCAGTGCGGAAACGATTCGAAGCGTTAAAGGAGGAAAACTACAGTGCTCATGGGTGCGATCCTGATTGTTGGGCCAAATGCTTCAAACAGCGACAAGCCTTTCAGCGATACACATGAACGCCTTGGTGGTAATCCCATAACCTGTGTCGAGTTACTGGGAAAGTCAATTCTGCAGCGCACTATTTCTCGACTGGAGCATTACGGCTTAAATGACATCTCGATCGTGGCCGACGGCAATTTGTCGAGCCTGATCTCGTCGCAACTACCTCGAAAGGTTCAGGCGGACTTCGTTCGGGAACCGATGGATGTATGGACCGCAGCCCAGAAGAAGTTTGGCGATCTTAAGGAAAAAGGCAGCGAAGTCGTCGTTCTGATAAGAATGGGGGCTTACGTCGAATTCAATCTGAAACAACTTCTGGAGTTTCATCGCGATAAGCAACAATCGATCACACCTATGCATGACAGCCATGGGCCTGTGGACATTTGGCTGTTGAGCGCTTCGAACACCCCTCGAACCATCATTCCCGATCGAGTGGAGGGGAGCAAGGTCCCATCGCCGATGGTGCCATTTCTTTCGCAAAGTTACGTCAATCGCCTGACTGGCGCCCGCGATCTTCGCCGCCTGGTGGTGGACGCTTTCTTTGCACGATGCGAAATCCGCCCAATGGGTCATCAGGTTAAGACTGGGGTCTGGGTCGACGAAGGCGCCCAAATACATCGCCGAGCTCGCTTGGTGGCGCCAGCTTACATCGGACAGGACGTGAAAGTGCAATCGGATGCGGTCATCACTCGTTGCACGAATCTCGAGCGTGGCAGTGAAGTCGGGTACGGAACCGTGGTCGAAGACACTTCGGTCCTTACCGGCACATGCCTCGGGACGGGACTCGATTTGGCACACGCAGTTGTGTGCGGCAATAACTTGATCCACCTGAGACGTGACGTTGCTCTGCAAATAAGTGATCCGCAGCTGCTGTCCGGACGAAGTTTTGTCTGCCCTCCGCCGGCTTATGCGTCTGAACCTAAGGAGCCGGCGGTTTTGACACCTATCGTAGATATCAATGGAGTTCGCGGGACAAGTCATGACAGGCAGCCATCTTTGATTCCGTCAAAGCTGAACGCCTGGGCGGGCTGATTGGTTTAAGCGATAGTTTTGCTAATAGCTGAAGCTGTTTCGTGCATCAAAGAAACCGAAGAGTGAGTAAGGCAGGCCCATATGTCAAGCCAAAGACCCGTAGTCGTGAAGCAAATGCCGAACCAAGTAAAGGTGGGGCAAATCCAGGGGTTGTTGCGCGAAATCGCTCCAATCTTCAGAGAAGACCGGCCTCGCATCGTGTTTGATTTTTCGCAGGTGCGCCAGATCGACAGTGCCGGGGTCGACATGCTGCTGCATTGCGTTGAACAAGTTACCAGACGAGACGGAGATATCAAACTTGCCGCTGTTCCTCCGGAATCCGCCGTTATTCTTGAGTTGACGCGGGTCGATCGTCTCTTCGAGATTTTCGACACGGTTGAAGATGCGGTGGACAGCTTTGATGGATTTTTTGCCATCGCAACCGGCACAGACGTCGGAACACGCTATTTTTCGCCACATGCAGCAAACGGGAATAGTGGGGGACATTCCAAATTTCCCGGCTGAACAGCTGAGGAAGCGACGCCGACCCATGACAAAGACGAGTCCTTGCTGTGTGAAGATCACATCTGCGCTTCTTTTGCTGTTGTCATTAAGCTTCACGCCAGAACCTGCGCTTGCCTTCGCGCCACAGGAAAATTCGTCCCGTCAGGAACAGCCGGATACACAATCTGCAAATCCCCCATCTTCCCCGGTCACCAAGGATTCGGGCCTTACAACAAGTTCAGCGGCCGCAAGTGAACTGCCTGACAGCCCAGGCTCGGTGCAAGCGCCAGCCACCGATCCGAGCCAGGCGGTGGGGACACAACAGTCTGAGACTGCACCTCCTTCCGCTAGTCAGCAGAAACCGGTGGGTACTGCCGCCGCGGAAGGATCCAGCGTACTAGGCACGGGCGTTTCCAAACCGGCTGGGATCGCGATCGCCCCGGGGAAGCAACATCAGGTTCGATCTTTTCTGATTAAGCTCGGTGCTGTGATTGGCGCGGGAGCGGCCGTTGGCACCGTAATGGCACTCTCCATGGGAACTTCGAGCAAGCCCCCTGGCGCGAAATGAAATTCCACTTTCGATCTCGAACCGCAGAGGGCCTATGGCATGAAACCAGGGACTGTTTGCATAACGTTTTCCGGAATTGATGGCGCCGGCAAGAGCACTCAGATTGATTTTTTGTGCGCTACCATGGCTGCGGCTGGCGCGCGCATTGCGCGCCTTTCGTTTTGGGATGATGTTGTAGTGTGGTCAAGCCTCCGGGAATACTCAAGCCATCAGCTATTGAACAGTGAACGAGGTATCGGCGCGCCCGGTCGGCCAGTGGCTCGGCGTGACAAAAACGTCCGCTCCTGGTATCTCACCGCTTGTCGCTTATTTTTGTACTTGCTTGATGCCCTTCATTTGCGCTTCGTACTGCGAAGAAAAACTTTAGCGGATGAGGATGTTGTCGTCTTTGACCGCTACATCTATGACGAGCTGGCAAATTTGCCTCTTAAGCGATCATTCTTCAAGGCATACGTACGTCTTTTGCTCCTCTTCGCACCCGTCCCGAATATCGCATATCTGATCGATGCCGACCCAATAGCGGCAAATCGACGTAAACCTGAATATCCGGTTAAGTTTGTTCAGACCAACCGGCAGGCCTACCTGACGCTCAGCCGCTTGGTGCGGAGGATGGTGGTAATTGATCCCGCTCCGGTGCTCGAAGTGCAAGGAAACATTGTTCGGGAACTGCTCAAGCTGCGTGCCAAATCAGAATATGCCGCATTCCTCGATACTCTGAACACGGTGCCATTCCACGCGGATACTGTCGAATGCACCGAATTTTTGTAGCTCCACATTACCTTTGACCCCGAACTGCGCTCTACTGGCGGTTATCCCACTGGTTTGAAATTTTTTCCAGCCAACAGCCCGCTCATCAAACTCATCGAACCGAGAACGATTTATGCCCCTTAGGGCGCGAGGACTATGAAGATCTGTTTGGTGACGACGTTTCCGCCGAGCCGCGGAGGGCTAAGCGAATATGGGTTTCACATCGCGAATGAGCTTACGCGAAACCCTTTTCTAAGTCTGACGGTTCTGGCTGACACTTTGGACGGAGCGGAAGCTGATCCAGCCGGCTTTTCAGTAGACCGTTGCTGGTCGTTCGACCACCCCAACACTTCGATACGACTCCTGAGCGCAATTCGGCGGCATAAACCTGACGTAGTCTGGTTCAACCTTCTATTTACGACCTTCGGACACAACCCCTTCGTGGCCTTTTGCGGCTTAGCTGCACCTCTACTTACGCGTCTGAGTGGCCGTTATACCCATGTGACCTTGCACCATCTGATGGATGCAATCGATCTGAAAGACGCTGGCGTGCGTTTCCCGCGCCTGTATCGGGCAGCCGGTGGATTTGCCACCAGAATGCTGTTGATGTCCAACTCTGTGACTGTTCTGATGCCCACCTACCGCAGAATTCTTTTGGAGCAGTACGGACGGCAAAACGTTCATGTGCGGGCTCATGGCATTCTGTCTTACCTGCCCGAATATCCCGACTTCTCGCTTCGGGGCAATCCGGTACACCGGCTTCTGGCTTTTGGAAAGTGGGGGACTTACAAACGATTGGAGCCGATGCTTCAGGCCTTCGAACTGATCGCCAAACGGCTTTCGAACGTCAAACTGGTAGTCGCGGGTGGCGATCACCCTAGAACACCCGGCTACGTGGCTTCCATCGCCAAACAATTTGTCAACGATCCTCGCGTGGAATTCACCGGATACGTGGCCGAAGAACAGATCCCGGATCTTTTCCGAACGGCTACCGTGGCGATGATGCCGTACTCCTCTTCAACGGGATCGAGTGGTGTCGCCCACCTTGCCTCCGCTTTCGGAGTACCGATCATTTCAGCTGACATTTCCGACTTTCGCCAGATGGCCGATGAAGAAGGTTTGGCTATCGATTTCTACAAACCTTCAGACATGCAGGACTTGGCGAATCATGTCATAAGTTTGATCGAATCTCCCGAACTACAAGAAGAAATGGCGAATCAGAATTTCTCTGCTGCCCTGCGGATGACGATGCCGCAAATTATCAGCGAGTACATTCGACACTTCGGAATAGAGCGCCACACCAAAGCCTTAAGGTCCATGACCCGGCTTCGCCGCCTGCCGCGATGGCTACCCGCACGCCTTTTCGCCGGACGACTCACCGGAAGAGACGGGCTTCGTTGGTCAGATCGTACAGCTTTCGCCTACATGCCGGGCGCCAGAAAAAGCCTCAACTTACTGGATAGTGATGGTCTGGGTAGTGGAGGCCTGAATGGTTCCGGAAACTCCAGTAATGGTGATGGTGTAGTCTTTCCCGCCAGTGGAGCTGACGAGATTGGGTTGGGTGCTGACGCCTCCGCCACAGGAACTAAGCAGGATGGCAGCCACGACCCACAGGCTCGCAACTCGGGAGCGACTGATAACCTTCCTGTTGACGCGGTTCAGCTTGAGCTCGATCCAAGCGAATCCAGCGATTCCCAATATGAACCAACTGGCGGTGATAGGAACCTTTTGCCTTTTGGATCGCGGCCGGTGAGGAGCGTTCGAAGCCGATATGGTAAGGACGGAACTTCCAGTAGCTGAATTCGGCGTTATCACGCTAGGGGCGAAGTTACAGGTCAGTTCGTCGGGCACATTCGAGCACGAGAACCAAACTGGAGCGTCGAACGAGCCGGTATCGGAAGTGACCGCGATGTCAATTTTCGCCGCTTTCCCAGGAACGATCGTGGTAACGGGAGCAGACAACTTCAGGAACAATTTGGTCGTTCTCACTTTCCGGGAGGTGCAGTGTGGGCTGTAATGGGCTGGCGCTGAGATTTGGTTCTTGAAACTTGCCTTGCCGACAGCTTGCACGAACAGGGTGTAATTCCCAGCAGCAAGCGAGTAACTGCACATGTTCAGCGCGTGCTGCCCGGTCGCAAGATCATTGAGAGGCATCAGGTTTTGGCCGTCGCTGCTGATATAAGGCGTGTAATGGTCAACCGTGTTTTCTTGTCCGGTGATTTTCCAGCTCAGAGAATCTCCGGCAACAGATGTCGACACGCTCACGCAGTTGTCAATTCCAGATTCAATCTCCGTGCCTTCTTCATAATCGTTCCATGTCACCAGCTGCAGGAGATCGAGCTGGGTCGTGGAGTCGTAGAAGCTGTTGGCCTTCGCGAAAGTTTGCAGCCAGGTCTGTCCACATTGCTGACCCATCATGCGCTTCGATCCCCACGCTGCCAAAGTGTCATTGAAGCCTTTGTAGGTGGCGCCAACCGTTTCCTTCTGCGGAAATTGCAGACCAGTTTGGTAGAAATCAGTCAGGTAGCTCATTCCGAAATCGGACGTGGTTGGCATTACCCACGAATAGCTGCCATCCGCGAGGACGTGATTGAAGCCGGAGCTATCTTGAAAAATGAATGAGGGATTGGTCGCTAATGCGGCTTTCGCGGCTGTCCAATCGACCTGATAGACGCGGTCAATGTCGAAATTGGTGACGACAGGCGAGCCATCGATACGGAAATAGGCGGGGGAAGGAAAATACTTGTCCTCGACGTACTGCAGCAGTTGTATGAAAGTCTGCTGGGCCGTACATCCGGAACACAAATTCTGTTTGATGGCACCCTGATCGATCATGACCGCGAACTTGAAACCGGGATGAGCTTCGGCTTCAGCCATCACAACTTTCGTTGCCTGATCGATAGCGGTATTGTTCGGCCCGTACCAGTCGATTGTCACGCCATCGATGCCGCGATCGATCATATCCAGAATCTGTCTCTTGACCTGCGCGGGATCGGTCGATTTATAGCCGACGTTCATATGATTGGCGCCGCCGAACCAGAGCATCAGGTGAGCGAAAACTTTTGTATGGCTTCCGGGATAAAGCAGTGAATGGACATCGAGCTTACTGATATTGCTAGGGCCCAGGTTACCGTTCGATTGGCTGACAAAGGCGTCTGCGGCGCTGGTATTGTTCGAAGTTTGCGCCCCGAGAGTTGTGGTTGGGTTAATTTGCAGCGTCGCCGCCACGCCCATGGCAGGAAGAAAAATTGTCACCCAGAACAGGACATAAATAGACCGGTACATGAACGCCTTTTCAGAAGGGGCGGCAACTGCTTGCCCGTTTCCCGGCAAGTATTCGAAGGCGGGCACAGCAGTGCATCTCCGTCGCTACAGGTCGGACTTCGTGAACGCAGATGGAGCGGATTCAGGCCGAAAAATGAACGAGGTACGTCTGCGCCTCTATTCAAAGCCGTGGCTCGTCTGCCATGAATTTTGCGGGTCGATTCGGAGGATCAGGGGGCAGTAGCCATGGATAGCCTCTCTACTGTTCGAGGGGCTGCACCGACGCGAAGCCCTCGGCAGGTCGCTGGAATTTGGGCCTCTGCTGTTTCGGTCTCGTGCACCCGGGTAATGATTACTTCTCCCAGGCTCCGACCTTCGCCGGACCGTAAAATCACAGAAAGCTGGGTCACAATATCCCCCAGGCAAACTCCTGTCAAAACACCTTCGGGTACTGTACGTCGGTACAGGGTTGTCGCTTGCTCGATCGAAAAGGCTGAATTCAGAGGGGTAGTTTCAAAGAAAATTTATTTCCTTCCAGCCAACGTCGCGTCCGGTAACCGTCATCTCAAACGCGCAAAGAAGTCTCTCTCGCGGAGGGTTTTTGCCAATGACTGGAAAGTGGCTAGTGGTGCCCCTTTTGGGCCTCACCCTGCTGATTTGCGGTTGTCAAGGATTGCAGCCTGCTCCCGCGGGAGGTGGCGGGGGAGGGGTCACAACGGGCGGCGGTACTCCGGCTAGCTTGCAATCCATCAATCACATTGTCTTTATGCTGCAGGAAAATCGATCGTTTGATTCATACTTCGGACAACTCCCGGCATATTGGCAAGCCAATGGTTTTCCAACCCAGCAATTCGATGGGCTGCCAGCAGGATCTTCCAACCCCAGTTTCGACGGGCTTAGCACCGTCAGCGCCTATCATGTGCAAACTGAGTGTTTTGCTGACCTGAGTCCTTCGTGGAATGAAAGCCACGTCGACCGTAATCGCCAGCACCCAAATTCCAGCACGACTGCAACAATGGACGGTTATGTTTTTACCGCCGCGACCTACGCGCAAAATCCTTTTCCCGGTGAATCAACCGGTGGCGACACCGAAGGCATCCGCGCTATGGGGTATTACGACGGGACGGATCTGAACTACTACTACTTCATGGCCTCAAACTTTGCCACCTCGGATCGCTGGTTTTCGCCAGTCATGTCCCGCACGCCTCCAAACCGGCTCTATTTGCTGGCTGCAACTTCGGCCGGCCACGCTTATCCGCCGACGACTACTTTTACGAACAAAACGATTTTTGATCTGCTGGACGCGGCCGGCGTGTCCTGGAAGGTATATGAAACCGATCCTGCGGGTTCTTACATCAACATGTTTGAACCGTTTGCGAGCTCACACGCGGCCAACATTGTGCCGGTTTCGCAGTATCTGAGCGACGTACAAGCCGGGACACTGCCGTCGGTCGCACTGATCGAAAGCGGATACAGCTCGGGCCGTGATGAACATCCAAACAATAACGTTCAAACCGGCGCCGCCTATGTAGCCAGCCTGATCAACCCGCTGATGAGCAGTCCAAGTTGGAAGGATTCGGTTTTTATCCTTACCTTTGACGAAGGCGGAGGAACCTTTGATCACGTTCCACCGCAGCCTGCTGTCCAGCCGGACGGAATTCTTCCGTCAGATTTACAGCCGACTGACATCTGTGCAGGAAGCACGGATGATATTTGTGATTTCAAGTTCACCGGTTTCCGCGTCCCCCTCCTCGTGATTTCACCTTATTCCAAAAAGAACTACGTTTCGCACACGGCTGCGGATTACACCGCCATTTTGAAGCTGATTGAAACTCGCTTCAAACTACCGTCCCTTACCAACCGCGATGCGGCGCAAGTCAACGCAAGTGGGGACGCGATGATGACGGAGTTCTTCGACTTCACCAACGTGCCATGGGCCACTCCTCCAACCAATATCCCGGTACAAAGCACTAGCGGCGTCTGCGATTTCACCAAGCTGCAATAAAGCAGCCGGTGCTTTTATGAAGGTGATGCTGGCAGGTAAAGGCGGGTTTGCTCTTTACCCTATTTGCTGGACTCCGAATTCACCACGATGGAACTCGTGGCGTAGCGCGTTCCGTCGAAATCTGCGACCACAGTCACTTCTGCTCCTTCGATCAAATTCCCAGTGATGTGAACATCGGAAGGGCTGAAGTGTATTTCATAGGTCTTCCGATCACGTGGATCCACCAAGACCAAAAGACCACTATGCAGATCCAGATTCGTGACGCGGCCGGCAAAGGTGAAATCAGTGCCAGGCTGCGCCAGTATGTCGATCTCACTGGCCACGGTTCGTCCCTCGCCTTCCGGGCGGAATTTGATGTTAATCAGCGACCCTGTGCGAAGATCGGCTACCGATGCCGGCTGCTTGTCTCTAGAAATTTTGGTCACGGAAGAAATGCTCAAAATTATAGGCTTGGGAGAAAGAGGATCGTTGACCTCCATTTCGCCCTTGCCGCGGTCAAACCTCATAATCTGGCCACGACTCTCGCCGGTAGATCTTTGAGGTGTAATTCTTATATTTTTGGCGAAAATCGTTGTGCCGTCGAGAACCGTGTCGACGTAAATCTTTTCGCCACCTCGCAAGTCGCTGGGAGGAACTTCCTTGCCATCGCGATAGATTTCTGTCCGCCCATCAAATACGATTCTTACATCCCGGCCGCCAAACGGTTGGATCGTGATCTCATCACGCACGCGGTCGAGTTTCTTGAGGGTGCCACCCACTAACGTAGCTTTGCCAGCAGGTCGTGAGGGGACAGGCGGCAGCAGTTCAGCTGCATCCATCGCCCCACTTACGTCCTGCTCTTGCGGGCCTGATTCTGGGTCTGGTTTGGCTTCCGGCAGAGGGCTCTGATTTGAGGGGGGCACGGCCGCTGGAGGTTGAGTAGATGGAGTCGATGCAGGCGTTTGCGGTGGCGGAGCCTGGGGCGCCTGCGCTGGCGAGGCCGGCTCAGCCACGGGCGTCTGCGCCCACAGAATCCCACACAGCACCGCTACTGTCAAAACACGAATCATGACGAGCACCTTCACCAGTCGAACCGCAAAGCTTTGATGCATATGCGCGTCCAAGGGCTGTTTTCGCGGTGGTAAATCGACCAAAACTGACTCGCCGCGGCAAACGCTCGCCACCGCCCTGCATCAAAGCTAGCCTAACGATGAGTCGACAACAAAAAGACCTCTGGGGACAAGTACTGCTTGCAGCCTTGCTCGGAATTATTTTGGCCGTCGCCCCGCGACCCGCCACTGCCGAGGATCGGGCGGTCAGGATTTCGCTTCCGAAGCACGGGAAATTGACCCCGGTGCAGAGCCTCAATCGAGACGGAGTGGAGGCGGTTCGCAAGGGCAAGCTCGAGAAGGCCGAATCGTTGTTCTACAAGGCCTACCTGTTTGACCCTGATGACCCGTTTACTCTGAACAATCTGGGCTACATCTCGGAACTGAACGGGGACATTGAACGCGCCCATCGTTTCTATGATTTGGCATCGCAACAGGAAACCGAAGCCACGATTGATCAGGCCAGCTTCAAAGGCGCGGAGGGCAAGCTGATCAAAGAAGCAGTTAATGATATCGGCGATCTTCCGATGCAGATAAATCGGGCGAACGTAGAGGCCATTCGGCTTATGAAACAGGGTCGCGCCTTCGAAGCAGAGGCTGTACTTAAGCGCGCTCTTGTACTGAATCCCGGAAATCCTTACACGCTCAATAACCTCGGGGTTGTTCAGGAAATGGAGGGGGATTTCGATGAGGCGCTGAAATATTACGCCGCCGCCGCAGACTCTCACTCGGATGATTCGGTGATCGTCACCATGAACCGCAAATGGCGTGGCAAGCCAATAAGCGAAGTGGCAGCGGACAGCGAAAAAAAGGTGCGCCAGCGACTGGAAACCAATGAGGCCACCGAGGCCAGAATCGAGCGATTAAACTTGCGGGGAGTTGCCGCCATCAACCGCAACGATGTGCGGAGCGCCCGCCAGTACTTCCAGCAAGCTTATGCTCTCGATCCGGAAAACGCATTTTCTCTGAACAACCTTGGGTACATCGCGGAACTGGATGGCGACTCGGAGACTGCCCAGGGTTACTACGAGAAAGCTCGCACTTCTGGGCGCGCTGATGTAAGGGTTGGCACTGCGAGCAGCCAGTCGGCCGAAGGCTTGAAGCTGTTCGAGGTTGCACAGGACAGCGACCGCAAAGTAGATACGAAGATCGCTCAGGAACGCGCCAGCCGCCGGCGCGAAACCGGTCCAATCAAGCTGAAACGGAGAGATGGTAAGCCCGTAGACCAGGAAGAGCCGCCGTCTCAGAATTCGAGCCCCGAGCAAAACCTGGAGTTGGGACCGCCGCAACCATCCGTGCCCCAGATGTCACCACAGCCGCAACCCTCTCCCACGCAACCGCAGCCCGGCGAAACCCCTCCGCAGTAGGCTGGGGGCTAGCGAAACAAACCTCAGAGCTGGCTTTGCAGCAGACGTCCGAGATCAGATTCCGGATTGTGGGGCAAATATCTGACCATGTTCTTGGCATAGCGCCACAACGTAACAACGTTAGTGCTGTACCAGCAGCACTCTGCCATCCGGGGAGAGAACCCGCAGATGAAACAAAACTGATTTAAGACGGAAGACGGCTCTACCAGCATGGCAGCTGCTATCCGGTGATTTCCGTCAAGAATGGTTAATGGCTGGGTCTCGTCAATCCCAATCAGCAGGATCGTAGAGTTCACCTCGTTCTGTACCAGATTGCTAAGCCGCCGCAACTTACCAAAAAACTCATCGTCTGAGCGCTTGCTGTATTCGGCTCGAATTCGCTCCACGACATCTCCCAGAAAGTAGCTTCCCTGAGCCATTCTGCGCCAGTGCGCCCGGGGGAAAACCCTGATCCGATCAAGGTCATGAGGAGTGAGTTCGACTTCAAACCATTGCGTATCATCGGGCAGCTCACGCCACATCGCGCCACGACGGAGGAACAGGAGAGCACGGCGAAGCCTGTTTTCCTCGGGATCATTCAAGTTGGGTTTCATGGTCACGCGCTCTAGTTTGTCCCGGTACGCGTCGAATTCCGGATGGTGAAACTCGTTTTTCAAAAACTCGGCAATGATTTCATCTTCAGTCAGTGATCCAAGTTTCCGGATTCTGCCGTACATTTCTGGAGCCTTGGGTACCTCAGGAGAAAAAACTATAGAACTGAGAACAGGCAGGAGTACGACGACCAGCAGCGCCACCATCATGATCAACTGCACGAATATGACTTGATGTAGGGTGCCATGAAAGAAATAGATTCCGGCCATCGCCGTGATGCTGGCCGCTAGCTGAACCCAGCCCGTGTTGACGATTTTGCGCGACATTTCGTAGGCAATAATCACCGAGCTCAGGGAATAGACGCCTGTGGTCGCGGCGTACAAAATCAGCAGCGCCGATATGTCGCCATAGGCCGTCAGATTAAACCGGGCGCCAAATGTAATCTTCCAAAACAGACTCGGAACCATCCACAGCCCCAGCAATACAAACACCACGATTGATGAAACCATGATGAGCGAGGTCGCCAAAACGGCCCGGCCTTCGTCATTTTTAGATCGTGTGCCGGCGGAAATGGGGAACATGGTGCCCACGACTGACCATGCCAACATGTTCACAACTCGGCCAACCAGCGCGATGGCTGCATAGAGACCGGCTTCCTCTGCCGGGAAAAAATGTTTCACGAGAATGATGTCAAAGTTATTGATGATGACCTGGCCGACGAAAAATACAATCGCCTGCAATCCTTCACGGAAGGATGCCGGGACATTCAAATCGCTCTCGTGCTTCACATTGACGTTGCCGAATAAATATGCGAGGATCACGCCAGCCACGCTCGCCGATACCGCGCCCTTCACTCCCATTCCCAGCCGGACCAAGAGAAACGCTCCTCCCAGCCGCACCAGCCCTTCAAGAATCAAGTTGATGGCAAGGGAGTTAAATGCATAAGTGCCTTGCATACATCCGCGTCGCGCTCCGAGCGGAATGTAGAAGGCCGTGCCCACCGCCAGGAAGATGATCAGAACCGGATCAGGCAAATTCAAATACGCGGTTACGACATCTCGGGCGAGTATCAACAACACTCCGATCCCGATCCCGACCAGCCACGCGCGGCGATGCAATCCGGCATAGACCGCTGCTTTTTCAGCGTTCGATTCGTGGCCTGCGACCAGCTTGGCGCAGACGATTTGAAAAGACAGCGTGACCGCCGACATCAACATCAAAAGCGTGTAGACCGCTGTTGCGTGGCCGAACCCGCTGGGCCCGAGGAGCCGCGCGATGGCGAGGTTGTACACCAGATTCATCACGCCCACTAGGCCTGAGCCTGCCAGGAGAGTCAGGCTTCCGCTGAGAATCTGTGTCCACAGCGCTCTCCTCGGCGGCATCGCCGCGCTGAGAACGTCTTCTTCAAGTAGCGGACTCTTCATGAATTCAAGCTCTTTTGCCCAGAGGGCCGAAACAGATATTGTTAGAAGTCTTCAAAACAGATTGAACCTTACGACCGGAAGTATCGTGGTGCTGGCTTGACCGTTAAAGTTGTAGAACGTTTGTTGTTGCAATCCGAATGAGAATCGCGACGGGTAAGAAACTCGAACCGGACCGGTGCCGTCATCAAACCTTCTTCGCATCGGTTGCAGGTAAGAAACCAGGAATTCACTCTGCGCATTGTCGTAGGTGTGAAATCCTTCGCCGCGCGACAGCGTGAAAGATCCCGTCACCTGCCAGCGATTTGTGGGACGATATTCGAACCGGGCGCCTGGACGTATCGCCTGCGCAATTGCGAAATTCTCATTGATCACCCTCCACGAGCGCAGGTATTCGCCCAAAACCGCCACCGTCAGGCGATTTCCTAGCCTGCGTTGCAAGCCGACATAGGTAGAGGTGGAGAAGTATTCTCGAATGGCCGGACGAATCAAAAGATCGCGGGCAGCGTAGCCAGCTAGGAGAGAAGTTTTTCCCCAAGGGTGACCTACCGTAAATTCCAGGCTGCCTAGCGCATCTCGTGAGCGCAGATTTTGCTCGGTGAATGGTCCCGCTTCCCGTATCGCGCTTCCCTGCACCGACACCCAGTTGAAAAATGAGCTGGTAGAAAGATAGAGATATTGCCTAAACAAGTTCTGATTCATGTCTACGGGAGAAAGCGTATCCCGGCGCACCGTAAATTGCAGCCCTGTGTTGAAGGTCACTGTGTTAGAGCCAAGGCGTAGTACCGGGCTGATCCCTCCATTGAACATGGTGTCGTAGGTCCGACGATTCTGGATGACGTCATTGCTGGGAAACGAAAATTTACCGCTGATCATGCTCTCACCAACAAAGCCTTCAATCGTCGGAAGATTATTCAGGTGTAAGCGATAGTGCGCTTCTCCAAGGCTTTGAAAAGAACTCCTGGGGGGCGGAAGCGTCGTGGGTGTAATTCCCGGCGACAGCTTGGCATCCAGGGTATACACATTGATATCTTCAAATACCGGTTCGAACGAACCTTCGGAGAACAGGCTGACTTTTTGATTGATTTGCCGGCCTTCTTCTCCCGCCACTTCCGATGCCGCGGTCTGAACCGATTGTTGCGCGTCCGATCCCGCCAACATGCTTGCACGCGTGAACGCGGCTAGTGCGTTTACGGTATCTTGCCGCTGCCGATATAGATTCGCTCTAGCGATCATGTAGTCGTAGTCGTCTCTGTAATCGTTGGGATTTCCCAAGCTGCTCAATGAAACGGCGGCTTGCCGGCTATTTCCCTCAGCCAGATAAGTGTTCGCCAGTCCGATAGCTACGACTCGAGGGTTCGCCCCAGACAGGCGTCCCTTTTCAAAATAGGTTTTTGCGAGATCGAAATCCTGCATGGCGAGAAATATGTTCGCTGCGGTAACAAAATCCGTAGACGTCACCTTCGGGGACTCGCTCATCCGAGCTTCGGCGAAACCCAGTCCAATCTGGCGGCGCGCGTCGTCCCAATGGGACTCCTTCATGAATATGTAGGCGATTGCCAGCCTGATGCCCAGGCGATTTGCTTGAGGGTCTTCCAATGCCCGCGAAAAGCGTACCATTGCGGCATCCCGGTCCCCCAAGGCCAGCAAAGCGTCGCCGGTTGCCATCAGCACGTTAACCTGCCCCTTGGCATACTGTTCGGCAAGTTGGATATTGCGGAGTGCGGCCTCGCGCTGACCTAGTTTCGCGTTCGCTTGGGCCAGTTGCGCGTAGATCGCTGGATTCTCTGGGGCCAGCTTCATCGCGACGTTAAGAGAATCAATGCAATCCTGGTAACGCCCCAGCTGGTACAACGTATCCGCCAGCGCCAACTGCGTAGGTAAATCGTTAGGCATCTCGTCGAGGGCGATGCGGTACTCCTTTTCCGCCCATGAGAGTTTTTGTTCTTGCCGGAACGCTTCGGCTCTCGCCAGGTGCCAGGCTCGCGTGGTTCCCAACAATTTCTGCGCAATGTTCAGTTGATCAAGCGCGAGTTGCGGGCGGTGTAGTTGCAGATAGGAATAGGCGAGCCCAAAATGTGCTTCGCCGTAATCCTGGCGGATCTTAATGGCAGTCTGGAAATCTTGCACGGCCTGTTTTGCCTGACGAAGATTATTCCGCATGAATCCGCGGTTGGTATAACCGGTGGCCATTTTTGGATCGCGCTCCACCGCCCGGGTAAAGTCCGCCAGAGCCTCCTCATACGCGCCAGCTCGAGCATGAACGTAACCTTCGATCAGTGCCAAGTCCCGGTTATTAGGAAGAATCGAATCGTATTTTGTTGCCAGTTCCAGTGCGTCGTTGTATCGACCCAAATAGTAGAGATCGTAGGCCAGATAAACGGGAGCCTGGGGATCATGCGGCAAATGCTCGATGACTTTGAAACCGAGATCAGCCGCTTCCTGATACCCGTTTGTCCATGTCAGATAACGCTGGCGCTCGCGCATGACGTGCGGATTGTCATTTACGGTGCCGCTAGCGCGATCCAGCCACTGTTTAGCGAGATCAAGGCTATGCGCTTCCAGAGCCGCGTTTGCGCCACCAGCAATAATCAAAGCATTGTTTTTGACCCGCTGGTATGCCGCCTCATAATTGGTTTCGGCGGCACGAAAATCCCTCTTTGAGGAATTTAGATCGCCCAGAGCGAGATACGCGACATAATCTTTGGGATAAAACCGTACTACGCTGGAAAAATATTCTTCCGCGCTCTTCGTATCTCCCATCTCGCGCGCCAGGTAACCAAGCGAGGTCAATGCTTCGTGACTGTGCTGATTCAGCTCGAGCGCTTTCAAGAACATGTTGCGCGCTGCATCCTTCTGACCTAGCTTCCACAGCAGCGTCCCGTAATTGAGCAAGAAATTGATATTGGAGGGGGCCAGCGAGAGCGCCTCTTTCAGATCTTTATCAGCGGCCTCGAGATTTCCAGAGGATGATTCGACTGCCGCCCGCAAGCGCAAAAATTCAGGTTTTGACGCGTCGGGAACCTGCGCACGCTGAATCTCGTCGCTGGCCAGGCTTAACTGCTGCCTGGCTTCGGCGTTGTTTCCCATCTGTTGGAATAACTCGTAAAGGTTCAGACGTAATTGAATCGGATAGAGCGGCCCTTCGGTGACGCCATTCGGCAAGTTACTCATGGCGGCCTGGTATTCGGCAATTGCATCCGGGAGACGACCCTCGGACGCCGCGATCTCCGCCCGAATCGCATGCAGGCGGTAATAGTTGCCATTCAGTTGCTGTGCACGCTCCAGAAAAGCGCGTGCGGCGTCCGCCTCGCCCAAATTGAACAGCGCCTGCGCCGCGCTGAGTTGGAGCCCGAGATTGTCCCGGGAGGTCTTCGCCAGCCGCCTATAAAGGTCAGCGGCTTCATTCTTTCTTCCCGCTAAGTCGTAGGTGTAGGCCAGTTCCGCGAGTACGTCAGGCGCTTTCGAAGGCAGCGAAGTCAGCGTCGCGATAGCCTGATCGTACTGACCACTATCGCGGTACTCCCCGGCGACCGCCCGCAAAATTTCAGGGTCGTGCGGAGCTTCGGCTTTAGCCCGAGTCAGAAATTGTTTGGATTCCTCAATGCGGCCAAGCCGCTGATATGCCCTGGCCAGGAGCAGGTCATTGCGGGGAGAGGCTTGGATAGCCGCCGCTCGGCGAAGCAGATCCAAAGCCGTTTGTGGATCAGAAACCAAAAACAGCTCGCCAGCAAGCTGCAATGCTCCGGCATCTTTTGGATTTGCGGCGGCGACTTTCAACAGCAGTTGCCGGGCTTCTTCGTCGCGGCCCATCTTTGCATAGGTCTGGGCGAGGCCAGCCAGCCCTTGGGCGGAGTTCGGACGGGCCTGTAATCCACGCGTATAGGCGTCGACAGAAACCTGATAATGGCCCCCGATTCTCGCCGCATATCCCAGGAGAAACCATAGGTCTGCATTTTGTGGAGCGGCCTTCGCGGCCTGTTCAGCAAATGTGATGGCGGCTGAGTTGTCGCCTCTCTTCAGGGCATCCTCCGCCGCTCGTGCCTGGCGAGCGACTTCAATACTTGATCCCCAGCTTAAACTTGGTGTTGTGGAGTCGGCCTTGCTTGACTGACCTTTCTTTTGGTCTTTGGGCGAACTGGTGCCGTTCTGCTGATCAACCTCAAATGTCTGGCCAAAGACCAGACTAGCCAGCATGATAATGACAATAATTACAACCCAAATTACAACCCATAAGCGGTTCTGCAATTGCAATACCCCACCGCGCCAAGGTCCACCTCTCTCGTTCCCCACTTAAGACCTTGCGGTGGCATTCAGATGCCATTGCCCGGGCTCGGTTTGCTTCAGATTGCTTACCGGCCGGGCAAACTTTAGTCCCTTCCAGGAATCAAAAGTCGTGCGCCGGGACATGCCCATGGAACCCAACAACTTGATGACTGACCACCCCGATTCCTACCGCTCAATTCCCTTGCTCGCAATCGTGGTAGTCGCCCTGGCGGTTCACGGACCACTGTTACTGATGCAACTTCCTTCTGGATCTTTTGATACAAATTTCCACATCTTCTTTGCCTCGCACTACGCGCATCACTGGTTCAATCCCTGGAATGAAAAATGGTTTGGCGGGTTCTCACAAACCACTTATCCACCCCTTACTCATCAGTGGATAGCCCTCTTTTCAGATTTGATCGGGTTGAACATGGCTTACATGCTGGTTCAGCTTTTGGCGATTTTGCTGCTGCCCGTCGGCGTGTATCGCTTTGCTAAATTGTGGGTCGATGAGCGGACCGCAAGTTACGCCGCGTTGGGCAGCGTATTCCTCGGCGCGTTGGCCTTTCTTGTGTACCAGGCAGGACAGCTGGCTACGGTTGCTTCGGCCTCGTTATTTTTGAACGCGCTGCCCTATCTCTACGAGTGGTCGACTCAGTCGGACTTTCGTTCCCTCATCAAAGGGATTGCCGTCAGCCTCGTAGCCGCTGCCGCACACCACGTCACGCTTATATTCGGTCTGGTCTTGTTTGCCGGCCCTGTGTTGTGGCTTGCTTGTATCGATGCGCGTGAAAACCGCGCCCGTGGCTCAGTTGCCGCCGTCATCTCAAGGGCCGCGTCCTTTGCCGTTGTGGCTGGAATTGGGATCGCTGTAGTTTTACTTCCGTACTGGCTTGCCCTGATACAGCATCCCATCCGCCAGATGCCCATCCCGCACGATAGCCGGAACAACTATCTGTTGAATTCCATTACTGGGATCAATTACTTCGTCATCCCATACGGCGCGCTGATTCTCGCGCTGCCCTTCATCGTAATTCTCGGCTCGAAGGTTCCGCGCTTGCGCCCTTTGTTGGTGGGCTTCTGGATCACTTTCTTGTTCGGCCTGGGTGGCACCACACCCTTACCGAAATTGTTACTGGGACGCGCTTACGAAATTCTCACCTTCGAACGCTTTGCGTTTTGGGCCACCCTAATGGCCATGCCGATCGTAGGCTTACTGGTGGTTAACTTGATCGACCGCTTCCACACTAAAGCCGCGGTGGCTTTGGCAGTATGCGCGGTTGCGACAATTGGCGCAGCCCTCGGATGGCTGGTTGTAAATCCGTACCGTCCCTCGTCAACCTTGAATGTCGCCCCGGTGATCGCATTTCTGAATCGCGACGGCCACGACCAATACCGGTACCTCACTCTCGGATTCGGTAGCGAACTCGCTAAAGTCTCCACCTACACGGATGCCAGCAGTGTCGACGGCGATTACAATTCGGCGCGCTTGCTGCCTGAGATGACGCGTTATGGATCGGCGCAACTTACCAGCGCGAAGTTCTACGCCACCGCGGGCATGGAATCTTTGCGCGCCATGCTGAAACACGCCAACCAGTACGGTCTCAAGTACGTATTCGTTCACGACTCGTATTATGAGCCACTGCTCACATTTGCCGGCTGGAGAAAAATAGAGACCTACAACAACGGCGACATCACAGCATGGTCGAAGGACGATGTTCCGCCTGCGCACCGGATTGAATCAGACGCCATGCCAACCCCGTGGGAAGGTTTGTTATGGGGCATTCTGCCCATGGCGAGCAGTTTCCTAGCCATGGCGCTTGTTCTGTTGCTGCCGAATCGTCGTCGCCGCCCGGCTGAGCCCGTGCGCATTACGCCGGATGCGCACGAACAATACGCAACCATGGGTGAGGAAGTCAGATGAAATTCCTGATGCCAATTGTCATTTTCATCGTAACCGCGATCCTGATCGCACTAGGCACCGCAGGAGCGACGCGCCTGGGCGCGACTACCGGCATCACATCAGGTTCGGCGTTACCGGGTCTGTCCTCATCAGCCAGGACACCGGAAGAAGCGGTTGGAAAGCTGCTGAACGAGATCCAGAAACGGAACTGGGCTGTTGCCTACGGCCAACTCGCCGACAACAGCAACGTCGACCTGGATCTTTTCACCCGCGATTTAACTGGAACCAACGGCAGTCTTCGCACTCTCTCGGGTTTGGAGAGTTGGGAGCTACAACCCCTTCACGCAACCAACCAGGAAGCTCAGATCCGAACCACGCTGCGCTGGTCCACCGCAGTAGGCCCGATCCGGGACGTACGGGATCTCAACGTCGTCCGGCAAGGAGATGTCTGGAAAGTCGTGTGGCCCGTACCGAAATTTCCTAACCTTCCCGCTCAGATCGTTCCCGTAACTTATTTGCGATGGGATCTCGTAACGCCCAATGGTGAAGGCGTATGGGGGGACCGCGCCGTTGACGCTCCCCATGTCCGAATCGTTTCCATGAATGCTGTCCCTTATCAGAATGGCTCTGTCGTCATGGGCGAGGTAGTGAATGAAGACACAATTCCGGCCTTTGTGAACGTAAACGCTAGTCTCATCGATCGTGGCGGAAAGTCGATGGCCGAAGAGAGCAGCTTTGACAAGATCTCGCACGTTTTGCTACCCAAACAGGTTTCACCGTATCGCATAGACTTCCCCGACGTCAGTTTCCAGGACGTGAAAAATGTGCGCATGGACGTCAAAGCGACTCTGGTCCCGGCATCCGCCGATCCGGTGATTGGGATCATGAACCAACAGATTGAAAGCGACAGTGACGGAAGAAATGTCCTGCGTGGAAACCTAATGAATGAAAGCGGGCAGGCGGTCAACATACCGCACGTGATCGCAACTTTTTACGACAGCAACGGTCGTGTCATCTGGGTATCCGATGGCTATGTGGACCGGCCTTTGTTACCTCAGTTGCCAGAGCCTTTTGCCGTTGAGCTTCCCGGGCCCATCGTGGGCAAAGTGAAAAATTACCATGTGGTCGTCAACTACTACAACAACTCCAAATCGTAGCGCGGGACGGGCGGCCTTTCTGCTGTTAGCCGCCACAGGCCTCGTTAGCACGAGCTTCGCGCAAACTGTGGAGATGCGCCCGCCCACAGCCGCCATCGCGGGTCAGCCGAATGCTATCCAAACCTCAGGAAGCGGAGAAGCAACGTTCTATCTCCTGGGCCCAGCTCACACCTCGAAGCAATTGGTAAATCTCGGCCACGAGATTCAATTGCCGGCCGACCAGCTGCGAGCGGCCGGCAAATATTTGGCGATTCTGTGCTCCAGTGCCTGTCAGAGCGCGTCGTTCTTCGTGACGGCCGCGAGTCCAGCTAGCTTGAGCTTTCTGGTTCATCCATCGCGGGTGCCGGTGAAACAAGAAAACGCAATCAGCGGCGTCGCGTTTCCATTCGACAAGTTCAGCAACCTCGTACTTTCTCCCGTCACTGTGGATTTCCAACTGAAACTGAGCGGCGGCGATTCCTTATCTCGGCCCACCCCCACTCAACATGGAGTGGCATGGTTTCGCGCGTATTCAGGCAACCACGCAGGAGCGGCACAGCTGGTGGCATCGTTGGGCGATCTGTCAGTGCGACGGGTCGTACAACAGGTGGCAAGCGATCCCTGCAATTTGCGAATCAGGGCACAACGAACGGCGAAAGGCATTCTCGTCGAGACTGAACCGGTGCGAGATTGCTCAGGAAATCCGGTTCCAGACGGAACGATTGTTACGTTTACCGAGACTGGTCCCGGTGGCAAGAGCACGGTGGACATGCCCATCAAACTGGGAGTTGCTAGAGTTGAACTGCTGGCGTCAGCCCCTGCGGTAATTTCGGTCGCCTCCGGAGTTGTAATGGGTAACGAGCTTCGACTAGGTGCCCAATGACGCGACATGTCTTAGCTCCTGGAACCATGGTGATGTTGGCACTCCTGAGTCTTTTTTTGTTGTCATTCCGAGCGGGAGCGGCCGATTTCTCTCCGGCATCCACGCCACAAATCGAGATCAACACGGTTAACTCTGGCCCCAGGGCCATGGAAGCTCTCACACAGCAGAACGTAGTCCGCCACTACGGTCGGGCATGGCAAAGTTTAGCGGACGCTTTTGACCGCAACACGCTAGTGTCACTGAACGATTACTTCGTAGGAGCCGCGAAGGATCAACTCACCGGAACGGTCAAGGAGCAACAGAGAACGGGTATACATTCCCGCTACCTCGATCAGCGACATATGGTTGATGTGGTTTTTTACGCTCCCGAGGGAGATGTGGTGATGCTGCACGATACCGTGCAGTGCGACCTCGAAGTTTACGATGGCGATAAGTCGATTCACACCGAGCCAGCCGTTCTCCATTACGTCGTTCTTATGACTCCGGGTGCGGACCGGTGGGTTATTCGCCAATTGCAGGCGGTGCCTCAGTTCTGAAAGATGCCAACCACCTCGATAGCACGGGCATCCTACAGCTAGGAAAGCAGGAGGGATGCAGGCGATTGTCTAAAACCATTATCGCGGCGCTGCTGGTTTGCATGGTCATGGTCGATGGCTGTGCCAGCAAAGATGTGCATCCCGCCGCTGCAGGTTTTCAAGCTCCGTCCCGCGGACCGAAAGTGCTGGCTGCGTGGATGCCATGGTTCGGAGACAAGAAGCACATGGACGTTGGATATTCGAGCCAGGACACCAATGTCATGCGGCGTCAGATCCAGGATGCGTTGAATCGAGGGATTTCCGGGTTTGTCGTCGACTGGTACGGCGATCGGCGGCCGTACCACGACAAGAGCTTTGCCCTTTTGCAACAGGTAGCCAGCGAGATGCACTTCCAGGTAGCGCTCATGTACGACGAAACCGAAAACGACAACGGGCAGGCAACCGATGAGGCTTTCGGTGCCTTTGATAAAGCATATCGAGCTTATATCGGTCCCTCCGCGCGCTACCGCGATGCCTATCTGACCTACAACGGCCGTCCAGTCGTCTTCATTTTCCCCAAGCGCGGGCGTACCGACTGGAATCGTATTCGCGCAAAAGTGAACACATGGTCGTCGCCTCCGCTGCTCATCTACAAGGACGATGCCTCGCCGGAATTCGCCGGGGCTTTTGACGGTTACTACGCCTGGGTTCATCCCGGACACAAGGGTTGGGCACCGGACGGAAGCGATTGGGGAGAACAATATCTCGACAATTTTTATAAGAACATGACCACCAAACGTGCCGACAAAATCGTGGTGGGCGCCGCGTGGCCCGGATTTGACGACTCACACGCGAGCTGGGGACTAAACCGGCACATGGACGCGCGATGCGGCGAAACCTTCGAACAAACCTTGGGCTTTTATCGCCGTTACTACAATGATTCCAACTCAATTCCGTTTTTATTGATCGAAACCTGGAATGATTACGAGGAGGGTACAGCCGTTGAGCGCGCAACCTATACAAACTGCAACCGCCCATCCTGAGCCACTGGCGGCATATCCGGCGGGCGCGACGAAGTGCCTGACGGTCCTCTCGCGGCTCCTGTTCGATTCGGATACGGGGGAAACCGCCGATTCGTCTCACCCTCTGAATCTCGAACCGGACGAGTTAGACAAGTTGTTGGCTCTCGCAGATTCGCATCATGTTGTCATTCGTGCCTTGCAACCCTTCCAGCGCCTAGCTGAGAAGGCGGACCGCCCGGCATTGTCGGCGTGGGCTTCCAGTGCGATCCAGCGCGAGCACATCAGAATTGAGAACGCCCTTACTTTTCTAGAGAAGATTTTCAATGCCTTCAAAACCGAAGGCTGCAGTGTAATGGTCATCAAGTCGCTGGATCATTGGCCTGATCTCGGCAGCGATCTTGATCTCTTCAGTCCGGCAAAGCCAACTGATGTGATTCGAACGATGAAGCGGCATTTTAACGCAACGCTTGCTCCGCGCAGTTGGGGAGACCGACTAGCGAACAAGTGGAATTTCGTCATCCCCGGTTTGAACGAACTCGTTGAAGTACACGTGGGACGATTAGGACAGACGGGAGAGCACACCGCAATTGCGAAATCCCTGATAGGGCGTTCGCGATCCCTCGAATTCGGATGGCACAGGTTCCAGGTGACGGCTCCGGAGGATCGTTTGATCTTGAGCACATTGCAACGAATGTATCGCCATTTCTACCTGCGTCTCTGCGATGTGGCTGACACTGCATGTCTGATGGAAAACGATCCCATCGACTATGGCTATTTGCATTCCGCGACCGAGGCTGCCGGCATATGGAAAGGTACAGCGACTTTCCTGGCTATTGTTTCCGACTACATTGCGCACTACCGGTCCGGTGGTCTTGATCTTCCCGAGATCGTAAGATCGGCGGCCCAGTTTGGGGGGGAGCAACTAACATTCCAGCGCTTCTTGCGCATACCGATAATGCCCCACTCGGTTCGCTTGTACACATCGCAACTGAGTCGTCTCGCACTTCGCGGAGAAGTGGAAGGAACGCTTCGCCTTAGCTTGCTGCCATATCTGGCGACCGCGGCAGTCATCGAACAGAAAATAACTGGAAGTGACAAGGGAGTTTGGTAGGCGTCCCGAAAATTAGTTAATGTTATGCATTAAGGGTTGACACTGAAATTATTTTGTCGCAAAGACTTTGAGGACGAACTATCGCTATACTTGAAACCCTGTAGTCTCTCAGGCTACAGCTTTTTCATTGTTGCCTATGGATGTCGAGTAAGAGAAAATAATCGCATCAACCGACGCGAAGTCAGGCAGGTCGTCCCAGTGACACCTGCCTTTTTTATTTTTTGCAGATCCTACCCGGATTGTTTGATTCGTTGGGTCCACATACAAAATTGACAATTGCTCACCTGAAGATTAGTCATGAATCATGAGGCCTACGGAGCCAGATTTGAACCGTATTTTGAACGCGATCGCTGATCCCAACCGGCGCCGAATATTGCAGTCGCTGAAAGAACAGGGTGGATGCTCAATTGGCAAGGATGTCGGTCTCTGCGCATCCGACATCGAGCGACGTATCAACCTGTCCCAACCCACCATTTCGCATCACATGTCGATTCTTACCAGGGCAGGTTTGGTGGAAGCTAAGAAAATCGGCCTATGGAGATGGTATCGCCGCAACGAAAGCGCTCTGCGAGAGTTTTCCCGGGAATTGAAGAAAAGCCTGTAGGGAGAGCGGAGGACCTCGACGGGGCTTGCGCTTAGACCGGCTAACAAAACCTCCGCCCGACAGCTTGCGGGGGCTCACTGCAGCTTCAGGCACTCCGCCTTGGCTTCCTTCAGGATCGGGATGTTGGGGTCGGCGTCATTCCAGAGCGCGAGAAAATCTTGGTTATTTGAGCTAGTTCTGTTCTACCCGCCCCTGAACCGGTCGATGTTGATCTGAAATCTGTAGCCTCAGAACTTGAAGCTGGCCCTATCCCACCGACGCCGCCAGGGTCTTCTGCAACAAGCGCCGTGCGTGTGAAATCAGGTCGCCTACTTCAAAAGGCTTCATCAGGTACGGGACATTTTTGTCATGCAAGAAAGAACGGATTTCGGGTTCGACCGCGCCAGAAAATGTAAACATCAAATGTTTTTCCAGGCCCGCGCGGTTCTCCGCAATCCAGCGGTACACTCCCGGCGCATTCCATCCATTCGGCATCTCGCCGTCGATGATGATCGCGTCGAACGCTGCATCGGGCGATTGGTTAAACAACCGCGTCTTTACATCTTCGAAGCTCATCAAAGTTACAACCTGGGCACCGGCGCCAGTCAGAACGTCCCGTTCAAATTCCAGCACAGCCTCTTCGTCTTCCACCAGTAGGACGCTACCCTCGATCACTAACTTACGCGGAATGGAAGGCGCGGCAGGCTCGGGCATGCCCGTGCGGCCGCTACCCGGCAACCTGACCTGGATCACCGCGCCACCGTGTTCCTTGTTGCGCGCTGAAATGTCGCCGCCGTGTTCCTTGACAATGCCGTAGCAGATACTCAATCCGAGTCCAGTCCCCTTGCCCACATTCTTTGTTGTATAGAACGGATCGAAAATTCGATTGGGCTCCTTGATCCCCGGACCGGAATCCTGAAATTCTGTAATGACATTTCCTTCGTGTGCGTAAACTCGGATCTTCAACATCCCGGCTTTACCCGTCTCCAACATGGCATCCACACCGTTATTGATTATGTTCAGAAACACCTGCTCCAACTGGTGGGGATCAGCCGTCACCGTCGGAATTCCGGTCTCGATTTCACGCTCGACCTTGATGTCGTTGACCTTGAGGTCGTAATCCCGCAGTGCCAGAGTCTCGTCCAACACCTTGCAGATGTCGACTGGCTGTTTCTGCGGTTTGCGCTGACGGGCGAAGGACAGCAGATTCTGCACCACCCGATGTGTGCGCTGCGCCTGTTTGAACAACTTACCGACGAAGTCGGCTGCACGGTCCGCCAGCCCTTCACTCTCCAACAATTGCGCATAACCCAGTATCGCGGTCAGCGGGTTATTCAGCTCATGCGCTACCCCGGCGATCAACTGCCCTACCGCCGACATCTTCTCGCTTTGCAGCAATTGCTCCTGCGTGTGACGCAAATCTTCATAGGCACGGCAGGTTTCTTCGTAGAGACGAACTTTCTCAATCGTCGTGGAAAGTTGCCGCCCAATCGCTACCAGCAGGCTCTCGTCGTTGCTTGTGTACTCCCGGCTTTCCCGACTACTGATGCCCATAATGCCAATTGGCTTATCCTTGCCCCAGAGCAACACCCAGATCCAGGCCGCAAGCCCGTCGGCTCGAATAAATTCCGCCACCAGCGCGGGAAGATGCGGCAGATAGTCGGCTGTAACCACCTCGGTGCGCGAGCGGGTCACCAATTCGCCAAAACCATCTGCAAATTTGACTTCCGAAAAGCGTGCTCTTTCTGCGCTCCGCTGTCCCCAACCTGCGCGGCGACGGAATGTGGCTTCGTCGGCGTCACAAAGATAAATCGAGCCCGTCTCCGCTCCCAGCAGCGAGATCACCTGCCGCAGCGTGAGATTGAGGATTTCGTCAAGATCGAATGATTGCGTCGCAATGACAGCCATGGCGTTCAACGCGTTTAATTCGCGGTTGCGACGCCGGATTTCATCTTCCGCGCGCTTCTTCTCGGTCATATCGAGCAGGAAGCCCTGGTAACGGTCGATTTTCCCTTCCGCGTTGCGGGTTGCGAAACTGCTTTCCATCGCGCTTAGGAGCGTTCCGTCTTTGCGCCGTAAAGTTACTTCGAAATTACGCACATAATTGTTCTGTTCAACCTGACGACGGAAAACATCCCGCTGCTCGGGCGAAGCATAAAGATCGGTATCCACGTTGACGCCCATCAAATCTTCGCGCCGGGTGTGTCCCAACATGCGCATGAATGCATCATTGCAGTCGAGCAGCTTGCCTTCGGGCGTGGCCACGAAGACACCTTCCTGCACTTGCTCGAACAGTAACCGGTACTTCTCCTCCGCGATGCGACGATCCGTGGTATCACGGACGACGTGGATCGTCCCTTTCTGCTTGCCACCCTGCTCCACATATGACGAGGTTGAGACCATCGAGAATCCGCCGAAGCATGGGTCGGTTCCTTCGTAGAACCCTTCTTCCTCGCCCCCACAATACGGACATTCTTTCCATTGAGCCTGGCTGCGGGGCAAGACATTTTCACAAAACTGACCAACCACGTCGGCCGGAGCCTTGCTCAAACGCTCCAGAAGAGCGTGATTCGCTTTCATTACCCGGAAATCCGAATCGTGCAGCAAAACCAGGTCGTGGATGGAATCGAATGTATTCGTCCACTGGCGATGCGAACGCAGTATCTGTTCCACCAAACGCAGGTTCTCAACCGCCAATCCCAACTGGTGGGCGGTGGTAGTGAGAAACTCCATCTCGTCGGGCGTGTAAGACAAATAGTGACGGCTGCCCAGTGCCAAGGTGCCAATCACCGATTTCTTTCCCACCACCGGCACCATCACCACATGGTGAAACCCTTCCTGTTTCAGATGCGGACGCACAGCCTCTGCTGCCTTCGAAGTCACCACTACAATCGGCGCAGTAGCATTGAGAGTCTGCTCGAAGTCGTCATCTTTCGCCACCGCGAGCCGCTCGCGCAGAAACGCTTTGGAAAGGCCAATATGGTCGGAAAGAACCATCTTGTCCCCATCCAGCAATCGAAACCATGCAGCCTTCGCGGACATCAGCTTCTTAAGTTCTTCGAGAGCGGTCGCCATCATCGGCCCTTGCTGATGAGCTCGTGTGATGCTGGTGGTCATCGCGTTCACAACTCTCAGACGGCGCATGTGCAGCTTGTAATCGTCAAACACCAGCAGCAGCATGCTCAGTCCGGCTAGCAGAGTCACGAATAGACCGGATCCGAACGGCAAATAGCGGCGAACCGGATCCCAGGGCAAATACAACAGCAACATACTGACGCTAAGAATCCACGGCACAATCTCTGGACGCGCCCAGCGATATCGAATCAGTTTGAAAGCAGCCGTTAGAGCAATAAGCCGATATGCGACTTCCAGGACGAGGCGTAGGGCGAACGAATCGGGCCAATACCAGGCCCGGGCGACAGCAAAACCCATCACTGCCAAGGTCATAACCAGCACTCGCGGAAGGACTTTACGCGCGTGCGTGTAGACAATGATCGCAGCGGCAAACATGCCAACCGCCAGTACGAATTCGGCCTGGGAAATCGCGGTGAGATAATGCGGCGTGGACAGGGGTGCCAGACCTTGGAGCGTCCAACGGGACACAAGATATGCGAGCCAACCGACGGTCCAAATCAGCAGGTAACGTTCACGAAACGTGCGGAAAACCAGCAGGCTGGCGGCCAGAAGAATCAGTGCCGCCGAGTCCTGCAGCGTTAAGCCGGAGACAAGGGTGTCCCCAACCGCCGCCCAAGCTAAGAAGATCGGTAGAGTCATTGCGACCAGGAATTAAGAGCTCATTCCCTTAATAGCATGCTTACCCCAATGACCAATGGCCTTTCCTGACCTTCTGGTTACTTTCGGAATCTCGGAACTACGGTAGAATTGGCCGTACACTAAAAACATCCCATGGCCGCTGATCGCATCCTGGTAGTTGACGACGAGGAGAGCATTCGCGAAATTGTCAGCTCCATGCTGACGACCGCGGGCTACAAGTGTCATCAGGCGTCTTCCGGTAACGAAGCTCTGGCTTTGCTCGAATCCGGCGAAAAATTCGAACTCATGCTTTCAGATTTAATGATGGCCAATCTAGACGGCATTGGCCTGTTGGAGCGGACCAAGGAGCGTTTTCCCGACATGCCGGTCGTGATGGTCACGGCGGTTCACGACATTTCCGTTGCTCTCGGCGCAATCCGCAACGGTGCTTACGATTATTTATTGAAGCCTTTCGAGCGCGAACAACTGCTGGCGACGGTACGTCGAGCCTTGGAGAATCGCCGCCTCAAGCTGGAAAATCGTGCGTACCAAACCGACCTTGAAGAAAGAGTGGTAGCGCGCACTGAGCAGCTCCGCAAGGCAATTGTCGACCTGGAGCGTTCCTATGACATCACGCTCGAAGCACTCGGCGACGCTCTCGACAAAAAAGACGCCGAGACCGAAGGCCATTCCAAACGAGTGACCGCATTCACTATCGCGATCGCTCGCGCTATGGGGCTGTCGAAGGATCAGATCGCCATCATTGCTCGGGGCGCGTTTCTGCACGACATCGGCAAGATGGCGGTTCCTGATGCCATTCTTCGCAAGCCTGGCAAGCTCACTCCTGACGAGATCCTGATCATGCAGGAACACTGCTACCACGGCTACGAAATTTTGAAGAAAATTCCGTTCCTCAACGAAGCCGCGGAAATCGTTTATGCTCATCAGGAACGCTATGACGGCACAGGTTATCCACGTGGCCTGAAGGGAGAAGAAATTCCGCTAGGAGCTCGTATGTTCTCGGTCGCTGACACTCTCGACGCTATAACTTCCGATCGACCGTACCGGCCCGCGCAATCCCTGGCCGCGGCTCGCGCCGAAATCGACCGCTGGAAGGGAAAGCAATTCGATCCCGAAGTGGTTAAAGTTTTCCTCGAAATGGACGAAAAGATCTGGCCCGACCTGCGTAAGGAAGTTGATGGCCAGGTTCAGCGTTTCGCGTACTCCACGGCCGCCAAAGTCTCGTCCTAACCCATTTCTCCCACTCACCGCTCTTTACACAGGCAGCAATTACCTCCTCGTTCACATCCAACCAAACTGGTGTTTCGAGAAGTAAGGCTGGGGTATGAAAGTTTCGCGCTGGATTGCCTCTCTAATGACGGTTTTGGCCGGGTTGCTCCTTTGGGCGGAACAACCAGGCGCGGTTCCACCTCGCTCCATCGCCGACGGAACTACTTTTCTCATTCGCCTCCAGGAGACGATCGATGCCGCTCGTGCCCGGCCAGGCAAAAGGTTTCATGCCAGCCTGGAGCAAAACCTCGTGGGATCCAATGCAACTCGTCTTCTCCGAAACAGCCGGATTAACGGTCACGTAAGCTCGGTCGACAACGGTCTCCATCCAAGCTTGCTTCTGAGCTTCGACGAGATCGAAACCGAACACGGATGGGCACCATTGATGGCCACGATCACTGCCATCCCGGGCGAGCACGGACTGCAGGTCAATGGCGAAAAAGGTGAGATTGAGCGCGAAGCGGGCAACGGTCATGACTCCTCACGAGGAGGAGCAGACAGTGATGGGAGCCATGGTCCGAATCTGGGTGCGGCTGTGGGCGTGGTTGACGCGTTGTTCAGCGACCGGCGATTGCAACTGAGAAAAGGAACGAGGTTGGAAATTCGCCTAGACCGTCCGTTGGAACTGGGGCGGTAAGGTTGGGGCTTTGTCTCGTTCTAAATAGGACAAAATTAAACATCTCGCGAATGCTTGTTTTTTCCCACACTTGTCGTCGCGACTTCCAAACACTAGCGCTAGGCTATTAAACGCGAGACAATACCCGCCCGGGGAAATACACGATCACAATCCAAGGTTTCTAGGAGATGATTCATGAGAGTAACCGTCGCCCTGATTTTTATTTTCTTGACTGCCTCGGTCGCGATAACCCAAGATCGCCCCACCACTAGCGCGCAGCCAAACACCGTCTTCGTCGGCGCTGACGGCAAATTTGAGGCAAATCCCGACACCGCATTAATGCAATTCAATATCTCGGCTCAGGAAGCGACCTCTCGCGAAGCCTACGATCAGGCCTCCAAATTTGCCGAGCAAGTACGCCAGATTCTGCGCACAAATGGAATCGAACCCAAGTCCGCCGAGATTGGCTACTTTTCGCTTCAACCGGTTTACGATTACAAAACCGCAAAACGCAAACTCATCGCGTACCGGGTAAATGCCAACGTTTCTCTCAAGCTGAAAGACTTCTCCAAAATTGCGCCCATCGTCCAACAACTGGCTGACACTGACGTCAGTGAAAACCAGTCTCTCAATTACACGTTGGAAGATATGGATGCGGCCAAGGCCAAGGCGGTAGAGGACGCTTACTACCGAGCTCGCGAATCCGCCACAGCCCTGGCGCGAAGCAGCGGACGCACATTAGGAGAGCTTTCTTACGCCTCAGTCGATACCTTCGAGAATGTGCGCGTGGCACCCATCGCCGGAGCCATGATGAAAATGAATGTCGGAACCGCGCCCGCTCCAACCGAAGAGTTCACCCCGCAGTCGGTGTCTGTGACCGCCCATGTCAACGCCCTATTTGCTCTGAAATAATACGATGACCCATTGAGGGCATCGGGTCTGCTCGGCCAAACGAAGCTCCGATGAGAATTATTTCGGCACCCGGTTCGCGTCCAGCGGCACCTCCCTCTGGATTACCATCTCCAGAGTCGTACCAGCGTCCATCCTGACGTCATTGCCACGGGAAAACATGCCGATTGCGGTCCCGATTGCTCCGCCGACCCCGGCGCCGATCAAACCGCCTTTGGCCCCGTCGCTCAGCCCGCCCACCACCGCTCCCGTTCCCGCCGCCGTCGCAACCGTTTTCGCTTTCTCGCCCGTTTGGCTATCCTGGCGAATGGTTCCTTCCTCGTCTTTCATGGAGGTCTTTTCGGCACCGGGAACATTCTGGATCGACCCTGGTAGGATCACGGTGTAGCCACTGGGATAAATCAGCGTGCTGAAATGCATCAGCACCTCCGCCCGACCCTTGATTCGTCCACCGCGCTTCACATTGCTGACTCTACCCTGCACGTATGTCCCAGCCGGAATGACGATGCGGTCATTGATTACAACCGGAAAGGTAGTGACAGCGTAAACAGCATCCCCGTCGCGAGCGTTCTTGGTCGAAATAGCCTGCTTCAGCGCCAGGGGCACGCGGGTTCCAGAGGGAATCACAAGTCGGCTATCGTTCGCCGGCAAAGCATGCGAGGCGTCACCTGGCGCGGGCGGAGGAACTTGTCCCACCGCCAAAATGCCCGCCAATACCAAAAAAAGAATTGTCCGCATCAGTATCCCCCAAACCCATCCTAGCCTGATAAAAGTACGATGCAAACTAAAGGCTGAACGTTATCAAATCTTTGGGAGGAAGAATACTCAAACCCGGAAATCCCATGAGAGCCCACCGGGTCGGGAAATATCTTTTACGGGAGCTGACTTTAGACGCTGGCGGATCGTTCGTTTTCCCTGACGTTCCCCATGAACTGCGATTGCAGCCGCTGCGCACAAAGCTCCCCGCAGACGTGCAACGTGCCTTCCCGAACCGCAATTTCGTCATTCCACGGACATAGGTAGAGCACGGGTCGGTTGAACTCCAGGAAAGAGGTCCACATCAACCACCAGCGATCGGACACTCCCTTGAGTGTCCCGCAGTTGGGACCGGCGCATCGGTACATCAGATTTGCCACAGGCATAGACTTCTCGGCTGTCATTTATTGCTCCAAGCAGAACAAATCGCACCGCAAGAACATTCTAGCGGAAGTGAGATGCAACGCCAGTAACCTTGTCTACTTGTAAATAAGGTACTTTTCGCGAAGTTTAATGAACTTCTCCATCGGCTCTCGCCAGCCTTCAGCGATGCGCCGCGGATCCTCACCGGCTGCCACGGCGTCATACGCAGCCTGGTTGGGCAGCAATTCGATCATTCGCTCCATCTTGAATTGTTCGGGGTAAAGCTTGTGCAGCGCCGAAGCCAGCTCCAGACCCAGCTCCGGGCCGTCGAAGCTATTGCGGTCGATCAGCACAATATTGACGCCTTCGCATTTCTGCCCATTGTAAACGCTCGAACTGGGAGTGAAACTGACCGGCACAAAGCGCACTCCGGAGATATCCCGCCCGTTCAGATATTGCGCCAGCTCCCTGGATTTGATCCACGGGGCACCAAGTAATTCAAACGGGGTGTCCGTACCCCGTCCTACGGAAACGTTGTTGAACTCCATGACGCCTACCCCGATGTATAGGGTTGCTTCGGTAAGACTGCGCATGTTAGGCGAGGGATTAATCCACGGAAGTGCCGTCGAATCGTACCAGTCGCCGCGCATCCAGCCTTCCATTGGTACAACTGTTAGCCGAGCGTTGATGTTGCGCTCAGTATTGAACATCTTCGCCAACTCACCGATCGTCATGCCGTGACGGAGGGGGACAGGAAAATAGTTTATGAAGCTTTGATGTCCGGCGTCGGGGATTGCACCTTGCACGAACGAACCCGTGACCGGATTCGGACGGTCAAGAACGATAAGCTCAATTCCCGCTTTTGCGGCTTCCTCCAGAAAATAGCCGAGCGTGGTTTCGTAGGTGTAATAACGCGCGCCAACGTCCTGAATATCAAAAACTAGTGCGTCAAGGTTTTTGAGAACGTCCTGCGATGGCCGCCGTGCGGCATCGCTCGTTCCATAAACGCTGTATACCGGTACTCCGGTCGTTATGTCTTTGGTATTGCCAACATCGGTCCTATCCAGCTCGCCTGTTACCCCATGTTCTGGACTAAAAATTGCCTCCAAGGAAACGCCCGGCGCATGGGCCAAAACATCGATGGTTCGCCGCCCCTGCAGATCGACTCCGGTCTGGTTGGTCAGAAGCCCGATTCTCCTCGTACGGTTTGCCGAACGAATTGGATCGAAATCATGCGCTTCCAGGGCATCAATTCCATTCTGCACCGCTCCATTGCGTGAGGCCACACGGCGCGCCGCTGTCTGCGCTTCGTTGTATCCCGTAATACTTTGCCAGCGTAACGAGTCCTTCTCAGTGACAGTGAGCGAAAGGCCCGCCGTCACCGCCGTCGCAATCTTGGCCCGCAGCGCCACCGCAGTTCCCTTTCCGCGAGGATGGACGGAGTTCGTCAGCAAGATGATAAAAGTTCGCGTCGCCCGATCGATCCATATGGATGTACCGGTGAATCCTGTGTGCCCGAATGATCCCACAGGTAATAGCTCACCGCGATTGGTGGAAAATGGAGAATCGATGTCCCACCCGAAGCCCCGCAAAATCGAGGCCGTAGGCGGCTGCTGCGGAGTGGTCATCTTCTCCACAATTTCTTTTGACAGTACCGGGCTTGTGTCTATCAAAGCCTGTGCGAACCGGGAGAGATCGTCAGCCGTCGAAAACACTCCGGCATGGCCGGCCACACCCCCCATGCGACGGGATGTCGGGTCATGGACGATGCCACGCAGCATGAGGTTTTTTTCGTCAAATTGAGTCGGAGCGATTTTCGACCGCCAGGACGCGGGAGGAAGAAATCGGGTGTGCGTCATGTGCAATGGGATGAAAACGTTCTGGGCACAGTACGCATCCAGCGTAGTTCCCGTAACCCGTTCCACCAGTGCCCCCAGCGTGATGAAATTGATGTCGCTATAAAGGAAGCGCGAACCCGGTGGATAAGTCGGCTTTTCCGCGAAAGCCATTCGCAGCGCCGTATCGTGCCCTTGCCAAGAGCCAGTCAAATCCAGATCGGCCGCTA
>Ga0207693_10000472_pt1 | contig 36723 bp, 39 predicted proteins | sample LARL81metaG_FD_184347 | JGI IMG/M metagenome (GOLD analysis project Ga0207693, IMG submission 184347) | Corn, switchgrass and miscanthus rhizosphere microbial communities from Kellogg Biological Station, Michigan, USA - LAR L8-1 metaG... | ecosystem: Host-associated > Plants > Roots >... | reverse complement strand
CTCAGGTCACAGGGTCGGGCCGCCGAGGCCACGAAGTGCTACGAGCGGGCGCTCACTCTCGCTCCGGCCTCGGTCGATACTCTCTACATTCTCGGCAACACGTGCCTGGAACTCCGCCGTCCGGACCAGGCGAGGACCTACTTCGAACGGGCGCTGCGCCGCAGGCCGGATGCGATCGAGCTGCACAATAATCTCGGTACCGCCTTGCAGGATCTCGGACGGCACGAAGAAGCGATTGCCTGCTACCGCGAGGCGCTCGTGCTGCAGCCCGAAGCCGTCGAGATCCTCGACAACCTCGCCGGCGCGCTGCGGGCGCAGGGTGAGCTGGATGCGGCGCAAGGGTGTTACGAACGTGCCCTCGCGCTGCGGCCGAACCGTGTCGAGAGCCTTATCGGGCTCGGGGTCGTGCTGCGTGATCGAGGCCTGCCGGCGGAAGCGGTGGCCCGCTATGAGCAGGCGCTGGCCCTCGCGCCCGATCATCCCGAGGCGCACAACAATCTTGGTGTCGCGCTCGTCGAGCTCGGCCGGCCGCAGGAAGCGGTCTTCCATTACGAACGGGTGTTGGCTCGGCATCCGGAGCGCGCCGAAACGCACAGCAATCTCGGCATCGCCCTCGAGCGCCAGAGGCGGCACGTGGAGGCACTTGCCCGCTACGGGCACGCGCTCGCTCTGAAACCCGATTATGCGGAGGCCCACTTCAACCGCGCGCACGCCTTGCTGCAAACCGGAGAATTCGACGAGGGGTGGGAGGAATACGAGTGGCGATTTGCCGTCGCCCGCTACGACCGCCGTTTCGACCGGCCTCTATGGTCCGGCGAACTTCTCGACGGAAAGACCATCCTGATCCACGCCGAGCAGGGGTTAGGGGATACTCTGCAGTTCGTCCGCTACGTCCCCGTCGTCAGTGAACGCGGCGGCACGGTCGTGCTGGAAGTGCCAGAACCGCTCCTTCGCCTCGCGCGCACAGTCCTGGGGGGATCCAAGGTAATAGCCGCGGGTGATCCGCTGCCGCCTTTCGACTGCCATTGTCCACTACTGAGCCTGCCGAGGGTATTCAAGACAAATCTCGCGACGATCCCCAACGCGGTGCCCTATCTCAGTGCCCCGCCAGATGCAGCGACTGTCTGGGCCGATCGGATCGACGCTGCACCCGGGCTCAGGGTAGGTCTCGTCTGGGCCGGCACGACCGTCGGAACAATCGATCTTCGTTTGCTGCAACCGATGTTCGAAGTCGCCGCCGTCAGCTGGTTCAGCCTCCAGGTGGGCGATCACAGCAGCGACGTATCACTGCTCGACGGCGTGAGGATTGTCGACCTCTCGCCGTGGCTCTCGGATTTTGCCGAAAGCGCAGCCGCCGTCTGTCAGCTGGATCTGGTGATCAGCGTCGACACATCGGTCGCCCATCTGGCTGGTTCGCTCGGACGGCCGACATGGCTTCTGCTGCCTTACGCTTCGGAATGGCGCTGGCTGCTCGAGCGTGAGGACAGCCCCTGGTATCCGACGGCGCGGCTGTTCCGCCAGCGGAACCCGGGCGATTGGCCCGGAGTGGCTCGCGAGGTTGCCGCGCCCCTCGCGCAGACTGCGGGCTCTCGCAACGCGTGCGGCCGAGCGTCTGTGGCATAACTTTTGGTGATCAGGTATACCCTCTCTTGCCGGTTGAATCTCTTGCGTAACCCCTTATGTGCCGTATTCTGCTGGTCGCGGTACTCGCCCTTGCGGCCTGCGCCGAATCTTCGGTCAGCCGCATCGACAGCCGCACATTCGTAATCGAGAGCGCCGGCATTCCGGGAGGTTCGGAAGCCCCTAACCGGCGTCTGGCGGAGCGGGTATGTCCCGGCGGTTATCGGGTCATGGACAAGGCAGTTCACCAAGGGACGCCCGATAGGGCCCGCGAGGAGCCCGGCATTTTCACGAACTGGACGATCCGATGCCTCTGAATGCAGTCGTTGGCCCTTTGGGCTCGGGCGGATCTATGAGTAGGCCATCTGCGATCAGAGGGTAGGCATGGGCAAATATTCTCTAGCGCTTCCAGTGCTGTTCGTCGCGTGCCTCCTCACGCTCGCCGACTGTGCACCAGATGGGAGGGTCACGACTTCGCAAGCCGAGATTCCGGCGATCCCACCCGGGGCGGCACGCGTTTGGTTTTTCCGGGGATGGGACGCGCCGAGCGGCCAGGGTTACGTCTACGCGGCGACGCCAATCGTCTATGCAAACGGTGCACCGGTGGGCGACCTCCCGGTGGGCAGCGGCTTCTTCCGCGATTTTCCGCCGGGCTCCTACAGCTTCACCGTAGAGCCCTACGGCCTCCCCACTTCTCAGGCGACCACCCTCCAACTGGCGGCGGGGGCGCAGAGCTACCTTCAAGCCCAGTGGATAGCCAGCTGGCAAGTGGGGTATCCGGAGGCGGATTTTAGCTTCGCACCCAATACCTTCGCGATCCTGGCGATGTCGCCGCAGGTGGCACAGGCATACCTGCCCACCCTGACGTATCTCGGTCAGCGCTGATCCAGACCGGCCGCGACTTCCCGCAGTACCCCGCGCAGCCATGCGATAGCCGGCTCGTCGCCATGGTCGCGGCGCCATAACCCCATGATGTCGAAGGGTGGTGAGGGATAGGGGGGTTCGAACAGTTTGAGGCGATACTGGTCGGCGAAGGCAGCGGCCAGACGGCGCGGCAGGGGCGCCGCCATATCGGACTGGCTCACCACCGCGAGCGCGGCGGGAAAATGCGGCGTCGTCAGGCCGACCATGCGGCGCAATCCGTGCGCCGCCAGTGCGCCCTGCAGCAAGCCGACCTCGCTGCGAGTGACCAGCCGTTCGAGCCCGTGGTCGCTGACATAACCGTTGACCGCGTGCTCGTCTTCGCCGGTCGCGGAGATGATCAGATGCGACAGCGAGGCGAGACGTTCCAGGGTCAGTTCCTCGCGGGCTGCGGGGTGGTCGGCGCTCAAAACCCAAACTCGCGTCTCCTGAAACAAAGGTTCACAGACAAACGGCTCGGGCACCCGCCTGAAGCTGCCGATCGCGAGATCGACGCGGCCCGCGAGCAGCGCCTCGCTCATACCCATATTGCTCGGCCTGATCCTGAGCTCGGCATTGGGCGCCAGAGCCCGGACCCGGGCGATAAAACCCGGCATCAACACGGTGCCGACATATTCACCGCACGCGATCGTAAATCGCCGCTCCGTCTGCTCGGGCACGAATTCGGTAGGCCCCAGCGCCAGCTGCAGCTGCAGCAACCCCTCCCGCAGACGCGGCGCAATTTCGGAGGCGCGCGGCGTTGGCCGCATGCCGTCAGCCACGCGCACGAACAGTTCATCCTGAAGCACATAGCGCAGGCGGTTTAATGCGTGGCTGATCGCCGACTGGCTGAGCCCGAGCCGCTCTCCCGCGCGTGTGACGCTGCGCTCCTCGATCAGTGTGTCGAAGACCCGCAGCAGGTTCAGATCGAGAGAGTGAAAATGCATATTATGCATATGTGCGATGCACAATTATCTCTTGTCTGCAAGATGCAATCCCTCCACCGTCCTTTAGACGGCCCATTGAACGACTGGAGTGTCCGCTATGTCGAGCTTGTTCAAATCGACTATGCTGAGTTTCGGATTGCTGGCGGGAGCCGCGGCGGTTGCACAGGCGCAGTCGGTCTCATCGCTGCCGCCGAGTAGTCCTGCGACAGCACCGACAGCTGCAGCGCCCACATCTTCTGCTAAAATTCTTCCCAACCCCGGCGGCGGGTCGTCGTGGGAGGAGGAGCATTATCAGGCTAAGCCCAGCTATGATGCCGATGCGTCGCAGCATCCGTACTCGACATCGATCGGCCCCAAGCCCGGATCGCACTCGTCGGGCGGGGAAGAGAATTACAAAGCGACGGATGTGGACAACAACCCCGTACGCCATCCTTATACAGCCAACATGGGGCCCCGTACTCAGTAAGGTCGATCGCACGCCGAGGCGCGCGCGCCGGGACTTTTCGTCTGTGTAGACCCGCCGGCTGAGTGCCGGCGGGTTTTTTTACGTCGGGTCGACCCAGGGGAATCCCCCTGATCAGCGGTGGCCGGAAAGAATCTCCGATCCCGGAGTGCAGCCCGGGCTTGAAGCACGACTTGGGTCGGGAGCAGACTGGACCGAGCTTTCGACTATGCAGCGCAGCGAGGTTTCGGCTGGAGACGCAGTTCTACGACACCCTCGAAACGCGCGATCCTGCCGAGCGCGAAGCGGCTCTGATGTCGGCGCTGCCACAGATAATTACCGCGGCGCAGGAGCTCGCGCCGGCCTATCGCCAGCTTCTCGCCGGCGTCCATGCGGAGGATGTCGTCGACCGGCGCAGCTTGGCCGAACTGCCGCTGACCCGCAAATCCGAGCTGATCGAGCTGCAGCGGCAGAACCCTCCGTTTGGCGGATTGGTCGCGGCGCCTGTGTCGGCACTCCGCCGGGTCTTTGTCTCTCCCGGGCCGATCTACGAACCGGAGGGGCGACGGCCGGATTATTGGCGCTTCGCGCGAGCCCTCTTCGCCGCCGGGTTCCGCGCCGGCGATCTCCTGCACAACACCTTCTCCTATCATCTGACCCCGGCCGGGGCGATGGTCGAGAGCGGCGCCGACGCCCTCGGCTGCCCGGTTATCCCGGCAGGCACCGGCCAGACCGATCAGCAATTGCGCACGATCGCCGATCTGCGGCCGATCGGATATGTGGGGACCCCTTCCTTCCTCAAGGTCCTTCTCGACCGCGCGGCGAGGGAGGGCAGCGACGCCTCTTCGCTCAAAAAGGCGCTGGTCGGGGCGGAGGCCCTGCCCTCGGCGCTGCGTGCCGAATTCCGCGGCCGCGGGCTCGGCGTGATGCAGTGCTACGGGACCGCCGATATCGGCATCATCGCTTATGAAAGCACCTCCCCACAGGGCGAGGTTTGCGAGGGCATGGTGGTCGACGAGGGCATCATTCTCGAGCTGGTCACGCCGGGGACCGGAGAGCCGGTGCCGCCCGGCGAGGTCGGCGAGGTCGTCGTAACCACCTTGACGCCGGAATATCCGCTGATCCGCTTTGCCACCGGCGATCTGTCGGCGATGCTGCCGGGTTTGAGCCCGTGCGGGCGGACGAACCATCGCATCAAGGGGTGGCTCGGTCGCGCTGACCAGACAACCAAGGTGCGCGGCATGTTCGTGCACCCCGAGCAGGTGACCGACGTTCTGCGGCGCCACAAGTCGATCATCCGCGCCCGCCTCGTAGTCGAGCGGCCGCGCAGCAGCGATGAGATGACCTTGTTGGCCGAGTTCGGCGAACCGGCGGAGGATTTGGAACAGATCGCCGAAACGCTGCAGGCTGTCACCAAGTTACGCGGCGCCGTGAGCCGCGTCCCGGAAGGCAGCTTGCCCGCGGACGGCAAGCTCATCGAGGATCGCCGGCAATTGAATTGAATTCATCGAAAGGTCACAATTTTTTCAAACCGGCGTCCCAATCGACTCCCCATATGATATGCGTAAGGTTGATCCTTACAGGTTTGTCCCCCAAACCTCGTACTCGGTCGAGCAATTCGATCGAGGCCGCGCGGCTCCGGTTTTCCCCCAACCGGAGCCGCTTTTTTGTTCGCTTCAGGCCAAAGGGAAGGCCCCGCACTCCAGCTCTCTCCGCAAGCGGGGAGAGAGAGGGCCCGCGCCAGCGGGAGGGTGAGGGGCATTTCGCGGGCGGGGATTGATCGAAACCGGCCTTGATCTGGTCGCCGAGGCTCTCGCCTGCCGGCGCGGTGATCGTCTGGTTTTTGCCGGACTATCGTTTCGCCTGCCGCCAGGAGGGGCTCTGCTGCTCACGGGAGCCAATGGCAGCGGCAAGACCAGCCTGTTGCGGATACTCGCCACATTGATCATGCCGGCCGGCGGCCGGCTTCTCTGGGGCACAGCGCCGGTGGCGGCGGCGGGCGCCGACTATCGCAGGGAGCTCGATTTTGTCGGCCATCAGGACGGCGTGAAGCCGGGCCTTACGCCGCGCGAAACATTGATGTTCTGGGCAGCCCTCCGGAGTATAGAGTCGACCCGGATATCGCCCCTCCTCGAAGCAGCGCTAACCGCATTCGGCCTCGACCAGATTGCCGATTGGCCATGCCGCTGGCTTTCCGCGGGTCAACGTCGGCGGCTCGCACTCGCGCGGTTGGTCGCGGCGCCGGCATCGATCTGGCTTCTCGACGAACCGACCAGCGCGCTCGACGGTGAAAGTCAATCCCGCCTCGAGCACGCGATCGCCGAGCATCGCGCCTCCGGCGGGCGTGTCGTCGTCGCCAGCCACACGCCGATCGACCTCGCCGCCGCCACCGCCCTCACCCTCGATGCCTTCGCTCCGTCCTCGGACTATGCAGCTCTCGGCTGAGGATGGCGGCGTTCCTCGGCCTTTTTCGGCGCGATCTGAGCCTCGCCTTGCGCCAAGGCGGAGACACCGGTCTCGTCCTCGGGTTCTTTGTGTTGGCGGTCGTGCTGTTTCCGTTCGGCGTTGGGCCCGAGCCGGAAATGCTGCAACGCATCGGTGCAGGCGTCATCTGGGTGGCGGCGCTGCTCGCGGCCCTGTTGTCGCTCGACCGGCTGTTCGAGGCGGATTACCAGGATGGCGAACTCGATCTACTCGCGCTTTCGAGCCTTCCTCTCGAGCTCGTGGTGCTTGCAAAATGCGCCGCGCATTGGGTCGCGACAGGCCTGCCTCTGACGCTAATCAGCCCGTTTCTCGCCCTGCTGGTCGATCTCGATGCGGGTTCGATCGCGACATTGTTCACAAGCCTGTTGGTAGGCACGCCGGCGCTGAGCCTAATCGGCAGCGTCGGCGCGGCGTTGAGCCTCGGGGCGCGGCGGCAGGGTATCGTGCTGTCGCTCCTCGTCCTGCCCCTTTACATCCCCCCGCTGATTTTCGGCGCCGGGGCGGTGGAAGCGAGCGCGGCCGGCAGCGGCGCCCGCGCCTATCTGTTGATCCTCTGCGCGGTCAACTTGGCGGCTTTGGCGCTCTGTCCGTGGGCGAGCGCCGCCGCCTTGCGCCAAGCTCTGGAATGACCGCAGCATCGTCGAGGCTGACTTGACGCAATATCGGCATTACATCTAGTCCGCGATGATTAACTGGCTCGCCAACCCCGCGCGGTTCGTGCGGCTCAGCGCAAAGGCCGTGCCGTGGTGCGGTTGGACGGCTGCAGTGGTCCTGGCAATCGGCCTCTTCTGGTCGCTTTTCGTGGCGCCCCCGGATTACCAGCAGGGCGATACCGTCCGGATCATGTACGTGCATGTTCCGGCTGCCTGGATGGCGCTCAGCGTCTATCTATTTGTTGCGGTCGCGAGCGCGGTCGGGCTTGTCTGGCGGCATCCTCTCGCCGAAGTGGCGGCTCGCGCGGCCGCTCCGATCGGCGCCGCGTTCACCTTCATCTGCCTCGCCACCGGCTCCTTGTGGGGGCGCCCGATGTGGGGCGCTTGGTGGGTGTGGGACGCGCGGCTGACCTCGGTGCTGATCTTGTTCTTTCTCTACCTCGGCTACATCGCGCTGGTGAACGCCTTCGACGATCACTCGCGCGGCGGCAGGGCGGGCGCGGTGCTGGCGCTGGTCGGCGTGGTCAACCTGCCGATCATCAAGTTTTCCGTCGATTGGTGGAACACCCTGCATCAGCCGGCGAGCGTCATGCGGGTCGGCGGCCCCAGGATCGACATCTCCATGCTCGCCCCGCTGCTGATCATGGCTTTGGGCTTTACATTGCTATTTGTCGTGCTGTTGATGCTGCGCATGAGAACCGCGCTGAACGAGCGCAGGGCGATGGCGCTGCGGCTCAATGCCGGTGCCGCGCCGGCTCCAAGACCGGGCCGCGAGCGTGCCGTGTCTGCGCATACCGCGGTGCCTTGATGGATGAGATCGGCGCCTTTCTCGCGATGGGTGGGTATGCCGGTTTCGTATGGTCGGCCTATGGGGTCGCGTTCGCGGTTCTCGGAGGTCTCTCCGTCCACTCGTGGCGGCGTTACCGCGGCAGCATGGTCAACCTGGATCAGTTGCAAAAGGACCTCGGTAGGCGGCGATGACCCGCAAGCAGCAGAGATTGGGCGTGCTCGTTCTCGGCATGGCGGCCCTCGGCGCAGCAGCGCTGTTGGTGCTGAGCGCGTTCAACGACAATCTCGTTTTTTTCTACAGCCCGAGCGAGTTGAAGGCCAAGGAGGTGCCGGCAGATCGCCGGGTGCGGATCGGTGGCCTCGTCGAGGCGCAGAGTCTGTCCCGCGGTGCCGACGGGCGCAGCATTTCGTTCCGCATCACCGACGGCGCGGATGACGTCGCGGTCGTTTATCAGGGCTTGCTGCCCGATCTCTTCCGCGAGGGGCAAGGTGCGGTCGCCGAAGGAAAACTGCGACCCGACGGGGTCTTCGCCGCATCCAGTGTGCTCGCCAAGCACGACGAGAATTACATGCCGCGCGAAGTCGTCGACGCGTTGAAGAAGAGCGGGCATTGGCAGGAGGGCGGTGCGGCGCCGGCCGGAATGGCCGAGAAGAAATGACCCATGGCACGCAAGCTCTTGTTCCTCTTGCCGGCGGCGCTGTTCGCCGTGTTGGTGATCGCATTTGCGGTCGGTCTGCGGCATGACCCCCACCTGCTGCCGTCGGCGTTGATCGACCGCCCGGCACCCGATTTCGCCTTACCCGGTCTTTACGAGAAGCCCGGCGGGTTGACCCGCCAAGACCTCGACGGTCGCGTAACGCTCGTCAACTTCTTCGCGTCCTGGTGCGCTCCGTGCCGCGAAGAGCACACAGAGCTGATGGCGCTGAGCCGTCTTCCCGGGGTCACGCTGGACGGCGTAGCGTATAAGGACAAGCCTGAGGACTCGCGCCGTTTTCTGGAACGCCTGGGCGATCCCTACCGCCGCATTGGCATCGATCGGAACGGCACGACGGCGATCGATTTCGGGGTTTATGGTGTGCCGGAGACCTATGTCGTGGACGGCACCGGTCACATTCGTCATCGCCACGTCGGTCCGCTGACTGCCGAGGATGTCAAACGCGAGATCTTGCCGCTGATCCAGCAAATCGGTCGCGCCGAGTAGCTCTAGCTCGGGCAGTCAGGGTTCGGGCTCGCGGTCTTCGCTGGAAACTTCGGCGAGGAAGCCGGGGAGATCCGGCCAGCCATAGGCGATCGCGTCGATCGCCACCCCGCCGACGGCCAGCGGCTTTCGGCTCACTTGCTGCGCACCGAGCCGCTCATAGAAGAACCGAGACGGGTTGTCGCGCAACACCCAAAGGATCGCCGACCGGCGGCCGGCGGCAACGAGCCGCCGGAACAAGGCAATCAACAGCCGTCGTCCGATCCCTTGGTTTTGCCAATCCGGGGCGACGTACAAGGTGAATACCTCGCCGGCGAAAGAGCGGTCGGCTCGGTTAGGTCCGCAGCTGCCAAAGCCGACAATAGCGCCGGTCGAATCCACCGCGATGCGCACATCGCGCGGCTCCCGCAGGATTACACCGCGCCACCCCGCTTCGCGGCGTCGTTCGGACAATCCGACGAGGTAAGCCGTAGACAACATCCCGGCATAGGTCGCGCGCCAAGTCTCGACGTCCAGTCGGGCGATGCCGCCCGCGTCTCCCGGTCGGGCCGGCCTGATCGTGATCTCACTCATCCCCTCCATTCTGCCTACTTTCGCGCACCGAGGGGAGTGCGAAGCGGGCGAAGTACCCCCGGCTCGCAGGTTGAGCCTTCTGCGTCTCTCCGCGATGCGTTGCCGCGTGGCGTTCCAACGCCGGCCTCGTTATGGTGCCGGCATGAGGGGATGCCGGCTGCTTCGTTTCAGCTTTGTTGTCGGGTTGCTAATCTCGATTTCCGCTGCGAGTGCCGCCAAAAGCCCAAAAAAGCCCGGTAATGCCGAGCAGTCTCCTGCGACGATCCCTTCTGAGCGGCTTGGCGCCGCCGATGCGTGGACTGCCTACGCCTACAGCGAGAGATCCGGCAAAGTTTGCTATCTGACCGGTGTGCCGTGGAAAAGCGAGCCGGCTGGTGGCAAGCGCAAGCATCCTTTGGCGATGGTGACCCATCGGCCGGGTGAGAAGGTCGCCAACGTCGTCAGCTTTGTCGAAGGCTATCCGCTCAAGGAGGGCAGCGAGGTTTCGCTCGACATCGGCGGTGCGAAGTTCGATCTGTTCACCAAGGGCGACAGCGCTTGGGCCCGGACGGCAGAGCTAGACAAGGCGATCGTCGAAGCGATGGCCAAAGGAAAGCAGGTGACAGTCAAAGGCACACCACAGAAAGGATTGGCCATTATCGACACCTATTCGCTCGACGGCTTTGCGCAGGCGCTCGCACTGATCGATAAGGCGTGCGACGTAAAGCGCTGAGCCGGGGCCGTACAAAGGCAACGCATGCCGACCGAGAAAACTTCTTTCGAAACGCCGCGCCGCAATCTCGCCGGGCTGGGCCGCGACGCGCTTGCTGCCGAGATGACTGCTTTCGGCGCCGAACCGTTCCGCGCGCGTCAGCTCTGGCACTGGATCTATCATCGGGGCGCCACCGATTTCGCGGCGATGACCTCGTTGTCAAAGCCGTTCCGCGACAAGCTCGCTGCGCGCTATGTGCTGAAGCGGCCGGCGATATCGCGCGCGCTCGCCTCGGTCGACGGGACTCGAAAATGGCTGCTGCGCTTTTGCGATGGCGAGGAGGTCGAAACCGTCCACATCCCCGAGGAGGATCGAGGCACGCTGTGCGTCTCGTCCCAGGTTGGCTGCACCTTGACCTGCTCGTTTTGCCACACCGGCACTCAGCGGCTGGTGCGCAATCTGGCGTCGGAGGAAATCGTCGCACAGGTCATGATCGCGCGCGATGCACTCGGCGAGTGGCCATCGCCGCGGGACGACCGGCAAGTGACCAACGTCGTCCTGATGGGAATGGGCGAGCCTCTCTTTAATTACGAGAATGTCGCGGCGGCCTTGAAGGTCATCATGGACCCGGAAGGACTGTCGATCTCGCGGCGCAAGATAACCCTGTCGACCTCGGGGGTTGTTCCGATGATCCGCCGGTGCGGCGAGGAGCTCGCGGTCAATCTCGCCGTCTCGCTGCATGCGGTGCGCGACGACATTCGCGACCGTCTGGTGCCGCTCAACCGAAAATACCCGATCGCCGAGCTGCTCGATGCGTGCCGCACCTATCCGGGGGCGAGCAATGCCCGCCGCATTACCTTCGAATACGTCATGCTGAGGGGCATAAACGACAGCCCGAGCGATGCCCGTGAGCTGGTACGCCTATTGGCCGGCATCCCCGCCAAAGTCAATCTGATCCCGTTCAACTCGTGGCCGGGAGCGCCGTATGAGGGCTCCCCGGACGCGGCGATCAAGGCGTTTTCCGACATCGTCTTCGCAGCCGGCTATTCGGCACCGGTGCGTACGCCGCGCGGCCGCGACATCTTTGCCGCCTGCGGCCAGCTCAAATCGGCGAGCGTCAAGCTGCGCCGGAGCGAGCGGCCGCCCGTGTCCGCCGCCTGATTTTCTGCCGCTGCCATATTCTCGGTTCGCTCGCTTGTTGTATGCGCTCCTCGGATCTGCGCTCGCAGCTTATGGCGTCGTGGTCGGCGCGCTTTTTGTCTTTCAACGACATCTGCTCTACTTACCCGGTGGGGGCCGTCCCGATCTCGGCGCGCTCGCTGCAATCGGCGTCCGCGAGGTCAGGCTGACGACCGCCGACGCCCTTTCGCTGCTCGCCTGGTACTTGCCGCCAGGCGATGGCCGCCCGGTCATCGCGTATTTTCACGGCAATGGCGGCCATATCGGGTACCGCGCCGAGCGTCTGCGGTGGTTTGCCCACGAAGGGTACGGAGTGCTGATGGCGGAATATCGCGGCTATGGCGGCAATCCGGGAACGCCCAACGAGGCCGGCCTTCTGACTGACGCCGCTGCTGCGCTCGACTTTCTGGAGGCCGAAGGGTTCGCGCCTAACCGGATCGTGCTCTACGGTGAGTCGCTCGGATCGGGGGTCGCTGTGCCCGTGGCGGTGCAGCGCCAGGTGGCGGCGTTGATCCTCGAAGCGCCCTTTACCAGCGTCGCCGAGGCCGCCCAATATCATTATTCCTTTGTGCCGGCCGCCGCCTTGGTGCGGGACCGTTTCGACTCGCTTGCCAGGATCGGCGATGTCAAGGCGCCGATCCTGATATTACACGGCGAACGGGACAGGGTTGTCCCGGTGCGTTTTGGCCGGGCGCTGTTCGATGCCGCGTCGGAGCCAAAGGAGTTATGGGTTGCTCCCGAGGCCGGGCACGAGAATCTAATCTGGTTCGGTGCATTCGACGCGGTACACAATTTCCTGCGGCGGTGGCTGGGCTGAAAAGCGTTTCCGGAAGGAGGCTCGGGGCGATGTCCGAAGCAGTCAAGAAGGTGGTCCTCGCGTATTCGGGTGGGCTCGACACCTCCGTGATCCTACGCTGGCTCCAAGAGACCTATCGTTGCGAGGTCGTCACCTTTACCGCCGATCTCGGTCAGGGGGAGGAGCTCGAACCCGCTCGCCGGAAGGCCGAGATGCTCGGGGCGCAGGAGATCTTTGTCGAAGATTTGCGTGAGGAGTTCGTCCGCGATTTCGTGTTCCCGATGTTCCGCGCCAATGCCCTCTACGAGGGCGCCTATCTTCTGGGCACCTCGATTGCGCGCCCGCTGATTGCCAAACGCCAGATCGAGATCGCCCGCCAGGTCGGCGCGGATGCCGTCGCCCATGGGGCCACCGGCAAGGGCAACGACCAGGTGCGGTTCGAGCTCGGCTACTATGCGCTGGCCCCCGACATCAAGGTGATCGCACCGTGGCGCGAATGGGACCTGAGTTCGCGGACCAGGCTTCTGGAATACGCCGAACAGCACCAGATCCCGATCGCCAAGGACAAGCGCGGCGAGGCCCCGTTTTCGGTCGACGCCAACCTCCTGCACGTGTCCGCCGAGGGGAAGGTGCTGGAAGATCCATGGATCGAGCCGGAAGAGTTTGTGTTCAGCCGCACTGTCGCTCCGGAATTCGCGCCCGATAAGCCCGAATATCTCGAAATAGCCTTCGAGCGCGGCGACCCTGTCGCGGTGAATGACCAACATCTCTCGCCGGCTGCGCTGCTCCAGCGCCTGAACGAGATCGGCGGGAAACACGGCGTCGGTCGGCTCGACCTCGTCGAAAACCGGTTCGTCGGGATGAAATCAAGGGGCATCTACGAGACGCCGGGCGGCACAATCTGGCTGGCGGCTCATCGCGGGGTCGAAAGCCTCGCCCTCGACCGCGGTGCCGCGCATCTCAAGGACGAGCTGATGCCGCGCTATGCCGAGCTGATCTACAACGGCTTCTGGTTCTCCCCCGAGCGCGAAATGCTGCAGGCGCTGATCGACAAGAGCCAGGAGAACGTCGAGGGCGTCGTGCGATTGAAGCTCTACAAGGGCTCGGTGCAGGTCGTGGGTAGGCGATCGCCGAAGAGCCTCTACAGCCTCGGCCACGTTACCTTCGAGGAGGACGCCGTCTACGACCAGCACGACGCCGAAGGCTTCATCAAGCTCAACGCCCTGCGCCTGCGCCTCTCCGCCCGCCGCAATGACCACCGCCTTGGCCCCCTCCCATCCCCTCCCTCGCAAGCGGGGGAGGGTTAGGGTGGGGGTTCGGTTTGGTCAGCGCGCGCGGCGCTGTTCTTCGAGCCACCCCATCATGATCCGGTTGAACGCGTCGGGCGCTTCGACATTCGGGAAATGGCGCATGCCCGGGATTTCTTCGTAGCGGCCTCCCGGCACGAGCCCGGCGAGCCGGCGGTTCTCGCTCGCCGGGGTGCCGGGATCGTCGGCGCCGCACACGACCAATACCGGGATGCGCAAAGACGGCAATTTCCCGGTGAAGTCAAAATTCATGATTGCGGCGGAGCACCCCAAGAAGCCCGCCGGCGTCGTCGCCGCGACGGTGTCGCGGATCTGCTTCCAACGTCCGGGGTTTCTCGGCTTGAAGGCGTCCGTGAACCAGCGCTCGATCGTGCCATCGGCCAGCGGCTCGAGCGAGTTCGCCCGGCGCACGGTGCTCATGCGCTCCTCCCACATCGCAGCCGCGCCGGAGGGGCTCGCCGGCAGCGTGTCGCACCACATCGCCGAGATCAGCTTGGCGCCGTGCTCGATCGCGAAAGCCTGCCCGATCATGCCGCCAATCGACAGGCCAATATAATGCACACGTGGAATTGAGAGCGCGTCGAGCACGCTGGCGACATCACCGGCGAGGGCCTGCATCGTGTAGTCGCCGGCAACCGGGTCGCTGCCGCCGTGGCCGCGCATGTCGAGGCGCAGCACGCGAAACCCGGCCTGCAGCAACGCCGGCACCTGCTCGGCCCAGCTGCCGCCATCAGATGAGAGCGAGTGCGTGATGCACACAACGGGCCCATTCTCCGGACCGGTGAAATCGTAGTAAAGGCGGCGTCCCGGAAGCGACAACAGCATGGCATGTCCTCCTCGTCAGATGGTTTCGGGCCAAACCGAGCTTAGCGCAGTCGGGGTTTCGCGCGAGAGAGTTGCGAAGCGCCCTCAAGGGATCGTCACCGGCACACCAGCGATGATGGCGTGACCGCGGTAAAGGACCGCGTAGAGCAACAGACCGGCAATGACCCGCAACAGGCTGATGTCGCGCCAGCGCAACCGGGTGCGGCCGGCGAGCAGCGCGGCAAACGGCACGTTCGAGGTGACTTCGGCGAGGCGCGCCCAGTTGCTGCCGAGGGCGAGCTGCTTCTTGCGGTCGATCAGCACCGTGCCGCCGAGCGAAAGGACAGCGAACGCGCCAAAAAACAACAGCGAGCGCAGGTCGCCGTTCGCGATGATGTGACTGATCGCCCACAGTCCGATCGCCCACATGACCGGGTGGCGGGTAACCCGCAGGACGCCGGGAGCCGGGTCGTCCGCCCGAGCAAAGCGCTCCATCCCGACGGTGGTCGGATTAGGAGTGGTGTAGCCCGCGATCAGCAACACCGTCGCCAATGGCATGACGATAACGGGAAAAAGAGCCGTCCACCTCTGCCAAGGCCACAGCGGAATAGTGGGCGCATGCGAATAGGCCACGAGAAACCAGGCGAAGGTCACCGCCGCGGTCAGAGAGTACACGGCGAGAAAGCCCCGCTCGCCCAGCTGGTCCCGCAAGGATCCGCGCAGCCAGGTGCTCGACAGCGCAACATGGCTGCCGCAGAAAGCAATTCCGGCAATCGCCAGCGAGAGGAGACCTTGGCTCATCGTGCCGGTTCCTCACTCGCGCGGTAGCCGGGCGATCTCGGGAGCGACTTTCTCGACCAGGTACTGTGGGTCGCCGGCGACGCGCACGATTTTGTTGCGGCCGGTGGAGCCGGCGATGATCGAGAGATCCCGGCGCGGGAGATGCCAGGTACGGGCGAGCAAGTGTAATAGCGCATCGTTGGCGCGCCCGCCTTCCGCCTGCGCGGTAACCGTCGCCTTGAGCACGCGCCCACCCTCGGCCGCCGCGGCGACCGACACCAGACGGTCAGTCCGGGCCCGCGGTGACAGGCGAATAGCTAACCGCAGCCCGTCACGCGCCACTCTAAGCGGACTGTCAGACAAGGTATTCGAACATCAGATCGCGCAAAAACCAGAGAAGCAAAATGAGGATCACCGGCGAGATGTCGATCCCGCCGAGATCCGGGAGTACCCGTCGGATCGGCCGCAGCAGCGGCTCGGTGACGCGCCACAGGAAGTCCCCGATCGTCGCGACGACACGGTTGTACCGGTTGACAATGCCGAAAGCGACAAGCCAGCTCAGCACTGCCTGGGCGATCAGCAGCCATATGTAAATCGAGATTATCGTGCTGACGAGGTGCAGGAAGGCGTACATATGACGGGGACCCGGTGGCGAATGGCGCGCAGACCGTACCGTCAGCCGCGGGGGTTCCGCAAGGTGCGGACAGCGCTTGGTCCAGACCCGTGCTTGACACGTCACGGCGCGATCACCATAGTCCGCCGCGCCCCGCAGAGGGGCGACGGATGCCATGGGGCCGTAGCTCAGCTGGGAGAGCGTCGCGTTCGCAATGCGAAGGTCAGGGGTTCGATCCCCCTCGGCTCCACCAATGCCGGACTGCGAAAGGTCGACTCATTCAATATCAGGCGGCGACGCGGCAGGTTCGGCTGCCGGCCTGACCGTTATGGCCCTCTCAATGGCCGCGCGGATCGCCGCGGCCAGAGCGCCGCGGCTGTAAGGTTTCTCGACGAGAACGAACCCCTCGTCCACGATCTGGGACGCGTATTGGCTGTAGCCGGTCGCCAGCAAAACCGGAAGCTCGGGGCGGTGCAAGCGCAATCGTCGCGCGAGGTCGACGCCGCTAATTCCCCCGGGCATGACGACGTCGGAGATGACAAGATCTATCGAGGCATCGCGCTCGACCGCTGCCAAGGCTGCCTTGCCGTCGGATACCAGCACCGACTCGGAGCCGATGTCACGCAACAGCTCTGTCGTCACTTTGGCGACCTCGCCGTCATCTTCAACCAGCAGAACACGGGCCGGTATGGCCGGCAGAACAGCATCACCTGCGGCAGAGCGTGACGCGAGCGGAGACTCGCTTGCCCTCGGCAGGAACAGCGTGATCGTCGTTCCGTTGCCGGGTTCGCTGTCGATCAGTGCGCCGCCGCCGCTCTGCTTTGCAAAACCGTAGACCTGCGACAGTCCGAGCCCGGTCCCGAGCCCAACCTCCTTGGTAGTAAAGAAGGGCTCGAATGCACGAGACCGCACTTCGGCAGTCATGCCGCCGCCGTTGTCGGAGAGGGTCACGGCTACGAAGTCGCCCAGCAGTCCTTCGTTCACCGAACTGTTGGAGTGTAACGAGACGTTGCGGGTGGTGACGCGGAAGGATCCGCCATTTGGCATGGCATCGCGCGCATTGACCCCGACGTTGAGGAGAGCGAGCTCGAATTCGGCGGGATCGACCGTCACCGGCCAGAGACTTTCCGGGAAATCGATAGCGAATTCGATATCCTCCCGTAGCGACCGCGAGAGCATCTCGGCGATTTCGCGGGTTCGATCGCGCAAGTTGAGCGTCTCGGGCCGCAACATCTGTCGTCGCGAGAAGGCGAGCAATTGCCGGGTCAGTCGTTCGCCCTGCTCGGCGGCGCGGATAATCGCCGAGGCGCGCCGCAGGACGATCTCGTTCTCGGCTTTGTCGTGCAGCAGTCCGGCATTTCCCCCGATTACCATAAGAAGGTTATTGAAATCGTGAGCGACGCCGCCGGTAAGCTGGCCGATCGCCTCCATTCTCTGAGCTTGACGGAGCTGGGCCTCGGCCTGCTGACGTTCTTTGATTTCGAGATGGAGGCGGCGGTTGACCTCCTCCAGGTCGCGTGTTCGCTGATCGACGACTGTCTCGATGCGGCGCGTGTAGCCCGTACCGAGAAGCAACAACGCGCCGAGAAGGCCAGTGCTGATCACGCCGGCCACGAGAACGGCCCAGCTCTGCCATCCGCGGTGCCGCTCCAGATAGAAGGCCGTTGGCACCGTCTCTACCCGATATTGGCGCCCGCCGAAGGTGAATGTGTCTACGTAGGATGGACGGTCCGTTTCAGCAGAAAAGCCGTCATGGAGGGGTTTGTCGCTGCCCGTATCGATAAGGCGAACATTGAGCATGGCAGCAACCGGAGCCAGAAGTTCCGATATGAAGGTACCCATCCGCAGCGCCACGGAGACAACCCCGGGTCCATTGGGGCCGTCCTGCACCGCAAAAATAACCAGAATGCCGGTCTGCTCCCCCCGTTCCTGGACGAGGCGTATCGGCGGAGTCGTCCTCACCGACGCGGTGTCCACCGCTTCCTCGACCGCCATCTTACGGCCCGGCTCGGAAGCAAGATCGAACCCGACCACATGCTCGTTGCCGTTCAACGGTTCGACATAGGTCACCGGATAATAAAGCGCTCGTTCTCCGGCGCGGCGTCCTCGCCCGGCGGGACCGACTTCGCGAATCTCGAAGCCCGGTAACTCCGCCCGCTGTGCTTCCTCAAAGCCGGCCCGTTGCAACGGATCGATCCGCGGCGCCCACTTGACCGCCTGTATCGTCGAAAACCGCTGCAACAAGTTCTCGGACAGATGCCGGAAATCTGCCCGCGACACGAATGCCGGTCCGCTGAAGGACCTCTCGAGTTGGGTGAGGAAGATTTCCTGCTCCGCGAGCCCGGAATGTATTTTGTCGACAATTTCCTGGGAGACGAGGCGGAATTCGAGCAGGGCCTGTTCCTGCTCCCATCTGCTGACGCGGACAAAGATCGCAACGAACAGCGCGAAAAACAACAGCATCGGGACAGCCACCGGCAACGCCCGACGGCGCCACGACGCGCGCGGTTCTCCGGTGATGACCAGCATCAGGGGGAGCACCAGGAGCACCCCGAGGGTGTCTCCGGTCCACCAGGAAACCCAACTCGTCGCCAGATCCGGCCACTTCACCTGACGCAGGGCCGACAGCCCGGCCAGCGACAAACTCGCGCTGGTCAAGCAGAAAGCGGGCGAGAGCAGCAGGAAGCGCCACAGGTCGGGACCGTTGTCGAGCGCGGTCGGATAACCGATCGTGCGGCGTAACACGGTTCCGCCAAAGGCGGCTTGCAGTGTCGATGCCGCGGCAATGATGACAGCCGCCGCCACGCGGGTTCCGTGAGACCCCTCGCCCAGCGAATAGGCAGTCCACGCGTTGAGCAGGAACGAGCCGAGAAAGAGCCAGGGCAGTGTCGCCCGGCCAGCGATCAGCATCGCGGCGACCGCAACACCGGCGGGCGGGAAGATGGGCGATGCATAACCGGGGGGAACGGCGAGCAGCAACGCGAGCTTGCCGCTGACCACATAAGCGACGGTCAGCCCCAGATACGGGAGCGATGGTCGGCGCGCTAAGATCGACCAGATGATGCGTCCGGGCCTGAACATATGTCGAATAGGCCGCGGAGGCGGGACAGGCGGGTAACGCCTCTCTCACCCTCCGGGGTGCTTCCGCTTTGTCAGCTCAAGGCGACTGCGAAGCCGCGCTGCACCCCGGGTCGAGCCATCATCGTCTCATACCAGCGCTTTACGTTCGGGAAGTCGGTCAGGTCGACCTGATGGCGCTCGTGCCGCCACGCCCAGCCGAGGATTGCAAAATCAGCAATCGAAATGTCGCCACCGGCGAACTCGGCCTCGCCGAGCCGCTTATCGAGAACGCCGTAGAGCCGGCGCGTCTCCTTCGAGTAGCGCTCTAGGCCATAGCGCCGGTCCTGCTCGTTGGCGACTTGCAGAAAGTGGTGCACTTGACCGGGCATCGGGCCAAAGCCGCCCATCTGCCACATCAGCCATTCGAGGACCGGTACTTGGCGGCGTTGATCGGCGGGCCAGAACTTCCCGGTCTTCTGACCGAGATAGATCAGGATCGCGCCCGATTCGAAGATGCTGATCGGCTCGCCGCCGGGTCCCTCGGGGTCGACGATCGCGGGGATCTTGCTGTTCGGGCTGATTTTGACAAAGGCTGCCGCGAATTGTTCGCCCTTCGAGATGTTCACCGTCTTCACGGTGTAAGGCAGGCCCATCTCTTCGAGCGCCACGCTGATCTTGCGGCCGTTCGGGGTATTCCAGGTGTGAAGTTCGATGCTCATCGCGACCGGCCTCTCTTGCGAAATTGCTTTGTGTTCGTCTCCCTGGAGACGCGCGCGTCAGGATTACAAGCAACAATTCTCTGCGCAAGCGTCGAGGCAGTCGAGGATCTCATGGCAGAACGCAGTCGAAGAACGCGACGTCCTCCGCCGCATCGAGGAAACGGGGGACCCGCTCGTATTTCGCGCAATGCTGCTTGGCTACGAGTGTCGCGTCGTCGATCTCGCCGTAATAGCCGACTTGGGCGGAATTCGCGTCACCCTCGAGCAAAATGGGTTTCGGCCCCGCGCAGGCGGAGCCCAGCGCTCCGAAGAGAAAGAAACAAAGGAGTAGCCACGCCAGGCGATTAAAGGAACTCAGTCCGAGGCAGCGTCTATCAAGGATTCGATCAGCTGAACGGGATGGAGCAGTGAGGGCGTGTTTTGGTCCTCGACATCCGGCGCGAGACTGAGGGTCTGGTCGATCGCGAAACTGACCATTGCCACGGTGGCAAAGACGATTGCCATCGTCCATGCGGAAAATGTTCCGTGTTGCCTGCTGCCGTAGGCGAACGGGTCGTGAAGCCGCGATCTCGAGCTCATGACGGTCCCTCTGTGCCTGCCGTCGCACGCTCTCTCCTTTTACGATACGCCGGTGCTTTGCCAGGCGTTCCCGCCCGCCGGCTATAACAGCTATTCCGCGCTCGAATGGCTGTTGGATCGGCCCGGCACACCGAAGCCGGCTTTTGCCGCAAAATCGCGCCCGCGCTCGATGTAATCACGATATTGACCATAGCTCGGGGCGGCCGGCGACAACAGGATAACGCCTCCTGGCTGCGTCACTTTCCGCGCGTAGGCGACGGCCTCCGCCATCGACTGGGCACGGTGGATTTTGCAGATGACATCGTTCCGCCGGCTCGCTACTGCACGTGCCAGGGAGTAAATCCGCTCCCCGCTGTTGCCGAGGCAGATGACGGCTTTGGCCACGCCTGCGACCGCCTTTTCAACAAGCTTGCCGTATTCGATACCACGGTCGTATCCGCCGAGAATGACCGTTACGTCTCTGCCCTCATAGACCGCCAACGCCGCAAACGTCGATTCCGGAATTGTGGAGATGCTGTCGTCGACAAACAGCACGCCGCCGATCTCGCCCAGTTCCTGCTGACGGTGCGGCAATCCGCGGAACCCGACGGCCGCATTGAGGGCCGCCGCCGGATCGATGTCGAGCGACTTCGCCACGGTCAATGCTGCACACAGATTGGACAGGTTATGGGGTCGCGCCAGATAGGGATTGCGCACTTGGCCGATTACTGCTTCGCCGTCCAATATTTCCGTGCTGCAGCAATGAATTCGGTGTTCGTCAGCAAAAAAATCTTGTGGCGCCGGCGCGCCGGCGGCGAAGCGCTCCACGACGTGGGCCGTGTCGCGGTGGATGATGCGTCGGCGGCTCCGGTTCAACAGGTTGATCTTGTCGCGAAAATAATTCTCGACCGAGAGATGCCAGTCGATGTGCTCCGGATAGAGCGAGGTCAACACCGCGATATCGCACAGACCGTCAAAATCTGCGGCCTGGTAGCTGGAAACCTCGATCACTGCGACGTCAGCGGCGGCCCTGTCGACCGCGGTGATCGGGACGCCGATGTTTCCGACCAGCGCCGCTCGTCGGCCGAGCTTTGCCAATATATGCGCGAGCAGCGAAGCCGTCGTGCTCTTCCCCTTGGTCCCGGTCACGCAGATTGTCGCGACATCCGGCCGTTCGGCAAACCACAGGTTCAAAAGCGATGTAACATGTGCGCCGGCTGCTTGGGCGGATCGGATTTCGCGTCGGTAGAGGCTGACGCCGGGTGATTTGACGATAAGATCGACACGTTCGAGTGCACGCGCGATGCGATCTGCCCCGAACACGTATTCGATGTCGCCCTGGAGACTGTCCGCTACTCGTCCGTCGGCGACATCGTCCAGCACCAGCAAAGGCAAGTCCGGATGGTATTGCCGCAGGAAAGCGATCGCCGCCTGGCCCTCGCGCCCGAGCCCCCAAACCGCGACGCGCCGCCCTTCAATGTCACGCGCACGCATCGAGCATGGCCAAATACGATGCCGGCACACGGTGCGGATGCCTGACATCGAAGAGCGCCCGGAATTCGGCGGGGCCACCATCCCCCAACGAAGGAAATTCCTCATTCAGCCGGCGCACCACCCTGTCGTCGCGCCAGTCGGGATGTTGTGCGAGATAGGACATCACGGTGGCGCTTTCAGAAGTTTCGCCGACGCATTCGAAGGGTTTATTTGCACGCAACCCGCATAATTCGGCAAAACCGTCGCGCTGGGTTTCATCGTCCAGCAGGTTGCAGCCAAAGATTTCGATCAGATCCGGCTTTGCGACAGAGGGCGAAAGCGCCAGAAAAACAAACCTGCATTTGGGGCAATTGCAACACCAGTGACGCCCGCGCGCTTCGCGCGCTTGCCGGAATGCCGTATTACAGCTTCTGAACACGCCAAAATACGCAGGGTATTTCGAGAACCTGCGGGCGATCTCGATTTCCGACAACGGCCGCAACAAAGAAAAAAAACTGATGCTTGGCGAAATGAAATGCTCGACATATTGGGCAAACTCTCGTTCAAACTCGAAGGACTTGCTGTATTGGTGATTGATCTCGACGCCATCGAGGCTGAGGTTTGCGGCGCTGGCGGAGTGTTCGTTCGACATCGCGACGGCATCGCACCCGGACATCACGGCAGCGGCCAGGGCGACGGCACTCAAGATACCGGTAATCGGAATATGGCCATTCAGCGCGCCGGTGTCGTTGAGCTTCAGCAGGCCTTGGTCCAGCCGGCGGTGGACTCTTATGAACGGCAGCTCAGCAGCGGCAATGCAGGCAGCGATCGGCTCGGCGTCACCCAGCGAGAAGAGCAACAGCGGCTCGCCTCGTTGCCTAAGGCACTCGATTGTGACGATCGAATCCTTACCGCCCCCAACCGGCACACATGTCCTTCTCGGCAGGTCGACAGTTATCGGTGAAACTGCCCGTCCCCAACTCGATTGAAAACGAAAATGGCCGCGCAGCGAGATGTCATTTCTGAACGCAAACTCGGCCAAGCCTTTTTCATAGAATTTCTGCAGAAATTCCGCGGTGCTTTCGTCCAGTTCGAAAGCCCGGCACGTCAGCACCTGCGGTATGAAAGCCTTGTAATAACTCACCCCCGACAGCAGCAGGATCAGGCGGAAGATACGGTCGAGCACCTCGCTTGCCGCGGGTGAAAGCTGACGCGGGACAAAATCGAAGACCAACTGCTCTTCAAATCGGGGGCCGTCGCGGTAGCCGTAGCAGAGCGACAGGGTCGATCGGGCGGGGTCGTACCGGTACTCTTCGAAAACGAACTCTTCATACCGCATGTCTGGCCTCGACCAGCGCACGGATCTCCCGCAACTTGCTGTGGTGCACGGTCATATCGAAATTGTCGACGGTCAAGGTGCGTAAACGCGAGACGCCGTCGACCGCGGGCCCGTTATTGACCGTCGCTTCGAGAACCGCTTGGTCTAACTTCTCGTCCAGACGGGCGAGCAGCCGCTGGCGCCAATCGGGACGCAATGCGGCGAGCGCGCCAAGCAGCGCATAAGCCCCCCAGTTCGAGACGCCCGCTACGATCAGATGCCGTGCCGGGGTGACGCAGGCGATGGTCTCGCCATGATCCACATGCTGCGCGATCAGTTCGCGTGACAGCGACCCCATCCCGATTTCGTTGCCGCCGTCCCCTATTGCGATCGTCTCCCAAGGACCGGCAGTGAAGAGCTCATCAAGTGGTGACGTGTAGGAGCTGATATCGAGACCTCTCATATTGCGCGGCTTGCCGTCGGCACTGCGCCCGCACCGCTCGATCGAGATCGCGTGAGTGATCCCTTCGCGGCGCCACGCCGCCACCGTCGCGGCGCTATCGGTGACATCGACGGGCACGCCCGCTGCTCCCGCTCCGGCCAGTGCGGCGGTGCAGGCGCCGCGGCAGGGTTCATCGGTAGCGAGCCGGCACGGGATGCCGACTTCGATAAGTCCTTTGGCGAGCAATGCCGTGCCAACCGGTCCGTCGGTCTCCGCCGCCGGCGGCGAGCCCAGCGGGACATAGAACCCGGTGATCAATCCAACCTTGGCCGCGGGCGCCGCTGCCAGGGCGGAGGCTGCACTCAGCAAGCCGCCTCTCGCGGCCTCGAACAGGGCGGTCACGTGGCGCCCGACATCGACTTGGATCAGCTCTTCAATCTGATCGACGAGCAAGTGCGGCTCACGGCTTTCGCCGCTCCGACGGGAAGGGGAGCGATGGCCCTTGGCGGGCATCCTGGTTCGCCGCGTCTGTTACAAGCTCGCCAATTTCGAGTTGACCAGGTCGGTGATCAGCATCGAGCCCGGCGCGTGGGTGATGCAGAACTCCGGCCTGACCTGGGCAATAACCGCTTGCGGAGTGACGCCGCAGGCCCAGAACACCGGGAGTTCGCCGCTTTCGACCGGCACTGCGTCGCCGTAATCGGGTTTTGCCAGGTCGGTGATGCCGATCGCAGCCGGCAAGCCGATATGCACCGGCGCGCCGTGGACCGACGGAAAACGCGACGTGATCTGGATTGCACGAATTGCGTCGCTCGGCTTCAAGGGCCGCATCGAGACGACGAGCGGACCAGCGAACGGGCCTGCCGGCTGGCATTGGATGTTGGTCCGGTACATCGGCACATTCGAGCCGCAGGTCATATGGCGCAACTCGATCCCGTCCTCGACGAGCGCTTGCTCGAACGAGAACGAGCAGCCGAGCGCAAAGCTGACGAGATCGTCGCGCCACACGTGCGAGACCTCTTCCGGCTCTTCGGTGAGTTCACCACGGCGCCAGACACGGTAGCGCGGCAGATCGGTGCGGATGTCGAGATCCTCGCCCAGACCCGGCAAGCGCGGGTCGCCCGGTTCGGAAACCGCGAGTACCGGACAGGGTTTCGGATTCGCTTGGGCGAAGCGCAGAAAGTCATGGGCGACGGCCTTAGGCAGAATTACGAGATTTGCCTGGACGTTGCCCGGCGCCAGCCCCGCCGTCGGCCCGGCGAAGTCTCGCGACCGGATACGCAGTCGCTCGCACCTACCGGCTTTCACACCTCGATCAGACTCTAGATCCATCGCGTGATCCCTATTCCAGTGTGCAATTTTACAGCCGATCGGACGGAGGCGCCAAGCTATGCCGGGCGGGCGCTAAGGATCGGACTTTCGGCAGGTGGATCGCGTACCGGTGGCGGGGGCGGTTCGACCGGCGGCACCGGCACAGGGTCAGGCGGCTCGATGACCGGCGGCGGGTGATCAGGGTCGGGTGCCAGCTCGGGTGGCGTACCCGGTGGGGGGTGCGGTGTCGGACCCTGCGCCTTGTGCGAAGGGCGAATCAGCGTCTCAAAAATCTGTACACCGCCCGTTGTATTCCCAATCGCCGTAGCGGGTCGGCTCGGGTCCCTTCGGGCCACCGATCTCGCGGGGTTGCAATGTATTGGGTTGTGCCGAGTCGACGGGAGTGTCAGGGCGAGGCTGGGTCTGGTCGCGCGGCGTTTCCTTCATGGACCGAATATGGGAGGAAATGTCGTACCCTCAACCGTCAACGCTGGAGGAGAAAGATGGCGCGGCCTCTCGAAGGAATGCTGGTGGTATCGGTCGAGCAGGCCGTCGCCGCACCGTTGTGCTCTTGCCGTCTTGCCGAGGCCGGCGCCCGGGTCATCAAAATCGAGCGGCCAGAAGGAGATTTTGCGCGCGGCTACGATCGCGCCGCGCTTGGCGAGAGCAGCTATTTCGTATGGCTCAACCGCGGCAAGGAATCCGTCGTCCTCGATATCAAAAACCCGGACGACCGCGATCTCCTGGCGCGGCTGATCTCCCGCGCCGACGTGCTCGTGCAGAACCTGATGCCCGGCGCCATGGCCCGCGCCGGCTTCGACCTCGAAGAGCTCCGGCATCGCCATCCTCGGTTGGTGATCTGCTCGATTTCCGGCTACGGCGAGAGCGGCCCCTACCGCGACATGAAGTCGTATGACATGTTAATCCAGGCAGAAACCGGCCTCGCCTCGTTGACAGGACCGGCGGAAGCGCCTGGCCGGGTCGGCGCGTCGGTGACCGACATCGCGGCTGGGCTCAACGCCTACGCCGCAATCCTCGAAGCGCTGATCGCGCGGCAGCGGACCGGAGCGGGGGCGCTGATCCGGGTATCGCTGTTCGACGCGACGGCGGAATGGATGGCGGTCCCGTTAGTCCATTTTGAGTACAGCGGCCGAGCGCCGGCGCGGATGGGTCTGGCCCATCCTTCGGTAGCGCCCTACGGCCTATTTGTCACCGGCGACGGCAAGGAGATCCTGATTGCCATCCAGAACGAGCGGGAATGGCGGCGTTTCTGCGCGGAGATCCTCAGCGATGCCTCCCTCGCCGATGACCCCCGCTTCAGCGACAACAATCGACGGGTCGCGCATCGCGCGGAAGTCGACGCGCGGGTCGCCGCAGAGTTCGCCCGCCATTCGCGCAGCGCGCTCGCCGAACGACTGAAAGCCGCCGAGATCGCCTTTGGCAATTTCAACACGGTCGAGGATTTTTCCCTGCATCCGCATCTACGGCGGATCATCGTTGACACGCCGCAAGGCGCGGTGCGGCTGCCGCCCGCCCCAGCGATGTTCGAGGATGAACGGCGCCCCGGGCGGGTCCCGGCTCTCGGAGAGCACACAGCGGCGGTGCGCGCCGAGTTTGCGCAATGAGCGGCGGCTATCTCGCCGCGGCGATCATATTGGAGATTTGCGGAACCACCTCGCTAAAGCTCTCCGATGGGTTCACCCGGATCGCTCCGTCCGTCGCAGTCATCCTTTGTTACGTGGCGAGCTTCGCACTGTTGGGACTGGCGCTGCGCGGGATCGAATTGTCGATCGCCTACGCGGTGTGGTCCGGGGTCGGCACGGCGGTCGTGGCGGCGATCGGCATTATCTGGTTCGGCGAGAGCGCCGGAGCCTGGAAGCTGCTGTGTCTGGCTCTGGTAGTGCTCGGGGTAGCGGGGCTTCACCTCTTCGAGGGCGCTTCGTGATCCGTTACTGGGCGAGCAGGGCGGCGCAGCCGAGGAATGCCGGCAGCGGATGCGTCACCACAAAAGTCGGGATCGCCTCCAGATAACTGCGAAAACGGCCCTTCGCCTCGAAACGCTCACGAAAGGGTGAGTCGAGGAAGGTCCGGCCCAGCTTGGGGACGATCCCCCCGCCGATATAGACGCCACCGCGTGCGCCGAGGGTCAGGGCCAGATTGCCCGCGATCGTCCCGAGCATCGCGCAGAACATGGTCGTTGTCTCGACGCACAGCGGATCCTCGGCGCGGATTGCCAGATCGGTGATCTGGGCCGCCGTGTAACCCTTTGCCGGCACACCATTGATGACTGCGAGAGTGTTGTAGAGGTTGACGAGCCCCGGACCCGACAAGGCTCGTTCGGCCGAGACGTGATCGAAATGTCGGCGCATCCGATCGAGCACGGCGCTTTCACGATCGGTTCCGGGCGCCATCGTCGCATGTCCGCCTTCGCCGGTCAGCGCGATCCAGCGTTTGCCGGACGGCACCAATCCGGAGACGCCGAGCCCCGATCCCGGGCCGAGCACGCCGATCGGGGCGCCGGCGATCGCCGCGCCGCCGCCGACCGCCTGCCGATCTTCCCGAGCGAGGCGCGGGAGCGCAAGCGCGAGCGCGGTGAAGTCGTTGATCACCTCGAGCCGCTCGAAGGCGAACCGGGACTTCAACGCCAGGACCGAGAAGCTCCACGGGTGGTTGGTCATCGCAACACGGTCGCCGGTGACTGGCGAGGCGATCGCGATCGCTCCCTGCCGCGGCATCGGCAGCGAGCCGCGCTCAGCGAGAAAGGCGGTAAGCGCATCGTCTATGGTGGGGTAGTCTTCGTCGGAGAGCGTGCGCGACTGCAGCAGCTTTCCGTCCGGTGAAACTAAGCCAAAGCGGGCGTGGGTCGCGCCGATGTCGCCGACCAGCCAGGTCGTCGGCTCACTCGGCGTCGATGTCACCATCTCCCCGAGGTCGCCGAGAGGGCGCCCACGAAACTCTCGCGCCACGCCGTTATGTCGTTGCGTTCGAGTATCTTCATCATCGCGGTCCAGCGCTCCTTGCGTTCGCCGAGCGGCATGTCGAGCCCTTGCAAGATGGCCTCAGCCATTCCCTCGATATCGAACGGATTAACGATCACAGCCTCTCCCAGTTCGCGTGCTGCGCCGGCAAAGCACGACAAGAGCAGAACCCCGGGGTCGTCGGCAGACTGCGAGGCGACGTATTCCTTCGCCACCAAGTTCATGCCGTCACGCAGTGGTGTGACCAGCCCGATCCGGCTCGCCCGGAAAAATCCTGTCAAGATCTGGTGGCTGAAGCTCTTGTTGATGTAGCGCAGCGGTGTCCAGTCGAATTCGCCGTAGCGGCTGTTGATGTGGCCGGCGACTGCCGCCAGGTTCTCGCGGATTTCCTGGTATTCCGGAACCTCGGAGCGCGATGGCGGGGCGATTTGGATGAGCACGGTTCGGCCGCGCGTCTCGCGATAAGTCTCGATGAAGTGCGAATAGGCCTGGAAGCGCGCTTCGAGGCCCTTTGAATAGTCGAGCCGGTCGACGCCGATCATCAGGGCCCGATCCCCTAGGCTCTGGCGCAGGCGGCGCATGTGCCGGCTACCATCGGCTGCCTCGGCCTGTGCCGAGACTGTCGCGACGTCGATGCCGATCGGGAAAACCTGCGCGCGAACAACGCGCCCGAAGGCGCGCAGGACGCCTTGCTCCAGCTCCTCTCCGCCGGCCCAGCGCAGCAGATAATCCCTAAAACCGTCGAGATCCGATTGGGTTTGAAAGCCGATCAGATCGTAAGCGCATAAAGACCGCATCAGACGCTGGTGGTTTGGCAATACGCGCAACAGCTCGGCGGCGGGAAAAGGCGTATGCAGAAAAAAGCCGATGGGCTCGATCCGGTCCAGCTTGCGCAGCTCTTCGGCGAGCGGGATCAGATGATAGTCGTGGACCCAGACGAGGTCCTGCGGCAACAGCATCGGCGCCAGGGCGCGCGCAAACATCCGGTTGACGCGCAGATAGCCGGAGAGATTACGTCGCGAGAACTGGACGAGAGAGCTGCGGAAATGGAACAGCGGCCACAGCACGCGATTGGCATAGCCGATATAGTATTCGTCAAAGTCCCTCCGCGACAGATCGAGGGTTGCAAAGGTCAGAGCCCCATTAGCAACGATACCGGGCTCGGTCTGCTCCGTGTCCTGAACATTGCCGCTCCAGCCGAACCAGATCCCGCCGCTTTGCTGCAGAGCGGCCCGGATCGCGACTGCCAGTCCTCCCGAGTCAGGCCTTGCGGCGGCGGTCGGCGTGACCCGGTTGGAAACCACCACCAATCGACGGTTCGCCGAGTTTCCGCGAGCGAGGACCGGGTCTGCCAACCGCGACATCCTGGCTATGTCGGCCCGACCGGTTAAAACGAAATCCCTTTCGGTCATTATTCGCCTCGCCGCAGCATGCGTCGGCTAACGCCTGGCCCCTCGATTATGTTCCGGTAGCGATCATTCGGCTAAGCCATTCTTAACCTTGGCGATGCTTAAGGCAAGCCGCTTCTCGCGAGCCACGCGAGCACCGCTCCGACAGTCGGCAGGCGGTGATTCGCAGCCGTCGCCACGTCGGGAGGGCCAACCCGGATCGCGATGCCTCCGCGCCGCCGTACTTCAGCAAAGCCATCCTCATCCGTGGTGTCGTCCCCGATAAATGTGGGTCGGCGTCCTGTGAAGGGTGGTTCGGCTAGAAAGGCGGCGATGGCCCGCCCTTTGTTCACGCTGCGGGGCTGGAATTCGACCACCATCTTGCCCGTAATCAGGCGCAACACGGAAGCCGTCTTACCGTTGAGCCGCTCGGCAACGGCGCGGATTTCCGGCTCGCGTTGTGGTGCTGCCCGGTAGTGAAGCGCGAGGGTCCCTCCCTTATCCTCCAATACGAGGCCCGTTCCATCCGCGGCGAGTGCCGTGAGCTTTGGCCGCAAAATGTCGAGCGCGGCCGCGCTGCCGCTATCGAGGAGGCGATCGAGCGTGCCGTCCGCGCGACGTCGTTCAAGCCCGTGCAAGCCAGCAGCGGCGCCTTGCCACGGCTGGAAAAGTCTGTCGAGTTGAGCCAGCGGACGGCCGCTGACCAGCGCGAGGGCGCCCTCCCGCTGCAGCGAAAGCCGGGAAATCAGCGCTGGCAAATCTTGGGGGACTTGGACAAGCTCCGGGCGCGGCGCGATCTCTAGCAGTGTACCGTCGACGTCGAGGAACAGAGCCGCTTGCGCATCGAGCGGTGGCGGTGCCGAAGATTCGCCGACCGTCAGAGAAGCGTCTTTGTGCGTTGCACATTTCGCCTGCGCAGGGTGCACGCTAAATATCTGATCTGACCGCGATTCTCCAACCATGCCAAGGCGTTTCCAAAAAGAGACTTGACTTCGCGACGCGACGCCCTAAATTGTGCAGTGCGGTAACGATCACTGGTTGTGGTGTTGCCGTACGTCTTCTAGGCGTTTCCTCCCTAAACTTGGGCCGCGATCAATCTGCGGCCCATTTTTTTGCCTGGGTTCGGCTGACCCGAGAAAGGACCCTGATCGAATCTCCGGTCCGAGCCGATCAGTGCGTCGGGCTCGATATCCGGCAGTGCCGCGATCTCCCGGTAGATCGGCGCGAAATCGGGCCGGGTCGCATCGAACAGCTGCTGAAAATCATCGATGACGAAATAAGTCTGCTGGAAATCGTCGATACGGTAGCGAGTCCGCATCACCCGCCGCAAATCAAAACCAATCCTGTTCGGCCGAGGATCGTCGAGGCAATAGACCGACTCGCCGGCGGAAGAAAGAATGCCCGATCCGTAGATCCGTAGGCCTTCTTGCGTCGTGATCAATCCGAACTCGACTGTGTACCAGTACAGCCGCGCCAAATGCTGCAGGTGCCCCAGCCCCGAGGCCTTCAGGCCGCCCTCCCCGTAGGCCTGCATATAGTCGGCAAAAACCGGGTTCATCAACAACGGCACATGGCCGCAAATGTCATGAAAAATGTCGGGTTCCTGCAGATAATCGAGCTGGTCGCGCCGCCGGATGAAGCAGGTCGAAGGAAACCGGCGGCGGGCGAGATAAGCGAAGAAGACATCGTCGGGAACGAGACCGGGCACCGCGACGATCCGCCACCCGGTGGCAGCATCGAGCACGTCGCTCAATCGGCGGAAATTCGGGATCCCGTCCGCGGCAACCCCGAGCGCGCCGAGCCCGTCGAGAAACTCATCGCAGGCGCGGCCGACGAGCAGGTGCTGTTGGCGTTCAAAAAGCAGCCGCCAAATCGCGTGCTCGTCCGCGCTGTAATCCTGCCAATTCTGCTCGATCGAGAAATCCGAAGGAAACTCCAGCCGGGCTCTGTTCATTTGCCTTCTCCGAATGTCGCGCCCTCCCCGCGTGGTTGCGCCTTTTTGTCAAATGAGAATGGCGGCGCTGCACATCAATTGGAATGTCAAGTACAGGCGGTCGCCGGCAGGCAACCTTGCATGGCTCGACCGAGGCGCTCGATCAGATCGGCTAAATCCTCGACGAGGCGCCCGAAGCGCGGCTTTCTCATATAGTTGCGTTCGTCCATGTAAAGGGCGCGATTGATCTCGATCTGCAGGGCGTGCCGATGGATACTCGGCCGTCCGTAAAACCCTGTTGTGAAGCCCCCGGCGTAGGGTGCATTGATCGCGACCTTAAACCCTCGCTCGGCGAGAAACCGACAGGCTTCCTTTAGGATCCGGGGAGCGCAGGCCGCGCCGTAACAATCGCCGAGCACAATATCGGCGCCGTCTTGGCCGTGGCCGGAGTTCGATGGCATCGAGTGGCAGTCGACGAGGAGGTAACCGCCGAACATCTCCTCCGTCTCTTGGACCAGCCGGCGCAGAGCCTGGTGGTACGGGTGATAAAGGCGCTCGATGCGCCGCTGGGCGTCGGCAAAATACAATTTGTCGGTGTAAATTTCCTCGCCATTGGCCACGATGCGGGCGATCGTGCCGAACCCGATGCGGACCCGCGGCGAGCGGACATTGACGAAGCCCGGCAATGCATCGGAAAACATCGCCGGGTCGAGTTCATAAGCCTCGCGGTTGACATCGAGATAGGCCCGGGGAAACCGAGCCGAGAGCAGTGGGGCGCCGAGAACCGGAGCGGCGCCAAATAGTTCGTCGACAAAGCTGTCTTCGGACTGCCGTAGCGCCAGTGGATCGAGCCGCGAACCAGCGACGAAATCCGCCGGATACTCCGACCCGCTATGGGGCGAGGCGAGGACGAGCGGCAGAGAGCGTATTGCTGGTTTGTGGAGCTCGAAAACCCCGACCGTGACAGGCCGGGACGATAATTCACCGTCCATATCAGAGCTTGGTGCGCGGTGGCCAGCTTGTCGTCAACCCCTCATAATGCGCTTTCGCGTCAAGTCGATAAAGGAGACGGATCATCAAGATAGTTCTCGATGTACTCGGCTGGTGCAGGAAGGCAGACTGACTCGGGACGAGGCGGAGCGGTTGAGAGCCCTCGCCTCCCGCGACACGAGCACGCTCACGATTAATGCGCTGATGGTCTTTGGCGCGGCTGCCGTGTCGGCCGGAATCCTCGCGCTCAAACCTTCGTTTGAAGCCGGGGCGAACTCGGCGCCGCCGTGTTCAAAGGGCCCTTGCCCCGGCGTTACGTGGCGCCCGATCTAACCAACGCAGGACACAATCTAGCGCCGCCCCCCGGCCGCCAGGGGATCGCTTATCGCTTGCCTGCGTAGAAACACTCGCCGCAAGATCGGTTCAGTTGAGAGAGCGGGAGGGGAGATGAAGCGTATCGATCCGGGGGTGGCGGCTGTGGTGGCCGCAGCTATTTCGTTGGCGGCGTGCGTCGCGCCGCCCCTGGGACCGACGATCCCCGTCGCGCCCGGGCCGAACAGGAGCTTCGACGCCTTCGCGGCCGATCAGGCGTTCTGCCAGCAATATGCCGGCTCGCAGACCGCGCCGGCGGCATACGCGGCCAACAATCAAGCGGTCGGAGGGGCCATTCTCAGCACTGCGCTGGGAGCCGGGCTCGGCGCCGCGATCGGCGGAGGACGCGGCGCTGGCATCGGCGCCGCCTCGGGCGCCGCGCTCGGCACTGTGGCCGGTGCGGGCGGCTCCGCCTTTGCACAGATGTCGCTGCAGCAGCAATACGACGTCATGTATGCCCAGTGCATGGCCGCTCATGGCAATTCCGTGCCTGCGTTCTCGCCGCCGCCCGGTGCCCCGCCCTATGGGGCGCCCGGACGGCCGCCCTATGCGGGCCAGCCGGGCCCATCGCCTTATTACGGTCCGCCAGGCCAACCCTCTTATGGTCCCGGGCCCTATCCCGGGGCGCAGATGCCGCCGCCCGGCTACTGATACGTCGGGCTGGTATTACCGTTGGCGGCTTTTCTGTTGTCTGTCAGGAACAGTTGTTTCAGCCCGCGGCGGTGCGCCAGCAGGCGCCCCCAGGCGAGCGCCTGCTCTTCCGTTTCGAACAGCCGGACCCGCGGCTCCATCTTGGTGCCGCGCGCGACTTCGTCCCATTCTTCTACAAGGCTGGCGCGCACGCCGACCGGCGCCGGATCAAGGATCAGGGTAAGTTTCATCTTGGGCAATTTCGCTTCATCGCTCTTTATAACATTATGCCGGGATCACAGCGGAGGATGCCATGCTGGATTTGGGAATTCGCGGCCGGAAGGCTCTGGTTTGCGCGGCGAGCAAAGGGTTGGGGCGGGCCTGCGCGATGTCGCTTGGGCGCGCCGGCGTCGAGTTGACGATCACCGCGCGCACCGCGGAAACCCTGGAACAGACGGCTGAGGAGATCCGCAAGGAGACCGGCGCCAAGGTGACGGGGATCCCCGGCGACATCTCCACCGAAGCAGGCCGCACCGCGGCGCTCGCCGTCTGCCCCAACCCCGACATCCTCGTCAACAATTGCGGAGGGCCGCCGCACGGCGATTTCCGCGAGTGGTCGGTGGAGGACTGGCAGAAGGCGGTCAACGCCAACATGCTGACGCCGATCATGCTGATCAAGGCGACCGTCGACGGCATGTGCGAGCGCAAATTCGGCCGCATCGTCAACATCACCTCGGGCTCGGTCAAGTCGCCGATCCCCAACCTCGGCATGAGCAACGGCGCCCGCGCCGGGCTCACCGCCTTCTGCGCCGGCATCGCACGGCAGGTTGCCAAGTATAATGTGACGATCAATGGCCTGTTGCCCGGCCCGTTTCTGACCGACCGGCTGCGCTCGGGCATCGAATACGAGGCGCGGCGGCAGAACATTTCCTTTGAGGAGATGCTCGCCAAGCGGGGTCAGTCGAACCCGACCGGCCGGGTCGGCGACCCCGCGGAATTCGGCGACGCCTGCGCTTTCTTATGCAGCGCCTCCTCCGGCTTCATCGTCGGCCAGAACCTCTTGCTCGACGGCGGCGCTTTCAATTCGACTATGGGGTGAGTCTCGGCCCCGGAGGCCCCCCTCACCCCGACCCTCTCCCCGCAAGCGGGGCGAGGGAGGTGGTAGCGGGGCGGGGCGCGATTACACCGTCGCGATGGCGTTCGCCGGTGAGCCGACGGCGCCGGGGAGCCGCAAGGGTGGGGCGGTCAGCAGGAAACGTGAGCGGTTGTTCGCGCGCAACCAATCGGCTAGCTCGGACAGGTGCCAGATCTCGCCGAGATGGACGCCGAGCTTGAAGAGGCAATGGGCGTGCAACGGCAGCGAGGCGCAGTGATCTTCGCCCTCGCAAGGGCGCGAGGGCACCTGCTCGACCGCCCGGTTGTCGGAAATCAGCGCGACGGCGCCTGATCTGGTGATCCAGTTGAGGAGCCGCTGGTCGCGCCCGTCGAGGCCGGCGCCGGGGTTGGCGGCGAGCACCGCCGTGTCGGGGTTCTTGTTCATGCCGAGGATCACCCGGTCGTAGCCGGTGCGGAAGCAGACGAGGTCGCCCTCCTCGACCTCGACCTTGTCCGCCTCCATGATCCGCATCAGTTGGTCGTAGCCGACAAAGCTCTCGCCGCGCCCGCAATGGTGCTCAAGGTCGATCATCACGCCGCGGCCCTGCATCCCGTGCGCCGCCATGTGGTCGATCGACAATTTGAGCGCGCCGACATGCTCGCCGCGCTCGACCGCGCCGCCGTCGCGGTAGTCCATAGGCCCGATGATGTGCTCGCCGGCGCGGTAGCCGTTGTAGAAGACTATTTCGGGCTTGCCGTCGCCGTCCGCATCGAACAATTGCCCGACATGGGCGAGGCTGTCCCACTGCGTCGAATACTGCAACGTCATCTCGACGATGTCGTCACAGACCACGTCGATCAATTTCGGATCCTCGCGGGCCAGCGGGTAGGCGATATAGGGCATGCCGTTGCGCTTGTTGGCGATCAGGCGCGGCGGGTGGCGGCGCGGATTGACGACGGTGCCGCCCGGATAATCGAGCGGCAGGCTGAGGCAGAAGGTCCTGCCTTCCTTCACCTCGGCGACTGCCTTCAGGACCTTGTCCGGGGTCAACAGGTTGAGCCGGCCGATCTGGTCGTCGCGGCCCCAATCGCCCCAGGTCGAGCCCGGCGGGCGGCGCTTCCAGCGCGGGTTGTCCGGCATGGTCAGCTCACTTTGACGAGCTTCTGCAGACTGCGGAGATCGGGCGGCAATTGCTCGCCCTTGGCGCGGACGCGGCGGCCCCAATTGGTGAACGAGACCTCGCCGACATAGATGTCGCCGCGCGAGTCGACGGCGAGCCCGTGCGGCGAGATGAATTGGCCGGGGCTGAGCCCGGCATGCGGGTGGCCCAGGCGCGCCAGCAATTCGCCCTTGCTCGTATAGATGCTGACCCGCGGCCCGCAATTCGGCAGATCGATATTGACCGCCATGTCCGGGCCGATCTCGCCGATAAAGAAGCGCGGGTTTCTGGTGCCGGTCTCCATGTAGAGGCCGGAGGGCCGGTGCATGTTGTTCCACTGGGTTTCGTATTTGCCGTTGCCGTCGAACACCTGCACGCGGTGGTTTTCGCGGTCGGCGACATAGACCCAACCTTCGGGGTCGCAACAGATGTTGTGGGCGATGTTGAACTGGCCGGGATCGGTGCCGGGCTCGCCCCATGAGGTCACCAGTTTGCCGTCCGGCGTGTATTTGTGGACGCGGGAATTGCCGTAGCCGTCGGAGATGTAGAGGTAGTCGCATTGCGGCGACAGCGCCGTATGGGTGCAGCGGTGGAAAGGCTCGCCGCTCATATAGGGCGCGGGCTTGCCGGGAATGCCGATGGTGAGCAGCACCTTGCCGTCGCGTGTACAGTGGCGAACCGTATGGTCGCCGTCGTCGGTCAGCCAAATCGTGTCGTCCGGCGCCATGTGCACCCCGTGCGGCCGCACGAAAATGCCTTCGCCCCAGGAGCGCAGGAAATTGCCGTCACGGTCGAAGACGCACATCGGGTGCTTGCCGCGGTTGAACGCATAGACGTTGTCGTTCTTGTCGACGCCGACGGCAGCGACATCGGCGTTGAATTCCATGCCCGGCGGCAGCTTCGCCCAATCGTCGCTGACCTCGTAACGATAGCCGTCCGTACCGAGTATTACCGACATGGCGTTTCCCCTTTCTCCGAATCTCCGGGATCGTTTGCCGGGATTATAAGGCGATGCAGGTCGGTGTGCATGGATTCCGGGCCCGGCCCGAAAGGGCCGTCCCGGAATGACCAGGTTCTACGTCTATCTCCTTGCCAGCAGGCGGCACGGAACCCTCTACCTAGGCGTGACCAGGGATCTCGTCCGCCGAGTCCATGAACACAAAATCAAAAAATGTGCCGGGTTTCACGAAGCGATACGGCGTCGATCGCCTGGTCTGGTTCGAGATCTACGGCGACCCAGTGACCGCCATCAGCCGCGAGAAGGAGCTGAAGAGATGGCGCCGCGATTGGAAGATCCGGCTCATCGAAGAGCAAAACCCCGAGTGGCGCGACCTCACGAAACGATTATGAAGTAACTGTCGCAGTTGTCGTTCCGGGGCGCGGCGTAGCCGCGAGCCCGGAACCCATGAACACGGACCTCGACAGCCTTGCGGTCGGTACCCAAATCTTGCGATGCCAGACGGCCGGATGGCCGCTCTCCGCCTTGCGCGGGGAGAGGAAAGTCCGGGCTCCACGGAGG
>Ga0207693_10000471_pt1 | contig 36742 bp, 37 predicted proteins | sample LARL81metaG_FD_184347 | JGI IMG/M metagenome (GOLD analysis project Ga0207693, IMG submission 184347) | Corn, switchgrass and miscanthus rhizosphere microbial communities from Kellogg Biological Station, Michigan, USA - LAR L8-1 metaG... | ecosystem: Host-associated > Plants > Roots >... | reverse complement strand
CGCGCGAAGGAAAAAGAAACCGCTCGGCATGGGAGCGACGCGCGCCTGCCGGTAAAAAATCGTCGCGTACCTTGAGATAGGCCGTGATCGTATCGCGCGCGGTCTTGTTGAGCGGCGCAAGACGTTCCTTCTGGCCTTTTCCTCTCACCAGTAAAAATCCGTCGCGCGCACGTGCGGTCGCAAGCGGCAGCGACACCAATTCCGACACGCGCAATCCGGAAGCGTAGAGCACCTCGAGCATGCAGGACATTCGGATGCCTTCGATGGATTCCATGCCCTGTGCAGCCTCAATCAACGCATTCATGTCTTCGTGCGACAGAGTCTTGGGAAGCGGTCGCTGGCGCCGCGGCGCCTCGATCGCGTCGGTGGGATCGTCCTTGCGGTTGCCCTCGGAATACAGAAAGCCAAAAAACTGACGCAGGGCCGAAAGACGCCGTGCCTGTGTCGAACCAGCAACGCCGGAGCGCGACAGGCCGGAAAGGTACATTCTGACGTCGTCGCGCGTGGCGGCCTTTGCGCTGCCACCCTTTGCCGCGCGATGCGCGACAAAGTCGACAAGGTCACGGCGGTAGGCCGAGAGCGTGTTGATGCTGGCGCCACGCTCGGCGCCCATCATGTCGAGGAAGGATTCGATCAGCACGGCGTCGCCGGCCGTCATCGCGGCACCGGAAGCGCCAGCCCGGAGGCTTCGAATCGATTAGTTCGGCAAATGATCATTGGGGATGACCTGCTCGACCGGGTGTTGGACCGGCACCACGCGCCCGCCATAGACGGAGAGCCCAACGGCAGCCGCGATCACCAGAATCCCAAGACCCAATGCAATCCCTGATCCCCAGCCCATCGCTTCTCTGTTCCTTGTCACACGGACCGTTCTCTACCCTGTTTGTGGCGGAATTGGTGGCTATCCTGCAAGTCCTGCTGGCGAGGCGCGGGCAGTGCGTGTAATCGAAAGCCATGACATTGAACCGGACAGTCGCATTGGTGGGCATGATGGGAGCCGGCAAAAGCTCCGTCGGCCGGCGCCTGGCCATGCGCCTCGACGTCGCGTTCCGCGATGCCGATACGGAGATCGAATCAGCGGCGGGGTGCACGATTTCGCAAATCTTCGAACGTTATGGCGAGCCGGCATTTCGCGACGGCGAGCGCAAAGTGATCGCGCGGCTCTTGAACGAGCCGCCGCATGTCCTTGCGACCGGCGGAGGTGCTTTCATCGATCCGGGGACGCGTGCGGAGTTAAAAGAGCGTGCCATCACGATCTGGCTGAAGGCACCCGTCGACCTTCTGCTTGCACGCACGCAGCGTCGCGACACGCGACCCTTGCTGCGCAACGGCGATCCGCGAGCCACGCTCGAGCGGCTGCTAGACGAACGCGCGCCGATTTACGCGCTGGCGGACTTCACGGTCGACAGCAGGGAAGGACCGCACACGACGGTCGTGGAACGCATCGTCGCGATGTTGAGCGAATGCGGAGCATATGCCGCATGACAGAGAAGATAACCGTCGCGCTCGACGCCAGAAGTTACGTCATTCATGTTGGTCCGGATCAGGTATCGATGGCCGGATCGCTACTGGCGGGGTTGGCGCATGGCATCGTTCCGGTCGTGACCGATGAAAACGTCGCCAAATTGCATCTCGATCGGCTGTGCGCGGCGTTGCGCGCCTCAAACCTCGACCCCAAGCCGATCATCCTCGCGCCTGGCGAAAGCACCAAGAGCTACGCAGACCTCGAAAAACTGTCGAGTGCGCTACTCGACACCGGCGTCGACCGTGGCGGTTTGATCGTGGCCTTCGGCGGCGGCGTGATCGGCGATCTCACTGGTCTTGCCGCGGGGTTGCTGAAACGCGGCATCGCATTCGCGCAAATTCCAACGACCCTGCTCGCCCAAGTCGACTCGTCGGTCGGCGGCAAGACCGGAATCAACACAGCACAAGGCAAGAATCTCATAGGACTTTTCCACCAGCCCAAAATCGTGATCGCCGATACGAATCTGTTGCGCACGCTGCCTCGGCGTGAATTACTGGCGGGATATTCAGAAGTCGTGAAATACGGAGCGCTTGGCGACGCGGCATTTTTTGCTTGGTTGGAAGCAAACGGCCCGAAGGCACTGTCGGGTGATTCATCGGCCATGACGCAGGCGGTCGCCTACTCCTGCCGCATGAAAGCCGACATCGTCGCGCGCGACGAGCGCGAGACGGGTGAACGCGCGCTCCTCAATCTGGGTCACACGTTCGGCCACGCTTTGGAGGCCGCAACCGGATACTCCGACCGCCTGTCGCATGGCGAAGGTGTCGCCATCGGCATGGTGCTTGCCTTCCGCCTGTCGCACGCTCTGGGCGTGTGCGACGGCCAGGATACCGAACGTTTTTTGCGGCACCTGGGTTCGACCGGGTTGCCGGTGTCTATCGGCGAGATCCCGGGCGCCCGACCGCAAGCAGACGAACTGCTTGCGCACATGGCGCACGACAAGAAGGCGAGAGACGGCCGACTGACTTTCGTGCTCGTTCGCGGCCTCGGCAAAGCCTTTGTCGCAAATGACGTTCCACTCGATTTGGTACGCAAGGTACTGTCGAACTGACGACGCTGCGCTGGCCCCACGGCCCGCGGAATGACATTCTGATATCCGCCAAGATCGAGACTTACACGATGGATACGTTGCTATTCGCCTCCTTCGCACCGATTGCACTGTTACTCGCATTCGGAGCGTTCTTCTCAGGCTCGGAAACCGCACTGACCGCCGTTTCGCGCGGGCGCATGCATCAACTCGAGAAGGATGGTTCGCGCGCCGCGCGCGACGTCAACCGTCTCGTCGCCGACCGAGAAAGGCTGATCGGCGCGCTCCTGCTTGGCAACACATTCGTCAACATCCTCGCGTCGTCCATTATGACGATGGTGCTCGAATCGCGCTTCGGCTCGCGCACCGTGTACGTCGCAACAGCGGTCATGACGATTTTGATCCTGATTTTCGTGGAGGTACTGCCCAAGACGCTGGCCATCGCGCGCACCGACCGTTTCGCGCTCGCGGTCGCAACCGCGGTTCGGTTCGTGGTGATCGTACTCGCGCCAGTCGTAAACGCCGTCCAATATCTGGTCTGGCGCGTCCTTGCGGTGTTTGGCGTGCGCCAGCAGGACATAGCGGCAACTCAAGCGCACGAAGAAATCCGCGGCACGGTCGACCTGCATCACATTGAAGGCGCGGTCGAACGCGAACATCGCGACATGATAGGCGGCATTCTCGACCTGCGCGAGCTTCAGATCAGCGACGTCATGATCCATCGCAAAAGCATGATGACGATCGATGCGGATCTTCCACCGCAGCAAATTCTCGATGCCGTGCTTGAGTCAAAACACACACGTTTGCCGCTCTGGCGCGAACAGCCGGAAAACATCGTCGGCGTATTACACACCAAGGACATCGTTCGTGCTGTCATCGAACGGAAGGGTTCGGTCGAGGGCGTCGATGTCGCGCAATTGGCAACTCCACCGTGGTTCGTTCCGGAGACGACCACGCTTGAAGAACAATTGAGTTCGTTCCGCGATCAGAGAACGCATTTTGCGCTCGTGGTCGACGAGTACGGCGCGCTTCAGGGTTTGATCACGCTCGAAGACATTCTCGAGCAGATTTTTGGCGACATTCCCGATGAGCACGAGGACAAGGAGCGGCCGGACGTGCGCCGCCGGCCGGACGGTTCCTACCTCGTGGACGGAACGGTTCCGATCCGGGAATTGAATCGGGATCTCGACTGGAACCTACCCGACAACGAAGCGACCACGATCGCAGGCCTTGTCATCCACGAAGCGCGTACAATTCCGGAAGCGGGACAGCGTTTTGCGTTTTTCGGCTATCAATTCGAAATCCTACGCCGACAAAGAAATCAAATCACGGCGCTGCGCGTCATCCCGCCTGCAAACGCCGTGCCCTCGCCTAGTGCTCCTGCCAAACCTCAGCAGGCGTAAGTGTCGTCAGTGATAGCGCGTGAACGCCGCCCGGCTTGAGTTCGTCGGCAAGTGCGGCATAAACGCGGCGTTGGCGCTCGACGCGCGAAAGTCCTTCGAAGCGTTTCGCGACGATGCGCACATTGAAGTGGGTTTGACCGCTCGCGCGCGCACCGGAATGTCCGACGTGCTTGGCGCTTTCATCCTCGACGAGGAGTTCGTCAGGCTCGAACGCCGCTGTCAGTTTCTTGCGGATCGTCGCTGCGACCATCATGGAACCAGCGTTTCACGTCTTCGCCGGCGTAAGTCAAGCAATACGTTTGCTTTGTAATTCCGCGTTTCGACCCCATAATCCATGCATGGCAACGGCCAGCAAGACACCGAGATTCAAAGCCGACATCCGCATCAAGCCGGGAGGCAAGCGCGCGGGGCCGGAAAAGAAGCCGCGTCCCTGCGCGCGCGCCGGGTGTACGCACGACGGCGGTTACCGAGTGACGCGCAGTCGAGAAAAACTCGGTGAGTACATTTGGCTCTGCCTCGAGCATGCCCGCGAGCACAATGAGTCGTGGGACTTCTTCCGCGGCATGGACGAGAAGGCAATAGAATCCTTCCGTAACGATGCCATCACCGGCCACCGTCCGACGTGGCCTCTTGGCAAGCGCACGGCTCGTATGCCCAACCCTCATGGCGTCCGCGTCGAAGATGATTACGGAGCGTTTCCCGGCGAGTCTGAGACTTACGGTCCACGTCGGCCGGAGCGGACTCTGACGCGGCTGCAGATGATGGCTTTCGACACGCTGCACCTGTCTCACAGCGCCACCTTGATAGAGATCAAGGCGCGGTATAAGGAACTCGTGAAGCGGTATCATCCCGACGCGAACGGCGGCGATCGGGGCGCCGAAGAGCGTCTGAAGCAGGTTATCAAGGCCTACGGCGTGTTGCGCGCCTCCGGCATGACCTAGAGGGGCTCCAGCGCCCTTGCCTCATGCGGCGGACATCTTCCGCATCGAGAGTTTTGAGCCGGACAGACAAAATGACCATCGAGCAAAAGGTCCTTGATCCCGCGGCGGTGCCGGACACGACAGTAGATGTCGCGTCTGTCTTCGGCATCGAGACGAAGATGAAGGTGCCGGCGTTCAAAGCACGCAACGAGCACGTGCCGGATCACGACGCGGCCTATCGTTTCGATCGCGAAACGACGCTCGCCATTCTCGCAGGCTTCGCCTTCAACCGCCGCGTCATGATCCAGGGCTATCACGGCACTGGCAAATCGACCCACATCGAGCAGGTCGCCTCGCGTCTCAACTGGCCGTGCATCCGCATCAATCTTGACAGCCATATCAGCCGCATCGATCTGATTGGCAAGGATGCGATCATCCTTCGCGATGGAAAACAGGTCACCGAATTCCGCGAGGGATTGCTGCCTTGGTGTCTGCAGCATCCGGTGGCGCTTGTGTTCGACGAGTATGACGCAGGTCGGCCGGACGTTATGTTCGTCATTCAGCGCGTTTTGGAGATCCAGGGCAAGCTCACCTTGCTGGATCAGAACAAGGTCATCCGCCCGCATCCCGCATTTCGCCTGTTCTCGACCACGAATACCATCGGTCTTGGCGACACGACGGGCCTCTATCACGGTACCCAACAGATCAATCAGGGCCAGATGGATCGCTGGAGCATCGTCACCACGCTCAACTATCTGACCCACGATGCCGAGGTGGAGATCGTTCTCGCGAAGGTTCCGTCCTATGCCGCAACACCGGAAAAGAAAAAGCAGATCGGCGCTATGGTCCGCGTCGCGGACATGACCCGCAACGCCTTCATCAACGGCGATCTGTCGACAGTCATGAGCCCGCGCACCGTGATCACCTGGGCCGAAAATGCCGAGATCTTCCACGACCTCGGATTTGCCTTCCGTCTCACCTTCCTCAACAAGTGCGATGAGCTCGAGCGCGCCAGCGTGGCCGAGTTCTATCAGCGCTGCTTCGGCGAAGATTTGCCGGAGAGCGCGGCCAAAGTGTTGGTGACGTGAAGCCGGAAAATCCGTCCGAACCGTTCAAGCGCGCGGTCGGAACCGCCGTTCGGGCTCTGTCGGGTGAGCCGGAACTGGAAGTGACCTTCAGCGCCGAGCCGCCCGCGCTCCGTGGCCTTAAGGCACGGCTGCCTCTGCCGTCGCGAAATCTGCCGCCCAATGAAGTGGCTGTCGTGCGCGGCGCCGGTGATGCCTACGCATTGCGCAAGGCCCATCACGAAGACAATGTGCACGCCCAGTTCAAGCCGCAGTCCGCCGACGCCGCCGCTGTGTTCGAAGCCGCAGAGCAAGCGCGAGTCGAGGCGATCGGCGCCATCGCCATGAAGGGCGTGGCGGACAATCTAGCCGCGGGTCTCGAACAGCGCCTGACCCAACGCGGGCTAACCAAGGCGCGGCTCAAGGCCGACGTCCCGATTGCCGATGCGCTCGGTCTCATGGTGCGCGAGAAATTGACCGGCACGCCGCCGCCGGAGTCGATGAAATATGCAGTCGATCTGTGGCGGCCTTTCATCGAGGAAAATGCCGGTAAGGATCTCGACAAGCTTGGCGATACGCTTAGGAACCAGTCCGCTTTCGCCAAACTCACGCGCACCATTCTGCGCGATCTCAAGTTAAGCGACGAGTTCGACGCCGACGAAGCATCGGACGACAGCGGCGAAGGCGAGAACGCGGAAAATCAGGAGCAGGACGGAGAAGAACAAGATTCGTCCGAGTCGCAGTCGAGCGAAGCCGACCTTCAGGAATCCGAAGGCGAAGAAGGAGACGAGGACGCGGCCGAAATGCGCTCCGAGCAGACCGACGAGATGTCGGACGCGGAGGAGCCCGAAGACGGAATGAAGCCACACCGTCCCGAACAGCCATTCAGTCATCATGACGAGTGGGGCTACAAGGTCCACACGTTCCAGTTCGACGAGCAGGTTCCCGCTGCCGAGCTCTGCGATGCCGAGGAATTGGGACGCCTGCGCAACTTCCTCGACCAGCAGCTCCAGGCGATGCAGGGCGTCGTCTCGCGGCTCGCCAACAAGCTGCAGCGGCTCTTGATGGCGCAGCAGAACCGGACGTGGGAGTTCGACATCGAAGAAGGCATGCTCGATACCTCGCGTCTGCCGCGCATCATCATCGACCCGATGTATCCGCTTTCCTTCAAGCGCGAGAAGGACATGACCTTCCGCGACACGGTCGTCACGCTGCTGCTCGACAACTCCGGTTCGATGCGCGGACGTCCGATCATGGTGGCAGCCATGTGCGCCGACATCCTTGCCCGTACGCTTGAAAGATGCGCGGTCAAGACCGAAATTCTCGGTTTCACGACGCGCGCCTGGAAGGGTGGCCAGTCGCGCGAAAAATGGATCGCGGATGGCAAGCCCCCGCACCCCGGGCGGCTCAACGATCTGCGTCACATCATCTACAAGGACGCGGACGAGCCGTGGCGCCGGGCGCGCAAGAATCTCGGCCTCATGATGCGCGAGGGTCTACTCAAAGAGAATATCGACGGTGAGGCGTTGATGTGGGCGCACAACCGCATCGTCGGACGGCCCGAACAGCGCAAGATCCTCATGGTGATCTCAGATGGCGCACCGGTCGACGACTCCACCTTGTCGGTCAACGCCGGCAATTATCTGGAGCGCCATCTGCGCCGCGTCATCGAGGAAATCGAGGAGAAATCGGACGTCGAATTGACCGCAATCGGCATCGGTCATGACGTCACGCGCTACTACCGTAAGGCCGTCACCATCGTCGACGCCGAACAGTTGGGCGGTGCGATGACAGAACAACTCATCGGACTCTTCCACGAAGAAAAGGGTCATGAGGGTCACATGCGCGCGCCAAAACGGATCGCCGGCCCGCGCCACACGCCCAAGCACGTGCCGCACTAGTACGCGCTAGTAGCCGCCGAATCCCGGCAACGGCCTGATCACGGACCGCAGGAGCCAGTAGGGCAAGAGGCCCAAGACCGACGCTGCGATCAAGATGCCCGCATGCGTGGACATATGCTGAAACCACGAGATGCCCGATCCGGCATAGGCGAGCGGATAGTAGAGCAACGCAAAGCCAAAGCTCGATACGTATGAGCCGATGAGTGGCGCTGTCCACCAACGCGGCCCACGCGTAGCGTCGAACGCAACGATCGAAAGATATCCCGCGGCCATGAAGGCGCCGACAAAGGCGACCACTTCGCGTGCGTTCGGAAGGGCTGCGGCCGGCAGCATTTGAATGATGCCAGCTGGCTGGAACACGGCAACCACATCGCACATCGCGAGCGACAGCATTATCTGTGCGAAAGCGTAATCGGGTCCATAACGGCGGTTTGTCAATTGCGTCAGAAGAAACGCGAAAGCAATCAAGACGTGGCTCCATTTGGGCCACGACGTGCCTTCGGACAAATAGGGAAAGCTGTGATCGAGACAGACAAAAATCACGAACAACGAGGCGGTGAGAAGAGAAACGGGCAAATAAAGCCTTGACGCGACAATGGGTCCTTCGCCCAACCAATCGGGCGCGCGTGACGATGAAGCCGGTACCGACCACATCGTCGCCAAAGTGCCGAGCAGGCGAGACGGAACGCCGAACGCCGATGATACACGACGTTCCCGAACGCCTGTTCGCTCATTCGAGCTTGCTAACTCGATCGCCTGCACCGCGCCCCGCCTGTGCCTGCGCCCGGCGATTATCACCCGGCCCCTAGAGCGACATTAGGGCACAGTTTGACCGTGAGCCACGCTCCGGCCGTAGCGAGACTTAGTATATTTTTCAGTGGGTTAAGAGACGAAGTTACGCGACGGCTTTCGCCGACTTTTTCGCGATGGCGCGCTTCAAGCGTAGTGCCTTGGGCGACAGAAACTCGGACTTTGCCTTGAGCAGATAGGGGTCAAGGCCGCCATTCTTATCGACCGAGCGTAGCGCATTCATGCTGATCTTCAGCACGTAGGAATTGCCCAGGACCTCGCTCGCCAGCGAAACCTCCTGCAAGTTCGGGCGGTAAACCCGCTTGGTCTTGTTATTGGCGTGGCTGACATTGTTGCCAACCAGCACGCCTTTTCCGGTCAATTCGCAGCGACGGGCCATCGGTGTCTCACCAAAAGAGGGGCTCTCATAAGGGGAGCAACCTGCCCGGTCAAGCGTCCGGCAGGATCTAGGGCGAGAGGATTGAAGCCAGCAGATTTCGTGCCGCCGCATAAGGCGTGGAAACCCCGTTTACGACCGAACTTTCGAGCGCTGCAGCCTCTCCCGCGAGCCGAGTATTGGTCAGAATGGTTTCGTTCAGGACGGTCTGGACCTCACTCCAGAACCAGTGGCGGGCCTGCTCGGCACGCAAACGCGACAGCCGATTGTCCGCCAACAACCGCGTGTGAATCGCCATCATCTCCTGCCAAGCGCCGGGCACACCCGTTCCGTCGATCGACGAAACCGCAAGCACCTTCGGCGACACGCCCAAATGCTTTGGACGCATCAGGTGGAACGCCATTTCATAATTCGCTACCGCACGACGCGCCGCGGGGAGCAAATCACCATCCGACTTGGTCACGATGAGAACGTCGGCCAATTCCATCACGCCGCGTTTGATGCCTTGCAGATCATCGCCGCCGCCCGGCGAAGCCAACAGCACGAACAGATCCGTCATATCGGCGACAGCTGTTTCCGATTGTCCGACGCCGACAGTCTCGACCAGCACGACGTCGTATCCTGCGGCTTCCGCGATCAACATGGATTCCCGCGTTCGCCGCGCGACGCCGCCGAGGGTCGTCCCTGCCGGCGACGGACGAATGAAGGCGTGGGCGTCGCGCGCAAGCTTTTCCATTCGAGTCTTGTCGCCCAGAATGGAACCACCCGAGCGGCGGGAAGACGGGTCAATGGCGAAAACTGCGACGCGCTTGCCACTCTTGGTCAGATGTTGACCGAAGGCTTCGATGAACGTCGATTTGCCGACGCCGGGAGCCCCTGAAATGCCGATACGGATAGCGCGGCCGGTCCGAGACAAAACTCCGGAAAGCAGCGCCTCCGCTGCGACTTGGTCGGAGGGCCGTGTCGATTCAACCAGCGTGATGGCACGTGCCATGGCGCGGCGGTCACCGGTCAGCAGCGCTCTGACCAACTCGCGGTTGGATTTTTCTGGGCTGCTGCGGCTCGGCGGTGTCATAATTGGACCATAGTAGTTTCAGAGCGTCGCCGCCGCCAATTCCAGGTCTGGAGAACAACTGTGCATTACCGAACGTTCGTCCTCGCTCTTCTGGTGCTTCTGCCGTTCCAACAAAGCGCCCGCGCCGCCGGCGGAGCGGGTGCCGAAGCGCCGGCGCTGACCGGTTCGCAGCTGCAGATGGCCATGACGCTTTATGCGGGCGGCGTGACGTTGGGCAAGGTTGATCTCAACGCGACGATTCGCGGCGATCAGTACCACGCCGTGTCGAACTTGCAGACCGGAGGTGTGGTCAACGCATTCTGGCAATCGCAAATTCAGGCAACATCGACAGGCACAGTCGCGGCAAAAGAGTTTCACCCCTCGCTCTACGACTCTTTCTACACCGGCCGCTCGGACAAGAAACAAGAGGTGTCACTCACCTATGACGGAAGCGGTCCCGTGCGCCTCTATGCCGATCCGCCCTACAGCACGACGGGATACGAGGTGACGCCGGAACAGCAGAAAGCAACATTCGATCCGCTGAGCGCCATCACCTATCTGGTCTCGGGCGTGGGCGCGGCGGCGGACAATCCGTGCGCGATCGTCCTACCCGTGTTTGATGGTCGCCGTCGCTACAACGTCGAGATCACAAAGATCAAAGACACGAAAGTTGCGATGGACAACGGCCTCTATAAGGGTAACGCCGTGCTTTGCCAGCTCAAGTACCGCCAGTTGGCTGGTTTCAAGCCGAAGGTCATCAAGGAAGGCGCAAGCTTTCCCACCATCAATGCGTGGATCGTGACGTTTCCAAGTGCCATCACCGGTCGAAATTATGTCGTACCGCTGCGCGTTTGGGCGGACACGTCCTATGGCGTCATTGCGGCGGTCGCCACGAGTCTTAAAATTGATGGCGTTACCCCAAAAGTTTGAGGGCCGGCGGGGAGTGCCTCATCGCCCCAGATCGATGACCACGTGGCGAGCGAGCTGAGATATTTGAAGTCACAATTGCTTTGTTCCTGAGGCCTGCGCCAAACGGAGTCGTTCTCAGCGCAGTATGCGGACCCTATCGCCGACTTTGATCCTGCCCGTACGATTTGCGACGCAGTAGGCGCCGATCTTGTTGTCGAAGCTTTGTGCCACGGCGCGCATGACGGCCGGATCGCGCTTGGCGGTTTGCGGATCAATCGTGACCATGACGCAGCGCTCGATCGGCTCGTTGACGTGCAGGCTGGGGCCTCCGTCGTCATCGCCGAAAAGAAGCGTTTGACCGAACCATTCGGATTCGCGCGGTCCCTCGATGACTATGTTCTGCCGGAACCTCGCCATTTCGAGGGCGCGCCCGACCACCGCGGAAACCTCGCTCAAGGTTTTCGTGCCGATGACGGAAACTGGACCCGAGTCGTACGTACCGCGTGCGACCTGAAGGAGGAATCCTTCGCTTCCCGCCCCGCTCGCGATCCGTCGCAGAAGATCGGGCGAGCGGATGTCAAACTCGGCGCCATCGGGCGCGGTCACCTGGACTGGCGACCTCCAAGTGTTGGCAGGATCGCAGTAATGTGCATGGAAGAGAACAAGTTCGGAAAAGTCGCGCGCCGTCAGCCAAGGAAACAGCGTGGTGTCGCCGCTCTTGCAGAAGGCGTATTGCCGATCTCCGGCGAAACCGGTCCATCGCAGTTCGATCTCGCGTTCAGACGAGCCGCGCATGGACTTAACGGGAAATAAGTTGAGTGCAACGACGCGACCGACTTCGATTCCGGTGCTCATTCCGCAGCGCGATCCAGCCGACGCGAACGGATGAGTTTGAGCACGCGGCGAGCAGCATCGGGAATATTGGTGCCGGGGCCGAAGATCGCGGCCACGCCGGCCTTCATCAACGTGTCATAGTCCTGTGCCGGAATCACGCCGCCGACGACGACGAGAATGTCTTCGGCCCTCTGCTTCTTCAGAGCGTCTAGCAACATGGGCACCAACGTCAGATGTCCGGCCGCCTGGCTTGAGACTCCGATGACGTGAACGTCCGCGTCGATCGCATCCTTTGCGACTTCGTCCGGCGTCTGGAACAACGCGCCAATGTCGACGTCGAATCCGAGGTCGGCAAACGCTGTCGCGATAACCTTGGCGCCGCGATCGTGCCCATCCTGACCCATCTTGGCGACGAGCATGCGTGGACGTCGCCCCTCTTCCTTTGCAAAGGCCTCGACTTCCCCGCGAATGGCGCCGAATTCGTTGTCGCCTTCATATTGCGCGCCGTATACGCCCGATATCGAGCGGATTTCGGCGCGATGTCGGCCGAATACGCTTTCCATCGCGTCGGATATCTCGCCAACGGTGGCGCGCGCGCGCGCCGCTTCGACAGCCAGCTCCAGGAGATTGCCAGTGCCCTTTGCGCCATCGGCGAGAGCCGCCAGCGTCGTCTTCAATTTCGCTGGATCACGCTTGGCTTTGACGGATTTCAGGCGCGCAATTTGCGACTCGCGGACTTGTGCGTTGTCGATGGCGCGAACGTCGAGAGCGTCCTCCTTCTTCAACTGAAATTTGTTGACGCCGACAATGACGTCCTCGGCTTTGTCGATGCGCGCCTGCCGCCGCGCGGCAGCCTCTTCGATGTGGAGCTTGGGAATGCCCGCCTCGACCGCCTTCGTCATACCGCCCATCGCTTCGACTTCGTCGATGATCGAGCGCGCCGCCGTTGCCAGCGAGTGTGTCAAGGCCTCGACGTAGTAAGAACCCCCGAGCGGATCGACGACCTTGGTAATTTGACTTTCGTTCTGCAGGATGAGCTGGGTGTTGCGGGCGATGCGCGCGGAAAATTCCGTCGGCAGGGCAATCGCTTCGTCGAATGAATTGGTGTGCAGCGACTGCGTGCCTCCGAGCACGCTGGCGAGCGCCTCGATCGTGGTACGAACGATGTTGTTGTAAGGGTCCTGCTCCGTCAGCGAGACGCCCGACGTCTGGCAGTGCGTGCGCAACATCAGACTTTCGGGATTCTTTGCGCCGAAGCCAGCCATGATCTGGGACCACAGAAGTCGCGCTGCACGCAGCTTCGCCACCTCCATGAAGAAATTCATCCCGATGCCGAAGAAGAACGAAAGCCGCGGCGCGAAGGCGTCGACGTCAAGACCTTTTGCCAGCGCCGCGCGGACATATTCGACTCCGTCGGCCAGCGTATAGGCGAGTTCTTGCACCGCCGTCGCGCCGGCTTCGTGCATGTGGTAGCCGCTGATCGAGATCGAATTGAACTTCGGCATTTTTTTCGCGGTGTATTCGATGATGTCGGCGACGATGCGCATGCTGGGTTTCGGCGGATAGATGTAGGTGTTGCGCACCATGAATTCCTTGAGGATGTCGTTTTGAATCGTGCCGGAAAGGTTTTCGGCCGGTGTGCCCTGCTCTTCGCCCGCTACGATGAAATTCGCCATGATGGGAATAACCGCACCGTTCATCGTCATCGAGACGCTCATCTTGTCGAGCGGGATGCCGGAAAAAAGAATCTTCATGTCCTCGACAGAATCGATCGCAACACCGGCCTTGCCGACATCGCCGGCGACACGCGGATGGTCGCTGTCGTAGCCGCGGTGTGTGGCCAGATCGAACGCCACCGATAGACCCATCTGACCGGCTTCCAGATTCTTGCGATAGAACGCGTTGGACTCTTCCGCCGTCGAAAAACCGGCATATTGCCGGATTGTCCAGGGTCGCCCGGCATACATGGTCGAGCGAACGCCGCGCATATAGGGCATTTGTCCGGGCAATGAATTAAGCGCCTCGAAGCCCTCTAAATCGGCGGCTGTGTAGAGCGGCTTGACGTCGAAGCCTTCAGGCGTCGCCCAAATCAGCTCCGAAAGCGGGCGATCACGCAGCTCCTTCTGAGCGGCCCTAGCCCAGCTTGGCGGTGTCTTCTGATCGCTCATAATCGGTCACCATACTCGCGCAAGGTTGGTTTTGCCCGACTATCAGACGTACGAGAAGTGGGTACGGGCCGGCGGCGCGGTGGCGTTGCAGTTCCTTCACAATCGTCCGGGTACGGATAGTTCGGTGGATAAGCCTGCGGGACTCCATGGCTCGGCGCCGTCACAATATGTTGTGTATTTCAAGCCAGAGCAATCCACTAAATGCATGAGAACAAAGGATGATATTAATTTTGTTAGTGATTCGGACTTTTTTTGTTCCAAACCTGTTCTTTCCGTTCACGGATGATGCACAGCGAGTGCAAAGCCATTCAATTTGGCGGCCAATCCATTCCGAACAGGCGTTTCAAGCTCGCCCTCCCATTGCCTGTGACGCGTAGCGAGCGCGTGTCGAACGAGCGGTCCACACCACCGTTTTTGTTGATCTCGTCCAGGATGGCCATGCCGAGCCAACCGGCCAAGTGAGGACGGCGTTCAGACCAATCGAGGCACGACCTGACGATTGGCCGCCGGCAATCGGCTGGCGGCGCAAGCCCATGAGACTTGAGCCACTTGCTGCCGGCTTCGCTCAAAATGTAGCCGTCGCCGCCAGCAACGACGCGATTGTCGGCCACTAAGGAATCGCAAATCGCGACCCCCAACTCTCCGGCGATGTGATCGTAGCAGCGACGCGCCCGTTTCAGCCCCGGGTCTATCGCGCGACACCGCCGCGGCGCGATATCCGCCGCCACGGACAGCGTTTCCACCGCGTGCGCGACCTCACTGTCGCGCAAGCGATAATAGCGATGACGGCCGTGGCGATTGACGGCCAGGAGTCCGCCATCGAGCAACCGCGCCAGATGGCTGCTCGCAGTTTGCGGTGAAACGCCTGACACCTCGGCCAACTCGCCCGCTGGGCGCTCGCTGCCGTCCATCAAGACGCCGAGCATTGCAGCGCGCACCGGATCGCCGATGAGTGCGCCGACCTGCGCAAGATTGGGCAGCGTATTCATGACGACATTATCGATCCGCCGAGCTCGCGACGCTACGAGAAATCGTGAAACATTGACTGCGGTGTGTCGCTAGACAGCAGTCATGCTAGAACTTTACACAGACCGCTTCGTGCTCATCGCACCCGAAGTTCTGTATTTCGGAACCCCCGTCGCGGTGATGAGCACACTCAATCCAGACGGCACCAGCAACCTTGCCGCCATGTCGAGCTTTTGGGCGTTAGCCGACCGGTTTGTCGTCGGTCTGGGCAGCGTCGGACAGACAGCCGCCAATCTTCTGCGCACAGGAGAGTGTGTTCTCAATTTCCCTTCGCCCACCGAGTGGCAATGTGTCGAGCGGCTGGCGCCTACCACCGGACGCGCAGACTTGACGGACTACCACCGCGCGTCTGGCATTCGGTATACCCAAGACAAGTTCGCCATATCGGGATTCACTGCGCTCAAGTCCCTTCGGGTTGCACCGCTGCGTGTGGCGGAATGTCCGGTGCAGGTCGAGGCGCGCGTTCTGACGCGGCATCACGGATACGACGCACCCGCACTTTCCTACTTCGAATTGCAGAAGCTATGCGTGCACGCCCAAAGCCGCATCGTTGATCAGCAAAACCGCATCGACATCGATGCCTGGTCGCCGCTGTTCTATGTGTTCCGGCATTATTTTGGCAAGGGCGCGCGCCTGGGCCGCAATTTCCGCGCCACGTACTGACGGGCATACGTCACCGGGCACGGCGCGCGGCTTGCAAAGCCCGCCTGGACGCACGATCTTGCGGGCAATGCACAAAACCAGCCGGCAAAGCCATCCTGCAATGCGTGTCACGGCCATTCTTGGGCCGACGAATACCGGCAAGACGCATTTCGCCATCGAGCGGATGCTGGCGCACAAGTCGGGAATGATCGGACTGCCGCTGCGTCTGCTGGCGCGCGAAGTCTACGACAAGGTTGCGCGGCTGAAGGGGGCAAACCTCGCGGCCCTGATCACCGGCGAAGAGAAAATCGTTCCGCCCAACGCCAAGTATTTCGTGTGCACAGTCGAAGCAATGCCGCTCGACATCGGCGCGGCGTTTCTCGCCATCGACGAAATTCAACTCTGCGCCGATCCCGAACGCGGGCATGTCTTTACCAACCGCCTGCTGCACGCCCGCGGCGAAGAGGAAACGGTTTTTCTCGGAGCCGACACGATGCGTGGCGCGATCCAGCGCTTCGTGCCGCAAGCTTATTTTATGACGCGGCCTCGATTTTCCGACCTCGCCTACACCGGAACGAAGAAGTTGACGCGGCTTCCGCGCCGCTCAGCTGTCGTCGGTTTCTCCGCAGACGACGTCTACGGCATTGCCGAACTGATCCGCCGCCAACGCGGCGGCGCGGCGGTTGTGTTGGGCGCGCTGAGCCCGCGCACGCGCAACGCACAAGTCGAGCTCTATCAAAACGGTGATGTCGACTTCCTCGTCGCGACAGACGCCATCGGCATGGGCATCAATATGGATGTCGACCATGTAGCGTTTTCCAATCTGGAGAAGTTCGATGGACTCGGCGTACGTCCGCTGCGCCCAGAGGAACTCGGACAAATTGCCGGCCGGGCGGGCCGTCACATGAATGATGGCACATTCGGCGTGACCGCTGACGCGGAACCGCTCCCTGACGACATCGTGGCGCGTATCGAGAGCCACCGCTACGATCCGATTCGCGTGCTGCAGTGGCGGAACTCAGCGCTGGATTTCCGTTCGCTGGATACCCTGCTTGCAAGCCTCGAAGAACTGCCGCCGACCAAAGGGCTGGTGAAAGCACGTCCGTCCAGCGACTACGTCGCGCTCCGACATCTTTCGAACGAAGTTGACGTGCGCGCGCTCGCTACCAATCGCGACGCGGTGCATCGTCTCTGGGAAGCCTGTCAGCTTCCGGATTTCCGCAAATTGTCGAGCGACGAGCATGTGAAGCTTGTTCGCTCGATATTCCTGCATCTTATGACCGACAGCGGCTTCCTGCCTGACGACTGGTTGGCTGCCCAAGTCGCGCGCCTGGATCAGACGGAAGGCGACGTCGCGACATTGAGCGGCAGGTTGGCGCAAATCCGGACCTGGACCTACGCTGCGAACCGGCCCGGGTGGACACAGGACGCGGCGCATTGGCAGGCGGTCACGCGCGCCATCGAAGACAAATTGTCGGACGCACTGCACGAGAAATTGACGGAGCGCTTTGTCGACCGGCGCACGTCGATCCTCATGAAGCGTCTTCGGGATGCCGAAGATCTGGATCTGGCCTTGGATGACTCCGGCGGCGTTGCGATTGGTGGAGAACCGGTCGGAAAGCTCGAGGGGTTTCGCTTCGAAGTGGATGCGCGCGCCGAAGGCATTCATGGCCGCACTTTGCGTGCAGCGGCGGCGCGCGGTCTCGAAGGCGAACTCTTCCGTCGCGTCCGCCGCCTTTGCGAAGCAACTGATAAGGAGATCACGCTCAGTGAGCACGGTAAGCTCTGGTGGGATGGCGCGGTGGTCGCGAGCCTTGTAGCCGGCGCATCACGACTCGAACCAACCGTGACGATCCAATCCGACGCGCAACTTAAGAGCGAATTGCAAGCCGAAATTCAGGTGCGCCTCGACAAATGGCTGCACGAGCGGATCGCGGCCAGACTCGAGCCGATGCTTGCGCTGCGCTCGGCAATTGAGGCCAAAGCGGGCACCTCCGGCGCGTTGCCGGCGGTCGCGCGCGGTATTGCGCATCAGATTATCGAGAACTTCGGCTCGCTCGACCGCTCGTTGCTGACGCTGCCCCAGGACATTCGTCCCCTTCTGCGTGCGCTAAAGGTCTTCGGTGTCTGGTTTGGTCGCCGCTCGATCTTTCTGCCCAAAATGCTGCGACCGGAAGCAGCATCGCTGCTCGCGCTGCTGTGGAGTGTCTGGAACAAACTCGAGAAATTGCCGCCACCACCGCAGCCGGGACTCACCTCGTTTGTCAACGACGCCAACCTGCCGGAATCGTTTCTCGCCGCGGCGGGATTTCGAACCGTCGGCGGCCGGGCGATCCGTCTCGACATGCTGGAACGGCTCGAAGAAGAGCTCGAGCAGGGCGCCGCTGACGGCGCGCAGGCAGAGATGCTTTTGCCGAGGCTGGTTTCGCTGCTTGGTTGCAGCAACGTCGAATTGAAGGATGTACTCTGGCACCTCGGTTGGCGGACTGTGAGCGTCGCGGACGCAGGGCACGGTGCGAAAACCGTGTGGCGCAAAGTTCGAGAACGCCGCTCGCAGGGCAAAGCCGCCCGACAGCCGAATTCGCCGGTCACGGTCCGTCCGGACTCGCCGTTTGCAGAATTGGCCGCGCTCATCCGGAAATGAACTTGTGCTCAGGGAAGATCGCATCCGCATTGACAAGTGGCTGTGGCACGCACGCTTCTTTCGCTCACGCGTGCTAGCGCAGAAGGCTGCGGAATCTGGAGTCGTGCGATTGAACGGCGCACGTGTTGTGAAATCCGGACTGGGCATCAAATGCGGCGACGTGCTCACCATACCGCAGGGGCGCGAAGCCCTTGCGGTGCGTGTGGTTGCTTTCGGAAATCGTCGCGGCCCTGCTCCAGAAGCACGGGCTCTGTACGAAATCGTCGCGGGGAATACTCTTGATCCCTGACCGCTTGAGCCCTAATGACGCTGGCTAAGTTCGCCGCCACGGGACTGCTGAATGACCTACGTCGTCACCGAAGCCTGCATCAAGTGCAAGTTCATGGACTGCGTCGAGGTTTGCCCGGTCGATTGCTTCTACGAAGGCGAGAACATGCTCGTCATCCATCCCGATGAATGCATCGACTGCGGCGTGTGTGAACCGGAGTGCCCCCCGGAAGCGATCAAGGCCGACACAGAATCCGGCCTCGAAAAGTGGCTCACGGTAAATGCCGAATACGCTAAGAAATGGCCGAACATCACGCAGCACGGAACGGCCCCGGCCGACGCTAAGGATTGGGAGGGTATTCCTGACAAATTCGAGAAATTCTTTTCCGATAAACCCGGCACCGGGACGTAGAATGAGACAAACCACATCGCGGAAGCGTCGTATATGCGGCGGCCCGACTAATTTAACCACTTGAATTGGCCGGACATTCTCGGTGATCACGAAATAAACACCACAAATTCAACGGTTTGTCACTTTGTCCTTCCGTTCACGGACGAAGTGTGTTATATAATTTCGACGACCAGAAACCTGTGAGGGGCCCATCCGGACTGGAAACAATCCGGCTGCGCCATTGTTTCTATTGCACTGCAATAATCCGCTGGCTCTTTGCCTCTTGAGGCGCGAGCCGAACGAAAGTGACCCATGACAACCACAAAAGCCGCTCTTCCCCCGACAATGCCCAAAAAGGTCGCTGCGAACTCGAACAGCAAAAAGCACGAGTTCAAGACCAACGACCATGTCGTGTACCCGACTCATGGCGTGGGCAAAATCATGAAGATCGAAGAGCAGGAAGTCGCCGGAACCAAGCTGGAGCTATTCGTCATCACGTTCGAGAAGGACAAGATGACGCTTCGCGTTCCGACTCTGAAGGCCAAGGCCGTCGGCATGCGCAAGCTGTCTTCGCCCGACATCGTGAACAACGCCCTCAACACGCTGAAGGGCCGCGCACGCATCAAACGCACCATGTGGTCGCGGCGCGCACAGGAATACGAAGCGAAAATCAACTCGGGCGACCTGGTTTCGATTGCCGAAGTCGTGCGCGACTTGCATCGCGCCAGCGGACAGCCGGAACAGTCCTACTCCGAGCGCCAGCTCTATGAGGCCGCTCTCGCCCGCATGGCGCGCGAAGTTGCAGCCGTCGAGCGCACCGATGAAGTGACAGCCGTCAAGCGTGTCGAAGGGATGCTGCTGAAGAAGGCCGCGTAAACACTGATGTATGCGCGATTGAGGGCCCGGAGCGATCCGGGCCCTTTTTCATTTGATGACTTCTATGCTTTGCGGAGTTGGCACTTCAATTTCCGGACCGTAGTGCGACTGAACCCAACCGCGCACACGGATCGTTTGGCCAGAGTAGGATTTTGGGTCGACGCCGCTGCGGCGGAAATTCGCCATGTCGTCGGGATCGACGGTGACAGTGAAGTCCTTGCGCCAATTGTCGCCGAAATTGAGGAAAACGCGGCCGTTCTTGTTGGTGGCGCTCAGGACCGTGCCTTCGACGATTTGGAAGGTGCCGACATGACGTCCGATATCCAGTGGCGAACGAACTGCATAGTCCGGTGACGCCCATATCCCCTTGCGCGTTTGGCGCGCCCTCGCTTCGATAGCGAGAAGCTCGGACGCGCATTCGGTGCGGTCTGGTGCCAACGACACTCGCGCCAAGCCGCGTTCCAGCAGATCGGCCTGAAGCCAGTGCTCGCCAGCAAAAGCCTGCGCACGCAGACGACGATAGCGGTCCAATTCGGGCCGAGTTGTCGTCAAGGTTAGCGCGTCACTTCGTGAGATTTTTGCAATCGCATTGAGAGCGGCACGCGCATATTCAACCGGCGCACGATCAGCAGCGCCGGCCGGGAGTCGAACACCTTCCAGATGCACCCTGTGCCCGCCTGTCAAATTCAACACGCCGGTTTTCTCATCCACACGCGCGAGGTGAGCATTGGCAAGTTTCACGGGACCGGCGCATCGCGGCAATGCCACAGCAACAGCGCAGTCAAGAACCAGAAAAGTCACAACCGATGCGAGAAATCGTGCGCTCATTGGCTCATCGACCCGTGATCAACTGAGTTTTGCAATCGCACGTGGCGCGACTTTTTGACGAAAGCGAGCACGCGACCAAATCGCGATCCATGCGTTTTGCGATAGACGCAAAGGATTGGTTCCATGCCGAAAACACTCGCAACTTTTGTCCCAACTCTCACGAACGAAGCCATTTGGCCTCTGATCTTGAGCGGTGCCGTCAACGTCCTGATCGCATTGGCCCTGCTGTGCGCCGGTTGGCTATTGTCACGCTGGGCGCACAGGCTGACACGCGAAGGTCTGCACCGTGTAAAATACATAGATCCCACATTGAAGCCGTTGACTGCGTCAATCGTTCGTTACGCGATTATCATTGTCACAGTCATTGTCGTGCTGCAGCAGTTTGGTGTCCAGACGACAAGCCTGATCGCGCTTCTTGGCGCGGCGGGCATCGCGATCGGCTTGGCAATTCAAGGAACGCTGTCCAATGTTGCCTCGGGCGCGATGCTGTTGACGTTGCGTCCGTTCCGCGTGAAAGAGAAAATCGTAGTCGGCGATCTCAAGGGAATTGTGCGCGAGATCGGATTGTTCCGCACCGTGATTATCACGGATGATGGCGTATTTGTTTCCGTTCCCAACGGGACAATGTTTTCGGCGACGATTTACAACAACACCCGCGAGTCGCCCCGACGCGTTGCCTTCGATGTCGATATCGACCAGAGCGCCAATGTGGAGGAGGCCATTGATGCGATTCTAGCGACACTCTCCAAAGACTTGCGCGTGCTGCGCTCGCCAGGGCCGCTGGTCCAAGTTGTATCGCTCGCCAGGGGCGTGACGACGCTGTCGGTGCAAGCATGGGTCAACAACGTGCAATTCAGCGATGTCCAGGCGGACATCATGAAAGCTGTGCGCATCACGCTGACCAAGGCGCGCGTCGCACTGCCGCGGCAATTGTTTAGCCTGAGCGCCGGGCCGGAGCGCAAGTCGGCCTAGATCGCTTCGTACCAGTCGATGCCGTTTTTGTCGGTTGTGCGACGGATCCTGCCGCGCGCGCGCAGACAATTGAGATGCGCGAGGCTCTCGCCCGTCGCCATTCCGAAATTGCCCTGCGTGATGCGGCTGCGAAATAGCGCCGGAAAGACGTCGACCGCCCGTTTGGGCTCGGCACAGAGGGCGATAAGTTTTTCCATTCCTTCTTCGTGATCATCGATCAGCTCCTGCAGGCGCAAAGGGGCTTTGCGAAACGGCTCGTTGTGCGAGGGCAGCACCAGCGCCTCGGCCGGAACGATACCTTTCAGCTTGCGGCACGAGTCTAGCCAGTCCTGCAACGAGTTGGCTTCCGGCTCGGTTGGATGCACCGATACGTTGGAAGAAATTTTTGGTAACAATTGGTCGCCCGAGATGAAGATGTTCAACTCCGGACACCAAAGACACGCGTGCTCGGGTGAATGTCCATTGCCGCCGACCACGCGCCATGCGTTGGCGCCGATTTCGATCTCTTCGCCTTCAATGATCCGGCGATAGGCGTTCGGCAGCTTGTAAACGCCATAACCAAAGCCGCCAAAACGCGCCTTATAGTTTTCCAGCAGATCTTCCGGAAAGCCGGCTGCGCGATAAAAGCGTAGAGCTTCGACCGGTGGCTCCTGTCCGGTGTCGGCGGAAAGGTTGCGACACATCAGAAATTCCGTACGCGTAATCCAGAGTTCGACGTCGAATTTGCGCACGAGCCAGCCAGCAAGACCGATATGATCCGGATGCATGTGAGTAACGATCACACGCTTAATCGGCCGCGAGCGCATGGGACCAGCAAAAAGCTGTTCCCAGGCCTGCGTCGTTTCCTCGTTCTTGATGCCCGTGTCGACAACCGTCCAACCATCGCCATCTTCGAGCAGCCAGAGGTTAATGTGGTTCAGCTGCATTGGAAGCCGCATGCGCACCCAGTGAATACCGGGCGCGACTTCGACGCTTACGCCCGTTTCGGGACGCGTTTCGAAGGGATAGTCGAGATTGCTCCCCGGGCGGACCCGGGCTTCGGAGGCACTCACAAGGGAGCCTTTCGGGAATAAAGTTCGTTCGACTATGGGTAGTGTCGGCAAGAGCCGTCAAGCGTACGGCTCAGAACGATTTTATTCCGTTCGCACGCTGCAAGATTCGGCCGGGCACGATATACCTATTTCAGCCATTTCGCCCTTGGGAGGAACCATGCGTCGTCCAACCGCAACTTTAGTTGCCATGTCGCTTATTGCGGCGACGAACGCGTACGCTGCCGGTCCATCGACCGATCCAAAAAGCGCTCCCGCGGGCGCCTACCAGGTGGAGACTCACCACACCCAGATTGTCTTCGCGATTCCGCACCTCGGCATCACCGACTACTACGGCCGCTTCGAAAAAATGTCGGGCACATTGAATTTCAACCCGGGTGCGCCAGAAAGAAGCTCGGTCTCCGTCTCGGTCGATACCGCAAGCGCCAATGTGATGAGCAGCGAAGTGGTCGGCCAGCTCGTGGGACCCGCGGTTTTCGACCCGGCAAAATTTCCCACCGCAACTTTCAAGTCGACATCGGTAACGCGGACCGGTCCGACGACGGGCAAGATGACGGGCGATTTGACACTCCATGGCGTTACTAAACCAGTGACATTCGACATAACGTTCAATGGCGGGTTGCAGGCACCTGTTGGTAATGCCTATGACCTCGGCTTCCATGCAACAACGACCATCAAGCGCAGCGATTTTGGTCTCGACAAGATGATATGGAACAGCTTTGTCGGCGATGAGGTGAAGCTGACGATCGAGGCGATGTTCCTGCAGCAGAAGGCTTGACGATGGAGGCGCGAAACAATCGCTTGCGCTACGGGAGCGTGGCGATGAGCCTGCACTGGCTGATCGCCGGGCTCGTCGTCGTCAATCTAGGCTTGGGACTCTACATGGCGGATTTACCACGCAGCGACACGAGCCGCTTTTTACTGTTTCAAACACATAAGTCCATCGGCCTCACGGTTCTGACACTCAGCATTTTACGTCTTGGCTGGCGGCTCATGAATCCAATTCCGCCGTTGCCCAGAGGGTTGAATCCGTTGTTGCGCTTAGGCGCGCACATATCTCATTTCCTGCTCTATTTTTTCATTATCACGATTCCGCTCGCCGGTTGGGCGATGGTTTCGTCGTCATCGCTCGGCCTTCCTACGCAGTACTTCGGTCTCTTCGCGTGGCCCAATATCTCGTTCTTGGCGAGCCTCCCGCCCGCGACGAAGGCGGCGAACCTGTATCTGTTCAAGGACACACACTCGTTGCTCGCCTACGGCGCCATCGCGCTTGTGATGCTTCACGTCCTGGCGGCGCTGTACCATCAATTCATTCGCCGTGACGATGTGCTGAGACGCATGGTTCCCGGCACCGAGGTGAACGACGCGGCATGATTCGACTCATCGCCGCCCTTATCGCGATCGGCAGCGCCATAGTGGCGCCTGCCTCAGCGGCGCAATGGACCGTCGACTACAGCAAAAGCCGGCTCGGATTTTCAGTGCTGTGGAGTGGTCAGCCGTTTGAAGCGACGTTCAAATCTTGGAAGGCGAACATAATCTTCGATCGCACTGACCTGATCCATGCCAAAGCAATTGTCACAATCGATCTTGACAGCGAAACCTCCGCAGCGCCGGACAATGACGACGGATTGAAGGGCGCAGAGGGATTTGCCATCTCTCAGTTCCCATCGGCCCATTTTGAGACCACACACTTTGAGTCCAAGACGGAAGGAAACTACCTTGCGAACGGCAAATTAAGCCTGCATGGCGTTACGAGACAGATCAGCCTGCCCTTTCACCTAACAATCAACGGAAATACTGCGCACATGACGGCAAAGGCGAGCGTTTTGAGGACTGATTTCGGTCTTGGCCATGGGGAATGGGCCTCTCCCGGCACGATCGCCCGCGAAGTGGCGATAACTGTCGATCTGACGGCGACAAAATCCCACTGAAATCCGCTATAGAATGGCGCGATGAATGTCGCCGCCAAATCCCACATCCGCCTCGTCGACCGTACTGCGGTCGCCGATGCGGCGCGATTGTTACAGGCGGGGAAACTTGTCGCCTTCCCGACCGAGACCGTTTACGGCCTAGGCGCAGACGCCACCAATGATCGTGCTGTCGCGGAAATCTTCGCCGCGAAGCAGCGGCCGCACTTCAATCCCTTGATCGTGCACCTGAGTGGTCTTGAGCAGGCTGAAGTCCATGCGCAGCTCAATCCAGTTGCGTGCAAACTTGCCGCTGCGTTCTGGCCCGGTGCATTGACCTTGGTATTGCCGCGCCGAACAAATTGTTCTTTGTCGGCATTGGTCAGTGCTGGATTGGAAACCGTGGCGCTTCGCGTACCAGCACATCCCGTCGCGCGTCAATTGCTGGAGCAGTCTGGTGTGCCGATTGCGGCGCCAAGCGCAAATGCCTCCGGACGAATTAGCGCGACGACTGCTCAGCACGTCGAATCCAGCCTCGGAAGATCAGTCGATTTGATCATCGACGCTGGTCCCACGCCATTGGGGTTGGAATCGACTGTAATTGGATTTCTTGAGGGTGGCCGGCCCGTGCTTCTTCGTTCGGGCGCCGTCACGCGCGCGGTTATCGAAGAGGCGATTGGACCGCTCGCCGAATATTCGGGCCACGGAATCCATTCGCCCGGCCGCTTGGCAAGTCACTACGCACCGCAAGCACCGATCCGGTTAAACGCCGATGGGGCCGTGCCCAGCGAAGTCCTTCTCGCGTTCGGGCCTAGGGTTCCCGAAGGCGCAGCGCGAACGCTGAACCTCAGCGCGACCGGAGATCTTACGGAGGCTGCGGCAAATCTCTTTGCCATGCTTCACATGCTTGACGCGATGGGTCTTCCCATCGCCGTCATGCCGATTCCGAAAGAAGGGCTTGGCGCCGCGATCAATGATCGCCTCATCCGCGCGGCGGCTCCGCGCGAAGTTTCATGAACTCGGAGACTCTTCAACGTCTAAAGGTTGCGGCTGGGCCGAACGGTTTTTTCGACGACCCCGCAACGATCGCACCGCATCTCGAAGAGTGGCGCAGCAAGTACCGGGGAAAGTCGAGCTTGCTTCTGCGACCATCAACGACGCACCAAGTCTCCGCCATCCTCGCCATCTGCAACGAAACGCGCACCGCGATCGTACCGCAAGGCGGCAATACCGGACTCGTTGGTGGCCAAATTCCATTTGATGGCGAGTTGTTGCTCAGCCTAGAGCGCATGAATCGTGTTCGTGACGTCGACACAGCCAATCACTCGATGACGGTAGAGGCGGGAGTAGTTCTCGCTGCGGCGCAAAAAGCCGCCAGCCAGCACAATCTCCTCTTTCCGCTTAGCCTTGCTGCAGAGGGTTCCGCCACTATCGGCGGCAATCTTTCCACCAACGCAGGTGGAGTGAATGTCCTGCGTTATGGAATGGCGCGCGACCTTACTCTCGGTCTTGAGGCGGTGCTGGCCGACGGCCGCATTCTCGATCTTATGACGGGACTGCGAAAAAACAATACGGGATATGATCTCAAACAGCTCTTCATCGGCGCAGAAGGAACTCTTGGGATCATCACTGCCGCAACGCTGAAACTTTTTCCCAAGCCGGCCGTGAGCGCGACCGCATTCGTCGCCCTGCCTTCGCCGTCCGCCGCCGTGCAGCTTCTTGCAGAACTTCAAGCGTCGAGCGGCGGACAGATCACAGCGTTCGAGTTAATCCCACGCCTCGCGCTCGAGCTGGTGATGAAGCACCTTGGCGGGGCGCGCGATCCGCTGGCGAGTCCGTCGCCGTTCTACGTACTCGTCGAGGCGGACAGCGCCGCGCAGTATGATCTGAAGGGCATGCTCGAAAGCGAACTCGAGTCGGCAATCGCACGAAAAGTGGCAAGCAATGCGGTTGTCGCTTCGAGCCAGTCCCAGCGCGCCGATCTGTGGGCACTGCGCGAAAATATTTCTGAAGCGCAAAAGCGCGAAGGTGCGTCGATCAAGCACGACATTTCAGTTCCGGTCAGCGCGATACCGGCGTTTCTCGAGCGCGCCACCGCTGCCGTCCTTCAAGCGATCCCAGGTGCGCGGCCCGTCAGTTTCGGCCACATCGGGGATGGCAACATTCATTTCAATTTCAGCGCACCGCTGACCGGTGACGAAGGAGCATTTCTCTCACGCTGGGACGAGATCCAGCGCATCGTCCATGACATCGTGCGCGATTTTGGGGGTTCGATCAGTGCAGAGCACGGTATCGGCGTGCAAAAACGTGATCAGCTCGCGCACTACAAGAGTCCCGTCGAAGTCGAACTCATGCGAACGCTCAAGCGCACGCTTGATGCGAACAACATTCTGAACCCCGGCAAGGTCGTGGCGATCTAGGCGGCTTTCGGTAGCGCCGGTTCCGGTTGCTGTGCCGGAACGCGGACCGGTCCAGCGCGAAGCGATTTGTAGGACATGGCGCTGATCGCCGCCGTCACGATGGTTGCCAGATATGGCAGACTTTGCACGCTGATCATCACCATCCACAGCTTGACCGACGGATCGTCGAAGTTGCCGCCGCTTGCTAGCGAAAGCAGCGCAAGGAGACAGAAGGCGAACAACGTTGTTTCTTGCCAGACCTTGCGCAACGCCTGAGAAAGCAGGGCCTGGTCTTCGCATTTGGGCGTGCGCAGGAATGGCTTGCCCTTGGTCACAAGTCCGGAAAGTACGGCCTTGCCCACCGCATGCGTGAGCGACAAACCCGCGATGGAAGCCATGAGGGCTCCCTTCAGTCCCGACCGCACCTTCTGCGGATAGAGCAGAAGCGTCTTCATCGTCTTGGCGACGAAGAGCGCGAGCGCCGCCGCCGAGAGTGCCGGCAAGGGAACATCGAAGGTTTGCGGCGACGCCCACATCAGCCCCGTCCAGATCAGGGCCATGTAGGTCACGATCATGCCCAAGCCGTCAGAAATCCAGGGGAGCCAACCCACCAGGAACTGATAGCGCTGTCCCCACGAGAGTCTACTCCATCCGAGAAATATTGAGGCGGCATGTTGTTTCATGATCTGCATCGCGCCATAGACCCAGCGATAGCGCTGCCCCATGAAGGCATCCAGCGTGTCGGGCATGACTCCGCTGCCCATGCTTTCGGCGATGTAGGCGGCGCTATAACCAGCTTCAAAAAGTTTCAAGCCGAGCTCGGTATCCTCGGTGATGCACCATGTCGACCAGCCGCCAACTTCTTCTAGGGCAGCCTTGCGCACGATGGTCATGGTTCCGTGTTGAATGATCGCATTGTGTTCGTTGCGTTCAACCATGCCGATGTGGAAGAAGCCGCGATATTCCTCATAGGCCATCGCCTTGAAAATGTTCTGATGCGCGTCGCGATAGTCCTGCGGCCCCTGCACGAGCGCGATTTCATGCGAAGCGAACAGCGGCAGCGCTCGCCGCAGCCAAAACGGCTCGACCTGGTAATCGCTGTCGATCACCGCGACATAGGTTGTTTCGCGGTCTGTTAACTTAAGGGCCTCATTGAGCGCGCCGGCCTTAAAGCCCGCCATGTTGTCGTAATGGAAAAAGCGGAAGCGCTCGCCCAGCGCGGCGCAGCGTGCCTGCACGGGAAGCCATGTCTCGACATCGGGTGTGTTGTTGTCGACAACGATCACTACGAAATTGTCGTAGTCGAGGGATGCCAAGGCATTCAGCGTCTCGATCACCATCGCCGGCGGCTCGTTGAAGCATGGCACGTGGATCGAAACTCGCGGACTGCGTTCAGGAATCGCGACACGTATGGCGCGACGCTCGACCCGCCACAGGCTTGCGGCCAGTTCGATGCCCTCCGTCAGTATGACTGTTGATGCCAAAAGGACGAGCGGCGTCATCGCGATGATCATCGCAAGATCCGCAGGATCGACATATTCGAGCGAACTCGCGTCGATAAGGACGAGAAGGCCGGTGGTGACGATGGCGACCAGTCCGCCCATTACGAGATAACCCTGCTGACGCATGCGCGGCATCCAACCGAGAATCAACAGCCCAAGCGCCAAGGTCAGGACCGCGGCAAACAGCGCATAGGTGCGCCACTGCGGGAACGTCCTAAGCAATCCTGTGAAGCCGAATTTTGGGTTGCCGAGCGCGTCGTAGAGTCCCCAACTGGCACCAACCGATCCTTCGTTGCCGCCTTTCCAGGGCTGGTCGTAAGCTTCCAGAAGGTAGTAGTCGTAGCCCTTCTCCATCGCCAGCTGCACGAAGGCACGCATGAAATAGGCTTCGTTGGCGAGCGATGCTTCGGCGGTCTTCTTTGACCGTCCTTCCGACGGCCATCCCGCCTCGCCCACAACGATCGGCTTGTCCGGAAACTCCTGTTGCACGTCGTTGTAGGCGCGCTGCAGGAAACCAAGAGAGTCGCGTGCCGGCACACCTTCCCAATAGGGCAAGAGGTGTACGCATACGACGTCGACATACTGGCCGATTTCAGGAGTCAACAGCCAAGTCGACCAGGGCTCGGCCGTCGTGACTTTGATGCGCGACGGCAATGCGTCGCGCACGCGCTTGATATAACCGTTCAGTTGGTCGGGCGTCACAAAACCAAACAAGATTGCCTCGTTACCGACGAATACGCGGTCAATGACGCGGCGATTGGCAAGTGCAGTCTTAATGCAAAGCGTAAGCTCGGTTTCGTTCTGGTCGAGATCAGCCGAAATCCAACAACCCAGCGACACCGTCAGCCCGTACCGTCGCGCGATCTCCGGTACCTTCTCCATGCCGCCGGCAACCGTGTAAGTGCGAATACGACCTGTAAGAAGCGACAGTTGCGCCATGTCGCGGTCGATTTGCTCAGGCGTGATGTGGTCGTGATCGCGCAGCGAGAACACATGACTGGGACTGTACGCGATGCCGCGAACTTGTCCGTCCCAGTCCGGCGCCACTACGGAATAGTCGCGGCTCGCCCAGAACAGAACCGACGCGCTCACCACAAGTGCGAGCGCGAGCGCGATACGAAATTTTCCGCCGCCAATCCATTGGCGCCAATCGCGAACGACTGTCTTGAACACCCTCAATGACCCCACCGCGCCACTTTGTTTGCGCTAGAGATGGATTATACCAATTCGTACAACACGCGTACGACCTTCAAAAGCGATTCAGCGTTGGTTCGGATCGTCGTCCGGGTCGCTTCCAGGAGGACCCTTCTTCGCGGGAGCGGTCGAGAGAAGTTCCATATCGAAAACCAGCGTCTGGTTTGGGGGAATGAGCCCATCGCCGGCACCGCGGGCGCCGTAGGCGAGATCGGACGGGATGACCAAATGCCACTTGTCGCCCTCCCTCATCAGGCTGAGCGCCTCGGTCCAGCCCGGGATGAGCTTGTTGACGGTGAACTGCGCGGGCGTCAGCGGCTCCGTGCCGTCGAAGACTTTGCCGTTGATCAGCATGCCGGTGTAATTGACCGTGACTGTGTCGGTCGGAAGTGGCCGCTTGCCGAAGCCGTTCTTCAAGACGCTGTACTGCAGGCCGCTGGGCCGAACGGTCACTCCAGGCTTTTGGGCGTTGTCGTGCAGATAGGCTGCGTTGGCTGCGGAACTTAACGCGGAATCCGCTGCTTGGACGTCCGCGGACGCAAGGGACAAAAACGCCATCAACGCGGCCATAAGGGCCCCGATACGCTTCATGGTCAGTACCCTTTTCGATTGCGGCCGCAACTTATGCCAAAAGCTTCAGTTGCGCTCAAATCCATACGCGTTGTGCGGCGCAACGCCAAGCCCTTGGATAGGCCGCAACAATGACACGTTAGAAAGCCGTACGACGCGCTGTTGCCGGTGTTCCAGCCTACGTCTACCGTTCCAACCCGCATGGCAGGAGAATATTCATGTACAAGCCCTTCGACCTGACCGGAAAAGTCGCACTCGTAACCGGCGGCAATGGTGGGATTGGCCTGGGTATGGCCGACGCTTTGGCGCAGGCGGGTGCCGACGTCGTTATCTGGGGTACGAATTCTGACAAGAACGATTCGGCCGTGAAAAGACTCAAGGCGCATGGCAAGCGCGTTGCGGCCCACAAAGTGAACGTCGCCAGCGAAAACGAAGTCGCCGATGCCATGGGCGCGACCATCAAGGACATGGGCCGCATCGACACGGTGATCGCTAATGCCGGCGTGGGTGGCGGGGCGCCGTCATTCAGTCAGATGACAATCGAAATCTGGCGCCGCGTTCATGCCGTGAACGAAGAAGGCGTTTTTTTTACGCTGCGCGAAGCTTGCAAACACATGGTGGAACGCGCGGGCAAGGGCGATGCGGGCGGCTCCCTTGTCGGTGTTGCGAGCCTGGCCGGGCTTGAAGGCGCTGGGCGAAATGAAGCCTACAGTGCGACCAAAGGTGCGGTACTGGCGATGATGCGCTCCATCGCAGTCGAGCATGCGCGCTTCGGCGTCCGCGCCAATTCGATTGCGCCAGGCTGGATCGCAACCGACATGACACAGGCTGCGCAGAATTCATCTGCCTTCGCCGAGAAAGTCATCCCACGTGTTCCCATGCGCCGATGGGGCAAGCCCGAGGATTTTGGCGGCATCGCGGTCTACCTCGCGAGCGACGCATCGAAGTACCACACGGGCGACACGTTCATTATCGACGGCGGCTACATCATCTTTTAACCGGAAGGTATTTCAGGGTCAGCGGCAGAAAAGATTTCAAAATCGCGCTTTTGCCACCTCGTTTCCTGGCGGGACCGTCCAGTTCGCCGCCAAGCGCCAGGTGCGCGAAGCCGTGCACAATGGACCAATTCGCCATCAGAAGGCCGTAGGCGTCAGGCGACATCACTTCCGTTGCCTTCAGTCCCATCGCGGCGCGAACCGCGCGTTCCAGAACCTTGAAGGACCGGTCAGCGACCGCACCAAGATCGCGATACCCCATGTCGCACTTCGAATGGGAAAACATCAGCTGAAATCGCGCCGGGTTTTTCATCGCGAATGTGACGTAAGCCCTCCCCTGCTCATACAAGCGCTTTTGCGGATCGTGTCCGCCTCTGCGGTCGGCGGCGATCAAATCATCTCCGAACTCCTTGAAACCCAGGAGTGCGACCTCTGAAAGCAATCCGCGCGCGTCTTTGAAGTGATGCGCCGGTGCGGCCGGCGAGACACCGGCGCGCCTTGCGGCCTCGCGCAGGGTGAAGCCGTCAACCCCACGCTCGAGGATGATTTCTTCGGTGGCCGCAACAAGCTGCTGGCGCAGGTCGCCGTGATGGTAGGTCGACCCTGTCCGACGGCCGCGCCGTGGTTTCATCTTGACACTGTTCAATTGCGAGCCTATCAATCTAGACACTGTTTAGATCGTAGCGCAGGAGCAATCTTTGGCAAAGGGAATTGCGCGTTACAGCCTCTACACGATGACGTTTCTGGCCGTTGGCGTTGCCATCCACGCAATGCGCTACGATGCCGTGCCAGCGAACATCTATCTTGGCGTCGATAGTGCAATTCGCGAAGTGATCGCACGCGTACCCATCCGGGCCCTCACCCACATGATCGTCGGGCCGATCGCGCTGCTGGCCGGTCCGTGGCAGTTCTTTCCGGGCCTTCGCGCACGCAGGCCCGCTGTCCACCGCTGGACCGGTCGTATCTATGTCGCTGCCTGCATGATCTCAGGCATCGGCGCGCTGTTCACCGCGCCATACGCATCGGGCGGACCGATCGCGAGCATCGGCTTCACGGCGCTCGCGATTCTCTGGCTGGGAACGACATTCGCCGGATGGCGGATGGCGGTAGCGCGCAAGATCGAGATCCATCGCATCTTGATGCGGTTCAGCTATGCCTTGGCGTTCGGCGCGGTGACGCTGCGGATTCAGATTCCGTTGGGCTTCATCTTCTTCGGGTTCACGAGCTATCGCGACATGTCGGTATGGCTTGCCTACACCTCGTGGATTCCCAACGTTCTCGCTGTCGCGCTCTACACCGCGGCGACGAGCGCGCAACGGCGCAACGTCGATGCTCTCGCCACATGAGATGATCGTCCGTACACAAACAAAAAAGGGACGCCCGTTTTCCGGACATCCCACTATCGCGCATAGTCTAGAAACAAAGAAACAGTCTGGCAAGACCAGGAATATCGTAATAGGTGACGTCCCCTTACGCGCCTAACGGGGATGTTCATGACGGCTTGCGGACTCGACTTTGGCACCTCCAACTCGGCCATCGGCTTGATGCGGCGGGGTGAGCCCACACTCGCACCCGTCGAAGGCGACGAGACGCTCATCCCCAGCGCGGTCTTCTTCGACTACGAAACAAAGGGGCGCGTGCTTTTCGGGGCGGATGCGATCGACACCTATGTCGGCCACCATGACGGTCGGCTGATGCGCGCGCTGAAATCGATCCTCGGCTCTCCGTTGATCGACGAGAAAACCGCACTCGGCAGCCGCATGGTGGCGCTTACTGAAGTCGTCGAGATTTTCGTCCGGCACTTGAAGGCCAAGGCGGAAGCCTTTGCAGGCGAAGAGATTACGTCAGTCGTCCATGGACGACCTGTGCGTTTCGTCGAGAATGACGATGCCGCCGACGCCAAGGCCGAGCGTGTGCTGGCAGGAATTGCCAACCGCGTGGGCTTTCGCGAAGTCGCCTTCGTCTATGAGCCCATCGCCGCGGCTTACAACTACGAGGAAACGGCGACGCAAGAAGAAGTCGTCCTGATTGCCGACATCGGCGGCGGCACATCGGACTTCACCGTCATTCGCATCGGTCCGGAACGGCGCGCCCTGCCCGACCGCTCCCGCGACATTCTCGCCAATGGGGGCGTGAGGATCGGCGGCACGGACTTCGATTCGCTCCTCAGTCTGAACACCGTGATGCCACTCTTGGGGCTCGGCACCAGTCTCATCGAGAAAAATCTGCCGATGCCAAATTCGCTCTATTTCGAACTCGCGACGTGGCCGACGATCAACTTCACCTACACGTTTCAAAATGAGCGCATGCTACTCGAACTGATCGCAGGATCGCGCAAACCCGAAAAGATCGCCCGTTTGCTCAAGGTGATCCGAGCCCGCCTGGGTCATCGCATCGCCTTTGCCGTGGAAAACACCAAAATCGAGCTCAGCGAGAGCAGTGATGCGATTGTTGCGTTAAACTTCATCGAAGGCGAGCTTGCGGCGCGCGCGACGCGCGAACGCTTTGATCGGGCCATCGCGTCCCGGACGGAGCGCCTTCATACCACCGCCGCGAAGTGCATCAATGACGCAGGTCTGCGACGTGACGCCATACAAACAATTTTCTTCACTGGGGGCTCGAGCCGCGTTCCGGCCGTTCGCGATGCAATAGCGCGCGCTGCGCCTTCCGCGCGCATTGCAACAGGATCGGACTTCCTTTCCGTTGCGTTAGGCCTAACGCGCGAGGCGCAGAAGCGTTTCGGTTGACTTGCTCTCCTCTCGTGTCCGGTGAATGCTGGTACGAAAGCACAACGAGGAAATCGCCATGACGATTCGCACCGCACTTTGTGATCTGCTCGGCATCAAATATCCCATCATGCTCGCGGGAATGGGCGGCGTTTCGTATGGCGAACTGGCGGCTGCCGTATCCGAAGCTGGCGGATTCGGCACGCTGGGCATGGCCGGGCGGTCACTCGACGACATCAAACGCGAGATGAAGATCGTACGCGACAAGACGGACAAGCCGTTTGGCGTCGATCTTCTCGCGGCGGTGCCGGAATCGCTCGAGCGCGCCGCTGACACCATCATCGAAGGCGGAGCGAAAGCCTTCATATCGGGCCTCGGTGTCCCGCCGCCGCATCTGGTGAAGAAGTTTCACGATGCTGGTCTGAAGGTGATGAACGTTGCGGGTGCTGTAAAGCACGCCCGCATCGCTGAGGCCGGCAAACTCGACGCCGTGATCGCGCAAGGCACCGAAGCGGGCGGCCATACAGGTCGCATCGCGGGCATGGCCCTGATTCCGCAGGTGGTCGACGCGGTAAAGATCCCCGTAATCGCCGCAGGCTCGATTGTAGACGGTCGTGGCCTCGCGGCTGCTCTGGCCCTCGGCGCGCAAGGCGTGTGGATGGGCACGCGCTTCATCGCGTCGACCGAGGCACATGCCGGCGGGCTATACAAACAGATCATCGTCGACGCGACAGACGAGGACACCATCATTACTCGCTCCTATTCGGGCAAGCCGATGCGCGTGTTCAAGAACGAGTGGGTCGCCGACTGGGAGAAGCGACCCCAAGACATCAAGCCGTTTCCGCAGCAGGCGATGTTGTCGGGGCAGGCCGGCGTCATGGGCGGCATCGGCGGGCAGATCGAAGGTTTGTCGCGCGAACGCTCAGCCTTTGCGATGGGTCAGGGATCCGGCGCGATCACCGACGTGAAGCCGTCGCGTGAGATCATCCGCGAAATCATGGAGGAAGCTGCAGAGGTCGTCGCGCGCCTCTCTGCTCTGACAGCGAAGGCCGCGGCAAGGGCCTAAAGCAGTTTCGTGGCCAGGTGAATCAACACGGCAAGGCCAAATCCGGTGACCGCGACACCGGAGCCGCGATTGATCATCAACATGACCCGATCGTTGATGCTGGCGTGGAAGAGACCGACGATGGCAGTGAGCGTCAGCCACCAAAGCGCCGATCCGCCGGCTACGCCGATCACGACGAAGGCCGCGGAGATAAGATTGGGGTGTCCTCCGGCCAGTCCCCCCAGTCCAGCAAACAGCGCGGCAAACCCGAGCAAAGTGGCAGGATTGGTGATGGTAAGTGCAAATGTCGACGCCATTGCGCGAAACAGAGTCGACGCGCCTTTTTCTTTCATCGCAATCTTGTCGACCAGCCGCGTTTCGACTTTCGACACGAAGGTGTGAACGCCGAAATAGAGCAACATTCCGCCGCCGAGGAGTTCCAGAAGCGACGAATAGCCTTTGATCAGTTGCGCGATCACAGTCAAGCCGAAGCCGGTTACGATCGCAAATACAGTGTCTCCGATCGCCGCGCCCAGGCCCGAAACAAATCCGTTCAACGGACCGAATGCGAGCGTGCGCCGGATGCAGATGAGATTGACTGGCCCAATCGGAACGGCGACGGCCAGTCCGATGACGACCCCTGACACGATGAGAAAAAAGTAGTCCATCCCCCGCAGTATCCGCTCGCCTAGATTTCGACGACGAGGCGGCCACGAATCTTTCCGGCGAGGATGTTTTCTGCCGCTTGGCGGACGCCCGACAGCGGAATCGTGTGAGTCATCGCGGCGAGTTTGCCCACGTCGAGATCCTTTGCGAGCCGGTTCCAGGCTTGGATGCGACGCGGTCGAGGCATCTGAACGGAGTCGATCCCCAATAGCGAGATGCCGCGAAGAATGAATGGCGCGACGCTAGTCGGTAAATCGAGCCCCGCAGCAAGACCGCAGGCAGCGACGGCCCCGGCATACGATGTCGAAGCAATCACGTTGGCGAGTGTCTTGGAACCGACACTGTCGATGGCGCCCGCCCAGCGTTCCTTGCCGAGCATGCGCGGCTCGCCGGACAGTTCAGCACGCGGGAGAATTTCTGAGGCACCCAGTGATTTCAGGTAGTCACCCTCCTCAGGTCTCCCGGTCGATGCGATCACCCGGTAACCGAGCTTGGCGAGCAGCGCGACCGCGACCGAACCAACACCGCCGGCAGCTCCCGTTACAATGACTGCACCTTTTGCCGGCGTCACATGCGCATCTTCGAGCGCGAGAACACTGAGCATTGCAGTGTAACCGGCCGTGCCGATCGCCATTGCCTGCGCGGGGGTGAATTCTTTCGGCAGCGGCACCAGCCAATCGCCCTTCACGCGCGCGAGCTCGGCGTAACCACCGTAGTGCACCTCGGAGAGTCCAAAGCCGTTGAGCAGAACTCTGTCTCCCGATCTGAAATCCGGATGAGACGACTCTTCCACCGTACCAGCCAGATCGATGCCGGGAATCATCGGAAACTTGCGAACTACCGGCGAACGCCCAGTCAGCACCAGCCCATCTTTGTAGTTCACGGTTGAGTGAGAGACGGCGATCGTAACATCGCCGTCCATCAGATCGGCGGGCGTCAATTCGACGTCTTCGACGATCTGCTTGTCATTGTCCTTGCGGATGAGAATGGCCTTGAACCGGTTTTTCATGGCGGGCGTACTCGCTCACTGGACATCGGCCGCGAGGCCACCT
>Ga0207693_10000470_pt1 | contig 36807 bp, 40 predicted proteins | sample LARL81metaG_FD_184347 | JGI IMG/M metagenome (GOLD analysis project Ga0207693, IMG submission 184347) | Corn, switchgrass and miscanthus rhizosphere microbial communities from Kellogg Biological Station, Michigan, USA - LAR L8-1 metaG... | ecosystem: Host-associated > Plants > Roots >... | reverse complement strand
TGAAGGGCCTTCGGGCCGTGAGTGACTACGAGTACGAGATCCAGATGGCACAGATGAACCAACGCATCGGCGGCATCGAGACGCTGTTCCTGGCGACGAGCCCCAAGTGGTCGTTCCTGTCGTCGTCCCTCGTCAAAGAGGTGGCGCGACACGGTGGCGACGTGGAGGGACTCGTCCCCGACGTCGTGCGCAAGGCGCTCGTCGACCGACTGGGAGCGCTCTGATGGATCTCGCCGGCCGGCTGTCTCAGCTCGAGGAGCTCGTACGCGACGCCAAGTCGATGCCGTTGTCGTCGTCGGTATTGATCAGCCGCGACGACGTGCTCGAGATGCTGCACGAGATGCAGGAGTCGCTCCCCGAGGAGATCAAGCAGGCGCGCTGGGTCGTGAAGGACCGCGAGGAGCTGCTCGCGAAGGCGCGCGCCGAGGGCGACCGCGTGATCGAGCAGGCGCACGAAGAGCAGCGTCGGATGGCGATGAAGGACGCCGTCGCCAAGCGCGCGCAGGAGGAGTCGGCACGCATGCTGCAAGAGGCGGGGGACACCACCGCCGAGATGCGGCGCGAGGCCGAGGACTACGTCGACGCGAAGCTCGCGCAGTTCGAGATCGCCCTGCGCAAGATCCTCGAGGACGCGCAAGGCACCGCGCGCTCGCTCGCCAAGACGCTGGACCAGGTCGAGGTCGGCCGCGACCGTCTGCGCTCACCGACGACGGTGGCCGAGCAGGAGCTCGCGCCGCCCGACCTGCGAGCCGAGCCCTCCGAGCTCTTCGACGCCGAGGAGGGCGGAGAAGCGTTCGCAGATGGGGAGGGGTTGCGATGAGCCTGCCGATGCTCAACGTCCACGACCTGATCGGTCACCCGGGGATGGCCCGCTCGATGGACCTGCTCGGCACGCTCGACGGCCTGGCGACCGAACTGGTCGCGGTTCCCGACGACGCGTTGCTCGGTGGACCGCTGTCGCTCGAATCGGTGATCGAAGGCGTGTTCGTCGCCGGTTCGATCACCGGCACGTGGCGTGTGCGGTGCGCGCGGTGCCTCACCGAGGAGACGCGCCCGTTCACCGTCGAGATCGGCGAACTCGTGACGCCGGCCGCGGCGGGCCCCGAGAACGCCGACGACGACGGCTACACACTCGTCGACGAGCAGATCGACATCGACCAGATCGTTCGCGACGCGATCGGCGTGGAGATGCCGTTCGCGCCGCTGTGCCGTCCGGACTGTCAGGGCCTGTGCCCGACGTGCGGTGGCAACCGCAACCTCGGCGAGTGTCCCGGCCACGACGTGATCGACCCGCGCTTCGCCGTGCTCTCCGAGCTGTTGATCGACCTACCGACCACCGACGACCCGAGCTGAACCACCCGTTCTAGGAGGAACCCACGATGGCAGTCCCCAAGAAGAAGCAGAGCAAGACCCGCACCGCCAAGCGCCGCGCGACGTGGAAGGCCGAGCCGACCGCGTACAGCGCCTGCCCGCAGTGCAAGCAGCCGAAGCAGCCTCACCGCGTGTGCGGCAACTGCGGCTACTACGCCGGCCGCCAGGCGATCGAGGTCGAGTAACCAGGTGGGATCACCCGAGGCGGTTCCGGTCGGCGCGCTGGACGCGGCGCTCGGTGTCGCGTTCGGCACCCCGGCGCTCCGCGAGGCCGCGCTGACCCACCGCTCGTTCGCGTTCGAGCAAGGCCTCGACGTGACGAACGAGCGCCTGGAGTTCCTCGGCGACTCGGTGCTCGGGCTCATCGTCACCGACATGGCCTACCGCTCGTATCCGGAGCTCGCCGAGGGTCAGCTCGCGAAGCTCCGCGCCGCGATCGTGAACATGCACGCGTTGGCCGACGTCGCGCGGAGCCTCGGGATCGGCGACCTGGTGCTGCTCGGCAAGGGCGAGGAAGGTTCGGGTGGCCGCGACAAGGCGAGCATCCTCGCCGATGCGCTCGAGGCGATCTTCGGGGCTGTGTACCTGGACCGTGGCCTCGAGGTCGCGACCGAGCTGATCGAGCGGCTGTTCCGTCCGCGGATGGAGGCCTACGTCCGCGGCGAGGGCGACCGCGACTTCAAGACCGCGTTGCAGGAACTGGCGTCGCAGCGGCAACGCTCGTTGCCGACGTACGAGGTGCAAGAGTCCGGTCCGGATCATCAGAAGGAGTTCACCGCCACGGTGTCCGTGGCGGGGGAGCGGCTCGGCGCGGGCGCCGGGCGCACCAAGAAGGAGGCCGAGCAGCATGCGGCACGCGAGGCCTACGAACGTCTACGCGGGCGCGTCGACGGGGAGACATCCGAGGAGGGGCGATGGAGCTTCCCGAAGTCGAGGTGATGCGCCGCGATCTCGATCGCGACGTCGTCGGCAAGAAGATCAAGAGCGTTGAGGTCAAAGGCACCAAGAACGCGATGCGCGCGATCCGGCGCCACAAGACGCGGAAGGAGTTCACGTCTCGTCTCGCCGGTCACAAGCTGACCAAGACGGAGCGGCGCGGGAAGTACATCCTGTTGCACCTGGACGGCGGCGACATCTGGGTCGTGCACTTCGGGATGAGCGGCCGGTTCCAGCGCGGCAACGGGCGCCTGGCGCTCGCGCCGCACACGCACGTCATCGCGACGTTCCAGCAGGGAGGCGACCTCCGCTTCATCGATCCGCGGACCTTCGGTGAGGTGTTCGTCGTGTCGCCCGACGAGATGGGCAAGGTCAAGGACCTCCAGCACATCGCGATCGACCCGCTCGACCAGGTCTTCACGTGGCCGGCCTTCCAGTATCTGCTCGCCGAGAAGGCCGCGAAGATGAAGCAGCTGCTGATGGATCAGAAGTTCATCAGCGGCCTGGGCAACATCTACTCCGACGAGGTGCTGTTCGGCGCGGGGCTCCGGTACGACCGGATCAGCAACACGCTGTCCTCCCAGGAGGTGCGGCGCCTGTATCGCGCCATCCAGGAAGTGCTGCAGGAGGCGATCAAGGCGCGTGGGACGACCCTGTCGGACGAGGCGTACCTGGATCTGTTCGGCGAACCCGGCAGCTACCAGAACGAGCTCAAGGTCTACGATCGGGTCGGGCTGCCGTGCCGGCGGTGTCGCACGCCGATCGAATCGGTGAAGATCTCGCAGCGCTCCTCCTATTACTGTCCGCAGTGCCAGAGCTAGGAGACGCGGGTGTCGCAAGGCGGTCCGAACGCGCCCCGGCTCGCGGCGCTCGCCTCGGCGAACAAGGATCTCTTCGTTGGGGGCGGCTCGGGGTGGACGCTCCAGCATCGGCACCCGGACGGCGACAAGTGGCTGGTGATCGGGCACTTCCCCACGAAGGCGCTGGCGAACGAGGCCGCGAAGGCCTTCGTCTCAGCCGAGTACGGACCGGCCGAGGACTTCCGGGTGCAGCGAACGAAGGCGTGAGCCGGCCCAAGGGATGATCGTCCGGTTCCTGTCTGCAGCGCCGGCGTAGGGAGGGCGACGATGTCGAAGAAGGGCGGCTCGGATGCGCCGTTGCTCGTCGCGATGGCCAGGTCTGCCCCTCGCGAGCTCTTCCCGAGCGGGCCGTGGTGGACGCTGCAACACCGCCATCCGGATGAAGGGAAGTGGTTCGTGATCGGACACTTCCCGTCGAAGCAGTTGGCCGAGGAATCTGCGAAGGCCTTCGTCAGTGCTGGCCACGGTCCGGCCGAGGACTTCCGTGTCCAGCGGCTGAGGGCACCCGCGGACTGAGGAGTGATCGTCCGACGCCGGGTTCGCGTGTGGGGCGCGGTCCAGGGCGTCTTCTTCCGCGCCAGCTGCCGGGACGAGGCCGTAAGTCGTGGCGTCGCCGGGTGGGTGCGCAACCGTCCCGACGGCAGCGTCGAGGCCGTGTTCGAGGGCGAACCGGGTGCGGTGGAAGCGATGACCGTGTGGTGTCGCCGTGGACCCGGCGGCGCGCGGGTCGACGGCGTGGAGGCCGCGGATGAGCCTCCCGAAGGGCTCGAAGGCTTCCGGATCACGGGCTAGACGTGCGTCGTGACCAGCGGCGATAGTGGAACCGGCGCGCTTCCCCTTCGGAGAATCACATGCCTGTTAGCATCCGCGCGATGTTCCTCCGCTCGATCACGATCCGCGGGTTCAAGTCGTTCGCGGACAAGACGGTCCTGGAGTTCGTGCCCGGCGTCTCGGTGATCGTCGGTCCCAACGGATCGGGCAAGTCGAACCTCGTCGACGCGATCAGCTGGGCCCTCGGCGAGCAAGGCGCACGGGCGCTCCGCGGAGGACAGATGGCCGACGTCATCTTCGCCGGCACCCCGTCGCGGCCGGCGCTCGGCATGGCGGAGGTCAAGCTCGTGATCGACAACGAGGCCGGCAAGATCCCGGTCCCCATGTCGGAGATCGAGATCAGCCGCACGATCTTCCGCAGCGGCGAGTCCGAGTACCGGATCGGCGGCCAGGTGGTCCGGTTGCTCGACGTCCAGGAGCTGCTGTCGGAGTCCGGGATCGGCCGCGCGCTGCACACCGTCGTCGGCCAGGGCCAGCTGGAAGAAGTACTCCTCGCGAGGCCCGAGGATCGCCGCCGCTACATCGAGGAAGCCGCGGGCATCGCGAAGCACCGCAAGCGCAAGGAGCGCGCCGAGCGCAAGCTCGCCGGCCTCGACCAAGATCTGCTGCGGCTCGCCGACGTCTTGACCGAGCTGCGCCGCCAGCTCAAGCCGTTGAAGCAGCAGGCGGAGTCGGCGAAGAAGCATGAAGAGCTGACCGGCGAGGCCGACGCGCTCGCCGGCAAGCTCGCCGCCGCGCGGCTGCGCGCGCTGCAGCGCGAGCGCGAACGGCGCCAAGGCGGCTGGGACCAGGGTCTCGACGAACGTCGCGAGGCCCGGGAGCGGCTCGACGCGCTCGACTCCGAGGTGCTCGCCGGCGCCGATGCGCGGGCCGAGGCGACCACCGCCCTCGCCGATGCGGAGCGCACCTTCCGCGGCGCGGCGATCGACCGCGAGCGCGCGGAGCAGACGTATCGGGCAGCTGTCGACCGGGAGACGACCGCACGCCAGGCGTTGGCGAGCGAGGCCACGGTCGCCGCGCGGATGGACACCGTCGCCGCGGAGCTCGGCCGGGTCGACGAAGCCGTCGGCCTGGTCGTGGCCGACCTCGAGCGGAGCGAGACCGAGCTCGAAGCGGCAGAGGACGCGCACCGGCAGGCGGAGGACGAGCGCCACCAGATCGAGGAGCAACGGCGGCGGATCGGCGAGGAGGCGGCGTCCCGTCGCGCGGAGGCCGATGCGATCCGCGGCACGCTGGCGAGCGCCGAGCACGAGCAGGAGCGGCTCGGTGGTGCGCTCGAGGCGCTCCGCGAACGCATCGCCACGGCCGAGGCTGCGCGCGATGAGATCGAGGCGGACATCGAGCATCTCGATGGCCAAACGGCGCCGCTCGCCGAGCGCCGGCGCCAACTCGATGACGAACGGCGCACGCTCGTCGATCGGATCGAACAGCTGACCGAGGCGCGCGTGCGGATGCAGGCGCGCAAGGACCTGCTCGATGCACGCCGTCGCGACATCGAGGAGACGCCGGGCTCGCGGTTCCTGGCTGCGCACGGCGGCCGTGCGGTCGGACTCCTCAAGAGCCTCGTGCGGATCGAAGACGGACTCGAACGCGCGCTCGTGGCGGCGCTCGGACCACTTGCCGACGCCGTCGTCTACGACGACGGCGCGCTCGCGCTCGCTGACGCGCCGCAGGGCGACGGCGCGATCCTCGCGATCGCGGCAGGCGGCCCGGTCCCGGTGGGGCTCCCGGGCGAGCGGCAGCTGCTGGCCGCGGTGGACGCCGATCCCGCTGCGCGCGGCATCGTCTCGACGGTGTTGCGCGACGTCTATCTCGCGGCCTCCGTCGACGAGGCGGCGCGCAAACAGCGTGCGCACCCCGACGCATCGTTCGTCACCGCCGAAGGCGTGCTGGTCGGCCCGGCCGTGATCCACACCGCGCGCGAAGCGGACGTACGGTTGCGCGAGATCCTCGCGGAGCTCCAGGTGCTCGCCCACGACCTGTCGGCGACCGACCAGCAGCTGCGGCCGCGGACGGTCCGCCTCGAGGAGATCGGTGGCGAGGTCACGTTCCTCCAGGAGCAGATCGACGCCGCCGACGCGGAGATCACCGAGGCGGCCGGCCGTTCGACCGCCGCAGAGCGCGACCTGGTCGCGATGCGGACCGAGGCAGACCTGCTGGCGCAGCGGCTCGCCGCCGTGTCGGAGACGGCGACCACCGCCCGCGATCGGCTGACGGCGATGGGACCGGCGGTCGACGCCGTGGTCCCGGACCTGCCGCCGCTGCCGCAGGCGCCGATCCACCTGCGCGTGAGCGTGGAGACCCTGCGGCGCGAGCGTGTGACCCTCGACCGCCGGGCGCACGAGCTTCGTGCGGAGCGCGATGAGCTCGCGGCGCACGATCCGCTTCGGCTCCGTGAAGAGCTCGCGTCGGCCGAGACCGCGCGCACCGAGGCCGAGGCGGCCGTCGCGACGGCAGACGACGCGTTCGGTGCGGCGACGGCTGCGCGCGAGGCCGCCGCCGTCGCGGAACGCGAGGCCGCAGAGCGCGAGGCTGCGATCAACAAGAGCTGGCGCGACGCGTCGACCTCGCTCGACGAGCTCCGCCGGCGCTACGAGGACGAGGACCGCCTGCGCGGCGACATCGAACGGCGGATCGGCGAGGCGGAGCGCTTGCTCCGTGAAGGGTTCCAGGCCGACCCCGGCGAGTTGGTCGCTTCCCTGACCGAGGACGACAGCGTCGAGACGATCGAGAAACGGCAGGAGTTGATCCAACGGCGCCTGGCGCTCCTCGGGCGGGTCAACCTGCTCGCGACCGGAGAGCTCGATGCCCTGCAGGAGCGTCACGACTTCATGCAGCGCGAGCTCGACGACGTGCGGAAGGCGAGGCGCGACCTGCTCGAGGTCATCACCCAGATCGACCGGCAGATCACCGAGACGTTCACGTCGGCCTACCGCGACGTGGCCGAGCAGTTCGAGCGGCTGATCGCCGAGCTGTTCCCCGGTGGGCAAGGCCGGCTCGTGCTGACCGATCCCGCCGACCCGCTCCAGTCCGGGATCGAGATCGAGGCGAGCCCTGGGCGCAAGCGCGTGCGCCGGATCTCGCTGCTGTCCGGCGGCGAGCGGTCGCTCACCGCGATGGCGTTCCTGTTCGCGATCTTCACCGCGCGGCCCTCTCCCTTCTACCTCATGGACGAGGTCGAGCCCGCGCTCGACGACGTGAACCTGCACCGGTTCCTCAAGCTCGTCGAGGGGTTCGCGGCGCAGTCGCAGGTGCTGATCGTCACCCACCAGAAGCGCACGATGGAGATCGCGGGCATGCTGTACGGCATCTCGCTCAACACCGACGGCACCACCAAGGTGGTTGCGCAGCGGCTCGACAACGATCGCGCCGAGCCGCAGCCGGTGGTCGCCACGCCGGCGAGCCAGGAGTTGACGAGCCCTCCGGTAGGCTGACGCCACCGTGGGTCCGTTGCTCGTCGTCGCCGTCGCCATCATCGTTGTCGTCTTGCTGGTGGTCGTGTTCACCCGCAGGGGTGGCGGCTCCTCGACATCCACGAAGACCCGGCCGGCGCCCACTCGCGCCCCTGCCGCGTCGGCCGGCGGCTTCGGGCCGAGCGGGCTCGGCGCGCGCGTGCGGGCGGCGTTCGGCACGGGGTCGGACGGGGACCGCTGGACCGCGCTCGAAGAGGTCTTGCTGAAGGCCGACGTCGGGCCGCAAGCCACCGCCGATCTGCTCCAACGTATGCGGACCCGTGGCGACGGCGACCCCGTCGATCTCCTCCGCGCCGAGATCCTCGCGGTGCTCGGGCCCGAGCGTCCGATCGACCTCGATGCGCCCGGATTGGACGTGGTGCTCGTGGTCGGCGTGAACGGCTCGGGGAAGACGACGACGATCGGCAAGCTCGCCGGCCGTCTCGTCCGTGAGGGCAAGCGCGTCAGCCTCGCCGCCGCGGACACGTTCCGCGCCGCCGCGGGCGAACAGCTCGAGGTCTGGGCCCAGCGGTCGGGCGCGCAGCTCGTGAGCCAGGACCGCGGCGCAGACCCGAGCGCCGTCGCGTTCGATGCGGTGACGTCCGCGACGGCGCGTGACGTCGATGTCCTGCTCGTCGACACCGCGGGTCGCCTGCACACGAAGGAGCCCCTGATGCAGGAGCTCGCCAAGGTGAAGCGCGTGATCGAGAAGGCGGGTGGCACGGTCACCGAGACCCTGCTGGTCCTCGATGCGCAGACCGGGCAGAACGGGATCGCGCAGGCGCGCGCGTTCACCGACGCCGTCGACGTGACCGGCGTGATCCTCACGAAGACCGACGGCTCGGCCCGCGGTGGGATCGTGCTGGCCGTTCGTGAGGAGCTCGACCTCCCGATCCGCTACGTCGGCGTCGGGGAGGGCCCCGACGATCTCCAGCCGTTCGACCCTGCGGCGTTCGCTGATCGGCTGCTCGCATGACGATGGGCGCCGACCGCCGGATCTTGATCGTCGAGGATCACCCGACGATGCGCGAGGCGATGCGCCTCGTCCTGGAGGGAGAGGGCTTCACGATCGAGGAGGCGGCCGACGGCGAGACCGCGCTCGCGTCGATCCACGCGTCGCCACCCGATCTGCTGTTCCTCGACCTCAACATCCCCGGTACGCCCGGGACCGGCGTGCTCGAGACGGTCCGATCCGATCCCGCGCTCGCCGACGTCCGCGTGATCGTCGTGACCGCGGCGGGGGAGGAGAGCCGCGCGGAGGCGCTCCGCCTCGGCGCCGACGAGTACTTCACGAAGCCGTTCAGTCCGACCGCGCTGCTGCAGACGGTCGAGCGGGTGTTGGCAGGGGGCGCGACGCAGGGAGCGTGACGCGGAACGTCGCCCCGTCACCGGGTGTCGACGTGACGTCGAGCCAGCCGCCCATCGCCTCGGTCAGCATCTTCGTGATGTAGAGCCCGAGCCCGAAGCCCTCTGAGTGCGCGCGGTGGTCGCCGCGCTGCCGGAAGCGTTCGAAGATCAGCGACTGCTCGTCCTCGGGGATCCCCTGGCCGCGGTCGACGACCTCGAACTCCACCGTCCCTTCCGCCGGGGCGGACCATCGGATGTGCACGGGCTGGTCGGTCGGGGAGAACTTCACCGCGTTGTGGGCGAGGTTCGTGAGGATCTGGATCAGACGGTTCGGGTCGAGCACGACCACCTCGGGAGCGTCAGGCCCGGCGTCGATCATGACCCGGGCCCCGTCCTCGCCGAGCGCGGTCACGACCGACGCGAGCATCCCCCGCACGTCCACCTCGACGGGCTCGAGGACGAGCGCGTCGCCCTCGATCCGGGAGACGACCAGGAGGTCATCGACGATCCGGATCAGTCGGTCGGTCTGTGTGAGCACGATCTGCAGGAACTCGTCTCGCTCGGCGGGGGAGAGGGCGTCGGCACGTCGCACCAGCATCTCGACGAATCCACGGATCCCGGCGAGCGGGGTGCGCAGCTCGTGGCTCGTGATCGCGACGAAGTCGGTCTTCATCGCGTCGAGCTCGGTGAGCCGTTGGACGATCGCGGTCTGTTCGGCGCGCAGACGCGTCGCCTCCAGCGTCACGCCGAGTTGGTCGGCGATCGTCTGCAGCGCCTCGACCCGCGCCGCATCGGCCGTGCCGGCGCCCCGTTCGTGCAACGCACCCACGACCGCGCCGCGTAGTCGCATCGGGACGACGAGGTCCTCACCGGCCGCGACCGGCGCTCCCTCGATCGCCGCAGCGGCGACCGGACTCGACGTCGGGAACAACGCTTCGCCGAGCAGGTAGCCGGGATGGCCGGCGACGCCCGCCGCATCGAAGCGATCCTCGCCCGCGGCGCCCGTCGAGCGGATCAGCAAGCCGAGCGCCTCGCACCCGAGCTCGTCTGCGACCCGGGTGGCGGTGTCCCGCAAGATCTCGGCCAGCCGCTCGGGCTGCGCGTCGGCGAGCACGGCTGCGTGGAACGCCGCGATCTCCCGCTGCGCCTCGGCCGCCTGGGACGCGGCCCGCTCGGCCCGCTCTGCCTCTGCTGCGGCGTCACCGGCACGAGCGGCGGCTTCCTCGGCGGTCCTGCGAAGCGATGAGACGAACGAGCCCGCGACGCCGCCGATCACGAACGCCATCCCCGCGCGGAACGCGACCTGCGATGCACCGGCCGCGATCTCTGCTCGCGCGGCTTCCTGGAGCACCTGCTCCACGAGGAAGACGCCGGCCCCGACCAGTCCGCCGCGGAGTCCCCACCGAGCGGCGCCCTCGAGCGGGATCAGATAGCCGATCACCCAGACCGGGTCGGCGGCCCCGTTGGGAACCACCCACACCAGGCCGGACAGAACGACCGCGTCGAGCACGAACGCCGCGATGCCGATCGACCGAACCTGTCCTGGCTCGAGCGGTCTGCGGAGGGCGTTCGCGATCGCCAGGTTCCCCATCGTGAGCCCGAGGACGAGGGCGACGGCCAGTGGGAGCGCGAACCCAGGGTCGTGGCCTCGGTCGCGGATCGCGAAGCCGACCTGGACGGCGCCGAAGGCGGCCACGAACCAGCGCAGCATGGCCAGCTGGCGTTCCAGGCGCAGCGCATCCCCCGTTGGTTCGGTCTCCATCGCAACCCTCGCAAGCGTTCCGGGCGTCCGAAGCCCGCTCGATACACTAGGCCCATCGCTGCAGGCCACGGCGATACCCCGTACCTATGTTCGACACCTTGAGCGACCGACTCGACGGCGTATTCAAGAAACTCCGCAGCCGCGGAAAGCTCCATCCCAAGCAGGTCGACAACGCCCTGGGCGAGATCCGGACCGCCTTGCTGGAGGCGGACGTTGCGGTCGAGGTGGCCGACGACCTGCTCGGACGCGTGCGGACGCGGGCGTTATCTGCAGAGGTGACGAAGAGCCTCACGCCGGCCCAGCAGGTCGTGAGGATCATGGACGAGGAGCTCACCGTGACCTTGGGCGGAGAGTTCCACCCGTTCACGCTCCCGGGAGCGAGTCCGGCCGTCATCATGCTCGCGGGCGTGCAGGGTTCGGGGAAGACCACGGCCTGCGCCAAACTGGCGAAGCACCTCAAGGGCAAGGGGAAGCGGCCGCTGCTCATCGCGGCCGACCTCGAGCGTCCCGCCGCCGTCGAGCAGCTCCGCACCCTCGGCAAGGAGATCGGGGTGCCGGTCTGGTCCGAGGGCCGCGACCCGGTCCGCTTGGCGAAGAACGGCGTGAAGGAAGCCCAGCGCTCCGGCGCCGACGTCGTGATCATCGACACCGCGGGCCGGCTCCACGTCGACCCCGAGATGATGAAGCAGGCGCGCAAGATCAAGGACGTCACGAAGCCCCATCACGTCGTGATGGCGTGCGACGCGATGACCGGTCAAGACGCCGTCGTGCAGGCGCGCGCGTTCATGCATGACGTGGACACCACCGGGTTCATCCTCACGAAGCTCGACGGTGACGCGCGTGGCGGCGCGGCCCTATCGATGACCGCCGTCACCGGCAAGCCGATCTTCTTCGCCGGCACTGGGGAGAAGGTGGACGACCTCGAGCCGTTCCACCCGGATCGGATGGCCGGCCGGATCCTCGGGATGGGTGACGTCCTCACGCTGATCGAGAAGGCCCAGGACAAGGTCGATCAGGAAAGCGCCGCGAAAGCTGCGGAGCAGATGCTGAAAGGTCAGTTCACCCTCGAGGACTTCCTGACCCAGCTCCGCGAGATGCGGAAGCTCGGCCCGATCCAAGATCTCCTGAAGATGCTGCCCGGCGTGCCTGGTGGGAAGGCCGGCATGAAGGAGCTCGCCGAGGCGGTCGATGAAGGGGAGCTCGCTCGTGCGGAGGCCATCATCCTGTCCATGACGCCCCAGGAGCGCCGGGAACCCGCTATCATCTCCGGGTCCCGCCGCCTGCGGATCGCGAACGGTTCCGGGGCAACGACCGCGGACGTCAATGCGCTGCTGAAGGACTTCGACGGCGCGCGCACGATGATGCGGACGATGATGGGCGGCAAGGGCATGAAGGGCATGAAGATGCCCACGAAGTTGCCCACGAGATAGAGCCAGAACGAGAAGCCAGAACGAGAAGAAGGAACGAACGAGATGTCAACGAGGATCCGGCTGCGGCGGATGGGGTCGAAGGGCCGCCCCTTCTACCGCGTGGTGGTGGCCGACCAGCGGTCTCCCCGCGATGGCCGCTTCATCGAGAACATCGGGCGGTATCACCCGCTCAACGACCCGTCGCTGATCGAGATCGATCAGGACCGCGCGCTGCACTGGCTCCGCGTCGGCGCCCAGCCTTCCGACCAGGTCCGCAACCTCATGCAGAAGACCGGCATCTGGGACGTGTTCGTGGCCGAGCGCCCGAAGGCGGCCGTGGTGAGCACGAAGCCCGAGCGCCCGGTCAAGGAGAAGGTCTCGAAGAAGGCACAGGCCAAGGCGGCCGAGGCATCGCAAGCTGCCGCCGCGCCGGCACCGGTCCAGGAGGCTCCCGCCGAAGCTGCACCAGCGGAAGCTGAAGCGCCGACCGAGCCGGAAGTGCCGGCCGAGGCCGAGGCGCCCACCGAGGCCGAGGCGACCGAGACTCCCGACGTCGCCACCGAGGAATCCGCCGAGGCGTGATGTGAAGGAGCTCGTCGAGTTCCTGTGCAGTGAGCTCGTGGAAGATCCCGACGCCGTTCAGGTGACCGAGTCGTTCGACGAGCGGGGACCGACCTACCACGTCACCGTCGGGCCGGGCGAGCTCGGCAAGGTCATCGGCCGTGGAGGTCGCACCGCCAAGGCGATCCGCACCGTCGTCCGCGCGGCTGCGTCGCGTCAGCGCCTCGCGGCCCGCGTCGACTTCGAGGACTGAGGTGGAGGAGCCGGCGGTCACCGTCGGCCGGATCACCAAGGCCCACGGCGTCCACGGCGAGGTCGCCATCGAGAACCGCTCCGACAACCCCGATCGCTGGGTGCCCGGCGCCGTCGTCTTCGACGAGGGCGGGCGGGAGTTCACCGTTCGCTCGGTCCGACCACACGGCTCGCGGCTGCTCGTCACGTTCGAGGGGATCGATGACCGGAACGACGCCGAGCGGCTGGCCGGCGTCACGCTCCAGGTGCCGGAGTCCTGGCTCCCGGCGCTGCCCGAGGGCTCGTGGTGGTCCTACGAGGCCACAGGGTGCGCTGTTCGCACCGAGTCCGGGCGGACGCTCGGGACCGTGGAAGAGGTGCTCGCCTATCCCGCGCAGGACCTCTGGCGCGTCGTCGACGCAGAGGGCGTCGAGACGTTGATCCCAGCGGTCGACGCGTTCATCGTGTCGGTCGACCTCGCGGGCCGATCGGCGGTCGTTCGAGACGTGCCGGGGCTGACCGCGCCGGAAGGGCCCTAGAGCCCGGCGATCTTCGCGAGCTGCGCCGGCTTCTTCAGCACGTAGCGCTGGCCGTCGCGCTTGACGAGGCCGCGCTTCTGGAGCTCGGTGAGGACGCGGGTGACGTTCTCCCGGCTGCCGCCACAGAGGCTCGCGAGGTCGGCGTGCGTGATCGCCCCCACGCTCGTCCCCGGCTCGGGCAGGTCATCCAGGGACGAGGTGCCCATCTGCAGCAGCCGCTTGGCGACGCGCCCCTTGAGATCGAGGTACAGGAGGTCGTCGGCGAACGCCTGGTGCTCCTGGATCTGGCGGGCGAGGGCGGCCAGCAGCTGTCGTGACGCGCTCGGCTGGGCAGTGACGAACTCGACGAAGTCCTCGCCGGGGGCAGACCAGACATCGGAGTCGTCGAGCGTCAGGATGTCTGCGCTTCGGGGCAGGTCTCCGAGGACCCCGAGCTCGCCGAGGAATTGGGGCGTATCGACGGAGGCATGCAGCACCCGGCTGCCCGTCGCGGAGATCGAGCTGATCTCGACCCGACCTTCCACGAGGAAGTACACCTCGGGAGAGGGGTCGCCCTGATGACAGAGGTAGGTGCCTCGCCGGAAGCGGTGGACGAGCCCGAGGTCGGCGAGCCGGCCGACTTCCTTCGACGCGATGCCCGCGAGGACTGGGACCGCCGACATCGCAGCGATCAAGGCGCGGTGCGTCGCATCGGGCACGGCGGGAGCCTAGCCCTGCTGGCCCGTTCGCGCCACTCGGCCGCAAGGCCCCTGGACAGCAAGAAGCCCGGGCCTTCGACCCGGGCTTCGGAGGTTCTGCCTGGAGATCAGACCTTCTTCATCGTCTTCTTGTGAAGGGCCTTACGGAGGGTCCTCTTGTGCAGGGCACGCCGCGCCGACGTCTTGGTCTCGGCCTTGCGGGCACCCGCGGCCGGCTCGTCACTCGTGGGGCGCTTCGGCTGGATCTTCTTCTCGGCCATCTCCGACGCTCCTTCTGTCTCCGGGGGCCCTCTGACCCCTCATCACGCCCGAATCATGCCTCCCGGAGCTCTCGAACCTGCGTAGCGGGGGTCACAACTGCCGGGTGCTTCTCGTCACCCCGCCTATGTGACGCGCGTCACTCGTCGAGTTCGGGCAGATCGACGGGGTCGGGGCGCGGGGTACACGCGCCGCAGAACAAGGCATCTTCGACCACGAGGGCTCGTGTGACGTCTGCGCCGCGGAACAACTCCAACACGTAGGGCTGCTCCTGCACGTGGTCCTCGCAGACGCCGCGCCCGCAGAAGCGACAGGCGCCGACCGCGGTGCGCCGGCAGTGCCAACAAACCATCCGTTCCTCCTCCTTCCTGGCTCAGTGTTCCATGTTGCGGTCGGGCGACCGGTCGATCGAGCTTCGGGGCAACGATCGCGCCACGACGTCGATGAACCCTTGACGGTCGAGCCTGAACACGCGCGCAGCGGTGTGGGCCTGCACCGTTGCGTTGCGCGGCTCATCCGTGAGCAGTGCGACCTCTCCGAAGTGGTCGCCTGGGCCAAGGCCCGTCACCTGGCTCCCGTCCCGGATCACATCGACCTGTCCCGCGCCGATGGCGTAGAACGCATCGCCTGGTTCCCCCTGCGTGATCAGCGCATCACCGGGTGCCGGTGTGACCCACGTGCCGTGCTCAAGGATCAGCGCCAGATCCGACGTGGTCAGACTGCGGAAGACCGGCAGGGTGCGCAACTCGGCGTACGACTGCATCGTTGGTGCGAATGTGGGCGCGTCGATATCGTCGGCGAGGAGCGCGTCGAACGTGGCCTTGTCGATCCGGAACAGCGTCGTGTCGCCGTCGGCGCGGGCGGTCGCCGCTCGTGGCGCCGAACCGAGCAGTCCAAGCTCCCCGAACGCGTCTCCCCGGCCGAGCGCCGTCAGGATGACGACGTCCCCGTCCTCTTGGACGTCCTCGATGTGGATCGTCCCCGACTGGATCACGTAGAAGGCATCAGCTGCGTCCCCCCGGCGAAAGATCGTCTGGCCGTCGCGAAGCGTCGTGACCGTGACGCGGCCGGCGAGGTCCGAAAGGACCCCCTCGTCGAGGTCGTCGAACGCAGGCAACGCGTCGATCAAGGCCGCCGCCTCCACGCGCCAGGAGCGCTCCACGCGGAAGCGCGCGCGTGCGAGGAGCTCACCACCGCGTTTCGCGATGGTCTTCGCGAGCGTGATCAGCCCACGGATCAGCGGTCCGATGACGGCCAGCGCCAGCAAGATCAACAGGATCCGCGATACCAGGCCGCCGTCCCACAGGCTCGTGATCAGTCCGCCAAAGATCTCCCGCCAGAAGAAGAATGCGGTGTAGAACGAGAAGATCGTGAAGGCGGTTCCGATGATGCCGTAGAAGGCGAGGCCGCCCTCCTGCCAGCTGAGGCGTTCCCATACACGGAGCTTGTGCCACAGATCGTGCTGGATGAACGTCATCGAGCGTCGACGGAGGTCTCGCACCTGGATCAGGTCGCTGAAGATCCAATACCCATCGAGTTCCAGTAACGGGATCAGATTCATGAAGATCACGAAGTAATTGATCAGGGCGAATCGGTAGAGGAACGCCGCCATCGTCGTCCCGGGCGTCGCGATCATCACGATCGAGGCGACGCCCGCGAGCATCAGTTCGGCGAACGGGCCGGCGAACGACTGCGCGATCCTATCCCGCTGATCGAGCATCAGCCCATCCGATGCATCCACGAAGAACGCCGGCGATCCGAAGAAGATCAAGAACCCGGCCGAGATGACACGGCGTTTCTTGTGGACGAGCACCACGGCGTGTCCGAGTTCGTGACAGAACGTGAGGAAGAACGCGAGGAACAGGAACAGGATGGTCTCGGCGGGAGCTGCCGTTGAGGACAGCGAGTAGCGACCGGATCGCTGGACATCGACGAAGCATGCGAGTCCAACGAGAGCAACCAGGCTTCCGGCGATCACCACGGGCACCCGGAAGAACAGCTTGAGACCGCCGTTGTACGCGCCCTCGACCAACGCCTCCGCGTTGTCCCACCCGAGCTTCAGATCCTTCGTGAACTCGCGGAGCTTCCGGCGGCCTTTCGATGCGCGATCGAGGTGCTCCTGCACGAGCTCGCTGACGTCGGGCCGAACGGGTTCCAAGAAGCCCTTCTGTCGAAGGAGATCGACCAAGCCGATGACCGCGCCGGGGTCGAGGTCGCCGTCCATCTGCAAGCGATCCACGATCAGCTCGCCGACGGTCTGGGTTCCATCCATCCGCTGGACCAGGTCCGCTTCCCAGGGCTGCAGCTCGAAGTGCAATCCGCGGTCCGGGCGGGCGATGATCGCGTAGTCGTTCCCCCACCGCAACCGGAACACCTTCACCTCGGCGCCAGGGGCGAGGAGGGGAACGAAGGCTTCGGGATCGACCCGCCGGGCGAGTGTGGACCAGATGTCGCCTTCGTCGATAGCCGGACTGTCTGGGATGGCGAGCGGGCGGGTCGTCGACGGCTTCCGACCGAGTGCGGTGGCAACGATCACCTGGAAGGGCACGATCCGGCCCACGGCTCGGCGCTCGCGGATGACGTCAGCGATAACCACTGCGGCCCCGATCAAGATCGCGGCCAAGAGCAAGTACCGCACAGTCCCTCCCCGGAAGCTATCGCCGGACGCATCGTGGTCGACCGTGCCCGTTGTGGCAAACCGCGCAAGGCGTATCGGGCCCGGTAGCCTCGCCGGGTGCGCATCGATGTCATCACGATCTTCCCGTCCCTCGTGCGAGGGGTTCTCGGCGAGAGCCTCATCGGCAAGGCGATCGAGGCGGGCACGCTCGACCTTCGGGTCCACGACCTGCGCGACTGGACGACCGACCGTCACCGCAGCGTCGATGACGAATCGTTCGGCGGAGGACCAGGGATGGTCCTGAAGCCCGAACCACTGTTCGCCGCGGTCGAATCGCTGGACCCCGACCGCGGACGCGTGCTCGCGATGTCACCGGCCGGGCGGATGCTCGACCAAGTCTTCGCGACCGAACTAGCCGCCGAACCTCACCTCACGTTCCTGTGCGGCCGCTACGAAGGATTCGATGAGCGGGTGATCGAGGGGCTCCCCGCAGAGGAGGTTTCGATCGGCGACTACGTGGTGTCCGGCGGTGAATTGCCCGCCCTCGTGCTCATCGAAGCGGTCACCAGGCTCGTCCCCGGCGTCCTCGGCAACGAGGCCTCGCATCGCAGCGACTCGTTCGGCGAGCCCGGGCTCCTCGATCACCCCGTCTATACACGGCCGCAGGAGTTCCGCGGGATGCGGGTGCCCGAGGTGCTGCTCTCGGGAGATCACGCGGCGATCGAGGCCTGGCGACGCGAGGCCGCCGAGGCGAAGACCGCCCGGAACCGGCCTGACCTGCGGCGCTAAGCCCGTCGCGGTCGGCCGGGCGCAGACCCGCTGGTACAATCGCCGACCGTTGCCATGAACAGTACTGACCTCATCGAGCAGCCCTTCCTGCGCACCGACCTCCCGGCTTTCCGCCCAGGTGACACCGTCAAGGTGCACGTCCGCGTGGTGGAAGGGAACCGCGAGCGGGTGCAGGTCTTCCAGGGCGTCGTGATCGCGCGCTCCGGCGGCGGCATCCGCGAGACGTTCACCGTCCGCAAGATCTCGTTCGGGGTCGGCGTGGAGCGCACGTTCCCCCTGCACTCGCCGTCGATCGCCAAGCTCGAGCTGGTCCAGCGCGGCCGTGTCCGGCGCGCCAAGCTGTATTACCTGCGCGACCTTCGCGGCAAGAAGGCCCGGATCCGCGAGCGCCGCATCGACGACGCGAAGCTCGCCGCGATGGAGTCGGCGGCCGCCGAGGCCGCCGAGGCCGCCGAGGCAGAAGCGTCGGAGGCCCAGGCGGACCTCGCCGAGGACGAGCCGGACCTCGAGGCCGTCGAGACGGACGAGGTCACGACCGAGGTCGAGGGCGACGAGACGGAGGCCGCCGACGCGGAGGCGGCGCCGGCAGAGACCGACGAGGCCGAGACCGAGCCCGACGGGCAGCCCGCCGAGGGCTGACCGTGCCTGACGGCGCGGACGACGAGGTCGTCCCGTCCGACGCGCCGGCGACGGAGCCATCCGCCGGGTCACCTGCCGGCCGATCGACGGAGTCGGTCGCCGTCGGCAAACACGAGCGCAAGAAACCCGACCGCTTCTGGCGCGAGCTGCCGATCCTGCTGCTCGTCTCGCTCGCCGTCGCGATCTTGATCAAGACGTTCCTGATCCAAGCCTTCTACATCCCGTCGATCTCGATGGAGCCGACCCTGGAGAACGGCGACCGGATCTTGGTCTGCCGGATCTGCGTGCATGTCAGCGACATCCAGCACGGCGACATCATCGTGTTCTCCAACCCGCATCCGGGCCCGTCCGTCGACCGCGGACTCGTCGGATCGGCCCTGCATTGGCTGGGGCAGGGGCTCGGCGTCGCGCAGCCGGAGAACAAGGACTACGTGAAGCGGGTGATCGGATTGCCCGGGGACGTGGTCGAACTGAACGACGGCCAGCTGTACGTCAACGGCGCGAAGGTCGACGAGCCCTACCTCGACAGCGAGGTCGATACGCGGCCCTACGGCCCCATGACGGTTCCGCCTGGCATGCTCTTCGTGCTTGGGGACAATCGCGCGCATTCGGGGGACTCGCGGTTCCCGCCGCCGACGGGGCTCGGATACGTTCCGGAGAGCACGGTGATCGGGAAAGCGTTCGTGATCGTGTATCCGCCGTCGAGGTGGGGATGGCTGTAGACGCCGGGCTGCACCGGTACGAAGAGCGCCTGTGGGCGCAGGGCTTCTCGCGGATCGTCGGGGTCGACGAGGCCGGGCGCGGCGCGCTCGCCGGCCCGCTCGTCGCCGCGGGTGTCGTGATTCCGCCGGGGTTCGACACGACCGGGATCCGCGACTCGAAGCTGCTCACGGCCAAACAACGTGATGCGGCGTTCGAACGGATCGTCGACGGGTGCGCGTTCGCGATCGCGAAGGCCGAGCCGTCGGCGTTGGACAGCCGCGGTCTGCACCGGTCGAACATCGCGCTGTTGCGCCGCGCCGCGCGCGCGCTCGAGCCCGACTACGCGCTCACCGACGGGTTCCCCGTCCCCCGGATGCCGTGTCCCTCGTTGGGGATCAAGAAGGGCGACGTGGTCAGCGCGAGCGTCGCGGCGGCCTCGATCATCGCGAAAGTGACGCGGGACCGCATCATGGTGCGCCTGGACCGGCGATACCCCGCGTTCGGGTTCTGCGAGAACAAGGGCTACGCGACCAGTGAGCACCGTCGCATGATCGAGCTGCACGGGCCTTCGCCCGTTCATCGGTTGAGCTTCGCCGGCGTCGGCCAGCCGTTCCTGCCGGGGTTCGGCCAAGCGGATGGGCAGACCGATGCCGCCCTCGCGTGAGAGCATGACCGGCGATGGACGACGGGGACATCGAGCGCTTCGAGGAAGAACGCGAGCTGGAGCTGTATCGGGAGTACCGCGACGTGCTCCCGATGTTCGCCTACGTGATCGAGACCGAGCGTCGATTCTATCTCGCGAACAAGGTCGAGATGCTGCCGCTCGACGAGGGATGGGTCCAGGTGCAGCTCACCGACGCGTGGGTGTGGGACATGTTCCGCCCGGCGCGGTTCGTGTCGAGCGTGCAGGTGATGACACGGCGTGACGTGAACGTCGAGGAGCTTCGCCGCGACGACACGACGATCCCGGATACTCCGGACATCGACGCCTAGCGCGTCACAGGGTGAGCCACATGCCGGGGCGATCGTCACCGCGCGGCTGGAACCCGAACCGCTCGTAGAACGGTCCGGCGCCCCGTGCCGCCATCAGCCCGACGAACGTGCCGGGCCCGCCGAGCTCGCGGACGTGGTCGAGCAGCGCTTCGGTGATCCGTGTGCCGATGCCGTTGTTCCGCCAGCGCTCCAGGACGATGACATCCTGCAGGTAGAGGTACACGCCGCCGTCGCCGACCACGCGGCCCATCCCGACCAGGGTGCCGTCCACCTCGCGAGCGAGCACCGAGGCGAGCGAGGCGCGGAGTCCTTCGGCGGCTTGCTCGGGGTCCACCGCGGGCCAGCGCACGTGCGCGCGGAACGCCGCGTATTCCTCGGGGCTCGGCGTCCCGTCGACGATCTCCACCAGGTCGGGCATGTCAGCCCAGGACCCTATCGTCGGGCGCCGTGGACGAGCGCATCGCGGTCGGGCGGCGTGGCGAGGCGGCGGTCGAACGCCTCTACGTCGCGCGCGGCTACCGCGTGGTCGCACGCAACTGGCGGTGCCGGATCGGCGAACTGGATCTCGTGGTCGCCCGCGGCGGGACGTTGGTGGTCTGCGAGGTCAAGACCAGACGCGGCTCACGGTACGGCGGCGGGTTCGAGGCGGTCGACGCACGGAAGCGGCAGAAACTGCGCGCGCTCGCCGAGACGTTCTGCCTGCAACACCCGGTGAGCGCGGCGTCCATCCGGTTCGATGTCGCGAGCGTGCGGTTGCGATCGGACGACTCAGCCGCGGTCCAGATCTTCGAGGACGCCTTCTGACAGCCGCCGGAGCGCGGCGAGCAGCGTGTCGATCTCGGCTCGCGTGGCGTGCGGGTTGACGATGCCCGCGCGCAGGTATGTGGCACCGCGGAGCGTCGTCACGCTCACCCACGCGGAGCCGTCGATCTCGAGCGCGCGCTGCAGAGCGGCTTGATACCGATCGATGGCGGCTTCGTCGCGCTGGGCGATCGCTGCCGGCAGATGCCGGAAGCACACCACCGACAGTTCCGGCTCGCACGCGAGCTCGAAGTCTGTTCCATCGCGCAGCTGGGAGGCGAGGTAGGTCGCGAGGTCGTCGTTGTGCTCGATCAGGCCGCCGAGTCCATCCGTGCCCAGGTGCTGCCAGCTCATCCAGAGCTTCAGCGCGCGGAACCGGCGCGTGCCTTCGATCGAGTACTCGTACCAGTTGAGCGGCTCGTCTTCGGGCCGGCTCGAGGCGTAGTACTCCGGCGAGCGACTGAAGGTCGCGAGCAGGTCCGAGCGACGGCGGACGAGCAACGCGCCGATGTCGTAGGCCTGGAAGAACCACTTGTGCGGATCGATCGTGATCGAGTCCGCGAGGTCCAGTCCCGGGACGCGGGGGGCGTCGCGCGCCGACAGGCGCGCGGCGCCGCCGTACGCCGCGTCGATGTGCAACCAGAGGTGCTCGCGTCGCGCGAGCGACGCGAGGGCCACGACGTCGTCGACCGAGCCCGTGTTGGTCGAGCCCGCCACGGCGCTGATCGCGAACGGCGTTAGGCCGGCCGCGCGGTCCTTGGCGATCGCCGCCACCACCGGTTCGGCCTGGAGCCTGAAGTGTTCGTCCGACCCGACCACGTGCAGCGTGTCGGGAGGGAAGCCGAGCACGTCGAGGCCGCGCGCAACCGAGAAGTGCGTTTGGTCGCTCGCGTAGACGCGCACGCCGTCGAGCTCAAGCGCGCGCGGCGCGTGATCGAGACGGAGCACCCGCCGCAGGTGCACCTCCCGCGCGACCGCGAGTGCCATGAGGTTGGCCATCACACCGCCGCTCGTCAGCACCCCCCATCCCTCGGCCGGTATCCCGACGAGATCCGCGAGCCATCGCGTGACCTCTTCCTCGACGAACGCGCCGACCGGGCCGGCGTGCCAAACGTCCACGCCTTGTTGGAGCCACTGCGCGAGCGTTTCGCCGGCAACCGACATCGCGAGCGGCGGCGGCGTGAAGTAGCTGAACGAGGCCGGGTGTTGCGCGTTGAACGTCATCGGAGCGACGCGTTCGCGGAACGCTCGGAGCACCTCGGTCGACGGCGCGCCGTGTTCGGGCGGCGGCGACGGTTCGCCCGTCGGGCCGAAGAAGCGAGCACGCGACTCCGGATAGCCCTCGGGGTGGATCGGGCGGTCGAGCGCGGGGCCGAAGAGCCAGTCGAACGCTTCGCGGTTCGTCGCGGCGACGAGGTGCTCCAACGCCTCGCGGGCGCCGTCGGCGCGGATGTCGAGCAGCTCGGGGTCGGGCACGTCCGGCAGGTCGTCGCGCATCGCGGGAGGCTACTAAGGGCGATCCGTGACGCGACGCACAACCGGTGCATCGGCACGCGCGTAGCGTCCGCGCGATGTACGGGCGCGCGATGGGGATGACGGTGGTCGGCGTCGGCGGGAGGCCCGTCACGGTCGAGGCCTTCGTCGGCCGCGGCCTTCCGTCGTTGATCGTGACCGGTCTTCCCGGCGCGACCGTGCAGGACGCGCGAGAGCGGATCCGTCCCGCGGTCGAGCACGCCGGGCTCGAGTGGCCGCTGCGGCGGGTCGTCGTGAACCTCGCGCCCGGCGATCTGCGCAAGGAGGGCGCGGGTCTCGATCTGCCGATCGCGGTGAGCGTGCTGGCGGCGACGGCACAGATCCCATCGAACCGCCTCACGAACGTGGTGCTCGCCGGCGAGCTCTCGCTCCGAGGCGAGGTGCTGTCGACACCGGGGATCTTGTCGATCGTGATCGCGGCGGTGCGCGCGCGCTACCGCACCGTGATCGTTCCCGAGGCCAACGCGGCGGAGGCCGAACAGGTCGGTGGGATCGACGTCGTGCCGGTCGCGACGCTCGACCGCGCGGTGAGCTATCTCCGCGGCACCTGGCAGCCGAGCGACACGGCGGGGCCGTCCGCCGATGGATGGCACGCGCCCGACGTTGACCTCGCCGACGTCCGCGGACAATCACAGGCGCGCCGCGCGCTCGAGGTCGCGGCGGCGGGTGGGCACAACCTGTTGTTCGTCGGGTCGCCCGGCGCCGGCAAGACGATGCTCGCTCGTCGGCTGGCGTCGATCCTGCCGGAGCTCACACGCGACGAAGCGCTCGAGGCGTCGCAGTTGCATTCGATCGCCGGGCTGCTCGCCGGGAGGGGACTCCTTCGCGAGCGGCCGTTCCGCTCACCGCACCACACGATCAGCACCGCGGGGTTACTGGGCGGCGGCTCAACCTTCCTTCGGCCGGGGGAGGCGAGCCTCGCGCACCGCGGCGTGCTGTTCCTCGACGAACTCACGGAGTTCCGTCGCGACGCGATCGAAGCGCTCCGTCAGCCGCTCGAGGACGGCGTCCTCGTGATCGCCCGTGCCGGCGGCTCGGTGACGTTCCCCGCCCGGTTCACGTTGGTCGCGGCGGCCAACCCGTGTCCTTGTGGGTTCCGCGGCGACCCGGTCCGCGGCTGCGTGTGTCGCGACGACCAGATGGCGCGGTACCGGGCGAAGCTCTCGGGTCCGCTGCTCGATCGGATCGACATGCGCCTATCCGTGCCCCGCTTGACGAAACACGAACTGCTCGGCGCGAACGCGGGGGAACCCTCCGCGGCGGTCCGTGCACGCGTTGTCGCCGCGCGCCAACGGCAGCTCGATCGATACGAAGCGATCGGCGTGACGTGCAACGCGCACCTGCCCGGGCCGCTCGTTCGTCGCGAAGCCGCGCTCACGGCCGCCGCGGAGCGATACCTAGGCGGCGCCGTCGAGAAGGCGGCGCTGTCGGGACGAGGCTTCGATCGCGTCCTGCGCGTCGGAAGAACGATCGCGGACCTCGCCGGTTCATCGCGGGTCGACGTCGTGCACATCCAAGAGGCGTTGTCCTACCGCGAGGCCCTGGACGAGACCGGACGGGTGAAGAGTGCGAGCTGACCCGCACGACGCGCACGCGACGCAGAGCGAGGACCAATCCGTTCCCAGGGGATTCCCACCGGGGTTCGGCCGCGGCACCGGCGAGGCCGACGCCGTGCTGCTCCTGCGGTGCTTGCTCGGGATCTCGCCCCGCACCCTGCATCGGTTGGTGTGGCGCGAGGGGAGCGCGTCGGCAGCCGTGGCAGCCATCGCCGCGGGCTCGGGGGGATCTGCTCGCGATCGCGACTGGCTCGCCACGGCGTCGGCTTCGGCGATCAGGACACAGCTCGCCGAAGCCGGGGCGCGCTTCGCGCGCCCCGGCGACCCCGAGTTCTGGCCCGCGCTCCTGCGCTTGAACGATCCGCCGGTAGGCATCTTCTGCCGAGGGCGCACGCTGTCGCCCGAACACCGGCGGGTGGCGATCGTCGGCTCGCGCCGCCCGTCCGCGGTCGGGGTCGAGGTCGCCCGGACGCTCGCGCGCGACGTCGCGATGGCGGGGCTCGTGGTCACGAGCGGCGGCGCGCTGGGCATCGACGCCCGCGCACATGAGGGCGCCCTCGAGGCCGGCGGCTCGACGGTCGCCGTGCTCGGCTGCGGCATCGATCGCGACTACCCCGCGACGAATCGGTCGTTGTTCCGCGAGATCGAGGCGCGTGGAACACTCGTGAGCGAGTATCCGCCGGGCGTGCCGGCTGAGCCGTTCCGCTTCCCGGCCCGCAACCGGCTCATCGCGGGACTCTCCATCGGCGTGGTCATCGTCGAGGGCGTCGCGTCGAGCGGAACGCGCAGCACGGCGGACTTCGCCTCCCAGGTCGGCAGCGATGTGTTCGCGGTGCCCGGAGCGGTCACGAGTTCGTTGTCCGAAGCGCCGAACGCGTTGATCAGAGATGGGGCGCACCTGATCCGGTCCGCGGAGGACCTGCTGGACGATCTCAAGATCGAACGGACCCAACGCGTCGTCAGCCCGGAGGGACTTCCTGCTGCAGAGGCAGCGGTGTTCGGCGTTCTCGAGCGGGCGATGATGGCCGACGACGTGGCCGCCGCAGCCGGCCTCTCGCTGCCCGATGCGCTCGGCGCCCTGATGGGTCTCGAGATGCGCGGCCTCATCACGGGGGAGGGCGGGCGCTTCCGCACCACGCTCGAAGGCGCCCAAGCTGGGTCACCTACCTGAACCGGGGTAGCGGCAAGACACCCGCGCGGGACACGATCGGCATCTGCCGCCGGGGGCCGGCGGCGCTGGGCGACGCCCATCCGGGTGATTGCGTCGCCCCCAGGCCGCTGGGACGATACGCCCTGGCAGCGGCCGGACCCGCCGGCATGCCTGGAGAGGTTCGTGTCGCCCGCATCCGATGACCATGCGCTCCCGCGACCGCAACTCGCGCTGATCGACGGGTTCACCGCGCATCTGCGCCTCGAGCGCCACCTCTCGGCGAACACCATCGCGGCGTACCGAACCGATCTGATCCATCTGGCGACGTTCCTGCACCGCTCGTCGTCGTCGCTCGAAAACGCAGACCACGCGCTCTTGCGGCGCTTCCTCGCCCAGCAACACGCGCTCGGGTACGCGCGGGCGTCGATCGCGCGGCGCGTCGGCGCGATCCACACCTTCTACCGGTGGGCCGTCGACGAGGGAACGATCGCGCACGACCCGTCGCTCTTGCTGGGCCGGCCCAAGGTGGCGAACCGTCTCCCGACGGTGCTGCGCGCACGTGAGGCCGCCGATCTCGTCGAGGTCCCGGACGCCGACGAGACGGACGACCCGATCGAACGGGCGGTGGCGCTCCGCGATCGCGCGATCCTGGAGCTCCTCTACGGCTCGGGGCTGCGCGTCAGCGAGGTCACATCGCTGCGCCGCGACGACCTCGACCTGGACGGCGCCCGCGTGCTCGTGCGGGGGAAGGGCTCGAAGGAACGCCGGGTCCCGGTGTCCGACGACGCGGTCCTGGCGGTGCGCGCCTGGCTGGCAGAGGGCCGGGTCCACCTGGCCGCCGACGCCGGCGGCCCATTGTTCCTGAACCGCAAACACAAGCCGATGTCCCCGCGCGACGTCCGAGCGATGGTCGATGGGTATGCTGGGGTCCTGTTGCCGGGAAGACGGATCGGACCCCACACGCTCCGCCACTCATACGCGACGCATCTGCTCGAAGGAGGGGCGGACATCCGCGCTGTGCAGGAGCTCCTCGGACATAGCAGCGTCGCCACGACGCAGCGCTATACCCACGTTTCCAAGGCCCGCCTGTTCGAGGCGCACGAGCAGGCGCACCCGAGGGCATGACCGTGAGCCCGACCAAGAAGCCCGCCACCGCCGCCGCGACGCGCGCCAAGACTGCGACGGCGACGAAGGCCAAGACTGCGACGAAGGCCAAGACCGCGACCAAGGCGAAGCCGAAGGCGAAGGCCGCCGTTGTGCAAGACCCTCGCGCCGTCTCCGCCACCGTGCCGCCGCAGGTCGATGACGCGCTCGCCGCGATCTGGCACGCCTTCAAGTCCACCGGGGATGTCGATGCGCGCGAGCGGTTGATCTTGCACTACGCGCCGCTGGTGAAGTACGTCGCCTCCCGCGTGGCGACCGGGTTGCCGGCCTCCGTCGATCAGGCCGACCTCGTGTCGTACGGGATGTTCGGGCTGATCGACGCGTTACAGAAGTTCGAGCCGGTTCGCGGGAACAAGTTCGAGACCTACGCGATCCCGCGGATCCGTGGCGCGATCATCGACGAGCTGCGTGCGATGGACTGGGTTCCGCGCTCGGTCCGGTTCAAGCAGCGAGAGATCGAGAAGGCGCTCGCCGACCTCGAGTCCATGCTGAAGCGCCAGCCCACGGAGCGCGAGCTCGCGGAGCGGCTCGGGATGTCGATGCACGAGCTGCACGAGGTGATCACCCAGATCTCGTTCGTGTCGGTGCTCGCGCTCGACGAGACCGTATCGGTCGGCGCCGATCGCGGCGAGAAGGTGTCGCTCGTCGACACGCTCGCAGACAAGGGCTTCGACCCGAGCACGGGCGTCGAGTCACAGGAGACGCGAGGCCTGCTCGCCGCCGCGATCAATGAACTGTCCGAACGCGAGAAGATCGTCGTGACGCTCTACTACTTCGAAGGGCTGACACTCGCGGAGATCGGCACCATCCTGGGGGTCACCGAGTCTCGCGTCTGCCAGATCCACACGAAGGCCGTCGGTGTGCTCCGCGGTCAGATGACCGAGTACGACTAGCAGCTCCGCTGCGTGACGTCGGTCACGAACGCGCGTCAACGTCACCGCTAACGTCGCCGCATGCGACGATCCTGTTCAGCCCTCGTTGTCATCGCCGTTGTGTTGTGGCCGTCACTCGGCGCTCGCGCGGCGGTTCCGTGGACGTGGCCGGTCACCGGAGCGATCGTCCGCGGCTTCGATCCGCCCGACGACCCGTACGGCGCCGGTCACCGCGGCATCGACATCGCAGCTGCAGTGGGCACCGTGATCGTGGCTCCGGATGACGGCGTCGTAACGTTCGCGGGCAAGGTGGGTGGGCGCTTGTTCCTCACCATCGACCACGGGGGAGGCATCTCGAGCACGTGCTCGTGGCTCACGAGTGTTCTCGTTCGTAAGAACGATCACGTCACGAGAGGCCAGCCGGTCGCGACCACCGGATGGGGGCACCCCGAGATGCCCATGCCGCAGCTGCATCTCGGCGTTCGGTTGAACGGCACCTACGTCGACCCGCTGTTGTTCCTCGGGTCGCTGTCGGTCACGAGCCTGATCAGGCTCGCGCCGCTTGGGGCCAACGGCACTGCGGCGCTGGCCGCATCGGCCGTGGGTAGGATGTCGGGCCTTGCGTATCCGCCTCCTCCTCGTGGTGCCCTCGTTGGCGCTCGCCGCCTTGCTGACGCCGGTCGCCGCAGCCGCGACGTCCGACGCACCGTGGCCGCAGTACCAAGGGTCGGCGGCCCGCATGGGCGACGCGATCCAAGCGCCCGCTCCGCCGTACCGCGTCGCCTGGTCCGCCGCTACGGACATCGGTGACGCGAGTCACGCCGCTGGCATACCGGCGCCCGTCATCGCCGATGGCGATGCGATCGTCGTTGGTCGAGAGTCGGTCGATGCGGTCGATCTGACCACCGGCCAGCCCGCATGGAGCGCGCCTCGGTCGCTCGGACCGTCGTCCCCCCCGGCCGTGGTCGGTACCACCGTGCTCTTCGTTGAGGGCGGGGGCGATGAGTCCGTCTCGGCCTCCAACTCGGCATCGGCAGCACCCAGCGCGACGGCCTCGGCGAGCACATCCCCGACGAAGTCGGCGTCGGCGCCCAGCGTGATCGCGTCACCCTCGGCGACGACAACCAAGTCGACGCTCGTGGCGATCGACGCATCGACACAGCGTCGGATCTGGACCGTGCCGTTGTCCGACGTGAGCCATACCGGCGTCGTCGTGGCGGGGGGTGTCGCGATTGCGGGAGCCGACGATGGCACCGTGACGGCGGTCGATCCTGCGACCGGCACGCAGGCGTGGAGCGTCGACGTTGGTGATCACGTGCTGGCGCCGATGGCCGCCGACGACGAGCAGGTCTACGTCTGCGTCCGTCCGGAGACCAACGGCACGGCGCAGCTGGTGGCGCTCAAACTCTCCGATGGGTCGGAGGCATGGCGGTATCAACCATCTGCGTCGGTCGTGGACCTCGGCGCGCCGGCGGTCGCGACCGACACGGGGGGCTCGACCGTATACCTCGTGAGCTCCGACGCTGCGTTGCGTGCGATCGGCTCCGACGGCACACAGCTCTGGGCGGAGCCGTTGTACACAGCCACGTCCGGGTCACCGCCCGCGATCTCCTCAGACGCCGTCTACGTCGCGGACCAGTCCGGGACGGTGTATGCCTTCGACCGGTCGACGGGTGCCGAGCGATGGCGGTTCGCGACCAACCATGGCGCGGTTGGGGCCCCGGTCGTCACGGCGACGGCTGTGCTCCAGCCGACGAGCGACGGCGCGGTGACCGCCATCGCGCCCGACAGCGGCCACCGCATCTGGGAGGGATCGGTCGCGGACAGCGCCGTGTTCGGTCTCGCTGCGAGCTCCGACGTGATCGTCGCGGCGCACACGGGCTCGGCGCCGGGGATCACCGCGCTGCAGGCCGACCCAGCCGGCACACTCACCGACGTCGCAAGCCCGACGTCCGCCGACCCGGCGGGACTGGCGATCGGATGGCTGGCCGCGGCCTTGCCGCTCACAGCGGCGCTCGTCCTGATCGGCCGCTCCTGGGACCAACGGCGCAGCGAGCCGCTCCTCGCGCCGACCGACGACGACGACCTTCCCATCGACCCGTGGGAGGCCGACCTCGAGGACGACGACACATGAGCAACGGCAAGAAGAAGCGCAAGCGGCCGTCGGGCTCGACCTCGACCTACCGCGCTCCCGCGCAGGCCGAGCGGCCCCGCCGTGGGCTCCTCGACAGCATCCTCGCGCCGCGGACCCCGGGTGCCTCGCCGATGCCGAAGCTCCGCACAACGATCGCGAAGGGGACGCTGACCGCTCTCGGCATCCCGGGGCTCTTGATCGCGATCCCGGTCGTCTTGCTCCTCGTCTGGGTGCTTCTGACCTTGGTGGGGTTCCAGGGTCCGTTCACGGCGCTCGGTGTGACGTTCGCGATCCCGCCTGTCACCACCTTCGCCGATGCACAGGTCGCCGGCCGAGCCTTCCGGGCAGCCGTCGACGCGAAGGGTCTCGCGTCGACCCTTCCGGGCTTCGTGGGGCTCGCGGGGTTGCTCCTGCTCCACGCGGCGCTCTCCGCCGTCATCGCGACGCTGTGTGTCGAGCAGCTTCGAACCGGCGGAACGAGCAGCTGGGCGTTGCGCCGGGCCCTGCGAGTCATCCGCACCACGGCGGCGGTCGGGTTGCTCGGCCTGGGGCTGCTCGTCGCAGGCAACCTGGTCGCCGCGCTGTTCGGCAGCATCGGCGTGATCCTCGGCCTCGTCGGCTCGATGGTCGTCGGCGTCTACCTGTTCGGGTTCGCGCCGGCGATCGCCGCCGATGAAGACCGGCGTGTCTCGGACATCTTGATCCGCAGCGTGCGGGCTTCCCGGATGCCGGGTTCCGCCAACCTGTGGTTCGCGATCGGGTACGTCCTGCTCGCTCTTATCAGCGTCGTCGCGCCGCTGCCCGGATCCGAGATCGGGGTGACGCCGAGCATCAGCGCCTGGGCGGCATGCATCCTCGTCAACCTGTTCGGGGTCCTCGTCCAGGCGACCTTGGTGTACCGATACCTCGTGGTCGCCCCGGAGGTGCCCGAGCAGCCGCCGCAACGCGAGCGCGCCGCCCGCTAGCCGTCTGTCGGTCGGCTGCAACGCCCCTGGTAGACTCGCCCGCGCCGGCGCGCGAGCGCCGAGCTCACACGTCCGGGGATCGTTCGCCGGGGTCCCAAACAGGGCCGGCGACGAGGAGATCCGGGCGGCGGACAAAACCGAAAGGAGCACCTTCATGCCGGTCGTCACCCGGCGGGAGCTCCTCGAAGCAGGGGTGCACTTCGGCCACCAGACCCGACGGTGGAACCCGAAGATGAAGCCCTTCCTGTTCGGGGAGCGTTCCGGGATCTACCTCATCGACCTCGAGCAGTCGCTCGGTGGCCTCGAAGAGACACACGATTTCGTCCAGGGCCTCGGCCGCCGTCGCGGCATCGTCCTGTTCATCGGGACCAAGAAGCAGGCCCAGGAAGTCGTCGCCGACCACGCAACGCGTGTCGGCATGCCGTTCGTGAACAACCGCTGGCTCGGCGGGATGCTCACCAACTTCGCGACGATCCGCGGCCGGCTGCTGCGCATGCGCGAGCTGGTCGAGATGGAGGAGACCGGCGCGATGGAGCGACTCCCGAAGAAGGAGGCGATCCGCCTGCGCCATGAGCGCGAGAAGCTCGAGCGCAACCTCGGGGGCATCCGTTCGCTCGAGCGACTGCCCGACGCGGTCTTCGTGATCGATACCAAGAAGGAGCACATCGCCGTCACGGAGGCGCGCAAGCTCGGCATCCCGGTGATCGCGATCGTGGACACCAACTGCGACCCCGATGAGGTCGACTACGTGATCCCGGGCAACGACGACGCGATCCGCGCGGTCAACCTCGTCACGCGGGTGGTCGCCGACTCGCTCGCCGAGGGATACGGGATGGCCAAGGAAGAGGTCGTCGAGAAGGTGACCGCTCGGGCGCCGCGCGCGACGGGCGCCAAGCCACAGGCCGCTCCCGCCGCGGTCGACGACACACCGTCGCCGGAAGAGGCGGCGGCGATCGCCGCGAGCACGGTCTTCGAACCGGACGTGCCCTCCACCGAGCCCGAGGGTGACGAGATCGTCGCCGAGGTCGCGCCATCCGAGCCGGCCGCTACCGCCGACGCCGAGGCCGAGGACGCGCCGTCCGAGCCGGCCGCGACCGCCGACCGCGAGGACGCGCCCGTTGCCGCGGGGGAAGGGTCCTGATGGCCGAGGTCACCGCCGCGATGGTCAAGGAGCTCCGCGACGCGACCGGCGCGGGGATGATGGACTGCAAGCGCGCGCTGATCGAGGCCGACGGCGACGTCGCCCGGGCGACCGAGCTCTTGCGGGAGAAGGGCCTCGCGAGCGCCGCCAAGCGTGCGGGGCGCAGCGCCAATCAGGGCCTCGTCGACGCCTACGTGCACTTCAACAACACCGTCGGCGTCCTCGTCGAGGTCAACTGCGAGACGGACTTCGTCGCCAACACCGACGAGTTCCGCCAGCTGGTGAAGGACCTCGCGCTGCACATCGCGAGCCCGTCGGCTCCGCGCTGGATCAGCCGCGACGACGTGCCCACCTCCGTGCTGGAGTCCGAGCAGAAGATCGCCGAGGCGCAGGCCCGCGAGACCGGCAAGCCCGACAACGTCGTGCCCAAGATCGTGGAGGGCAAGATCGAGGCGTTCCTCAAGGACAACGTGCTGCTCGACCAGCCGTTCGTGAAGGACGACAGCAAGACGATCCAGCAGTACCTCGACGAGGTTGGCGTGAAGACCGGCGAGAAGGTGCAGGTCAAGCGGTTCGCCCGGTTCAAGCTCGGCGAGGAGGCCGAGTAGCGCCAGGGTAAGCTGGGGCGCACCGACGGCCACCCCTCCTGTTTGGGGGCCGCGGCCCCGAGGGAGGATCGCGACACGCATGGATGACGGCGGCGCACGACCCACGTACCACCGGGTCCTGCTGAAGCTCTCCGGCGAAGCCTTCGCTCCGGCCTCCGGCTCCGGGATCTCCGACGCGTCCACGGGCCTGATCGCGCGCCAGCTCGCCGAGGTGGTCGATATCGGCATCCAGCCGGCGGTCGTGGTCGGCGGCGGCAACATCTGGCGCGGCCGCCAGGCGCCCGGGATCGAGCGCAACCGCGCCGACTACATGGGGATGCTCGCGACGATCATGAACGCGCTCGCGCTCCAGGACGCCCTGGAGAAGATCCACGTCCCCACGCGCGTCCAGTCCGCGATCGCGATGACCCAGGTCGCCGAGCCGTTCCTCCCGCTGCGTGCGATCCGCCATCTCGAGAAGGGCCGGGTCGTGATCTTCGCCGCCGGGCTCGGCGTGCCCTACTTCTCGACCGACACCTGCGCCGCGCAGCGCGCGCTCGAGATCAACGCCGACGCGTTGCTCAAGGGCACGAAGGTCGACGGCGTCTACACCGCCGACCCGGTGCTCGATCCCTCGGCCGACCGGATCGATGCGCTCGGGTACTCGGACTTCCTGCGGGAGGGCTACGGCGTGATGGACGCCACGGCCGTGTCGCTCTGCATGGAGAACAAGCTCCCGATCCTCGTGTTCAACCTCCGCGATGAGGGGAACATCCGCCGCGTCGTGACCGGCGAGCAGATCGGAACGACGATCCATTGAGGGAGCGACCGTGACGATCGACGGTTCGATGCGCGACGCCGAGCACAAGATGGACCAGGCGGTCACGCATCTGAAGGATGACCTCGCGGGCATCCGCACCGGCCGCGCCACGCCCGCGGTGCTCAACCGCGTGATGGTCGAGTACTACGGCACGCCGGTCCCGCTGAACCAGCTCGCGAGCGTCAACGTGCCCGAGCCGCGTCTGTTGCAGGTGCAACCCTTCGACAAGAGCGCGATCTCGGCGATCGAGAAAGCGATCCAGACCAGCGACCTCGGGATCACCCCGAACAACGACGGCAACGTGATCCGCCTCGCCTTCCCGCCGCTGACCGAGGAACGCCGCCGGGAGCTGGTCAAACAGGTCCACGCACGCGCCGAGGACGGCCGCGTGGCGGTCCGCAACGTCCGGCGCCACGCCAAGGACGAGCTCGAGAAGCTTGAGCATGCGGGCGACATCTCGGAAGATGACCTGCAGAGGGCGGAGAAGGACCTGCAGAAGCTGACCGACCGGTTCGTGACCGATATCGACCAGATCCAAGGTCACAAGGAGCAGGAACTGATGGAGGTCTAGCCCGATGCCCGACGAGAAGAACGGCGACGAGCTCTTCGAGGACCTGGACAAGTTCTTCGCGCCGATCCGCGACGTTGACTGGGACGAGCCGGAGGAACCCGCCGCCGTCACCCCGTCCGAGGAGCACGTCACGGTGCGGACCGAGGAACCTGTGGCCGAAGTCACGATGCCGGCGGAGACGTCGCCCGAGCCCCCGCCGCCGGCGGTTGAGGATGACGACGAAGCGTGGCACGACACGGGCCAGCTCGAACAGATCGACGAGATCTTGGGCGAGCCCGAACAGCCCGAGGTCGTGTTGCTCGGTGAGGTCGACGAACCACAGCAGACCGCAGCCGTCGACGAGTCCGGTGAGATGCGGTCGGTCTGGGAGGAGCCGCCGAACGCGTACGAAGGAGAGGACGTCGTCGTCCGCGCGCCCTCCGAGGAAGAGCTCCAGGCCGCCGCCGAGCATTTCGCCGGTTCGATCGGCCGTGAGGAGACGTACCCGACCGAGCCCACCGACGTGTTCGCGGGTGCGAGCCGCGACTCCGGCGACCTGCTGAGCGATCTCGGCGCCGAAGAGGTCGAAGAAGAGCTCCTGTCGGACATGGACGAGTCGACGGCGCCGCGCACCGTGGTGGTCGGCGCCGAAGGGATCAGCGGCCCCAGCTGGCAGGAACCCGCCGCCGTCGAGGTGGGCGCGGAGATCGACCGGCGCGGACCGTCGGGCGATCGCGACGTGCCCGCCGCGTTCATGACCGGTGTCGGCCTCGCGGCTGTCGCGGTCGTGTCGCTGTGGGCAGGACCTGCGTACTTCGCCGCGTTCGCGGGGCTCCTGGTGCTGGTCGCGCAGGGCGAGCTGTTCGGGGTGCTCGTGAAGCATCACGCGCGGCCGGCGTCGCTGATCGGCCTGGTCGCCGGCGGCCTGATGATGCTCGGCGCCTACTGGCGCGGCGAGGCCGCGACGCCCGCGATGTTCGCGCTGGGAGTCGTCGCGGCGTTCCTCTGGTTCATGACGGTGCCGATCGACCAGCGGGTGCACGTCGTGCGCGACCTCGGCATGACGGTGCTCAACATGGCGTGGATCCCGCTGCTCGGCGGGTACCTCATCGCGACGCTCAAGCTGCCCGACGGCGACGCGCTCGTGCTGTGGGTGATCGTGCTGACCTTCCTGTTCGACACGACCGCGTTCCTGGCGGGCTCGATCTCGGGTGGCGGCTGGATCCAACGTCCGCTCGCGCCGAACGTCAGCCCGAAGAAGTCGTGGGAGGGCATCATCATCGGTGCGGCGTTCACCACGCTGGCGTCGGCGGCGCTCGTCACCTCGTTCGTGAGCGTGTTCGAGGGGCGGCGGCTCGCGGCGGTGGGCCTCGGGCTCGTGATCTCCGTCGCGGCCACGTTCGGGGACCTCGCGGAGTCGCTGCTGAAGCGCGACATCGGGGTCAAGGACATGGGAACCCTTCTGCCGGGCCACGGCGGCGTGCTCGATCGGATCGACTCCCTGTTGTTCGTGGCGCCGGCCACGTTCCTGCTGTTCCGCATCGTGTTCGGATGAGGTGATGTTCGGACCGCTCAGCGGGGTTGCACCGGGGGCGGGGTAAGCTCGACGGCATGAGGCAGCTGGGCATCCTCGGGTCGACGGGATCGATCGGCACGCAGGCGCTTGACGTCGTGCGCCGCAACCCGGAACGGTTCAAGGTCGTCGGGCTGTCCGCCGCCGGGATGAACCAGGAGCTGTTCGTCGGACAGATCCGCGAGTTCCTGCCGCCCCACGTCGCGATCGCCGACGAGGAGGCCGCGCGCGATATCCAGGAGCACCTCGGGCAGGTCAAGGGCGTGGAGTTCATCGTCGGCCCCGACGCCGCCGAGCAGCTCGCGCGCGAGACCGAAGGCGACTTCGTCGTCAACGCGTTGGTCGGCAGCGCCGGGCTCGGTCCGACGCTCGCCGCGCTGCAGGCCGGCAAGACGCTGGCGCTCGCCAACAAGGAATCGTTGGTCGTCGGCGGTGAGCTGGTGATGGATCTCGTGAAGGGAGAGCCGGAGCGGCTCCTGCCGGTCGACTCCGAGCACGCCGCGCTCGCGATGGCGATCCGCCACGAGCGCCGCGAAGACCTGAAGCGCGTCGTGATCACCGGCTCCGGTGGCCCGTTCCGCGGCTGGACCCACACGGAGCTCCAACGCGCGAGCGTCAAGGAGGCCTTGCAGCACCCCGTGTGGTCGATGGGGCCGAAGATCACGATCGATTCCGCGACCCTGATGAACAAGGGCCTCGAGGTGATCGAGGCGCACTACCTGTTCGACCTGGACTACTCGCAGATCCACGTGCTCGTGCACCCGGAGGGGATCGTGCACGGCATGGCCGAGTTCCGCGACGGGAGCCTGCGCGCCGAGATGGCGACCGCCGACATGCGGTTGCCCATCCAGCTCGCGCTCGCCTGGCCGGAGCGCCTGCCCACCGGCGTCGAGCCGGTGCCGCTCACCGAGCGGCAGCTCACCTTCGAACCGGTCGACCGTGAAGCCTTCCCCGCGGTCGATCTCGCCTACCGTGTCGGCGGTCTGGGGCTCACGTTCCCGGCGGTGATGAACGCCGCGAACGAGGTCGCCGTCATGGCCTTCCTGGAAGGGAAGATCCCGCTCACCCGCATCGTCGACGCAGTGCAAACGGTGGTCGACGAGCACGAGCCCGCCTCGGTCGTGTCGGTCGTCAACATCGAGCGTGCCGACGCGTGGGCGCGGCACCGAGCGGCCGAGATCATCGAGGAGCGCTGACCCGTGGCCTTCGGGCTCTCGATCCTGCTGTTCGTGATCGCGTTGTTCGCGATCGTGATGATCCACGAGGGCGGCCACTATCTGGGCGCCCGCCTGTACAACTTCCGGGTCCTCGAGTACTTCATCGGGTTCGGGCCGCGCCTGTGGTCGTTCCGGCGCGGCGAGATCGAGTACGGCGTGAAGGCGATCCCTGCCGGGGGCTACGTGAAGATCGCCGGCATGAACCCGTTCGAGAACGACGTGCCGGCCGGCGACGAAGCGCGAGCGTACGGTGCGAAGCCGATCAGCCAGCGGATCGTCGTGATCCTCGCCGGTCCGATGTCGCACTTCCTGGTCGCGTGGTTGATCTTCGCCGGGGTGTTCATGTTCTCGGCCAACTGGAACGTGCCCGGTGTGGCCGATGTCGTGCCCTCCGTCGCAGCGATCCCCGCGCAGGGGAGCCCGGGGCTCGAGGCGAAGGATCGCATCACGAAGATCGGCGACATCGCGGACCCGAGCGAGCAACAGATCACCGACTTCCAGAACGCCCACATCGGCCAGCCGGTTCCCTACGTGGTGCAGCGGGACGGCAAGACGGTGGCGTTGACGTTGATCCCGCAGGCGTCGCCCGCGGCCGTCGGCGGTCTGCAGCCCGGCGATGTGATCACGAAGATCGGCGACCTGAACCAGCCGACACGCGATCAGATCGGCACCTATCAGGCCCAAAACGTTGGCACGCCTATCACCTATGTGGTTGACCGGAACGGCGAGCCGGTGACGCTCACGATGAC
>Ga0207693_10000468_pt1 | contig 36863 bp, 43 predicted proteins | sample LARL81metaG_FD_184347 | JGI IMG/M metagenome (GOLD analysis project Ga0207693, IMG submission 184347) | Corn, switchgrass and miscanthus rhizosphere microbial communities from Kellogg Biological Station, Michigan, USA - LAR L8-1 metaG... | ecosystem: Host-associated > Plants > Roots >... | reverse complement strand
GAGAGCGCCGCGAGCTGCCCGGTGCTTGCGAGCCAGACAACCAACAGCGGCAGCACGATGAACGGTACGTACCCGACGGCGCGCAGGTCCGCGAGGTACAGAGGCGTGTCCCAGCCGAGACCGAAGCGTTCGGCGAAGACGGCGAGCAGGAGCGCCGGCCCGGCAAGCCCGGCGACGAGGACGCCGAGCCGCACTGGCACGCGCCCATTTCGCAGTTGCGGAAGCCAGAGCCAGATGTGGAGCGAGGGCAGGAGGAAGATGAGCGCAAAGGGATTGGTTGCGACGACGAGCAGCGAGAGCCCGCCGAGGCAGAGCAGCGAAGCGGTATGGCCCGCGAGCTCTTCCTCGGCCGTGATCGAGCGCCGCGGGATCAGGCGCTCGCGAGAGACGAGCCAGCCGGCGAGTGCGAAGACGCCGAGGGCGAGCAACGATTTCGCGGGCCAGTCGTGCGCGACCGGACTGTGCGGTGAGATCGGCCGGCCCGAACCGTCGGGCCACGCGCCGAGCAGCCGAAAGAGCTCGAACAGCCCGACGACCCAGGCCCAGAATCCCAGCCGGCTTCTGTATGCCCGGAGTGCCGGGCCGAGCGGAATGTGTCGCCTCCGACAGCGGGCGAAGAGATCAACTGCTGTTGCCAGGAAGGGCAACAGGCAGGCAAGGAGGACGAGCTCGATCGCCCAGCCGCGGATCAACCGCGAGCCGAGATAGAGATAGCTCGAGGTGCCCTGCGTGAACTCGAGCCCCTCGTCGAGCGTCCCGATTGCGTCCTGTGCCGCTCTGCCCACCTGTGCCAGCCGGTCCGCGCGCAAGCCCGCCTCGGTGTCGGTGAGCGGGTCGGGAGGGTTGTCGCCCGCGGTCGTGAGCGTCACCGCTGCGACACCGTGGGTCAGGAAGGGTGCCTGTTCGTACAACGAGAACGGAAAGCCGAGATCGACAAGCTGTCGCACCGCGCTCGGGCGGGCAGGCGGCCGGCCTGTCTGCGCCGAGATGCGCGCCGCGATCGTCTGCAGGAACGTCCCGGAGGGATTGCGCGGTGTGTCGCCGTTGAACTCGAGTCGCACTCGCCCGCTGCCGCCGACCGCGTCGAGGTTGATCACCCCGGCGATGTCGCGGCGTAGCGGCGCGTGCGACGCGAACCAGGCAGCGCCGAGACCGCCTGCGGAACCGCCGTCGGTCGAGACGAAGAGGATCGTGTGGTTCGGGCGTAGGCGTCCGGAAGAGGCGCCGGCCGTCGCGCCGTACGCACGCGCGAGCTCGACGAGCATTGCGGTGCCCGAGGCGTTGTCGTTCGCTCCCTGCCCGCTCCCGTCATTGTCGCGGTGAGCCATCACGACGATCGTCCCGGGCGAGCGTCCGACCACTTCCGCGACGAGATTCTGCATCTCGACTTTCCCCCGTCCGGGAATGACGCTGCTGAAGCGTTCCGTGCGAATCGGAAGCCCGTAAGGCTGGAGCTGGCTACGGAACCACTGGACCGGACCGCTCGCGCCTGGCGGCCGGCTTGATTGTTCCTCGACGAGATTCTTCGCGAGTTGACTTGTCGCTTCGCCGTCGAAGGCCGGCAGGAACGCCCGCGGTAGCGGCGTCGGCCGCGCGACGCTGAACGCGGCCACGAGCAGAGGCAGGCCGACGAGCAGCCAGGTCCCTCGGTAGAGGCGACCGTTGACCGGTCGCTGGAGCGAGCCGGGACGCGCCCGGCGCCGCTCGGTCCGGGGCGGAACGGTTGCCATCCGGGGCTATAGTAGGCGCCGAACCACCCGGCAGAGACTGTCCGGCAGGCACGATTCCGCCAAGCCGACATGCCCGACCCCTCGACCATCCTCCTCGTCGACGACGAGGACTCAATTCAGAAGCTGCTCGCCTATCCACTGGAACGCGAGGGCTTCCGCGTGCTCCAGGCGCGTGACGGCGAGGAGGCCATGGCCCAGTTCGCCGCCGAGGACGTCGATCTGGTCGTGCTCGACATCATGTTGCCGAAGCTCGACGGGTTGGAGGTCTGCAAGCGCCTGCGCGCAGAGAGCGAGGTGCCGATCATCATGCTCACCGCCCGCGACGATGAGCTCGACAAGGTCCTCGGGCTCGAGCTCGGCGCCGACGACTACATCACGAAGCCCTTCTCGATCCGCGAATTCAGGAGCCGGGTCCGGGCGCTTCTCCGCCGCGCCGCGGCGCCGAGGCGTCCCGAAGAGGACGGCGATGTGATCTCGGCGGAAGACCTGACGATCGACCTCGCGCGGCGGACCGTCGAGGTGCGAGCGGAGCGGACCCAGCTCACGTACGTCGAGTTCGAGCTGCTGCGCATCCTCGCCGCGAATCCGGGCCGGGTGTACAGCAGGCGGATGCTGCTCGAGGCGCTCTGGGGCGGCGCCGACTACCGCGAGCCGCGGACGATCGACGTGCACGTTCGCCATTTGCGCGAGAAGCTCGAGCGCGACCCGGCCGACCCGGAGTACATCCTCACGGTGCGCGGTGTCGGGTACCGCTTCCGCGACCGGTGAATCCGCTTCGAAGCGTCGGCGCCCGTCTCGGCCTGGCCCTCGCGGTCGTGGTCGCGGCGGCGCTCATCCTCGTCGACCTGATCGTCGTTCCGTCGCTCGAACGGAACCTCATCGACGCCAAGCTCCACCAGCTCTCCGAGGCGGCCCCGGGGATCGGATCTCAGCTCCTGAACAGCGCGAACTACAACATCGACGAGACGATCCAGTCCGCCTCCGACAGTGCGGACGCCCGCGTCGTCTACTTCGACCCAATCACTTTCCACCCGCCGCGTTTGCGTGTCTATGCCGATTCGAATCCGGTTACCTCTGCCGACATCGAAAACGATTCGCTCGCGCAGCGAGCCTTCGTCCGGGCTCGAGCGGTCAAAGGGACGACCACCGAGCACGGGATCCGCTATGCGGAGGTGGCCTACCCCGTCTTCGGTGGACCGGTGGTGCTGCTTCGGGCCTCGCTCCACGACTCGCTGCGGAGCATCAACCTGGTCCGCCGCCGTCTGGTCGTCGCCGGTCTCATCGCCCTCGCGGCCTCGCTGCTCGTCGGCTATCTCGCGGCTTCGATCTTCGCCCGCAGGATCCGACGCCTCGAGCGGGCAGCCGATCGGATCGCGAGCGGTGACTTCAGCGAGCCCGTCGTCGATGCAGGACGGGACGAGCTTGCCGAGCTGGCGGCCGCCTTCGAGCGGATGCGGCAGCGCTTGGCCCAGCTCGAGCACGCGAGGCGGGAGTTCATCGCCAACGCGTCGCACGAGCTGCGCACACCGCTCTTCTCTCTCGGCGGCTTCCTCGAGCTGATGGCCGACGAGGAGCTGGATCCAAAGACCCAGTCCGAGTTCATGACCACCATGCGCGAGCAGGTCGACCGCTTGACCAAGCTCGCCACCGAGCTGCTCGACCTCTCCCGTCTCGATGCCGGCCGTTTGACGGTCGAGCGCGAACGAATCGACCTCGTCGATCTCGCCGACACGCTGGCGGACGAGTTCCGCGCCGTCGCCCGCTCCACGAACCACCCCTTGTCGATCGAGAGCGGCGGTGAAGTGCACGCTTTGGGCGACGAGGAGCGGGCCCTCCAAATCGGCCGGATCCTCCTCGAGAACGCCCTCGTGCACACGCCGGCGGGAACCCCGGTGCGCATCGAGGTCGATCGACGCGACGGCGAAGCGCTACTGGCGATCGAGGACGAGGGGCCCGGTATTCCGGACGAGCACACGGGACAGGTCTTCGACCGCTTCTACCGCCTCGAGGGCTCGAAAGCCTCGGGGAGCGGTCTCGGGCTCGCGATCGCGCGAGAGCTCGGGGAGCTCATGAACGGGTCGATCGAGCTGGACCTGCCGCCGGGCCGGACGAGATTTACGCTCGTTCTTCCGGCCGCCACGGAGGACGCACCGTTTTCACGGGAAAACGAACGCCTCGAAGAACCGTCGCTACAGTGAGCCCGATGCGGCTCCCGGCTCTAGCCGTCGTGACCGTTGTCGCCGCCGTTCTCGGCGGCGGCGCTGCTTTGGGCATCGGAAAGAGCACGGGCTGGCTCGACGAGGGGACGCAGACCGTGGTCGTGAAGGCGCAGGCCTCGCAGGCCGCCTCGCTACCGGCGTCGGCGACATCGAAGGTACTACCGCTGCAGGGCTCGAGCTTCGACCCGCAGCGGATCTTCGCGGCGCGCTCTCCAGGCGTCGTGACCATCTTTGCCTACTTCGGCGACCCGAAGTCCGAGGCGACGGAGCGGGCGCAGGGCTCCGGATTCGTCATCTCGCCCAGGGGCTACATCCTCACCAATTCGCACGTGATCACGAATGCAGGCGAATCGTCCAAGGTCCAGGCCGCGCAGCATCTTTACGTCGAGTTCGCAGACGGCGATCGCGTCGAGGCCCAGTCGGTCGGCTGGGATCTCTATGACGACGTGGGTCTCATCCGCGTCGACCCGGGGGCCCACCGGCTGTCGCCCGTTCCGCTCGGTGATTCCGCGCTCGTCAACGTCGGTGAGCCCGTGGCGGCAATCGGGAGCCCGCTCGGCAACGAGAACACCCTCACCGTCGGGGTCGTCTCGGCGATTCACCGCTCGATCGGTGCGATCACCGTGCAGAAGTACAAGGTGATCGACGCGATCCAGACGGACACCCCGATCACCCACGGCAGCTCGGGCGGCCCTTTGCTCGACGCGCGCGGCCGCGTGATCGGGATCAACGCGCAGATTCGCAGCACGAGCGGCAATGGGAACGACAGCGGAATCGGGTTCGCGATCCCGATCGACGCCGCGAAGAACTCGGTCGCGCAGCTGATCGCCAAGGGCCGCGTCACCTACGCGTATGTCGGGATCAGCACCGAGAACATGACCCCGTCGCTCGCTCGAGTCCTGGGCTACAAGACGCAGCATGGCGCCTTGATTGTCGACGTGAGTGGCGGAAGTCCCGGGGCGAAGGCCGGCCTCCAGGGAGGCGACCGGGAGGTCGACGTCCTCGACCGAACGGTGACGACCGGCGGCGACGTGATCGTGGCGATCGACGGAAGGCCGATCAGGGGTGCGGACGACGTGGTGCGCTTCGTGTCCTATTCGGTCAGACCGAAGGACGTCGCCGTCTTCACGATCATTCGTCACGGGCAGCGGAAGAAGGTGGCCGTGACGCTGGCCGAGCGTTTGCTTCCGCCGGGTTAGGGCTGGCCGGAGCGGGGCATAAGCGGTCTGCGGGTTGCTCCCGGCAGGCTGTCCGCAGGCTTGGATAGTTTGAACGAGATTTTAGTGGGTAAAACTGACGCGATGACAGCCATGGCCAACGGTGACGGTGTGACCGTTCGACTCACGATTCCGGCGCGGGCGGAGTACATCACCCTCGGCCGGCTCGCCCTGACGGGCATCGGCCGGCTCCGCGAGCTCTCCGACGAGCTCCTTGCCGACCTGAAGCTCGCGCTCACGGAAGCCGCGTCCAATTCCGTCCGGCACGCATACGGAGAGGACAACGCCGGCGTCGTCGAGATCTCCTACCTCTTGCTCCCCGACCGGCTCGTAATCGAGGTGATCGACGAAGGCGCAGGGTTCGATCCGGAGGCCTCCGAAGGGTCGCCGAACGAGCTGTCAGAGGGCGGGCTTGGCATCGCGATCATCCGGGCGATCGCCGACCGCGTCGAGATCGGCGCGCGGCCGGAGGGCAAAGGATCACGACTCCGCTTCGAGAAAGGCTTGAGCTAGCCCGCCCGGGCTGTATTCTCGCGACCGTTCGACCGTTCGAAACGCGCGCCTAGACCATGCTCCAACTCGTCAACGCCGGACATAAGTCGCTTGCCGACTACGCCACGATTGCGACTCGTGGTCTGATGGACGAGATCCTTCGCCTTGCGGAGCCGCTCCAGGGCAAGCGCGTCGTCCACCTTTCGGCCACGGCGTTCGGCGGCGGTGTCGCGGAGATCAACTACACGCTCGTCCCGCTCATGTGCAGCGCGGGCCTCGATGCAGAGTGGCGGATCATCAAGGGCGGCGACGAGTTCTGGAACGTCACGAAGACGATCCACAACGCGCTCCAGGGAAACCCGCAAGGGCTAACCGAAGAGCAGCGCGACATCTTCCGCCGCTATCAGGAGCTGAACGCGGCCGAGTTCGAGGACGACTACGACTTCGTCATCGTCCACGATCCACAGCCCGCCGGGATGATCGACTACTTCCCGGACTCACGTGCGAACTGGATCTGGCGCGGGCACATCGATTTCTCGACACCGAATCGAGAGGTGTTCGACTTCATCCTCCCGTCGATCAAGCGGTACGACGCGGCGATCTTCCACATGCGCGAGTATGTGCCGAAGGCCGAGGGCCTTCCTCCCTGTTACATCTGGCCACCCGCGATCGATCCGCTTGCTCCGAAGAACATGGCGCTCTCGGCCGAGGATGCGGCATACATCGTCGACCAGTTCGGCATCGACGTCGAACGGCCGTTGCTGACGCAGGTCTCCCGCTTCGATCCCTGGAAGGATCCGCTCGGCGTCATCGACGCGTACCGGCTGGTGAAAGAGGTGTTCCCCGAGGTGCAGCTGGCGCTCGTCGGCTCGATGGCGCATGACGACCCGGAAGGCTGGGACTTCTACAACCAGACAGTCGCGTATGCCGGGGGCGATCCGGACATCTACATCCTCTCCAACCTCAACAACGTCGGCTCGGTGGAGGTCAACGCCTTCCAGGTGCACTCGGCTGCAGTCATCCAGAAGTCGATCAAGGAGGGCTTCGGATTGACCGTCACGGAGAGCCTATGGAAGACGCGCCCGACCGTTGCCGGCCGTGTGGGGGGAATCGTCGTGCAGATTCAGGACGGCGAGACCGGCTGGCTCGTCGACTCGGCGACCGAGTGCGCGCAGGCGTGCATCGACATCCTGCGCGATCCGCAAGAAGCCCGGCAGCGCGCATTGCGCGGCAAGGAGTACGTGCGGCGACACTTCCTGACACCTCGCTTGCTTCGCGATTGGCTCGTCCTGATGAACCGGCTGCTCGGCAACGACACGTCAGGCGCCGAGGTTTCAGTCGTCGCGGCAGCTTGAGCGTCACGTGCGCCGCAAGCTGATCGTCGTCTCGAACAGAGGGCCGGTGTCGTATGGACGCGGTCCCGATGGAACGCGCACCGCGAAGCGCGGGGGCGGCGGGCTCGTGACGGCGCTCCGCAGCCTCGTGCAGTACCAGGACGTCACCTGGATCGCGAGCGCGATCACGGACGAGGACCGCATCGCCGCCGGAGAGACGCTCGAGGAGACTTCGCGCGATGGCTCGCCCTACCGCGTGCGGCTCGTCGCGCACGACCCTCAGGCCTACGACTGGTACTACAACGTCGTCGCCAATCCGATGCTGTGGTTCGTGCACCACGCTCTCTGGGACCTCCCGTACAGACCGAGGCTCGACGCTGCGTTTCACCAAGCCTGGCAGGACGGGTACGCCGCGGTCAACGAGAACTTCGCGGCCGCGGTCGACGCAGAGCTGTCGCGTACGCCCGACGCCGCCGTCTTCTTCCACGACTATCACCTGTACCTCGCGCCGCGGCTGGTGCGGGAGCGCCGGCCGGACGCGGCACTCATGCACTTCGTCCACGTTCCCTGGCCGCCGCCCGACTACTGGCGCATTCTTCCCAGGGACATGAGGAGCGCGATCCACGAAGGGTTGATCGCGAACGACGTCATCGGTTTCCACACCGACCGCTGGCGCCGGAACTTCGTCTACAGCGTGCGCGAGCTGCTCGGTGAAGACGTCACTGCGAAGACGGTCACCGCACCGATCTCGGTGGATCCCGCCGAGTTCGAAGAGCTGGCGCAGAGCGACGCCGTGCTGAGTGCGGAGCGGGAGCTCGTCGCGAATCGCCCCGAGAAGCTGGTCGTGCGAGTCGACCGAACGGATCCCTCGAAGAACATCGTGCGCGGCTTCAGGGCGTTCGAGCTGTATCTCGACGCGCATCCGGAAGCGCATCGCCAGGTGGTCATGCTCGCGCTGCTCGACCCGTCGCGACAGGACATTCCGGAGTACGCCGAGTATCTCGGCGCGATCCAGCGAGAGGCGCGCCGCGTCAACGATCGCTTTCAGCAGAGCGGGTGGCGGCCGATCGACCTGCAGATCGCGGACAACTTCCCGCACTCCGTCGCGGCGTACAAGCAGTTCGACGTGCTGCTCGTCAACGCGATCGTCGACGGCATGAACCTCGTCGCAAAGGAAGCGCCGCTGGTGAACGAGCGTGACGGCGTTGTTGTCTTATCTGAAAACGCAGGCGCGCACGCCGAGCTCGGCGAGTGGGCCCTCACCGTCAACCCGTTCGACGTCGAGGGCCAGGCCGCGGCGATCGGCCGGGCGCTGGAGTTGGACCCGAATGAGCGGCGGGCTCGGCTCGAGGCGATTCGTGCACACGTGCGCGAGCACGATCTGAACCGGTGGACGGACACACTCCTGGCGGCTCTGGATCGAGTCGCTACGCCGTCGCGTCGTTAGGATCGGCGACCGGATGGGTGAGCTGAGCCACGTCAGCCAAACGGGGGATGTGCACATGGTGGACGTCGGTGCCAAGCCGATGTCACGTCGCCGCGCTGTGGCCCGCGCGACGGTGCGGATGGCCCCGGAGACGGCACGGCGACTGCGCGAGCTGCCGAAGGGTGACGCGCTCGCGACAGCGCAAGTGGCCGGCATCATGGCCGCGAAGCGTACGAGCGAGCTGATCCCGCTCTGTCATCCGTTGCCGCTCACTCTCGTCGAGGTGTTGCTTGAGGTCGGTGACGCGGGTGTGGAGATCACCGGTGTCGCCGAGACGACTGCGCAGACCGGTGTCGAGATGGAGGCGTTGACGGCCGTGTCAGTCGCCGCTCTGACGGTGTACGACATGGCGAAAGCGATCGACTCCGGCATGTCGGTGACGGAAGTCGCTCTCGTCGAGAAGACGAAGGAGCCACTGTGAAGGCCGCCGTCGTCACGGTGTCAGACGGCGTCTCGGCGGGCGAACGGGAGGACGAGAGCGGCAAGCTCCTCGTCGAGTTGCTCGAGGCGGAGCACTACGAGGTGGAGCACCGGCTCGTTCCGGACGTTCGTTTTCAGATCGCTGCCGTCCTTCGAGAGCTCGCGCTCACGTCGCACGTCATCCTCACGACGGGCGGGACGGGAGTGTCGCCGCGCGACTTCACGCCCGAGGCGACCCAGTCGGTTCTGGACCGGGTGGTCCCCGGGATCGCCGAGGCGTTGCGCGCGGACGCAATCCGGAAGACCCCCCATGGCCTGCTCGGCCGCGGCACGGCCGGCATTCGGGGGCAGGCGCTGATCGTGAACCTGCCGGGATCGCCCGGCGGGTGCCGCGACGGGTTCGCGTTGATCAAACCTGCGCTTCCGCACGCGATCGAGCTGATCGCCGGCGGGCGGTCCGAGCACCGGCAGACATGAGCGCGACGGTCGCGCTGCCGCGACGCTTCGCGTCGCTCGTCAAGATCGAGCACACGGTGTTCGCGCTGCCGTTCGCGTACATCGGCGCACTGCTCTGCCAGAACCGTGTGCCTTCCGCGCACAACGTCGTGTGGATCACGTTCGCGATGGTCGGCGCCCGTTCGTTGGCAATGGGCCTGAACCGCCTGATCGACGCGCGGATCGATGCGCGCAATCCACGGACCGCGGACCGCGAGCTTCCGTCGGGAAAGCTCTCCCGTGTTCAGGTGATCGTCTTTTGCGCGCTCGCGTTCGCTCTCTATCTCGTGTCGTGTTTCCAGCTCGACCCGATCGTGCGGTGGCTGTGGCCGATCCCGGTCGTCGGGTTCGTGGTCTACCCGTACCTGAAGCGGTTCACGTGGTTGAGTCACATCTGGCTCGGCGCGGTGGATGGGCTCGCACCGATGGGCGCTTGGGTTGCGATCACGGGCCGGCTGCCCTGGGAAGCTTGGGCACTCGGCGCCGCCGTTGCGGTGTGGATCGCCGGGTTCGATCTCTTCTACTCGCTGTTCGACCGTGAGTTCGACGTTGGTCAGGGGCTGCACTCGGTTGCCGTGCGCTTCGGCGTTCACGGCACCTTTTGGGGCGCCCGGATCCTGCATGCGTTGACGGTCGTCCTCCTGGGCGCTGTCGGGGTCGGCCTGCACCTCGGCTGGCTGTACTGGGCCGGTGTTGTTGTGGTCGCAGCGTTGCTCGCGTACGAGCACTCGCTCGTGCGCCCCGGCGACCTGCGTCGTCTGGACGCCGCGTTCTTCACGGTCAACGGTTTGATCAGCGTCGTGTTCTTCGCGTTCGTGCTCGCGGAGACGGCGACCTAGCCGAGCTCGACTCGGCACGCGCTCCAGGGCCACTCGGAGCCGTCTCGGCAAAGACCTGCGCGGACCGGATTCTCCATCACGTATTCGCAGATCCGCTCGAGCTCGTCTCTGTCAGCGAGCGCCCGCGACCAGTACCGGTCGCCGAACACGTGCCCCCAGCGTTCGTACTTCCCGTTGAATCCTTGCGCGTAGTCGCCGTTCAACATCTGCATGCCGTCGGAGAGGTTCTGCCGGGTGGTCTCGAGCACCAGGTGGTAGTGCGTCGTCATCAGGCAGAAGGCCAGGCATTCCCATTCGAATGCCTGCACCGCGAGGGCAAGCAGCCCGAGGAAGTTCCGGCGGTCGTTGTCGTCGAGGTAGATCGCCATCTTTGCCACGCCACGTGTGGCGACGTGAAAGAGCCCGTCGGGCAAGACCGAGCGAGGAACGCGTGGCATTCCGCGCAACCTAGGCGCGTGTCCGCCTGTCTCCCTGTCCGGGAAGGTCGACTGTGGGGCAAGAGTCCCACTCTCGGCGCGAACTCCATGCCCGGAGGAGCCAGTCCGAGCCGCGTCTGCGCCGGACATGTCGGGGACAGTCCCCGACGAGGCTCAGTCGGCCATGGCCGTCAGTTCAGGGGCCGCGACGCCGGCACGACTACAGTGGCTTCGTGATTCGGGCTCGGGGGCTTGAGAAGCGGTACGGCGACAAGCGCGTTCTGCGAGGCGTGGGCTTCGAGGTGGCACGTGACGGGTTCTTGCTCGTCACCGGGCCCAACGGGTCCGGCAAGACCACTCTGCTTCGGCTCTGCGCGGGGCTCGCGGTGCCTACCGCCGGGGAGCTGCACGTCCCCTTCGAACGCGGCCGGATCGGGTACATCGGGCACGAGCCGCTCGTCTACCGCGAGCTCACCGCACTCGAGAACCTCGACCTCTACGGCCGGCTCTACCGCGTCGCGGAGCGGCGTGAGCGCACCGGGATGCTGCTCGAGCGCTTCGGGCTCTGGGAGGTTCGGCACGAACGCGCGGACTCTTACTCGCGCGGGATGCTGCAGCGCCTCGCTCTCTGCCGTGCGCTGCTGCACGATCCCGACCTGCTCGTTCTCGACGAACCGTACAGCGGTCTCGACGAAGACGGTGCCACCTTGCTCGACCGCGAGCTCGCGGAAGCGCGCAGCAGCGCCGCCTTCGTTGTCGCGACACACGATCCCGCGCGCATCGAGCGTCTCGCCTCCTCGAAGCTCGCACTCGCATGAACTACTTCGCCGACGTCGGAGCGCTCGCCCGCAAGGATCTCCTGCTCGAGCTGCGCGCGCGCGACACGCTGCCGGCGATGCTCCTCTTCGTCCTCTCGACGCTTGTCATCTTCCACTTCGTCCTGCCCGGAGATTCATCCGAGCTCGCGGCCAAGGGATTGCTCTGGGTCGCGATCGTCTTCACCGCGCTCCTTGGCCTCTCACGCGCCTTCGCCGCCGAGCGGGAGCAGGGCGTCATCGACGGGCTCGTCCTCGCACCGAGCGATCGCAGTGCGATCTGGTTCGGCAAGGCCCTTTCGGTGCTCGCCTTCCTCGGGCTTGCCGAGCTCGTCGCCCTCCCCGCGTTCGGGCTCTTCTTCGGTGGCGTCGACGGTCCGATGGTGGCCGGAATCGTCCTCGCGGACGTCGGCATCGCCGCGGTCGGGACGCTCCTCGCGGCCATGGCGGCGGCCAGCCGCGCACGGGAGCTTCTGCTGCCGCTCCTCTTCCTGCCGCTCGCGATTCCGATCGTCGTCGGCGGTGTGGGGGCGAGCGTGACCGACGACCCCTCGCGCTACGTGGGGTTCCTCGCCCTCTACGACGCGCTCTTTGCGATCATTTGCTGGGCTTCCTTTGAGTACGTCGTTACGGAATAACCGCCTCGCGGCGCTCGCCCTGCTCGCCTTTGCGCTGGTCGTCTCGTCGATCGCGCTCGTCTTCTTCTATGCCCCCGTGGACGCCGACGGCCTGAACCAAAAGATCTTCTACTTCCACGTCGGCATCGCATTGACGGCGTACGCCTGTTTTGCCTGGGGCGGTTGGAAGGCGCTCCGGGTTCTGTGGAAGCGGGACGCCGACGCCGACCTCGAGAGCTACGTCGCGATTCACCAGGGCGTGATCTTCGGTGCGCTCACGCTCGTCACGGGCTCGATCTGGGCGCGTTACCGCTGGGGTCACTGGTGGGAATGGCACGAGGACCAGCTCGTGCTCTTCCTCGTCCTGTTCCTTTTCTACGCGGCGTATTTCATGCTCCGCTTCTCCGTTCCGCCCGGTCCGCGGCGCGCGAATGTCAGCGCGGTCTACGCGCTCTTTGGCGTTGCGCTCGTGCCCGTCAGCATCCTCGCTATCCGCTTGTCGGAACGCTTCATCCACCCGGTCGCATTCGACCGCCACGGGCCGAACATGGCCGGTTCCCAGTTCTTCACGTTCTGCGTCTCCTGGGCGGCGCTGCTAACCCTTGCCGCGTTGCTCTACCACGTCGAGCTCGCGGGAAAGCGAATCGACATTCGCATGCGTGAGCTGCGCGAGGCGTTGCGGTGACCACCGAGGAGAAATACGTTGCGGCCGCGTACCTCGTCATCTTCGCGGTCGTCCTCGCCTACGTCGTGATCATCGCGCTGAAGCTGCAACGGCTCGAGCGCGAGCTCACCGAGCTGGCCGAGCTGGCGCGGGATCGCCAGGAGGAGCGCGAGGCGGTGTCCGTTGGCTGAGCTGCTCTTCTGGCCGGCATTGCTCGCCTACAGCGAGGCGGCGGTCGCCTACCTGAACGACGCCCGGCATCCCGGCACAGGCGGCAGGCTCGCGACCTGGGGCGTTCGCATCGGCTGGCTCGTCCAGACTGCGCTCCTCGGAGTTCAGGCCGCCCGCGCCGACGGTTTCCCGTGGTCGACCTGGGCCGGCTCGTTGAACCTCTTCGTCTGGCTCGTCGTCGGCGCATATCTGATCTGGGGCTGCCAGCCGCGCTACCGGCTACTCGGCCTTGCAGTGCTGCCACTCGCCGTCGCGCTGTTCCTGCTCGCCAGGATCGGCGGCGGAACCGGGGTCGGCGACCGGAGTCACTACCCGAACGTCTTCCTCGTCTTGCACGTCGGGCTCGTCCTCGCGGCCTTCGCGGGCTTCACGCTCGCTGCCGCGCTCTCTGCGCTCTACCTGTGGCAGGAACGGCGCCTCAAGCGACGGGAAAGCTCCATCCTTCGGCTGCACGCACCCGCGCTGGCTCGCTTGGACGCCGTCGCGGCGCGCACGATCGCCTTTGCGCTGCCCGCGCTCACCCTCGGGATCGCAGTCGGCGTCGTACGCCTCCGCGAGCACGGCGGCGGGCTCGACGCGCTGATGGCCGTCACCATCGTCACGTGGACGGTGTACGGCGCCTACCTCGCCTTGCGGCACCTCGCGGGTTGGCGCGGCCGCCGCTCGGCGTATCTGGTCCTCGCCGGCTTCGTGCTCGTTGCAGTAGTGCGACTTGCGCTCCCAGTTACCCACTTCGCCACATGAGCATCGTCCTCGTCGGCATTTCGCATCACAAGGCTCCGGTCGAGCTGCGCGAGCGCGCGGCGCTCGACTCGAAGCACGCGGGGGAGCTGGCGCGCACGCTTGCAGGTGACAACGGCGAGGCGGTTTGCCTGTCGACGTGCAACCGCACCGAGCTCTACCTCGCGGACGAGTCAGCCGACGCAGCCGAGGAGAAAGCCGAGGCCGCGCTGCTCGCCCTCGAGTCGGACCTCGGCCCCGCGCTCTACCGGCTCCGCGGTGATGCGGCCGCACTCCACCTCTTCCGCGTCGCCGCCGGGCTCGACTCGATGATTCCGGGCGAAGGAGAGATCCTCGGCCAGGTGCGCGCGGCGCACGACGGTGGTGCGACGGGACCGCTGCTCGACCGCCTTTTCCGGCAGGCGATGCAGGCAGGACGGAAGGCGCGCACACAAACCGCGATCGGCGAGAGCCCTGCGTCCGTTTCGTCGGCTGCGGCCGCCCTCGCGGAGCAGGTGTTCGGGGATTTGCGCGACCGCAGCATTCTCGTCATCGGAGCCGGCAAGACAGGTGAGCTTGCGATTCGGAATCTCGTCTCGCGGGGCGCCTCGATTGCGTTCGTCGCCAACCGCACCGGCGAGCGGGCGGAGGAGCTCACGGAACGCTTCGGCGGCGAGGCCCTGCCGCTCGCGCGCATCGAGGACGAGCTCGCACGTGCCGATGTCGTGCTCTCGTCGACGAGCGCGCCGGGCTGGGTCCTCACGCGCGAACAGGTGGAGCGCACGCTGCCCGCGCGCAAAGGCCGGCCGCTCTTCCTGATCGACCTCGCCGTGCCACGCGACCTTGAACCGACGATCCACGAGCTCGACGGTTGCTACCTCTACGACATCGACGACCTCGAAGCGGTGGTCGCGGAGAGTCTGGCCGGCCGGCGCCGCGAGGCCGAGCGCGCAGAGACGATCGTCGCCGAGGAGGCGGACCGATTTCGTGCGTGGCAGGCGTCGCTCGAAGTTGTCCCGGCGATCACCTCGCTGCGTGCGCGCGCCGAACAGATTCGCGACGCCGAGCTTCGCCGGGCGAAGTTGAACGACGCTGAACGCCGCGCGGCCGAGTCGGTTACCGCGGCAGTTCTGAACAAACTCCTGCATCTGCCCACCATTCGCATGAAACAGGCAGCCGCAGCAGCCGACGGCGTGATTTATGCTGATGCGGTGCGTCACCTTTTTGGTCTCGAGGACGAACGCTGAAGTCGGCGAACCTGATCGGACGCCCGCTCCCCGTGCAGGCGCCGACCGCCTTCGTGCGCGTCCGCAGACGCCGGCTGTGCGGTCAGCCGCGGGTCAAGCCCAACTGGTGCCGTGCTGATCCGCGTCGGTTCCCGCGGCAGTAGGCTCGCGCTCACGCAGGCCGAGCTCGCGGCAGCGCGACTGCGTGGGCCCGGCATCGAGATCGCGCTCGTGCCGATCACGACGGCAGGTGATCGCGACCGCAGGAGCCCGTTCGGCGAGATCGGCGCACGCGGCGTCTTCGTCAAGGAGCTCGAAGAGGCACTGCTCGACGGCCGCATCGACGTCGCAGTGCATTCGGCAAAGGACATGACCTCGACCGACACCGACGGGCTGGCCGTCGGTGCGTACCTCGAACGTGAGGATCCTCGCGACGCGCTGTGCGGAGTGTCGGAGGTTCGAGCCGGGTTGCGGATCGGCACGGCGTCGGTTCGCCGGCGCGCACAGCTGCTCGCGCTCGAGCCGACGCTCTCGATCGAGCCGCTGCGCGGGAACGTCGAGACCCGTCTGCGCAAGCGCGGGGAGCGCGGACTCGATGCGATCGTGCTCGCAGCCTGCGGTCTGGACCGGCTCGGGCTCGCTGCCGAGATCGGTCATCGCTTCGAGCCCGACGAGCTCTTGCCCGAGGCTGGCCAGGGCGCCCTCGCACTGCAGGTGCGCGCCGGCGAGGAGCACCTGGTCGCAGCTGCAGATCACGGCGAGACGCGGACCCGCGTGGAAATGGAACGAGCCTGCGTGGCGGTGATCGGGGGCGGTTGCCTCGCACCCGTGGCCGCGTATCACGACGGTGAGCGTTTGACCGGCCTTGTCGCAGCCGAGGACGGCAACTGGCTCGAGCGGCGGACCGGTTCCGGTCCCGGCGAAGTCGCGGCGGCGCTGATGCCGTTCGTCTCGTCCTGACGTGCGCGTGATCGTCACGCGCCCGCGCGCGCAGGCGGGACCACTCCTGTCCGCGTTGCGCGCCGAAGGCTTCGAGCCGGTGCGCTGCCCGTTGCTCGAGATCGAGCCCATCGACGACGGCCCGATCGACCTCGACGGCTACGACTGGGTCATCGTCACGAGTGCGAACGGTGCCGTCGAGCTCGCGCGGCGGCGGGCAGGCAAGCTGCCACGGATCGCCGCGATCGGCGAGGCCACGGCCGAGGCCCTCGCCGACCACGACCTGGCGGCCGACTTCGTCCCGTCGTCCGCGTCACAGGAGACCCTGGTCGCGGAGCTGCCGCGACCGGTCGGGCGCGCGCTCTTCGTCGGCGCAGCCGGGGCCCGGACGTTCCTCGCCGACGAGCTCCCGGCGGACTTTCGAGCGGCGTACCGTACGGTCGAGCTGACCCCCACGCCGCCCGCGGGCGACCTCGTCCTCCTCGCCTCTGCGTCGGCAGCGAGGGCCTGGGCGAAGCTCGGCGGAAGCGGCCCAGTGGTGACGATTGGGCCGCAGACGACGGCTGCCGCCCGCGCCGCCGGGCTCGACGTCGTCGACGAAGCGAAGACACAGGACGTCTCGGGCCTCGTAGACTGCGCCGCGGTTTGGCGCGCTTCATCACGTTCCTGACGGACTTCGGGCTGCAGGACGACTTCGTCGGGACCTGTCACGGCGTGATGAAGCGAATCGCGCCCGAGGTCGAGATCATCGACATCACGCACGGCATTGCGCCACAGGGCGTGCTGCAGGGCGCGCTTACCCTTGCGAACACGCTGCCGTTCATGCCGGAAGGGGTGCACCTTGCGGTCGTCGATCCAGGCGTCGGAGGGTCGCGACGCGCGCTCGCGCTCCGTGACGTCAGCGGCCGCGTCCATGTCGGGCCCGACAACGGGCTGCTCATACTCGCGGCCGAAAAGCTCGGCGGGATCGCCGAGGTGCACGAGCTCGGTAACCCTGAGTACGCGCTCGAGTCCGTCTCCCGCACGTTCCACGGCCGGGACCTCTTCGCTCCCGCGGCGGCTCACCTCGCGCTCGGCGTGCCGCTCGCTGAGCTGGGCCCGCCCATCGATCCGGACGCACTCGCACGGCTCGACATTCCCCAGCCCGAGGTCGGCACCACGCGTATTCACTGCACGGTGCTCTCAATCGACCGGTTCGGCAACATCGGGCTCAATCTCGACCGCTCGCACTTCGACGAGGCCGGCATCGTGCCGGGCACGAGGGTCGAGCTGCTGATCGGCCACGAGCGGTACTACGCTGTCGCGGCCCGCACATTCGCGGACGCACGACCCGGTGACATCATCCTGTACGAGGACGCATATCGGAACATCTCGATCGCCATCAACGGCGGAAATGCAGCCGCGATGTTCGGAATCTCGGAGGGCCGGGACATTCGCATCCGGCTCGCCACGTCGTGAACAGGCGCGTGCTCGGTCAGAAGTTCGCGCGGCTCGCGACGAACGCCGTCATGCGCAGCCCGCGTCTCTGGGGTCTGTTCCGCCCGCTCATGCGCAAGCAGTTCGATGCGATCGCCGGCACCTGGGACACGATGCGCGCAGCAGACCATCTCGCGTCCTACGGGGTTGCACTCGAAGCGATCGATCCCCAGCCGAGCCGGGCGCTCGATCTCGGCACCGGCACCGGGCAGGGCGCCTTTGCAATCGCACGGCGGTTCCCTGACGCGGAGGTGGTCGGAGTGGATCTCGCGACCGCGATGCTGGCAGAGGCGGAGCGAAAGACGCCCGACGACTTGCGTTCGCGCGTGCGTTTCGTGGCGGCCGATGCGTCCGCGCTTCCGTTTCCGAACGACTCGTTCGGGCTGGTGGCTCACGCGAACATGATTCCGTTCTTCGACGAGCTCGTTCGTGTGCTCGAGCCCGGTGGCCAGGTGCTCTTCGCCTTCTCGCTCGGAGCCGGAACGCCGATCTACGTCCCCGCCGAACGGCTGCGAGCAGAGCTCGAACGACGTGGATTCATGGACTTTGCGGAGTTCGCGGCGGGCGAGGGCACAGCGTTTCTTGCCCGCAAGGCAGCACCGGCGTAAGCTCGGGCGTACAAGGTCGTTCGCGGCGCGGTATCACCGGTCCGGACGGCCTTCCTTTCTGGAGCGAGTCGGGCTAGCTCAGCTCGGCGGCGGCTTGGGGGAAGCCGCGCGAGCGTGCTGCCTCGGCCCAGCTCGAGGCCTCGGCCTGGTCGGCGAACCCGGCCACGTAGACCTCGAAGCCGCCGCAGGGATCGTTGCGGAGCTTCGCCCCCGGAAATCCGACCGAAGCGGCGCGTGTTGCGATCGCAGTCGCAGAGGCGCGATCGCGACCGTGACCGAGGACCCCGTCCCAGCGGCCGATCGTTTTCGCCTGGATGCACTCGAGCGTGACGGCGAATCCCTCGCGCCTCGCCTCGCTCTGGAGGTCGACGCCCACGTCGAAGGTGTCGATCCCGCGGACGACGACGCGGAAGCCGTCACAGCCCTGGATCACGTTCGCGTTGAGGAATCCACGCCCAGTCACCTGGCTGCGAAGCGTCAGGGCCTGTTGATGGGTCTTCCTGCGACCGAAGACGGCCTCGAGGCCGCTGACGAACTCGGTCCGCCCGCACGCCTGCTGAACCGAGTCGGGGCGGACTGTCGAGCCCGAGACCCCGAGAGACGGCACCGATGCGGCAAGCCCGCCGACCAGGCAGGCCAGCACTACTAGGCGAGCGACCTTCACGGGGCAGAGGTGTACCAGACCCCCCGGCCCGCAGTCGCAGTCTTAACGAATCCTTTAGAGACTTCACGGGCACGGATGTAGGAGACGAGCGGCTCGGAGCGCTACCGCATGCGGATATCGGGAAGGCTTGACGGTGCGGCTTGTCATGACGGAAAGTTGGGCAGCCATGGACGTACCCGTTCAGTACTTCCAGTCGGTGATCGCCATCGAGTTGGCCGTCAGCGGCGCACTCCTGTGGCAGATGCGCTTCTTCGAATCGGACTCAGCTCGGCGCGAGGGCGAGCCCCTTCCCGACGCGCGGCTTCGGCTCGGCCTCGCTCTCGTCCTAGGGGCGACGATGTTCGGATCGTTGTGGGCGATGGCCGACGAGGGGCCAAAGTGGGCGGCCGTTGCCGTGACGATCGGGCTCGCGCTGTCGCTTGTGCCGATCCTGCTCCGGGTGCTACCGCCGCTGGCGAACGACGCGGCGACCAAAGAGCGCGACCCCGACCACGCGGTCACCGTTGTCGGGTTGCTCTTGTATGTCGTCGTTGTCGCCGGCGTTCTCGTGCTGCTCGACATCGAGTAGTGGCTTTTGCCGACCATCGTGCCAACCCGTACCCGGCTGGGATCCGCGAAGTGTGTGAGTAGGACGCCGCCCACGGCGGCTTTGCCGGCGTCGGCCACGTCGGCATGGATCGAAACCGAGCGCAGCAAAGTCATCATGGGTGGCGCGCAACGCCGCCCGGACTTTGCTGCGGAGAGTGGCGAGGGCCGGAATCGAACCGGCGACACCACGGTTTTCAGCCGTGTGCTCTACCAACTGAGCTACCTCGCCCGGGCGGGGCGACAGTTTAGCCGGGGCTAGAGCGGGACTCGGGCGGCAGCTAGCCGGGCCACCAGGACGTCGACGAACTCGCCCTTCATCAGGACCGCGTCGGCGCCGGCCTCGGTCACGGCGGTATGGAGCGCGGGCTCTTTGTCGCCCGTGAGGGCGATCACGCACATGCTGGGGTGGTCGCGCCGCAGCCGGGCCACGGCGGAGACTCCATCGAGGCGCGGCATGTGCAGGTCGATGACGACCGCGTCCGGGCCCAGCTCGTCCGCGAGCTCGATCGCCGCGAGGCCGTCGAGTGCCGTGCCGACCACGGCAAGTTCCGGCTGTCGCTCGATCAGCGGCGAGAGTGCATCGAGGAAAGGCTGTTCGTCGTCCGCGAGGAGAACCCGAATCGTGCCTCCGGCGTCGGCCTCTCGCATGGGTCCGCAAGTTAGCCTTGTTTGACATGTCTTCGCAACCACTTCGTCGCAGAGTCTCGGTGATCGGGGCCGCACTCGACCTCGGCCAGGACCGCCGTGGAGTGGACATGGGCCCCTCGGCGATTCGCTATGCGGGGCTGGATGCGCGCCTCGGCGAGCTCGGGCACGAATTCGTCGATTGCGGAAACGTCGAGACCGCCGTGGCCGAGGCGACGGCTGCCGGCGACGAGCGGGCTCGGTTTCTGCCCCAGATCAAGGACACGTCGCGACGGATCGCGACGCTCGTCGCCAGGGCCGCGCGCGAAGACTCTGTGCCGGTCGTGCTCGGTGGGGACCATTCGGTGGCCCTTGGCACGCTGGCGGGCCTCGCCGAGGTACACGGACCGGGCGGGACGATCTGGATCGACGCGCACGGCGATCTGAACAGTCCCGACACGAGCCCAAGCGGAAACGTGCACGGCATGGTGCTCGCCGCGGTGCTCGGGCTGGCCGGAGACCGGTTCCGCGGGGACGGTTGGGGTTTACCCGCGGTGTCGCCCGGACGTGTCGCGTTGGTCGGCGTCCGCTCGCTGGACGACGGCGAGCGGGAAGTGCTCCGCGAGCTCGACGCGAAGGTGTTCACGATGAGCGACGTCGACCGTTTGGGCATCGAGCGTGCGATCCGGGAGTCCCTGACGCACGTCGCCGGTCCCGGCTTCGTGCACGTGAGTCTCGACATGGATGCGATGGATCCCGAGGTGGCGCCGGGCGTCGGCACGCCGGTGCGCGGCGGTCTGTCGTATCGCGAAGCGCACCTCGCCATGGAGCTGATCGCCGAGTCGGGGCTCGCCTCGTCGCTCGACGTCGTCGAAGTGAACCCGATCCTCGACCGGGAGAACGAGACGGCGCAGCTCGCCGTCGAGCTCGTCGCCTCGGCGCTCGGCGCGCGGATTCTCTGAGTCAGCCGGCGTCGAGAAAGCGCTCGAGCGCGTCGGCAGTCTCTTCGTACGCGTCCCAATAGACCATGTGCCCCCCGGGGACCTCGACGATCTCGACGAGGTCGCCGAGCGCGAGCCGGTACGCGTCGACCTGTTCTTCGCGCACGAGCCCGAACTCACCGGCGTGCAACAGCAGCGTCGGCACGCGCAGGCTCTCGGCCGGAGGCGGTGGTGTGCAGAGCTCCCCGTACATCGTGACGACTGTGCTCCGGCAATAGCGCATCCGAAAGCGCCCATCGGGGTGCTGTACGAGATGCTCACGCATCTCCTCCTCGAGGAACTCGCGCGGCGTCGGAGCGCCTGTGTCGAGGCGGGTGGTGATCGCTTCCTCGGCTGATGCGAAGGATTGATCGGCACGCTCGAGCTCCGCAAAGTCGTAGCCGACGTGAGGCAGGAGCTGGATTGCAGGGTCGAGCAACGCTGCCCGCTCGACCCGCTCCGGGACGAGAGCCGCGAGCTCGAGCAGCAGACGGCCGCCGTACGAATGGCCGACCCAGGTCGCACTCCGGACCCCGTTCGCATCGAGCGTCTCGAGCACGTCGTGCGCATTCGTCGCGATCGTCCACGGTGGCTCCCAGCCGGAGCCGGCATGTCCGCGGAGATCGGGGGCGAGCACATGGAAGCGATCGGCGAGGCGCTCCTCGGCGAGTCTGCGAAAGCGTCGGCCGTGAGCGTTGAGGCCGTGAAGGAAGACGACAGGCGGTGCGGTCACGTCACCCCACGCGTGCAGGTTCAGCTCCATCTGTGGCAGCCTAGTCAGGCGTGCTCGCCGTCCTATACGACATCCACGGGAACCTGGTCGCACTCGAAGAGGTGCTGAAGGATGCGGAGGCTGCCGGCGCCGACGGCTATCTCCTCGGTGGGGACTTTGCCTCCTGGTCGCCTTGGCCAAGCGAGACAATCGAGCGCTTGCGCGGACTGCCGAATACCACGTGGATCCGCGGGAACGGCGAACGCTGGCTGCGGGAGCCGCCGCTCGACCGTCCGGAGGTGATGGAGTCGCTCGAGCAGCAGGACTCCGGCCTCGGTACCGACGAGGGTTGGCTGTACTCACTTCAGGCCGCAAAGGAACTGGACAGCGTTCTCTATGTCCACGGCTCTCCGCTCTCCGACGTCGAGAGCTTTCCGGCGGAGCCCGGGGACGACGACGAGCGGATGCTGAACGGTGTCCGAGACCGCACGGTCGTCTTCGGCCACAGCCATCTGCAGTTTCGGCGCCCTGGGCCGGACGGCACGACGTTGATCAATCCCGGCAGCGCGGGCATGCCGCTCGACGGTGACGCGCGGGCTGCGTACGCACTGCGCGGCGCCGACGGTGAGTTCGTGTTTCGCCGCGTCGCGTACGACGTCGAGCGTGCCGCGCAGGCCTGGGAACACGTCGGCAGCGACTTCGGCACGTTCGCAGCGCAGCGGATCCGTCGCGGTTCCGACTAGTCCGGGTCCTTCGACTCCTCGCCGTTGCCGGACGGCTCGTAGTACGTCGTTCCCTTGAGCTCGTCCGGAAGATTGTCGACGTCGAAGCCGGCCGGATCCGAGTGCGGGTACACGTAACCCTCGCCGTGTCCGAGCTTTCGCCCGTAGTAGCTCCCGTCGCGCAGCGACTTCGGCGGCCGGATGTTCCCGCGCTCCTGGACGTCCAGCGTTGCGCGCTTGATCGCCTCGTAGCTCGCGTTCGACTTCGGGGCGAGCGCGAGGTAGATCGCCGCTTGCGAGAGGTTCAGGCGCGCCTCGGGCAACCCGACATGCTCGACGGCCTGTGCCGCGGCGACTGCAACCATCAGCGCGCGCGGATCGGCATTGCCGATGTCCTCGGAAGCGAGCACGATCATGCGCCGCGCGATGTACCGGGCGTCCTCGCCGCTCTCGAGCATCGCCGCGAGGTAGTAGACGCTCGCATCGGGGTCTGACCCGCGCATCGACTTGATGAACGCCGAGATGAAGTCGTAGTGTGCGTCGGCGGCCTTGTCGTACACGAGCGGCCGTTTGCGTGCCGCGTCGTCGACATGCGCCTCTGCCAGCGGTTCGCCTGCGGCTTGCGCCGTCTGCACCGCGAGCTCGACGATGTTGTGAACGGAGCGCGCGTCGCCGCCCGCGCGCGTCGCGATCAGACGGAGCAGGTCGTCAGGGATCTCGACGCCGAGCTCCGCGGCTCCGCGGCGCGCCACCGTCTCGAGGTCTTCGATCGAGAGCGACTCGAGCTCGTAGACCTGCGCGCGGGAGAGCAGGGCGGAGTTGACCTCCATGTACGGGTTCTCCGTCGTCGCGCCGATGAGCGTGATCACCCCCTCCTCGACCCCAGGGAGCAGGGCATCCTGCTGCGCCTTGTTGAAGCGGTGGATCTCGTCGAGGAACAGGATCGTGCGCCGGCCGGTTGCGCCGAGCCGCTCGCGCGCGCCGGCAAGGACGCCGCGCACCTGTGCGACCGTCGCCGAGACTGCGGACAACTCTTCGAACTCGGCGCCGGTGGCCCGCGCCACGATGCGGGCGAGGGTTGTCTTGCCGGTCCCCGGCGGTCCGTAGAAGATCGCCGAGCGAACCCGGTCCTCCTCGATCGCGAGGCGGAGCGCGGAGCCCGGGCCGAGGACGTGCTGCTGGCCGACGAACTCCTCGAGCGACTGCGGGCGCATCCGCAGCGCGAGCGGGGCGACCGCCGGCAACCGCTGGTCCGCGGCGTCTGAGAAGAGGTCGCTCATTGCCGAGAAGTATGCTCCGCGCAGGCCCAGTGGCGACCGAGACTCACGAGGACTTCTCCGAACCGATCCTGCCCGGCAAGGGCGCGTCGGACTACGAGCGCTACCTGCGCACGGACGAGCTGCTGGCGCTGCAGAAGACGGCGGAAGAGCGCGCACACCCCGACGAGCTCCTCTTCCAGACCGTGCACCAGTCCTCGGAGCTGTGGCTCAAGCTCGGGACGTCGGAGGTCGCGCGCGCTACTGAACATCTGCGCGCCGGTGAGCTCGCCGCCGCGCTTCGGCTGCTTCGCCGCGCCGCGCTCTGCCTGCAGTTCATCACGCGGCAGCTCGACATGCTCGAACAGATGTCGCCCTGGGAATACCAGACCGTCCGCGAGGTGCTGGGCCACGGAAGCGGCTTCGACTCGCCCGGTTTCCGGGAGGTGCGCCGGGTCACACCGCCGCTCGGCGAGGCATTCGATGCCGCCGTTTCGAATGCCGGCCTCGACCTCGTCGAGGTTTACGTGCAGGGCCGCGACCACGAGGAGCTCTATCAGCTGGCAGAGGCGCTCATCGAATGGGACGAGCGCATCACCATGTGGCGCATTCGGCACTACAAGGTCGTCGCGCGAATCATCGGCGACCAGGTCGTGGGTACGCAGGGGACACCGGTCGAGGTGCTCGGGAAGATGATCCACCACAACTTCTTCCCGGCCCTCTGGCGCGCACGCAACCAGCTGACCGCACGCGCAAAGGAAGAGGAGGCGTAGTCGATGGCCACGGTGTCGCTGCGGGACGAGGTCACGGAGCTTTTGCAGGAGCTCATTCGCGTCGACACGACGAACCCGCCCGGCAACGAGACCGCTGCGGCCGAGGTCCTCCAGGCCTATCTCGAGGACAGCGGCGCTGAGGTCGAGCTGTATGCCCGCATTCCCGAGCGGGCAAATCTCGTGGCCCGCATTCCGGGCCGCGGCGACGGGCCGACGCTTCTGTTCCTGTCTCACACGGACGTGGTGCTCGCCGATGCAGCCGAGTGGACCGCGGATCCCTTCGGCGGCGAGCTGCGAAGCGGCGAGATCTGGGGTCGGGGGGCGCTCGACATGAAGGGACAGGTCGCGGCGAGCGCCGTTGCGATCGCGTCGCTCGCGCGCGAAGGCTTCGAACCTGCGGGCGACCTCATCTTCGCCGCGACGGCCGACGAGGAGGTGGGCGCAGGCTTCGGCGCCCAGTGGTTGTGTGAGACCCATCCCGACGCAGTGCGCTGCGACTATCTGATCAACGAGGGATCGGGCGAGCGGCTCGAGCTCGGTGGCAAGCCGTTCTACATGTGCTCGGTCGCCGAGAAGATGAGTGCTCCTTTCCGGTTGCGCGTGCGCGGCAGAAGCGGTCACGCGTCGATGCCCGGCATCGCCGACAATGCGCTCGTGAAGGCGGCGCCGTTGATCACGGCGCTCGGCGAGTACGTCCCCGAACAACGCCTCACGCCCGAAGTGGAAGCCCTGCTCGAGGCGGTCACGGGCGACCGGCCCTCGTCTCCGGCGGAAGCACTCGAACGGGCGAGGGAGATCGGCGAGTTCTTCGCGGAGATCGTCGAACCGTTGCTGTCGCTCACGCTGGCGCCGACCATGATCACCGCGTCGCAGAAGCGGAACGTGATCCCGGCGATCTGCGACGTGGTCGTCGACTCACGGCTCCTGCCGGAGACGACCACCAAAGAGCAGCATGCAATCGTTCGCACCGTCCTTGGTGACGGGGACTACGAGCTCGAGGAGCTGGAGGCTCACGGCGGCACGAGATCGCCGATCGAGTCTCCGCTCTGGGACGCAGTTGCCGACTGGGTCAGTGACGTCGAGCCTGGCGCCAAGCCTGCGCCGATGTGCGTGGCCGGCTTCACGGACAGCCACTGGTTCCGCGAGGCCTTCGGGACCGTCGCCTACGGGTTCTTCCCGTCGCGCGCCATGCCGGCGGAGCTCGCCGCCCGGCTGATCCACTCGGCCGACGAGCGGATCCCGGTCGAGGACCTGGAGCTCGGCGTGAGCTTCATGCGCCACGCCGCCCAGGCGATGCTGGTCTGAGTTGCGGAATTCGACTCTGAGTCGATAACCTCGAGGCATGGCTGAGGACAAGGTCCGGCTCGGCGGAATGGCTCTGGCGAACGGGGTGCTGGTGCACGGGCCGACGTCATGGGCATGCGCGATTCGAACGGACGACGGAGACGTGAAGGTTGTTGCCCGCCGCAAGCGCGTGCTCGCGAGCAAGATCGAGAGCCCGCTCCTCCGAGGCCCCGTCCGTCTGCTCGATGCGATGGCGATCATCCCGCAAATCCGGCACGCGCTACCCGAGGCGAAGCTCCCCTTCCAGCGACCGTCCGTGCTCGCGGCGATGCTCGGCAGTGCGACGGTCGTGAAGCTGTTGCGCAGCTCGCCTTCGGTACGGCCGGCTGCGCAGGAGCTCGTCGGCGGTCTGCTCTCCCTCGCGCCGGCCGTGCTCGCGCTGCGGGGCTCGGAGGTCGCGGCCTACCACGGCGCCGAGCACATCTCGATCGGCAGCTACGAGCAGGGGAAGCGCGCGACGAAGGAGCACAACCGCTGTGGCTCACATCTGCTCGGCCCGCTCCTTGTCACGACCGCGATCGGCAACACGCTCGCGTCGCGCTTTCCGGCTCACGCGCGTGGGCCTGCACGTCTCGGAGCGCAGCTGTTCGCCGTCGCAGCCTCCACCGAGATCTTCGGCTGGATGGTGCGTAATCCCGAGAAGTCCCTCGCAAAAGCGCTTGCGAAGCCGGGTCATGAGCTCCAGCACAGATTCGCGACCGCCGAGCCGTCACCGGAGCAGATCGAGGTTGCAGAGGCTGCGCTCGCCGCGTGCCTCGAGCTCGAACGGGAATAGCAATGGCCGTCGAGCAGCGCACTCGCGATCGGCTCCCACCGGAGATCTTCGATCTTCCGGTCGAGAAGATGCGCGAGGGTTACTACGCCGACGCGTACTTCAACCACGCCCGCGCGACGCTCTTGCAGGACGACCGCCGACCGCGCGTCGTGATGCAGGTCTTTCAGAAGAAGAGCGCTTGGCTCGGCGGGATGGACGAGGCGATCGCGATCCTCAAGCTCTGCTCGTACGACTGGGACGAGTTGACGGTCCATGCACTTCATGACGGTGACCGAATCGAGCCGTGGGAGACCGTGATGACGATCGAGGGTGACTACACGCTCTTCGCCCACCTCGAGACTGCGTATCTCGGCGTGCTCTCCAGGCGGACGCTGATCACATCGAACGTCGTGGGAGTGTTGGAGGCAGCGAACGGCAAGCCGCTCATCTTCATGCCTGCGCGCCACGATCATCATCGTGTGCAAACGGGCGACGGGTACGCGGCCTACGTCGCGGGACGGGTGGTAGGCGCACCCATTGGGGTCACGACCGACGAGCAGGCGTCGTGGTGGGGCGGTCGCGGCATCGGCACCGTGCCGCATTCGCTGATCGCGTCGTACGGCGGCAACACCGTGCTCGCAGCGACGAAGTTCGCCGAGTGGGCCTCCGAAGACATGAACATCACGGTGCTCGTCGACTTCGAGAACAACTCCGTGGAGACGGCGCTCGAAGTGGCGCGCGCCCTCGGTCCGAAGCTCTGGGGCGTGCGGCTCGACACGTCCGAGATGCTCGTCGACCGCTCGCTCTGGGAGGAGCTCGGCGACTTCAAGCCGACGGGGGTGAACGACCGGCTCGTGCGCAACGTGCGCGATGCGCTCGACGCCGACGGTTTCGAGCACGTGAAGATCGTCGTCTCGGGCGGTTTCACGATCGACAAGATCAAGGAGTTCGAAGAGCAGAGCGTCCCCGTCGACGCATACGGTGTCGGCTCGTCACTCATTCGCGGTTCGAACGATTTCACGGCCGACCTCGTCCTGACGGACGGCCGCCCGAGCGCCAAGGTCGGGCGTAAGTACAAGCCGAACGTGCGGCTCGAGCTCGTCACGTGAAAGTTCTCTGGGACGTCGACACTCAGGTCGACTTCATGTATCCAGACGGCAAGCTCTACGTCCCGGGCGCGAAGCACACCATTCCCGCGATGCGGCGTCTCGTCGACGCTGCGCGCGCGTCCGGGATCGTGCACGTCGCCTCCGCCGACGACCACGAGCTCACCGACGCCGAGATTTCGGACGAGCCCGACTTCCTCAACACGTATCCGCCGCATTGCCTCCGTGGCACACGCGGTGCGCTGAAGATTCCCGAGACGGAACAGGAGGATCCCGTTCCGATCACGCTCGAGCTCTTCCCTGAGCGTTACCTCGAGGGGCGCGAGTTTCTGATCCTGACGAAGACTTTCGACGTCTTCACGAACCCGAACACGGATGTCCTTCTCGACCGGCTCGATCCCGACGAGGTCGTCGTCTTCGGCGTCGCGACGGACGTCTGCGACGACGCCGCGATCCGCGGTTTACTGGCTCGAGGGCGGAAAGTGACCTTCGTGGAGGACGCGGCCCGGGGGCTGGACGAGGAGCGGGCGGCGATCTGCACGGCCTTCTGGCGTGAAAACGGAGTCGAATTCACCACCTCCGAGGTAATTTCCCGCACCTTCTAGTTGACGCGGCGCCCTCCGTGGAGATGATGAGTGAGGGATGCCGGGGGTGGATCTACATCAGTTCATGGTTGATCTCAGGGACTTCGTGGTCAACTGGTGGCCGCTGCTCGGCCTGACGTTCTACTGCGTCCTCCTCTACATCTTCTGGCGCATGCTGCAGCTGATGCCGCGCGTGAAGCCGGCCACGGTGATCGTCGATCCTCGGACGGCGATCGACTGGAACGACATCGCCGGCGCCGACGAGGCGAAGATGGAGCTCGCGGAGATCGTCGAGTTTCTCCGTGACCCGAAGCGCTTCGAACAGCTGGGTGCGGTCGTGCCCAAGGGCGTCCTCCTGTACGGGCCGCCGGGCACGGGCAAGACCCTCCTCGCCCGCGCAACCGCCACCGAGTCCGGCGCGAAGTTCTATGCACAGAGCGCCTCCGCGTTCGTCGAGATGTTCGCGGGTCTCGGCGCGGCGAGGATTCGCAAGCTCTTTGCCGAGGCGCGCAAGAACGCGCCCTCGATCATCTTCATCGACGAGCTCGATGCCGTCGGAGCCGCGCGCACCGGCAGCAGCTTCAACCGCGAGCAGGATCAGACGCTCAACCAGCTGCTCGTCGAGCTGGACGGTTTCGCCTCGGGGGACCAGGTCGTCGTCGTGGGCGCCTCGAACCGTCTGCAGGATCTCGATCCAGCATTGCTGCGTCCCGGTCGCTTCGACCGGCAGTTGCTCGTCGCTCCGCCGGACCGTGTCGGCCGTGAGGCGATCCTCCACGTCCACACGCGCACGAAGCCGCTGGCCGCGGACGTGCAGCTCGACCTGATCGCGCGTCAGACATCCGGGCTGACGGGTGCCGATCTCGCGAACATCGCCAACGAAGCAGCGATCCTCGCCGGACGTCGCGAGGCCAAGTACGTCGGCGCAGCCGACTTCGACAACGCGCTCGAGCGAATCGTGGCGGGCCTACAGCAGAAGAAGGTGCTGACCGACAAGGAGCGGCGGATCCTCGCCTACCACGAGGCTGGGCACGCGCTCATGTCTCACCTCATGGGTGAGGTCGGACACCTGCAGAAGGTGACGATCGTCTCGCGCGGCAACGCGCTCGGCTACACGCTCCACCTCCCGAACGAGGACCGTTACATGGAGTCGAAGGAAGAGCTGATCGACATGCTCAAGATCGCGCTGGCCGGCCGCGCCGCCGAGCAGGTCGTCTTCGGACGAGTCACGAACGGCGCAGCGAGCGATCTCGAACGGGCGACGGAGATCGCACGTGCGATGGTCTTCGAGTGGGGGATGTCGGACGTCGTGACTTCGCGCACGTTGCGCGCCGACAACTACGCGCTCTCCGAAGAGACGAAGCGCGTGCGTGACAACGAGCAGGCAAGACTCACCGACGACGCCTACGGCGAAGCCGTGCGGCTCATCGAGAAGCACCGCAGCTCACTTGACCGCTTGAGCCAGGCTCTCCTCGAGAAGGAGACCCTCATGCGTGAAGAGGTCTTGCTATTGCTCACCGACGTCGAGGCCGAGTCGCGCGCCTCCGAGACGGTCGGCACGCCCCGGGTCGTCGTCCCGCTCTCGAACGAGGCCTAGACAGCTCCGAGCCGGCGCGACTGGGTAGCATCGCCCGCGTGGCGCCCCGCGGCATTCATCATCTCGGAGTGGCTGTCGACGATCTCGATTCAGCCCTCGAGACCTACGAGCGGCTCTTCGGCGCCAAGGTCGAGCATCAGGCGACGATCGACGGGCAGGGTGTGCGCGCGGTGTCGCTGCGCGTCGGCGACGGACGCGTCGAGTTGCTGGAAGCGCTCGGCCAGGACACACCCGTCGGTCGCTTCCTCGCGAAGCGCGGCCCGGGCATGCATCACGTTGCCTACGAGGTGAACGACCTTCGTGCCACGCTCGCGGAGCTCACGAGGGAAGGCGCGGAGTTGATCGACAGGGAGCCGCGTGCCGGCCTCTTCGGCCTCGAGGTGGCCTTCGTCCACCCGGATTCCGTCCACGGCGTACTTTCGGAGGTGGTGTCAGTTGGCTGAACCAGAGCGAGTTCGGATCGAGGTTGCGTTCGACGGTGGGCAGATCATGGGGGCACTTGTCACACCGTCGGGTGCCGATGCGCTCGAGCAGGCCCTTGGATCGGCGGAGCTCCGTGCCGGGACCGGCGAGGCTGCGTTGTCGCTCGACGCCGAGGACGGTCGCTACACCATCGCCCTCCAGCGGGTCGTCTACGTCAAGCGTTTCGCCCGGGAAAGTCGCGTCGGGTTCGGCTCGGCTGCGCAGGATTGAGGGGCGCGCAACAGGGGCATCTCCCCAAGTGAATGGCTGAAGAAGCCACCCAGGCAGTCGCACGGTCCGCGACCGAATCCACCGCCCACGTGCGGAAGCTCGTGGACCGCGGCCAGCAGGGCGACCGACAGGCCCTCGAAGAGCTCTACCTGCTCCATTTCGACCGCATCTACAGCTATCTCCACATGAGCGTCGGGAACCGGCACGACGCCGAGGATCTGACGACGCAGACGTTCATGAAGATGCTCGAGTCGATCAAGCGCTTCAAGTGGCAGTCTGCGCCGTTCTCCGCCTGGCTCTTCCGCATCGCACACAACCTTGCGATGGATCATTTCCGCGCGAACCGCCGCTGGCAGCCGGAGGAAGACGTGCCCGAGCCCGAAGGCGAGAGCGAGCCCTCCGCCGAGGCATCGGCGATGCAGGTGATCGGCCGGCAGAGCATGCTCGAGCTGATCGAGAACCTCTCGACGGAGCAACAGCAGGTCCTGACGCTGAAGTTCGTGTTCAACCTGCCGAACGCCGAGGTCGCGACGATCCTCGACAAGACCGAGGGCGCGATCAAGTCGTTGCAGCACAGGGCGCTCGTGTCGCTGCAAAAGCAGATCCCCGGAAACCCGGAGCGCTAGCTTGGCCCTCGAGGTCGGGATCGTCGGGCTGCCGAGCTCCGGCAAGTCGACGCTGTTCCATGCGCTCACCGGTGCCCGCGCGACCGGCGAGGTCGGTATGGCCGGCGTTCCGGATCCTCGGTTGACGAAGATCGCCGGCGTCATCAACCCCCGCAAGGTCACCCCTGCCGCGATCCGCGTCGTCGAGGTGAGAGGCACTGGGCCCGAGTTGCTCGGGAACCTCCGGCAGGTCGATGCGCTCCTCGTTGTGCTCGACGGTTTCTCCGGCACTCGCGTCCCTGCCGACGACCTCGAGACACTCAACCTCGAGCTGCTCGTTGCCGACCGCGACCACGTCGAGCGTCGGCTCGAGCGGGTGACCAAGCAGGCGAAGTCAGGCGATCTGCAACTGCGGAAGGAAGTCGAGGAGCTCGGGCGGGTGCTCGCGCACGTCGACGCAGGCGGCACCCTTGCGGACTGGCCGGGCGAGCTGCCGGCCGGCCTGGAGCCGTTGACGACCAAGCCGTTGCTCGCGGTGGAGAACGGGCCGAACGGGATTGACCTCAAGTTGGAAGCCGAGCTGGCGGAGATGTCCGATGCGGAAGCTGCCGACTTCCGGGAAGGGGCTTCGGCTCTGGAAGAGGTCGTGCGTCGCCTCAGCGACGAGCTGGGGCTGATCAGCTTCTTCACGGCGGGCGAGAAGGAGACCCGCGCATGGTCGCTGAGACGCGGACGGACGGCGCTCGAGGCCGCGGAGACGATCCACACGGACATCGCCCGTGGCTTCATCCGTGCCGAGGTGATCCGCTGGGAAGACCTCGTCGAAGCCGGCTCGCACGCGGAGGCCGCCCGCCGTGGATTGCAGCGCCTGGAGGGGAAGACCTACGTCGTTGAAGACGGCGACGTGTTGAACGTGCGTTTTAACGTTTAAAGGACGTGTCCCAAATGGGTTAGTTGTCAGAAGAGACATCTAATCTATGCGCATGCCTTCGTATCGCCGCCATCTCGGCACGGTTTGCGAGCGCTGTGGATTCGAGCCCTCGCATCTCTGTCAACTCGAAGTGCATCACGTCGATCTGGATCGCACAAACAACACGCCTGCGAACCTTGAGACGCTGTGCGCCAACTGCCACACGCTTCTACACCGCGGCGCGCGTGATGCGACGGCTCGGGGCGAGCCGGTTGTTGCCCGAGCCACGGTCGCTGTATCCGTTGACATGTCGCACGCGACAATGTGGGCCCGCAAATTCAAGGTCCTCGCCGATCCGACTCGAGTTGCAATTTTGTTTGCGCTGGCAGACTTCAGTTCTGCGCGCGTGTCCGAACTCACCTCAGCATTTGATCTGAGCCAGCCGACTGTCTCGCACCACTTGCGCTTGCTGCGCGAAGCAGGGTTCGTATCGTGTCTTCGCGAGGGAACATGCTCTAGTTATCGACTCGTGCCTGAGACGATGGAGCCTTTTCAGGCGCTTCTGCGATCGGCTTAGCGGGTCTTGGAAGGTTCGGTTGAGGGTGGGAGGCCCGGGCTCCTCCGCACCCGCTGCTGCTGCTAGCAGCAGTCGCAACAACCGCCGCTGCAGCAGTCCTCGCAGCAAGCTTTCATCTCGATCCTCCCTTCGTTGACACGCGGATGATACATTGATATCCGTCGATGCAAGCTCTTCCCGTTCTCCGGCCGATCTGCTGTGGCCCTGAGGTCGAGCCGCTCGATCGTCCCGCCGCAGAGGAGCTCGCCGCACGGTTCAGGGCGCTTGCCGACCCGACGCGCGTGGCGATCATCAACTCCCTCTCCGCCGCAGACGAGGTCTGCGTCTGCAACCTCACGGAGACCTTCGAGCTCTCGCAGCCGACGATCTCCCATCATCTGAAAGTCCTTCGCGAGGCAGGGCTCGTCGAGTCGTCTCGCCGCGGGACGTGGGCGTACTACCGGCTCGTCCCTGAAGCCGTTGCCGCGCTGCGCGGAGCTCTCGGCTCGTGAACGTCCTCTTCGTCTGCCGGCAGAACGCCGGGCGCTCACAGATCGCGCAGGCGCTCTACGCGCAACGTGGCGGCAGCGCGCGCTCGGCCGGAACCACTCCCGCCGAGCGTGTACATCCCGAAGTCGCCGAGCTGATGCCAGAATTGGCGCACCGCGCTCCGAAGAAGCTCGAGACAGCCGACGCCGAGTGGGCGGACCTCGTCGTCACGATGGGCTGCGGCGACGCCTGTCCGGTCATCCCGGGCAAGAAATACGTCGACTGGGAGCTTGAGGACCCGGCGGGGCAGGACCTCGAGACCGTGCGCGCAATCCGCGCCGAGATCGAGCGTCGCGTCGCTGGTTTGCCGCTCTAACCTGCCGCGATCAGAGCGACGCCGGCGAGCGTGAGCACGATCCCGGCCTCTTGCGAACGCGCGACACGTTCTCGCAACACGACGCGCGCGAGGATCACCGTCACGATCGGATAGAGCGACGCCAGAACGGACGTGATGCTCACGAGGCCGCTCGTCGATGCGGCCGCGAAGAGGAGGTTGCCGAGCATGTCGCCGATGCCGATCAGCGCCAGGATCGGAACCTGGAGCGGTTGGACGGCGAGTGACGGCCGGCGAATCGCAACCGCTGCGACGATCACGGCCGTGGACGTCATCCGGAAGATGAGCGACGCCCACCAGAAGTCCGCCTCGCCGGCGGCGTGCATCGGCGGGAAGTAGCCGCCGAAGCCGAGCGCCGCCAGCAGGGCCAGGCCGACGCCTGCGGCGACCTTGCCGCCGTGCCCCGGCTCTCGTGAGGCCAGGAAGACGCCTCCGAGCGCAGCCAGCATCCCGAACCATTGCGAGGTCGAGGGCCGGTCGCCGGTCGCGATTCCGAATGCAACCGGCACGACCGCCGAGATGCCTGCGATCGGCGCCACGATGCTCATCGCGCCCACCGCCATGCCGCGGTAGTACGCGTAGAGACCGAGCGTGCCGGAGATCGCCGCCGGAACGGCGAAGAGCACGGCGGAATCGGCCGGGCCCTTGCCTCGGACGGCGACGATGAGCGCGATCGCAGCGAGCCCGCCGACCTGCACGTAGAAGAGGACGCGGAGCGCGCCGAGCGCCCGCCCCTTGAGCGGCCCGAAGAAGTCGGCGAATCCCCACGTCAGGCTCGCGCCCAGCGCCAGTCCGATCGACCTCATCGCGCGACGCTAGCTGTGAGGAACGGGGCGCGTTGCAGCGACCGCGTCGAGTTGATTCGCGTGGTACAGAACCGACGCCTCGGCGGTGCGAGCGGAGCGTGCGTCGTGGTGGCAGGCGATTGCGTGCAAGAGCTCCGAACGGGCGGCTGCCTCGAGTGAGGCGCCGCGCTCTTCGACCAGCCGCAGGCCGAGATGGACATGACCGAGCAGACGGCCTTCGTCGGTCTGACGAAAGGTGGGGCCGGAGGTGAGCTCCGCAACGCGGCCGATGTCGTGCAGAAGCGCCGAAGCGAGCAAAAGGTCCGAGCGGAGACGCGGGTGCAGCTGCGCCGTCTCGCGGCAGAGAGTCGCGACCCCGACCGTGTGCTCGAGCAGCCCCCCGGCATACGAGTGGTGTGTTTCCGCAGCCGGCAGGCGCCGGAGCGCCGCGCGCATCGAGTCGTCCGAGAAGAAACGCTTCACTACGGCCGCGAGACCGGGATGGACGATCTCGGCGGCGAGGAACTCGAGAAAGCCGTCCAGCTCGTCGGCGTCGCGTCGCATCGCGGGCGCGAAGTCGGCCGGGTCGGCCTCGGGCGCGGCCTCGAGCGTGCGCACGTCGACCTGGAGGCGGTCGCGGAACTTCTCGACGCGCCCGAGCACCCGCACCGCGTCGCCCTCGGTGAAGCGGGCGTCGAGCAGCTCGACGTCGTGCCAGACCCGAGCGTCGATCCGCCCACTCGGGTCGACGAGCTCGAGCGCGAGGTATGGAGCGCCGCCCTTCGTCCGCATTCGCTGCTTGCGCGCGACCGCGTAGACCCCTTCGACGACCCGCTCCTCAGCCAGCTCTCCGATTGCGCTCACGTCGCAAGTCTAGGTCCGAGGACGGATGCTAGGGTCGCCCGAGATGGCCGTGGTCAAGCCGTTCAGGGCGGAGCGTTACGACGAGCAGAGCGCCGGCCCGCTCGAGGAGCTCGTGGCTCCTCCGTACGACGTGATCTCGCCCGAGGAGCGCTCGGAGCTCCTCGCCCGGAGCCCGTACAACGTCGTCCACTTGACCCTGCCGGACACCGAGGAAGAGGCCGGCGCTGCGGTAGTGGATTGGCGCCGGCGCGGAGTGCTCGTCCGCGACGAGGAGCCGGCCTATTGGTTCCTCTCACAGGACTATGTCGGTCCCGACGGCGTCGCCCGTAACCGCTCCGGCCTCGTCGCCTCGCTGAGAGCCGAGCCCTACGAGAACCGCGTCGTGCTGCCGCACGAACGCACGCACAGCGGCCCGAAGGAAGGGCGGCTGCGGCTCCTCCGCGCGACCCGCACCCAGCTCGAACCGATCTTCCTCCTCTACGAAGGCGATCCGCTCGAGACACCCGCGCGTGAGCCCGACCTGCAAAGTGGCGGCGACAAGCTCTGGCGGATCGGCGATGCGCCGAGCTTCGAGCAGACCGAGCTGCTGATCGCAGACGGCCACCACCGCTACGAGACGGCGCTCGCCTACGCGCAGGAAGGTGGCTCGCCCTACCTGATGGTCGTGCTCGTGCCGACGCGCCAGGAAGGGCTGACGATCTTTCCGACCCACCGGGTCGCGGAGCACGTCAACGGCGCGGGGGGAACACCGATCGACGAGCCGGGCGAAGAGCTTCCCGGGGTCGTTCTCTATCGCGACGGCCGGTACGAGCTGCTCGCGGGCGACGGGCTCGACGTCGACATCGTCGAGCGAATCGCACCGCAGGGCGTGACGTACACGTCACAGCGGGGGGACGCGGTCGCAACCGTCGACCGCGGCGACGCCGAGGCCGCGTTCCTGCTCCGGCCCACACGCATCGAGGACGTGTGGGAGGTTGCGCGGCGCGGCGACACGATGCCGCAGAAGAGCACGTACTTCTTTCCCAAGCTGACGTCGGGCCTCCTCTTCCATCCGCTTGACTGACTGGCTCGCGCTCTGCAGAGCCGCGGTCGACGACGTGCGCGGCGTCCTGCTCGAGCTGCCCGGCCGGGCCGAGCGAGAACCGGTTGTCGGCCGGGGAATGGGAGGAGACGAGACGACGGCGATCGATGCGGCCGCCGAAGATGTGATCCTCGCCTGGTTCGCCGGGCTCGACGTGACGATCGTCTCCGAGGAGGCCGGCATCTGGGGAGACGGGAAGACGTACGTCGTCGTCGACCCGATCGACGGGTCGCTCAACGCAAAGCGCGGCATCGGCTTCTTCTCGCTCTCGATCGCGGTCGCCTCCGGTCCGACGATGGGAGACGTCGACTTCGGTTTCGTACACGACTTCGGAACCGGTGAGGAATGGACAGCGACTCGCGGCGAGGGAGCGCGACTGAACGGGGCGCCGCTCGAGGGTCAGCTGCCGAAGGACGAGATCGAGATCCTCTCCTTCGAGGCGACCCGGACCGCGGCAGTCGCCGAGCAGGCTGCGGCGGTCGCCGACCTGGCGTACCGCCTTCGCATCATGGGCTCACTCGCTCTCTCGCTCTGCCACCTCGCGGCAGGCCGGGTCGACGCCGTCTGCTCGCTCAAGGCGGCGCGCGCCGTCGACATCGCAGCCGCGCAGCTCCTCGTCCGCGAGCGCGGCCTGGCGATCGACCTCTTCGACGCGCCGCCGTTCGGGTCGGCCCCGCTCGACCTGGAAGGACGTTCACGCGTCGCCGCCGCGGGAACGCCTGAGCTGTGCCGGAAGCTGGCCGGCGCTCTCTCGGCATAGGTTGTGGAACTCTTCGCCGTCAGGATTGACCTATGGCTGAAACGAAGACCGTCAAGCTGAGCTCTGCGGACCGTGTCC
>Ga0207693_10000467_pt1 | contig 36905 bp, 25 predicted proteins | sample LARL81metaG_FD_184347 | JGI IMG/M metagenome (GOLD analysis project Ga0207693, IMG submission 184347) | Corn, switchgrass and miscanthus rhizosphere microbial communities from Kellogg Biological Station, Michigan, USA - LAR L8-1 metaG... | ecosystem: Host-associated > Plants > Roots >... | reverse complement strand
CGATCGATCTCAGCGGCCAAAAACCCGTGATTCGGAGGTCCTACGAGCATGTCTGAGTCGCAACCTCCCTCCTTCCCCTCTAGCCACCTTGTACATGAAAGCCCACACTCTTTCCGGTAGCGAGCGATCGTCGCCGACAAAACGCCCAAAATCTGACTCAGTTTTTCGCCGTGTCCGCGAAGCGGCGGAAGAAGCTGTCGGTTTTCCACTGCGGGCGTAGCGGATCATTTGCCACTTTGATCATGAGTTGCCGAATAATTTCTTCATACTTCCCCGCTGACGCCAGGTCGACCGGTTGATCCAGATCGTCTGACGGTGCGTGATAACGGTGAGTAAGCCAGTCTGCATACGTCTTCTGCTCCTCAGGAGTGGTTGGAGCTATATCCATTGCCAGCGCGGGAACACCGTGACGAATAAAGCTGTACTGATCGCTGCGCACAAAAACATTTCTGAGCGGCTGCGGATCAGCCTGGACGGAGACGCCGTCGGACTCGGCAACCTGACGCGCCATGTCGCCGAGATCCGATTCCGCCATCCCTAAAACTGTGAGCATTTTCAGCGGCACCAGCGGACGGAACATGTCGATGTTGATGTTCGCCACCATGGATTTCGCATCGACTGTCGGATGAGCCGCAAAATATTTGGAGCCGAGCAATCCCTTTTCTTCTCCGGTAACAAACACAAACAAAATGGAGCGCTCTAACTTCTCAGGATGCTGTTTCAGAGAAGCCGCAATATCGAGCAAGACCGCAACCCCGGAAGCGTTATCCATAGCTCCGTTGTAAATTCGGTCGCCGTTGATAGGTTCACCCACACCAATGTGATCGATGTGAGCCGACAATACTACGTAATCGTTCTTCAACTGGAAGTCGTTCCCCGGAAATCTGGCAACCAGATTGTCAGACTCCACAGTTTTCTTTTCCAACTTGGCTTTTGCCTTGATGGATTTGGTGAGAGCGAAATGTGGAAGAGGCTTGCGATCTTTGGCCAGCACCGCCAGTTCCTGAAAGGTATGGCCCGATCCGTCGAACAATTTATCGGCGTGGACAGGATTGAAATAAAGAGCCAACTTCTCACCTTCGGTTTCGTTAAACTCTGCCCCTGCAAGTTCCATGCTCGGATGCAACCGATTCAATGCCGTGCGCGCCCAGGGCACATCCATCGAGGCAGGGTTGGGTATCGTGATAATTCCCACTGCACCAGCCTGCCGGAACGCCCTCCATCGTTCAGCCGTGGTTTGATGATGAGAAGCCAAAGCCGAGCTGATCTGCTCTGGAGAACCGCTAATGATGACGGCAACTTTTCCCTTTAAATCAAGTCCGGCGAGGTCGTCGAAATTACTCTCCGGAATGCTTAAGCCATAGCCCACAAAAATCAACGGCGCTTCAACTAAGGGAGCCAGATTCACCCGTGTGCTGAAGATCGCATCTTCCCCTAGGGTTAACGGTTCAGCCTTACCGTCCTGCAAAAGAGTGGCGGTTGATTCGTTTTCTAGCAGTCGTCGCGATTCGAACTCTACCGGTTGGTAGAAACCTTTGACACCGGCCGGCTGAAGTCCTGCGGCCTTCAGTTGATGGACGACGTAAGCTTCCGCTCTTTTCAAGCCGGGGCTGCCGGTGTCACGACCTTCCATGTTGTCCGCTGCGAGGACTTTTATGTGGTCCCACCAGGTTTTCCCGTCAAATGAGACTTCATTGTTCTGCTGCGCTACTGCAGTAACCAGAAAAATAGCAATCAATAACACGGACTTTCTCTGCATCGTTCCTCCGAAAACAATGTGCCGATGGAAGCAGCCAATCGTCGTGGCCAAAGCCGTATCCATTGAACTTGCGGCACGACTGAAACCAGTCCTTCACCTGACGCGGTCCCGTCCTACACTTAGACATATCCCAGACCAGCGAGACGATCATGCACAATCTTTTCAGTCTCGTCGTCTGGACCACCACCCGAACGTTTCTTTTCCATTCCCGCCACCAGGGATCGTCCCTGCATCGTCTGTGGAATTTCGTAACCAGCGAGGTCCAATAGAGTTGGGGCGATGTCCAGCAGACTGGCACCTTGGTATTCGCCAGTTAGCGGGCAATTAGGTGCGGTCAGGATGAATATCCCGTGCGATGCGTGAATGTAGCCATCTGGACCCGTGTCATCTCCGTGCAGATGAAGCTTCGAATGCCCCACGCTCTCGATCGAGGTTCGGCTCAGCTCGCTAAAATGCACGATCAGATCGGGCGCTACGTTTCGTACATTGCGATAAATCTGCCTGGGCTTGAACACCAACGGCTTCATCGGGTGGCCGTTTTCATCGGGGATGGCTTCCAGGCGCGATTTCATTTCGTCCTGGAAAAGCTCATACGCGGATGCAGGAACGACTCCTCGCGGTTCGCGGCCCTGCAGGTTGAAAAACACGATGGCGCAATCGCCAGATTCACTCCAGGCCTTCGTTTTTCCCCAATTTACATCCAGCTTTTCGAAAGGGGTCGATGCTTTCGGATATTCGTTCAACACCAGCAGGCCCTCGCGAATCAGCCATTCGTTAATAGCAAAACCTCCATCCCTCCGCTGTGCGCCGTGATCTGAAACGATCAGCAAGATGGTATCGTCGTCGAGAAGCTCGATCACGCTGCCAATCTCTTCGTCGAGCCGGCGGTAATATTCAGGGATGGCGTCCTGATGAGGATTGCCGTGTTCAAATTGCACGTGCCGGGGATCGAAATAATTCCAGAAAGCATGCTGCGTGCGGTCGAGTCCGATGTCGACAAAATGAAAGTAATCCCATTCCTGCCCGGTCAGCAGCCAGCGTACGACCTGCCACTGTTTCCGGCTTAGGTTGAAGATTTCTTGCTTGAGCCAATCTTTTTTCTCAGTTCGGAAATTCTTTACATCAACGGCATATTCTCCAACTAACTCGGTAATCTTCGCCTGGAGATCGGACGGATATGTGAAATCGTTCTTTATCGTGTCAGGAGTAAGAGAGCAGCCAATGCTGATTCCGTTCACTGGCCGTGGAGGATAATTTGGCGGGACGCCGACGATGATCGACTTCTTCCCTTCCTGCGCCAACTGGTCCCAGATGGCCAATGCCTTGATGGACGCCGAGTTTACGAAAGCGGGCTCGTCGTAGGAATGATCGGGCCGGTTGTGAGATCCGTAGACACCCAGCGACCCGGGGTCCTGGCCGGTCGTCATGCACATCCACCCAGGCACAGCGTCCGGTGGAATTACCCCCTTCAACCGCCCATACACTCCCAGGTCCATCAGGCGGCGAAGATTTATCAGACGTTCATCGCCGAAAATAATTTCAGGCGCCGCGCCGTCAAGTCCGAGTACGCAAATTTTCATTTCGTTAGGCTCACGCGCCTAGACTCTTCTGGTTCGATCGGACCGCGTCAGAGTAATGATTTGCCATCCATGCATCCCGGCACCGTAACGTCGAGATAGGTGAGAATGGTCGGTGAGAGATCAATAATGCGGGCTGGTCCCTGTCCCTGGCGTTGGGCTGACACGCGGTTCATAAACAATATTCCCGGAACCGATTCCGGATCCACAATGTGATCTCCACTCCAGCGGTGCAGATTGTCTTCCAGCAAAGAATGAGCAAAACCACCCACAGCACTCTGCCAGGAAACACGGAAGCCGCGATGAAAATTTACCAGCAAATCCGGCGAGTTACCCACAAATGCACCCGTATATAGCTCTTCCCTTCGCGACACATTGCGGATCGCGGACCGTTGAGTTTGCTGGTCGGGAAAGTCTGCCAGACCAGCTTGAATTGCGTGCCGCACTCGATCCGTTTCCGTTCCCTCTTCAAGAATACCTGCGGACTCCCGGCCTTTAAGATTCAGATAAATTCCGCCCAGGCCTACGGCATAAGCGGATGTTTTGGACCAATCAACATTGGCAAATCCATTGTCCGGGTTCTCGCCGGGACGATGATTTTTCTTAAGTGCCAGAAGTCCGTTCTGCAAAAGCCAGGTATTGGTATCGAATGCGCGACGAAACGTTCCGAAGCCATGATCCGACAGCACGATCAGCAATGTATTCTCGTCAACCTTCTCGAGCGCCGGTGTCAGAAGACTATCGCATCGACGGTAATGTTCTTCGATCCGCGTCGCCAACTCGGGCGAAAGATCGGGATCGAACCCCGGATGCTCGCGATCGCGAAACCGCCACAGCATGTGCTGGACCCGGTCCGGCGTATCGAAAAGCATGAAGAACAGGCCCTCCGAGAAACGGTCGAGTTCAAAGCGCATCGCGCGCTCACGCTCGGCCAGCACCAACTCGCAATGTTGGAGGTAGGCTGCCTCGTCCAGCCGTCCATTGTTCAGGCCATTGTGGTCTTCGGCCATTCCCAGCGTGGAAAACAAGCCAATCTTGTCGGATAACTCCTTCGCATAATCGCCAGGGAACGACACGGGGAACAGGGGCGCAGCAGGATCGAAGTTGACTGCCGAAACATAGAATTGCAGCTGCGGTTCAAGTTGGCGCACATAAAACCGCGCGATTCCCGTCACCGATTGCAACATGGAAAGCTTGAACTTGAACCGCACCCACTCGCTCCAACTTTTTTCCGACACTTCAATTCTTGCGGGCGAGCCTCCTGTCTGAATCACCAGCTTGCGCGAGGGCTTTTCTATTTGGACTCGCACTTCACAAAAAGTGTCTGCCGGTGGTGAGGCCTTAGTGTTGCGCGGGCCGATGACTCGCGTTGTCAGCTCGACGCCCGAATTCAGGGGTGAGGGATCGAGAAAAATCAGCTGCTCGTTCTCCTCGGCGACGACGGTCTTGTCCTGGGTATAGAACGTGCCCTTGCTCTGACTTCCGCGCAGATCTGGAACCCCAACCCCGGCAATCATCCGTCCTTGAAGCACTTCCGGAGGGAAGGTACAGGGACAGCGCAAAATCGTGCTGGGAATACCTGCTTTCGACAACCACTGCCACAGCGGCACGCCTTGCCGACGATTTACGACGCGCGGCTGGGCCAGCATGTTCTTGGGACGCTCAAATCTGGTCAACGCAACATCTGGGAGATAGGTCTGTGGATCACGACTGATGAAGTCGAAAATTCCATGCCCGCCAGGATTGGTTCCGGTCATGAATGATGACCATGCCACAGGAGTTTGAGCCGGATAGGTGGTTTTCAGGCGGGTATAGCTTCCGGCTCCTCGAATTCTAGCGAGATTGGGGAGTTCTCCGCGTTCCAGCATCGCTTCCACGATGCTGGGCTCAAGCCCGTCAAGTCCGATGACAATAATTTTTTTGCGCAAGAAGCGGACCCGGTTTTAAAGAGTGTCCTTTGAAGCATCCTTGGAAGGTTCAGTAGCAGCAGGCGCTTCGGAATGGCGAAACATGCGCACAACCTTGAAGAAAAAACCGACCACTTTATTCCAGAAAAGCAGCAAAAGGCCCAGCAGGCTGGCCAACCCGGAAGTCACGGTCATCACCTGGTCGGGGCCGCCATATAGCGCCAACAACGATTCAAATCTCATGAATGCTCCTAAAAACTTGCTGGACTAGCCCCAACCGTATAGCGATCTTAACATTATCAGCATCTTGCGCGATGTGAGAAGGACGATTCGCCGCTACTGACCTGCTGCCTTGATGGCCATCGTAGGCTCTCCAGTCCCTGACACCTGCATCTGATAGTGAACCTGCGCATGCGCCAGGCCGTTCCAATCGGACACGCGGATGTTCAAGTTTACGCGAGACTTACTGTCACCAGGGACGAGAATTTCGAGGAGCCGGGCTGCCGTAAGGTTCATGTACGTCGAGATAGTTAAGGAATACAAAAAACGGGTGCCCGGGGTCGCGATCAATCCAATTGATAACCTCGCGATTGACGGCGTCGGCATGCTTTCGCAGGCCAAAACCCTGACCGTAGCCTAAGAGTTCCCGCTTCAAGCTCCGCTGAATTCTCTGTACGTAAAGTCCCACTAGTTCTCGACCGTAAAGCGTACGCGCCAGCATGTCCCGTATCGAATGGAAATAGTCTTCAAAATGAATAAACCCTCGACCAAAGCCCAGGTCCCGCGTAAAGAAAGTACGGTTGGCGGAGAACGCCCCGGTGCGATATCCGCGCCGGATTAAAGCCTCCCCAAGCGTGGGGAAGCCACCCAGGCTGAAAGCGTCAGAGTTGCCGAAAATTGGCATGGGTCGGATCTTCTCCATCCCGTGCTCGAACGGATAACGGCCAGTGAGAAGCGACGCGTGCGAAGGGAAGGTCCAGGAAGAACTGGATATGGCATTCTCAAATAGAATCCCCTGAGTCGCAACATGGTCGATATTCGGACTCGTTGGGCGAGAATATCCGTACGACGACAGGTGGTCGGCACGAAGCGTATCCACCACGATAACCAGGACATTCGGTGCGTTAGCCGCTGCAGACGGGAGGGCCGCAATCGCTCTGTTTTCCTGCAGCCAATGCCCCCCTGAATTCCAATCACCGACAGTACTGCGGCGGCGGCAACCATAGGAAATGTGCGTTGCACAAGCTGAAGGAAGCCAGCTTCATGTTTTGCCATCGAACGGCTGCCAGCCACTGCGACGCCAACCGCCAACAAGAAGCAACTGAGCGCAGAAAGCCGCGCTGTCACCATAAGCCAGTCAAAGATCGTCAAGGCAACCAGCAGCCTTGCGGCAGAACGGATAATGGAGGTCTTTGGAAATAGGCGCGGAAGCGCCGACAGGAGAAGCACGGATAAGGAAAATAACAACAGATTAGCTACCGCAGAGATCCAGACAATCTGTTCCGAGACGTGAAGAGTTGGTCCCCATCGCTCCCAGTTGATTCTTTGAAAAAGCAGTAGTCCCACCCCTTCAACAAGGCCCGCGATGATGCCAAACCAAGCCGCGAGTACTAAAAGTGAGCGAATGCGCGTCGGGGACGAGGCCCTGGGGAAAGCTTGCTCTGTTTGCGTTCTCAGAGGTCGCACTTTGGCCAAGTGTACGCGAAGACGGGTGATTGCGATGACAATAACACCGGTGCTCTGTAACTCACTGCGCACGACGATGTTCCTGTGGCAAACTGACGGCGGCAACCATGAAAGTCTGGGAATTAACCCTTTTGGTGTGGATCGGTTCAGCCGTGGCCGGTCTGCTGGGTTCTCTTACGGGACTCGGGGGTGGGGTAGTTCTGGTTCCACTATTGACCCTGTTCTTTAAGGTGGACATCCGCTATGCCATCGGAGCCTCACTGGTCTCTGTTATCGCCACGTCCTCGGGAGCTGCGGCAGCCTACGTGAAAGAAGGAATTTCCAATATCCGCATAGGGATGTTTCTTGAGATCGCGACGACACTGGGCGCAGTTCTCGGCGCATTTGTGGCAGCAAAAGTTTCCACTTCCGCCATCGCCATCGTATTTGGCGCGGTCCTGCTCTATTCGGCCTACCTTTCCGCCCGGGTACGGGTAAGAACGAGAAGCGACGAGGTTCCCGACCCTCTGGCCACACGTCTCCGGCTGAACGGAAGCTTCCCTACGCCCGAAGGCATTCGCCATTATTTCGTTCGCCGCGTGCCGATGGGTTTTGGATTCATGTTCGGCGCGGGAGCATTGTCAGGGCTGCTGGGCATAGGTTCGGGTGCAGTGAAAGTTCTGGCGATGGACCAGGCGATGCGAATTCCTTTTAAGGTTTCCACCACCACCAGCAATTTCATGATCGGCGTGACGGCAGCTGCCAGCGCTGGGGTGTATCTCAGCCGCGGCTATATTGACCCAGGGCTGTCCATGCCGGTGATGTTAGGCGTCCTTGCCGGCTCTCTGGTTGGCACCCGCATTCTGTTGCAGGCAGAGACTAAATGGTTGCGAATCATTTTCAGCCTCGTGATCCTCTTGCTGGGAGCACAGATGATCTATAACGGCGCGGTGGGAAAGATATGAAAATATCGAGTCTGCCAAACTGGACCGATCAAAAGGTCGAGAATCTGGTCGGCAACCTGCTTCGTACCGGCGTTTCTCTCGCCGCTTTGATCGTATTCGCCGGTGCAGTCGTCTACCTGGCCAAACACGGAGCCGAGCCTGCCGATTATCGAGTCTTTCACGGAGAACCGAACCAGCTTCGTACTATTTCCGGCGTTTTGCAGGAAACGGTGGCTCTGCAAGGGCGGGGCATCATTCAGCTGGGACTGCTGCTACTGATCGCAACTCCTGTCGCACGAGTGGGGTTGAGCATCCTTGGGTTTGCTGCCGAGCGAGATCGTATGTATGTGGTCTTTGCGACGATCGTTTTGGTGATCTTGCTCTGCAGTCTTTTCGGTTCGTAAGAGCAGTGGACTACGGTAACTCTGAGCGGAAGAAGTGACGCCTTTCAAACAGACTCATTGGAAGTTCAAAAACCTTGGTTTCGCCCACAGCAAAAGAAAATTGTTTGCCGCATTCCGGAGCCGGACAAGTGGTATTGACTTTATCTTTATTGGTTTCACGGGTTACTTCCCGTTCGACTACTACCCATGTTCCGCACTTGGGGCACGTGACACACGAACTGACAATATGGTCTGACATCGCCTCTTCAGTGTAAACGATCACGCAATGAGAACAAGCTCAGGGTACGATCAACCGGCCGGCCGTTTCCCATGACGTATTTCCCAGAGAATCTGTCGAAAAATGCCCAGCCACGCCTCGGCATCACGGGCAGTCACCTTTAGGCGGTGAACCATGCGGCGCACACGTTCCTCGGTGGCGGGCGCGCGATCCGGAGTCATGTGGGTGCTGGTGCTCAGCACATCCAGCAGAATCGCGGTCATGCGCTCAACTTCCGCCGCACGGGCCAGGGAAAGGCTCTCGGAAACTCCAGATACCCGGTTATCGCGGATCAGTTCATATAGACAGACCGCCACCGCTTGTCCCAGGTTCATCGAGATGTGTTCCTCCCGCGTAGGAATCCGCATCAGCCAGTGACAGTGGCTGAGATCTCGCCTTGAAAGTCCGTACTTTTCCGAACCGAATAGGACAGCCACGCGACTGGACTTCATTCGCTTCCGAATCAGGCGCGCGCCATACTCCAGCCGTCGCAACGGATGCTGCAGTTCGCGATGACGGACCGCCGTTGTCCCGACTACCAGTGTGCAATCGGCCACGGCTTCTGCCACGCTCTGGTACTCTTCCGCCTCCTGCAGCAGCGCGGCGGCGCCTACAGCGGATTTTGCTTTGCGAAATGCCACATCATAGGGATTCACCACCCGGAGACGGAGAAAGCCGAAATTACTCATAGCGCGGGCAGCAGCGCCAATATTGAGAGGATTGCGCGTGCCCACCAACACCACCCGCAGATTGTCGGATTTTGGAGGAACGGGCAAGAAGGATAATTCTAAAGCAGGGTCGGGGCCGATGGGTCAGCAATCAGATTCCACAACATGGTCGGACGCTCCCTGTGAAACGTTATGGTAAACGCTTCCGCCGAAATGTGATCCTGCGCGAAGCAGTCCAAGTGATCTCCGCGTCCGTCCGTGGTGCTGCCTGGGGTCCTCCGACATCGCCTGAAGCCCCGGGTTGCGGGGTTCAGGCCGGTACGCAGGATGACAGTCGTGTATCAGTCCGCCGCCGGCGCGACCTTGCGGACCGACTCGGCTACGCGAATCAACGCCGGTAGCACTTGGCCCAAGCTCTTGTTTTGCGGATCGCCCAAGGCGAAATAAAGCTGGCTGTACATCGGATAGATTTGCTCGTAGATGTTCTGCTCGGATTTGTCAGGTTCAAAGACGCGGTTCGGTGGGCAAACTTTTTGCTGTGCTTCTTCGATGGTCCTAAACGTTCCGGCAGCGAGAAAAGCAAAAATCGCAGAACCCAGGCTGGTAACACTTTTGCTCGGAACCAGAACAGGGCGTCCCAGCACATTCGCATAAACGCGGTTTAAAACGTCGTTTTTTTGCGGAATCCCCCCCGCATTGATTACGCGCTTGATATGCACGCCATGTCCAGCCATCCGGTCAAGGATTACTCGGGTGTGGAACGCCGTGCCCTCGATGGCGGCAAACAACTCGTCTTGTGCTGTACTCTGCAGATTCCAACCCAACGTGATGCCTCGCAGGTTGGGATTCACCAACACCGTCCGATCGCCGTTGTCCCAAGTCAAGCGCAACAGCCCGGTTTGTCCGGCCCGATAGTTCTCCAGACCTTGGCCTAACTGGTTGACCTCTGTTCCCGCGCGCGTCGCGATTGCGTTGAAGATGTCTCCGACCGCTGAGAGCCCCGCTTCGATTCCGGTGCGTAGTGGATGAACGCTTCCCTGCACCACACCGCAGACACCCGGAACCAGGTTTACCGAGGGCGTAATTCCGATGATGCAGGTGGAAGTGCCAACGACGTTGACCATGTCGTCGGTGCGGCAGCCGGCTCCGATCGCGTCCCAGTGCGCGTCAAAGGCGCCTACTGGAATCGGAATGCCGGGCTTGAGGCCAAGCTGCCCGGCCCAGAATTCGGAAAGGGTTCCCGCCATCTGATCCGAGGCGGCATATTCGCCATCCAGCTTTTCGCGAACACCTTTCAGGAGTGGATCCACCTTGATCAGAAACGACTCCGGAGGCAAGCCTCCCAAAGCCCGGTTCCAGAGCCACTTGTGGCCCATGGCGCAAATACTGCGCTTCACTTTTTGGGGATCGGTAATCCCGCACAAGGTAGCGGCGACCATGTCGCAGTGTTCGAAGGCAGAGACGAACTGCGATCGCAGGGAGGGATTGTGACGCAGCCAGTGCAATAGCTTGGAAAATCCCCACTCGGACGAATACACGCCGCCACACCAATCGATCGCTTCCAGGCTCTCCTGATGAGCGGCCGCTGTTATTTCCGCCGCCTCGCCTTTGGCGCGATGATCGCACCACAGATAATATTCGCCGAGAGGCTTCAGATCCTTGCCCACGGGAATCACCGAGGAACCGGTGGTATCCAGGGCAATCGCCTGCACTTGATCGCCCTCGATGCCAGCCTTCTTCACCGCCTCGCGGGTCGCGGCCGCAAGAGCGCGCATGTGGTCGTCATGCGATTGCGTGGCGTACTCCGGATCTTCGCGCTTGCGGTGCAGGGGGTATTCGGCGACCGCGGAGTCGAGCAGCCCGCGTTCGCTGTCCACGATAGACACGCGAACACTGAGGGTTCCAAAATCGACTCCAGCAACGATCGCCATCAGCAGCTTTCACTATCGCTCGGATGCCAGTACATATCCCATCCCAGGTAGCGGGTCGTCGCTTCATAAACCACCGGCGCCACGCTGGAAAGATTGGCGGCAACATGGTGCTCGAAGCCGTTTTCGCAAATGTAATGCAGCAGCTTTTGCATCTCCGGGATTTCGACGACGCCCGCGCCTCCGAAGGTATTTAGCGGATCGTCGGTAAATCTTCCTTCCCCTACGTAGCCGCGCATCTTGCCGGCAGTATCGTCGGTGGAAAAGCGAGAAAAACTCATTTTTTCTGGCTTGATCAGCCCCACACAAGTGCCGAAAGTATTTTCCTTGCCAACCGTGCCCGCGATGATCTCCTGAAAATCCATTTTGACCGAGCGGAAGAAATGTTTCGGCAGGTTGGAACAGTGGAAGCACACCGCCTTGTTTGGATCGGAACCGTAATTATTGTTCCAATCCAAAAGCGCCGACGGTGTTTCCGACGCCAGACGCAGAGCGTGCATCCCAAGCACACCGCAAATATCCACCTCGCAGGCGCTAGAAAGCAGGCTGTCACTCATCATGCTCATCACTGTGCACGGCACGACGCCGAGATTTTCCTCGATAGAAGTCCAGCATTGGACCGCGCTGATGGCCACTTCAGTCGACGCCATCCAGTGATCGACCACGGCACCGAGTTTAGCCATCTTCATCAACGCCGCCTCGGGCACGCTGCTTGCATCAACGTACTTCTGGATCGATGCTAGTTTTGCTTGAGCAGTGTCATCGTTGTCCTTCATACGCTCGATACGACCCAGGACTTCGGAAAGATCGAGAGTCTCGATCGAAATGCCCTGCGATTCCAGAATTTTTTCGCTGTAACGCACGGTGTTGAACGCCGTTGGCCGCGCTCCAATCGCCCCCACGCGCAGGTTGCGAAAGCCGTTGACCACACGGCAGACGCCAGCGAACCATTGCAGGTCTTTCGCAAACTCAGGCGAATCTGGATTCTCCGTGTGCAGAGATGTGATCGAGTACGGAATGCCATACTGCCGCAGATTGTTGCAGGCGGACATCTTGCCGCAGAAACTATCCCGACGGAACGCAATCGTCATTTTTTTGGGATCGTCTGGGGTGGCCTGGATCAGTACCGGCACGTGTAAGTCGGCCAATCGCAACGTATCTGCGATGGCGCGCTCCTCCCCGAAGTTGGGCAAGGTCACGATGACGCCGTCGATGCGGTCACGATTGCGTTTAAAAAGGTCGGCACAACGCCTGGACTCTTCCCGGGTTTCCACCGCCCCGTATTTACTCTCTTCCGGAGTAAGCGCCACTACATCCATTCCGGCGGCCGACAATACGCGAAGCATTTCCTCGCGCCCGGTCTTCGCCAGATGATCGGGGAAAAAGCCCCGGTTGCCCACGATCATGCCCATCGTCATTTTTTTTGTTGCCATACTTTAGCCCTATGAAAGCCTTTCGCCTTTAGACCTGCCGCCTGGGAGCAAATTTAATGCAATAGGTCAACCCAATAACCAGGAGCACAGCTCCCCACCACACATTGGCATGCAGGTTGAACAAAACCACGCCCGGATCGACCGGAGGATTTACCACCTGATAAATACCCGCAGCCATAATAAGTGCCCCGTTTACAGCCAGAGAGACACCAATAAAGAACCAGATAGAAATCATAGTTGCGCACCTCAATCGGCTAAGTGTAGTGCCCGCATCCTGCCGGCTGTCGCGTCAGGCGAGACTACCAGCGAGGCGGCGCTATGCCACTCCAAAGTTTCGCCCCGACAAAACCCACTTACCAGAAAATAATGTTCAGCACCAAGAACACGACTACCACCACCCCAGCCCAGAAAAGCGGCTTCTGATAAAGCGGCACATCCCCCACCGAGGGGATTTCCGTCTGCCCGTACACCAGCCCGGTTAACTGGCTGTCAGGCATCGGTTTCGTAGCCATACTCACCGTCACCGTCACGACCACGCACACGATAAACGACCAGAGGGCCTGATACATATCCTGCGCCAGAGCCTTGGCGTGTGGCGACAGCGCAACATAGCGCAACGCGGTGGGGTCGACCTTGACCCAAGCCCACATGCCAATGGAGGAAAGCGTCCCACACAACAGACCCCAAAAGCCGCCAGGGCCGGTGGCTCGCTTCCAGAGCATTCCAAGGATGACGGTGCCGAATAACGGCGCGATGAAGAAGCTGAACAAGGCCTGCACGTAATCCATGATGCTGGCGAACTGCATGACCAGGTAAGCGGTGCCAACACTGATCAGCACACCGATTACGGTAGTCCAACGTCCCATGTTGACGTAATGATGGTCGGTACCCTTGCTGTTGATCAGCGGCCGGTAGATGTCATACGTCCACACGGTCGTAAAGGCGCTCACGTTTCCCGCCATGCCCGACATAAACCCCGCTATCAGCGCGGTGATTCCGAGGCCCAGTAAACCCGGACCGCAATAGCGCGCCAGCATGAGGGGAAGCACATCGTTGTAGCTGTGGCCACCGGTGACTGCCGCCACCGATTCCGGAACCAACTTCACCGGCAAGACCGCTAAGCCGAGTAAGCCCGGCAGGATCACGATGATCGGAACCAGCATCTTGAATCCGGCTCCAATAATTGGGGCCATTTCTGCGCTACGGATATCTTTCGCGGCTAGGATGCGTTGTACAACCAGAAAGTCGGTGGTCCAGTAGCCCATTGAAATCACGGAACCGAGTCCGAAGACGATTCCAGTCCAGTGAATCCCCATCGGATTCGCGGTAAACGACCCCAGGCCTGCCCAAAGGTGAACATATTGTTCAGATGCCCTCTGCGCAATCTGAATCTTGAGGTTCCCCCAACCACCGGCCTCGTACAAGCCGAGGATTGGGATCAACAACGCGCCCGCCCAGATGAGGAAGAACTGCAGGACTTCGTTAAAGATGGCCGAGCGCAGGCCACCGAGCGTCACGTAAATTGCCACGGTAAGCGACGAGACCCAGATGCTGAAATTGATGTCCCATCCGAGCACGATCTGCATGACCTTCGCCATGGCGAACATATTGACGCCGCTCATGAGCACGGTCATGAATGCGAAGGAAACCGCGGACAGCGCACGGCTTGGTTCGCCGAAACGAAGCTTCAGATATCCCGGGACAGAGTGGGTTTTAGAGATGTAATAGAACGGCATCATAACCAGCGCCAGAAAAAGCATCGCTGGAATAGCGCCGATCCAGTACCAGTGGGTTGCCAGAATGCCGTATTGGTAGGCCGAGCCGGCCCAGCCCATCAGTTCAAGTGCACCCAGGTTGGCGGAAAGAAAGCTCAGGCCGGCTACCCAGGCCGTCATCTCGCGGCCAGCCATGAAAAAGTCTTCACCGGTGTTGGCCCGGCCGCGTAAGTAAAAGCCGATTGCGAGAACCAGCACGAAATAGAACGCGATGATCACCACATCCACGGGGGAAAGGTGTACGAGCTGCTTTTCCGCAAACATCGCTATCGCTGGGATCATTTCTTTTCCTTTGGCTGGCCGTAGTACGCGCTCGATCCGTGTTTTCTCAGGTAGTGCTTATCGTGCAAGCTCTTGCCGACTGGCTCCGCCACGTGATTGATGGTGAAGGTGAAATAAGCCATTCGGGCCACGGCTTCCACGATCATCGCGTTATGAGCCGCCGTTGCTGAGTCGGGTCCCCAGGCGAAAGGCGCATGCTTAGCCACCAGCACCGCGGGTACGGCTTCGTAGTCGAGCTTCTGAAATGCGCGGACAATCGCGTGTCCGGTATTCTTCTCGTATTCGGAAGCAATCTCGTCATCTTTCATGACCGCGGTGACGGGGACTGCTCCATGGAAGTAATCGGCGTGAGTAGTGCCAAAGCACGGAATCGCCTTGCGCGCCTGTGCCCATGCGGTTGCGTATTCAGAATGAGTGTGCGCAACACCTCCAATCTTCGGAAACGATTGATAGAGTACGAGATGAGTGGGCAAATCGGAGGAAGGTCGCAAATCGCCTTCGACCACCCTGCCTTCCAGATCCGTGATAACCAAATGCTCTGGCTTCATCTTTTCGTAGGGTACGCCGCTCGGCTTGATGGCTACCAATTGCTGCTCGCGGGCGATGCCGCTGGCATTGCCGAACGTGTAAAGAACCAGACCTCGTCGCACCAGTTCAAGGTTCGCTTCCAGTACCTCTTCCCTCAGTTGCGGCAGAAGCATATCGGGTAGTTCCTAAAGCGCTGGAGCGAAAAGCGATAGCAATCGTTTACTAACGGCAAACAAGAGAAGGTAGAGCAGGCTATGGTTTTTGTCAATCAGACATTTTTTTTGGCCGCATAATTCTTGATGCGTTAACGTCAACGAACTAAGCGATCCCGGAGCGCCGCACGCTGGAGTAACCGTTTTCTTTAGTCGGCTCTGCTTGCGGAATTACCGGGTCAAAGTCTTGATCAAGTTCAGTTCCTTAACATCGTACGGTTCGCCATCCTGACGAAAGATGTCATGAAACCAGACCGCCGGTTCGGCGGTATAGGTTTTTTCCCACGAGTCCCAGGGATAAATCGTCTGCGACTTGCCATTCACGAAACCCCAGTTATACGCACCCACTCTTTCGTCTTTCAGCAACGGTAAAATAGCCGCGAACGTACTGCCGCGTGGCCGAGCCATATATTCTGTGCAAACGATCGGGCGCCCATATCGCCGCAACGACTCGATACGGCGCTTCATTTCGTCCGGCGGTTCGTAGCTGTGAAAAGTTATGACGTCGGAGTTCTGTAGCTCGAAGCTTTCCATTTCGCTGAGTTTGTCGTCGCTCGACCAATCTCCTCGCCATACCCCACTGGTCAAAGGCTGTGATGGGTTTGCCGCGCGTGCCCAGGCCCACTCTTCGCGCAGCAATCGGAGCGCAAGCTCGCCTTTGTTCGGAAGCTCCTGTGCCTTGTAAGAACCGTTTTCATTGTCGGGCTCATTCATCAGGTCCCACATCAGGACCCGTGGATCATCACGAAAACGGCCTAGCACCCCCGATACATACGGCTTCAGTTCCCGGTTCCAGAGGGACTCGTCTTTCAGGATTTCCGCACCCGGAGCTTGCACCCATCCTGAGTTATGGACGTGGGGCTTGGGATCGCGCTGCTTGCCGGGCACGGGATGAGGATCCCACACTGAGTCCAGCAGAACGAACAAGATCCGCATGTGGTGTTTATCTGCGACTTGAAGAAACTGGTCCATGCGGCGGAGAAATCCTGCTGAGTCCTCTTGCCACAACAAATTGTGCAGGAACACTCGCATGGTATTCATCCCCAACGACTGCGCCCACTCTAGTTCCCGGTCGATCGTGGGCAGATCAAATGTATCCGCTTGCCACATTTCCAATTCATTGATGGCGGTGCTCGGAATGAAATTGCTTCCTACCAGCCACCTTTGCCGGGCATACCAGTCATTGGCCCGTTTGGCGGTCCACGGCGACGTTTGAGAGCTGGAGGGACACGAAAAAATGCACAGCAGGAGAAGACTCGTAACCAAAGATTTAGGCATGAGGATCGTAGTTAACTTTCTCAAACCGCATCACCATATCACTTCTTCTGGCGCGGCTGACCTGAGTCATTTGGTTTGCCGAAACTACTCTTTCACGGCACATTGAGATAACGTTTCCCGTGCTAAAATCCGGGCTTCATCCGAACTTAAGGAAGATTTTATCCGATGGACATCCGGGAGATTGCAAAACGAGCCAAGGTTTCGACGGCAACAGTCTCCCGCACCATCAACCGGGTTCCGACGGTCAACGCTCAACTCGCCAAGCGGGTCTGGAGCGTAATCGAAGAGCTTGGCTATTATCCCAATACACAGGCGCGAGCGCTGGTTTCCGGGCGTAGCCGCATTTTCGGCCTGATCGTGTCGGAAATGACGAATCCTTTCTTTCCGGAAATCATGCAAGTTTTCGAGACTATCGCCGTCCAGCACCATTACGAGATCTTGCTGACCTCTACCGGAAACGATCCCAAGCGTATGGAAAGCTCGGTCCGCCGGATGATCGAACGCCGGGTCGAGGGTGTCGCAATCATGACTTTCGGCATGGAGGAGATACTTCTGGAAGACTTGAAACTACGGAAGGTGCCACTCGTCTTCGTAGACGTAGGGCCGCCACGTCCAAGAGTCAGCAATATTCAGATTGATTATCTCCACGGAATCCGCCAGGCAGTGCAGCATCTGGCCGCTTTGCGCCACGAAAAAATCGGATTTATCACCGGTCCCCTACGCCTCAAATCGGCGGTGGCTCGGCATCAGGCCTTTCTCAGGTCGATGCGAGAGATTGGCCTGGAGTCTGACCCGTCTCTGGTGGTGGAGGGCGATCACACCATGGAAGGCGGCATGGCTGCCTTCAGACATTTACTGGCCGGCGCGACCCATCCAACCGCGGTTCTCTGCTCGAATGACATGACCGCCATTGGGGTTATGCGCGAAAGCCACGATGCGGGGCTTTCAATTCCGCATGACATATCAGTGGTTGGATTCGACGATATCCGTTTAGCGCAGTTTGTTTTGCCGCCTTTGACCACCGTACAGATGTCGCAATCTGAGTTGGCGCGCCTGGCTTTTCATGCCCTCCTCACCGAAGTGGAGCGTGAAACTCCTTCGCCCAACGGAACCGAATACTTACTCAAGACCAATCTCGTGCTGCGGGAGTCCACCAGCCTGCTATCCGAGAGCTCAAGGAATGAAAGGCGTCGGCGTACCCCGCCCGCAAAAAGGTAGAAACGCTTCGCGACGAGCATTTCGACCTGCTCATCCGATCATCAAGACCACCTTGCTCACGGACACTGGCGCGAAACTAAAGTGCCGGCCGGGCTTACGGTGGCAAATGGCGCAGTCCGGATGAAAGAACGGGTAGCCAGCGCCCACCACTTACTACAGAGAAATCTCCCGCGGCGGATCGAAGTGTTCATCTCCAATCAAGTTCCCCACTGAATGACGCTGTAAGAGCGGGCAGGCACTTCGAATTTGGCGCGGCCTCCCGAGATTGAAGGCTTGTCCATGGTTTGCGGAGCCACGCGCTGGGGAGTATTGAAGCCGTTCGAAGCTTTAAGATCGTCTCCCGTCAAGACCATCGATGAGATTGCCCGCGAAGGCGCCATGTCCTGCCAGTTCAGCTCGACCGTATGTGCCCGGGACAAGTCACGATTGAGAACGAAAACCGAGACCTTCCCACTCTCTGGCTCCACCGTACCAGCAACGTCAAGATGCGGAACCTGTCCCATTCCGGAAACTTCGTAAGTCGGTGACTCTACCAACAGATTGAGCACCGACCCGCGGGCATATTGAAGGGCCCAGTTATAGGGGTAGTAAATGGTTTGCCGGTATAAACCGGTGGCGTTGGTCATGATCGGTGCGATTACGTTGATCAACTGCGCCAGGCACGCCAACTTGACCCGGTCAGCGTTGCGAATCAGCGTGTTGAGGAACCCGCCGACCAACAAGGCGTCTTCCAGATTATAAATCTCTTCGAGAAGGTGGGGTGCCACGCCTCCGTGGCCATTCACGGCATCTCCGCGGCGGGCCCGGTACCATACATTCCACTCATCGAACGAGAGCCAAAGCTTTTTTGGTGAACGCCTGTGTCCCCGCACCATGTCGCAGACGGCCACCGTTTCTTTGATCTGCTTTTCCATGCTGAGGTTCATGGCAAGAAACTTTGAGCTGTCCCCACCGGTTTCTTCGGGCGTATTGCCGATGTAGCGATGCAAGGAGAGTCCGTCCACATAGTCGTAGCATTGCTCGAGAACTTCTCGATCCCACTCCAGATATGTTGGCATCGCGGGCCCACTCGACCCGCATGCGATAAGTTGAAGTGAAGGATCAACATAACGCATCTGGCGTGCTGCATCCTGCGCTTTTAGACCATATTCTGCGGCGGTCATGTGGCCTATTTGCCAAGGTCCATCCATCTCATTACCGAGGCACCAGTATTTCGCTCGGTATGGATCGGCGTATCCGTGTTTGCGCCGCAGGTCGCTCCACTTGCTTCCCTTCTCGAGATTGCAATACTCCACCAGCGCCGCAGCCTCTTCCGGTGTCCCGGTTCCAAGGTTCAAACCCATGAGAGGCTGCGTGCCGACTGCCTTGCACCAGGCCATGAATTCGTTGGTGCCAAACTGATTGGTATTCAAGGAATTCCACGCCTTGTCGAACACTCGCGGACGATCCTGCTTGGGCCCTACCCCATCCAGCCAGTTATATCCGGAGACGAAATTCCCGCCGGGATAGCGAACGATCGGTACTTCCATCTGGCGCACTTCGTCCATTACATCTTTGCGAAAACCGTTGCTGTCCGATAACTTTGAGCCGGGGTCGTAGATTCCTTCATAGATTGCCCGCCCCAGATGCTCCAGAAAAGACCCGAACAGATTACGGTCGAGCGGGGCTATGGTGCGTCGAGGGTCCAGGTAAACCCGAACCGGATCGCTGGGACTCGGACTCTGCATCAATGCGGGGAAATGCCGGCCGAATGCCAGGTCGGTTGCGCATGCGACTCCCGCAGCCGCGACTTGAACCAGGAAACGGCGCCGGTTGGTTGAAAACATGAGAGGAATCTCCTGATGCGACGGGTGAAAAACCCCGCGGCGACGAATAGTAAACGTTTACCAGGGCGCGCGCCACAGTTTTTTGGCTGGCTGCTCCAAAGCTCATCCTATGACGGAAAAATTAGCCTCACGCCGGGGCCAGGGCTTGAACAAATCTCCAGAAACTATTTATTGAATTCCGCTAATTGGAAGCACTCGAAGAAGGTTCCGCTGCTGCCGGAAGCGGAACTCTCTCCACCGATATGCGTGACGATTCGGGTCGATATCCATTGCGCGTCCGGATACGGCACTTCCTCATCCGCTCTCCCTTTAGCTTCACCGTGATGGTGCGCCATCCCCGGTTTGGATTGGGCTGAGGGTAGTAGCTCACAGAATAGAGATGGGCAAGATCGTTCCGAATGGAGGCGAAAGCTTTCTGCTGCTCCCTCCAAGTCTTGGCGAAATAAGCCTCTCCCCCGGTGGCGGCGCTCATACGTTTGAAGACGGTACTGGAAATCGGCTCGAGCTTGGCCTCCCGTGTGCTGATCATGTAGATCGGAATGCCCTTGGATTGAGCGAGTTCGGCGACGTCTTCGGGCGGGACCATGCTGTAATTGTCTGGCCCGTTGGAAAAGACAACAACGACTTTTCTACCAACGTTCTGACCCGCATCTTTGAGAGTCATCAACAGCGCATTGTAGAGCGCAGCATCGTCTCCCGCCACCGTCGTACGCACTCCGCGCAGCACCTGGTTGCGGTCAGGGGTAAGAGTGGTAGCTCGGGATAAGTCTCGGCTGTAGGAATAAAATGCTACCCGGTCCGGGTTATCCAAAGAGCGGACGAACTCGGCAATCGCATCCTGGGCGAAAACAAAACCGCGATACATATAGTTGCTGGTATCGAAAAGGATGAACACGTTGGCCCCAGCCATCGCGGAACCGAGCTCGGAACCAAGCTCGGAGGATGTTCCCGACTCTGTAGTGCCATTCGAGGAACGGATATGCACTTGCCCCGGCTGGTCATCGTCCCCTGTCGCCAGGACCCTTCGCGTGGCTTCATTGCCTTCGCCAAATACCGCGACTTTTTGTGCGATACCGTCTTCCGTCACTTCAAAATCGGAGGGTTTAAGGCCGGTCACATAATTCCCCTTGCTGTCCATGACCGCCACGTTCAATTGCACCATATCGACTTCAACCCGAATGCTGGTTTCTCCCTCCTGCGCCGCCATCGGAGGAAACAAACCAACGAGGAACACTGCAGTAGCCGCAACCACCGGAATGAATCTGTTCGTCATAGAACCTGCCATCACCTGTCCGTGCCGATTTGCCAGCGGCGGATATTTAGAATTTTATAAACAAATGCTGAGGTTGCCCCGGTTACTGAACCGGGTTACTCAGGGCCACCTTCGGCAGGGAAGTAATCTTTCCCTGACGGAATTCTTCGCCAGTTTCCCGCATCGCTCGCAGCATGGCCGGCCAATCTTCGAAGTCAGTGGCAAAAATCTTCTCGACCATGCGGTACGTCAGTTCAGGAACCAGACGGTTCAGCATTACCGGCGCGTAGCCCTGTTCATCGGCGAGCCGCGCCCAATACAAGTTGTTGGAATCCCAGGATTCAGCCAGAAGACGGCTGGAATATCCCATGAATGCGGGGAATGGCTTCACGTTCAGCAATTCACGACTGTAGCTCTGCGCCAGCGCGGGATGGGGAACGCCAAAATCTTCTGACAGTCTTTTCCAGCTCACTTCATCGGGGTGTTGAGACGAAAGAGCATCGAGTTCTTCGCCTGCTTTACCCCAGGAATTCTTTTCCCCCGGGAACCTTCGCCGGAACTCGGCGGCAAGGTAGAAGGTTTCGCCGGGCATGACGCGGGAGAGTGCGTCATTCAGATCCCCGGTGCGCAGCAACTTCTCGAGTAACTCTAAGCGTTGCGGAACCATACGGTCGGACAGAATGACCAGCACGTTCGATCGCACTTTTTCGTCTCTCGCTGCAGCCGCCAAGAGTTCTTCGCCGGTGCGCTGGTACAGTGTGACAGCGTGCAATTCGCCAGGCGATACCGTCCACCAGCGAGGCAAAGTTGCGCTGCTGACTAAGCCAGGTACCAGCTCATGCCAGATTAGAGCCTGAACGTTCTCTGGAACGATGAAATCCTGTTCGGCCTCCGCCAGTACAAAGGGCAAATCGGCCAGCGATCCGGCAAGGTGAGCGCCACCGCCGGCCGGCAAACCCGATCCGAAAACATGCGGCACGTGCCACGACTGGCCGCCGCCCAAGGCCATTTCTCCGGAGAAGTCATGCGACCGGACATAAAGAGGATTGTTGAGTAGAATTTGCGCTCCTGGCGGTTCGTAGTAGGCATAGTTCAGTCCCACCAGGGTGTCGCGCAGGAAAGGAACGACGGTCCCACGGGCATCCACCAATTCCTTGCGGGAGCCGGGGGATTTGATGATCTTTGCCAAATCGGTACGAGTCTGCAATGAACTATGACGGGTGTTATAAAACCCGGCCGCCCACTCGCTACGTTCGCCGCTGGTGAACATTGGGCGCGGCATTTCGAATTCCCGCAGCTCGCCCGCTAGTGGAAGCAAGGAATCGCCCACTGGCTTGCCTTGCGCCAATTCGTTCAAACCGTTCCCCAGAGCTAGCAATGTATCCAGAGAAACCAGTCGCTGCCCATCCATCACCGAGCGGATCCGGTTAGCAAGGTCTTGTCGCACCTGCTGACCGGTGGGATTTGACTGTCTGGGGCCAGCAAGCAAAGAAATGATTTCGGCCTGGGATAAATTCGATCGTCCCGCGGCTGCCTGCCACATGTCACGCAGGGAAACTTGAGCCGCGTCGAACAATTGCGCCTGCGACGAAATCCCGCCCGCGAAGGGACCAATCACCTTCTGCCACGAATCATTCAAAGTTTGTGGGCCGATCTGACCTTGCCGCGCCAGAATCTGCCACAGACCCACCTCGGCCTGGAAGATGCCCAAGGCATTGGCCCGCAACGTAACATTCGACGTGCGGTCGATCGCGTCCACAACCTTTAGAAAGCGGTTGATGGAAGCGTCGTTCAAACCCGAGAATTCTGAAAAAATCAGATATTGGTTTCCGTAACGAGAAAACTTCTCCGCCAGCAAGCGCACCGTCTCAGGACCCAACCGCTGATCGATAGAACGCCCGCTATCGATGGCACAGAGCATGAGGTAAGTGGGGAGCGGTCCGTCTTCTGAACTCTGCCGGGCGAAGGCGAACATCGATTCCACCAGCTGATCCGAATTCTTCCAATGGGTGGACTGCCTGGCCCACTGACGTATTACTTTGGAATCTGTTTTCTGATGAAGAATCGTTGACCATGTTTCCAGATTCCCCGGGACGAATGGTTCTCCGGCGGAATCGAACTGGAGCCTGGTCACCAGGAGTAACAGACCGGGGTCCGGACGGAACACCGGGCGCGCAGGCCCGGGGTTGATGTCTTTGCCGCGCAACGCATCATAGAACCGCGGCAAGCGGTGAGCATCGGTAAAATAGACCTGTTGAGTTGGAGTCAGCCGGGAAAGTGTGTCGAAATATGCCGCCAGCCATCCGTCGTCTTTAGCCAACAATCGAGCTACAAAATCCTTGGCCGAACCCGGATCGGCGCCGGCCAGACTTTTCCACGCAGCTTCCGCTGAAGCCCCGCCCGGCACACTCACTCGACCGTTACGAATCAGGATATGGCTGCCGTAAAAGTCGAGAACGGGAGCAAAAGGAAGTAGCCTTTGAATCCCCGCAAATTGCTTGAAAGCCTCCGCGGTTTCGCCGTCCATCCGTGCCATGGCCCAATACAATCGTGCCAAAACGGGATCGTCCAGTAACGCATTCAATAAGTCGTTCCCACGTCTTAGTTTGGGATCGGCCTGGGTCCAATCGGAAGCCGAAAACAGTACCGGCACCTGCGCACTCGCGTAGTGATAAACAAAGGGCTTGCCTCCTCCAAGGGTCACCTCAAATTCCGCCAAAGGAAAACCGGAATCGATTGTAAGGAAAGCTCTTTCTGGCTCGGCGGTCTCCAACGCGACGCTCTTGCCACAGCCCTGCCTGAGACGATAGCCCAAAATCGCTAGCAACGGTCCGGCTTGGTCGCAACCGCCGACCCGGATCACGCTCTCCGGGCCAGCAAGCGTGACCAGTTCTCTCGATTGATCCACGTAGCGCTTCAGCAAAATCAAAAATTCGGTGGACCTCCCTCTCGCATCCTTTCGGCCCTGATAACCCTCTACCGCCACGTTCCGGGCAAGCAAAGGCAACACTTCTTCGCTCGAAATCTTTTGGCTGATGCCCGCCATGCGCAAGAAGGATCGCAAGGGACCCGGAATCGTAACGCTGGCCGCAGACGTAGCCACCGGTTTCGGGACTTCAGAAGTCTGCGGGGTGGTTGTAGGAGTGTCAGAAGAAGACTCCGCAACGGCTGCGCAAACGCTTACACACAGAGAAAGAGCTATAAAAGCAGAGGCTTTTAGCAGGAAAAGAGATTTCACGGCTGGCCCTTCTTTCACATCTTAAGAAAAACCCAAAACCAACGAGCAGGACGCCAGGGTGGATAGGAGTATTGCCACGCAGGGGACGCCCGGTTGGTCAACCCGGGCCCGAGAACCGCCGCCGCGTTGAACTTTGACTAAAACCCCATCTTTGATTCTTCCGCCCCCGGAAGCCTAACTTTTGTGCCTGCCAAGATAGATCATCCCGCGCTCGCTGCCAACCCCTTTTACATTTTTTTTACAGCGCGCATCCTGGATCACGAAGTCGCCTAAAAGTGGCGCAGATGAGGCGTTTCCGCGATATTGTCAATTTCCGGCTTTGCCACTCCATGTAGCACGCAGCGAGGATAGGGTTAATCTTCGGCTCCGAACAATCTACGCGGCCATATCGCGCCGGAAGGAGAGTCGCAGTCGCTCAAGTTTACCGGGCTGGGCGACTGGTACGCTCGCTGACCACGGCTCATCGATCGCCATAAGCACCGCAGCTTCTCCCAAAAGAGCCATATTTTTACTGAAATGGATCATCTGTAAACGAAAAACCCACCGAAAATTACGCGGCCCAGTAAAAAGACGGATTTCATGGATCTACCTCGGGTTGTTCAAAAGATGGCTCTTGGATTCGGAAGGGGAAAAAGGTGTTGCCTAGGGCCGAAGGGTGAAAGTTATGCACGGTTAGGGCGCGGGTCTTTAGATTTCGGGGGAAAAACCTCCCTTCACGGAAAGTGAGTGACGGCTTCCTGTAAACCCTTTTCGTACCCAGCGATGAGCTTGTTCCAGACAACATTTTGTTCGGCATCAATCAGCTTCCGGCCGGGTACGGCGTCGAACCAGGCAAGCGATTGCCGAATGCCATGAGAAAAGCGGGTGGTTGCGACGTAATCGGGGACAAAGCGCTTGATCTTGCTGTTATCGAATACCACGCTCACAGACTTGTCGCCAATCAAAGTGCCTTCCATTTCAGGCAGGCAGGCCACTACGAAGTCCGACGGAATGTGCACGATGCGTGGTTCTACTCCCACAGCTTCGGCCACGGTCCAGTAGAGCTGATCCCAGGTCAACACTTCGTCCGTAGTAATGTGAAATGCGTGGCCGACCGCCTGCCGGTGTCCCAGCAAACCTGTAAAGCCTTTCGCAAAGTCCGTGTTATGGGTAATCACCCATAATGATGTTCCATCTCCCGGAACGATCACCGGTTGCCTTTTAAGCATCCGATCGACCACGGTATAGGAGCGTTGCCAACTGTTTATGACCAACGGAATCAGGTTTTCGCCATAGGTCAGCGAGGGGCGGACAATCGTAATGGGGAACTGCTCGTCGCGGTAAGCTTTCAGCAATCGCTCTTCGCACGCGATCTTGTTTCTGGAATAGTCCCAGTGCGGATTTGCCAGTGGTGTCGATTCGGTAATCAGATAGCTGGTACTCGGTTTCTGGTAGGCGCTGGCGGAACTGATGAAAATATATTGGCTGGTGCGCCCCCGGAACAATGCAAGATCGCGTTCGATGTCGGCCGCGGTAAACGCGATCCAATTGACGACTACGTCGAAGCTGCGTCCCTGCAGCGCGCGCTCAACCGCGGCGCGATCCGCTATGTCGGCCTGAAGGGTTTTCGCGCCATCTATCGTTACCGCCGAATGCTGGCCGCGCGTAACAAGGGTGAGATCATGCCCACGCTGTACGGCAAGCCGGCTACAGGCGGTACTGATGATGCCCGTACCGCCGATGAAGAGTACTTTCATGCGCCAGTTGTAACAGACTCCCGCGACATTTTACAGACAGTGCATGTCACAACCGGATCGATCTGCCATCGATTCCTACCTGCGGACGGATCGGCTGACTTCTTTACTTATGGTATCGTCATGCGTTTGGAGGATGCGCATGGGAAGTCGCCTTTTGGTGACGGTTTTCTTAACATTCATTCCATTGGTTTCCTACGCTGCCTCTTCGTTCGTGCAAGTAAAAATTGATACTGGCGTTCTCGAAGGCACCGCCAATGGGCCAGTGCGCGCCTTTCTCGGAATTCCCTACGCTGCGGCGCCAGTTGGTGAGCTTCGCTGGAAGCCTCCCGTTCCGGCAGCTAAATGGAGTGGCACTCGCCAGGCCAGGGAATTCGGATCGCGCTGCATGCAAGGGCGAATCTACTCAGATATGGTATTTCGCGATCCCGGCGTCAGCGAAGACTGTCTGTCCCTGAATGTCTGGACGCCGGGCAAGAATGCCAAAGCCAAGCTTCCCGTCATGGTTTGGATTCACGGCGGAGGATTTATTGCAGGAGCATCTTCGGAACCACGCCAGGACGGTGCCGTACTGGCCAGGCAAGGCGTGGTCATTGTGAGCATGAATTATCGTCTCGGCATTTTCGGATTTTTCGTTCATCCGGAACTCGCCGCTGAATCTGAAAAAAAGGCCGCGGGGAACTATGGACTGCTCGACCAGGTGGCCGCTCTGGAATGGGTGCACCGGAATATCGCTGCGTTTGGCGGTGACGCGTCAAACGTCACCATATTCGGCGAAAGTGCTGGGTCTTTCTCCGTTAGCGCACTCATGGCATCACCTCTCGCCAAGGATTTGTTTCATAAAGCGATCGGCGAAAGCGGTGCGGCATTTTCCAGCAGCTCTCTCCCCTTCAAGCCGATGGGAGTCCGGGCTGAAATAGATTCCAAGTTTGCCACTTCTTCTTTCGGCCCCAAATCGTTAAAAGAACTGCGCGCGATTCCAGCCCAAACGATTCTTGAACAATCGATGAAAAAAGATACCGGAGAATCGCCGCATTTCGTTCCTGATATTGATGGGTATTTTCTCAGTGAATCGGTATCTACAATTTTCGCCGAAGGTAAGCAGATCGACGTTCCTCTACTAGCCGGATGGAACCACGATGAAGGTGGTTACGACCCTGTCAAGGGTCAATCCCCCCGTGAGACTCTGAAAGCCAACGCAGAGAAAGATTTCGGCTCGAAAGCCGACGAATTTCTCAAACTTTATCCTGCAAACACTGACGCCCAAGCGAAGCGTGCCCTGCGCGACATCTCCGGGGATCGCCGTATCGCGTGGTCCACCTGGCGATGGCTCGAGGGCCAAGCCACGACTGGAAAACAGCCTGTCTATCGTTACCGTTTTGACTTCGGACCACCGCCCGATCCCAACGAACCCGACCGCGGGGCCTACCACTCTGCCGAGATCGAATACGTTTTCGGAATGCTTGACTCAAAAGTGGGTGTTACCTGGCGGCCCGATGACCGCACTCTCAGCGATCTGATGCAGAAATATTGGACTAACTTTTCACGCGGGGGAAATCCCAATGGCCCTGGAGTGCCGCAGTGGCCGGCATACCAAGCATCCAGTGGATGGCAAGTAATGGTTCTAACCCCTCAACCGAAACCCGAAAAAGACAATTTCCGGGATCGTTACTTGTTCCTGAACAGGGTGTGGGACAAATAAGTTGAGACTCGCCATCGTCGTGCTTTCGTTGCTATCTTGTCTCCCGGCCCAAGTTTCGGAAGGGTCAAAACCGGAGTGGTGCCGCAAACTTCCCCGCCCTGCCTACCGCAATCTGGAGAGAGTTGCGATAAAGGACCCCTGGTTCGAAGTCTACAAAATTCGCCCAGGCGTTTTTGCGATCTACGAACCACATCAATCGGAAGAGGTGATCAGTTATCTGGTCTCGGGAACGACGCGGGCTCTGTTGTTCGATACCGGGATGGGCATTAGCAATATTCGCGACGTCGTCGAAGGCCTAATCAATTTGCCAGTCAGCGTCGTCAACTCCCATACTCATAACGATCACGTGGGAGACAACTGGCGGTTCAGCGACATTTACGCAATGGATACGGACTTCACTCGCGCCAATGCCAGGGGTTCAAAAGTTGACGCTCAGGCCGAAATCGCACCCGGCGAAGTGTGTGGTGACCTTCCGCCTGGATTCAATGCTGCAGAGTACTCAACCAAGCCGTTTCATATCTCTCATTGGATTCATGACCACGACAAGATCGATCTTGGTGGACGGGTCCTCGAGGTCATCTCCGTTACCGGGCATACACCGGATGCCATCGCGCTACTGGACGAGAAAAACGGTCTCCTGTTTACCGGGGACACCTTCTATGCCGGCCCGATCTGGCTCTTTCGCCCCGAAACTGATCTGGATGCGTACGTCGCCTCGGTAAAAAAACTGGCAAGCTTATCCTCGAAGCTCCAATTACTTTTGCCAGCGCATAACGAACCCGTGGCGAATCCGGCTGTTTTGCCGCGCGTGGTGGAAGCAATGAATGAGATACGCAGCGGCAAGATAAAAGCCAAACCTAGAGACGGCAAACAGGAATATTTCTTCGACGGCTTTTCTTTCCTGATGAGTAAGTAGGATCGGCGCGTTTCTTGTCGGATTGGTTTTCTACCGATTTCAACATTTCCTGGGGCGTCGGAAAGCGAGTCTCTTCCATTCGCCTGCTTCATCGCATGCTTGCTTGGTCAGCAAACTCAGTTCGCCAGAGTTTACGTCTTGCCAAATACATTCAATCCGCCGGCGGCCGCGCACAAAAAGCCGCGGCCACCCGAGAACAGATTTCAGAACACAAGGAAAACAGCGCGCTTCCGGTCCCAGACAAAAACCAACTGCCATCTTGATTGGCAAAGAGCAGACTTCGAATGCCTCCAAAAGAAAACGCCCCAGACTCCGGTTAGAGTCACGGGACGTTAGCTGAGTAGCCCTCCCCCAGAACTGCTCAAAACCAATCTAAGCGGAACGCCTGAAATCGTGAATGGCACCAGCGTGCCACCGGCACGGCACCAGCGTGCCCCCGACCGAATCAGGCTAGGCTGCCACCGTGGACGTTAGGCACACAGCTATCCGCCGGATAACTCGTTAGCCGCATTAGCCTGTTTGACGCCCTCCACAGGCGCAACCAACCTTTCGGTGCGACGCATGGTCGCGCAGTCATAGGCGTACACCACGCCACAAATCAGACACACCTGATAGGACTGGTAGGCCCGGCCATGCACTCCGTTGTGCGGCCACGAGAATCGGTGTCTGCAGCACATTTCAATTAATCGCTTCAGGATTGGACTCGTCATGCTTGCCATAAGTTTTTGAACTCACCAGGTCTTTTCAACTTACTCTGAGACAGCCATCGCAAGCTGAAGTTTTTTGGACATAAGACATGCGATTACGGACACCATCGGGTCTCATTACCAGGTTACCGTGGGGGGTGTAACGTAACTGTCCACTCGCGCTTCCCGACAGGAACTACAGGAACAGACCTTTCTTACCAGCTTGGGTTACCTTAAAAGTCGAAGGCCGAATCGGTTCGCGTGCCGGGCGGCGCGCGCACTTCGGAAGAGGGAGACCATGCAGAGTGCGAATGCGTTCAGCTCAGTACGGCGAAGCTCACGAGTCCCAATCACGGTTCCTTTGGTCGTCACCAGCATGGAGCCGGAGAAGCCCTTTTCTGAAGTTTGCGAAACCTTGATAGTGAACGCACATGGATGCGTTATGTACTCCCCGGCAAAGTTGGACGTAGGTCTGCCCGTCCAGTTCAAGAGAAAAGAAGGCCGGGCGGCCATGGCATACGTGGTTGATTGTCAACCCATGGGCTCAGGTCAGCACGGCTGGCAACTTGGGGCAAGGCTTGATCGGCCGGGAAACTTTTGGGGACTGGAAGCTTGCCCCGAAGACTGGACACAATTAATCGATGCCGAATTCTCGCGCAGCCTGCCCTCGGGAGGCAAAGACGACAGGCGACACGCCCATGAACAGGCTGGTCCATCCCTCAAAATCGTACGCGAAAAGAAATCAGAATCTTCTGATCAAGATTTGAGAGCCTTGCTTGCCGAGATCGTTCAACCATTGCAAACCGAAGTTGCCGAGCTCAAAGAAAGGTTGGCACGCGGCACCACTAAACGCAGCCAATTTGATATATCGCTGACACACATTCCCCCTGAGGTCGAAGAGAAGCTATGGATCCGGCTGCGCCAGGACCTGGGCGCACAAGTATTGCAACAGACTCGCCAGCAATCCGAACAGGTTTTTGAGGCCACGAAAGAAGCCATTGGGAAGAAGATTCGCGAGGCCCAGAATGAATTTCGGGATCATGTGACGCAACAATTGCAGACGGTCGAACAGCAGGCGCAAACTCTCTCCCAGGAAATCACCGGCGCAGTTTCGGAGCACCTCCGGTCCGGAGCAGACCGGTTCCAGCAGCAGGTCACAGAGGCCGGAAACCGTGTCGAGCAACAGGGTGAGGAACACTTGCGTTCCTTGCAGCAACGACTGGGCGAAGAACATGCTTCTTATCGACGGGAAGTGCAGAAAGCACAGGCCGCCGCGGCAACGGAATCGTCACGGCTGCAAACGCAGATCACCGGTCTGGGCGCTCGTATCGCCGAGTTGGACGATTGCGCCTGCCGTCTCGAATCCGGAATGGACGCGCGATTGAGTCAGATGGCCAACGACGCGATCTCCGGAGCCAGAATTCAACTCGAAACCCAAGTGGATGTGGTTCTGAAGGAGTTGGGTTCGCGCAACGCGAAAGAACTTGGAAATCAACTCGACGAGGCATGCGGAAAATTGAAGACCGTCCAAAAGAATATAGAGACCTCAGTGTCCGAGTTGGTCAGAACACAGATTGCAGCCACGCTATTGTCCTTCGGAGAAACCATGGACGCACTCGCTCAAGACTCAGTCGGACGATGGCGGGTTGCATTGGCAAAAGACCTGGATTCGGTTGCCAAGATTTTGGGTGGACAGTTCCGCATGGAAGGCGCAAGCGAACGCAACGGGAAAGAAGAATAGCGCGCGTCCCAGATTTCACCCACCGGATTCTCATCCGTTTGCGGCAAATTTGATCAGCGCTGCGCCGTACCCGACGATGTTCCCGCGCACGTCAAGTAGTGAACCGCATTGAACGCCTTCCAACCCAGTCTTAGGTCGCAGCTGATGCTGGAGATGGTTGTTACGAGAAGTCTGGTTTGCGGCGAGTTGGAGCGGTCGACACTCCGGATGGAGCAGCACTGTTGATGGTTATCGAGCGTATAAGTGATTGATCCTGTGATGTGTCCCCAACCGTTCTGAAAACCCTACTGGACAGTTACCTTTGCTAGATTGTCATCGGGAACTCGATCTACGAGCAGCAGAAGAGGATCGATGCCGGCCTTATCGGGGAGCGTATCAGTAACGAACTGATAATGGTTCCTGGCAGTAGTCATAAGTACACGCTCGCGGTGCAAGACGTTACCATATTTTTTGCCTTTTTCTGGTGCTGCGAGTGCGCCGATCTCGATCCAGTCACTCACGGGAACTTCTGCTTCGTTTCCCTTTTCGTCGGCTTTATATTTGCGTGATTCGACATCCACAGAGACATCGTATTTCCCGTCGTTTCGTTTGTGCGCAGTGGCGGTCAATGCGCGATTGGAAAAAAGCGTGATGTTGTAAAACAGGTCCTGCAATAGGTATTGCAGCTCCGGAGGGGTCTGCTCCTTTAGAGCATCCATCAGTGCATACGACGTGGGATAGGGTGGATTTTTATATCCGTACTGGCCCAAAACCTTGCGTAAAGCGCGGTTGACTGCGTCTTCCCCAATCATCTCGCGCAGGTAGTACATCACGACACTGCCCTTCCGGTAGTGAATATATCCCTGACTGGCTTCCACTCGTAGAAGGGGACGCTCCTTCAGCAGTTCTGTTCCACGTGAACGCAGATAATTGTCCATCTCGTATTGCATGAACTTGCGCATTGCGTCGCGGCCATATTCCTTTTCCATCGTCATGAGCGCGGAATATTGAGCCAAGGTTTCCGACAGCAGGGTTGCCCCTTGCATGTTCGCGCCGACTACCTGATGGGCCCACCATTGATGCGCCATTTCGTGGCCAACAACATAGAAAACAAAGTCAATATCGTCGGGATGCTCGAGGTTCGCAATAAATCCGATGGATTCTGAGTAAGGCATGGTTCCCGGAAACGCCTGGGCGAAACTAGCGATCCGCGGAAATTCGATAATGCGTGCCTGCTGGTGCGCGTAGGGGCCAAAATTCTGCGTGTAAAAAGCGAACGACTTCTTCACCGAATTGAGCATTTTGGGAACGTTCCAGGGATGCTCCTTCAGGTAATACACCTCGATGCCGATCCCATTCCAATCGCTGCGCGCCACTTCGTACCGGGCCGAGATGAACGAATAAAAGTTGAGGGAATCATGGTCGAGCTTGTACTGGAAATAGTGCCGTCCATTTTCGCTCCACTCGCGTTGCAGCGAGCCGGGAGCGACCGCAATCTGATCGGGCGAAGTACTGATGACGGTCTCCACATTTACCCAATCTGAGTTGTTGCTGAGGTAGTTATCCATGCAATCGGCGGTACAATTCTGCTCCAGCGCCGGCATCAAATCTTTTTCTTTCAATCCATATTTTTTGCGCTTGTTACGATCGGTGAGTTCGTTGTTTGGCTGATAGCCGATTTGCGGCGCCACCGTGCTGTTGAAGAAGGTACCGTTCTGAACTATTTCGCGGTTCGTGACCGAGTTTTCAAAGCCGCGATTTCGAGCCTTGACGCTGAAGTGCATCACCCGTATCTCGCCAGGTTGCATGGGAGGATCGAGGGAATAGCTCTGATATAGGAGCCGCGAATCATCGTGGGCGAGCTTTCCACCAGGCAATTCGATCCGCGTGTCATAATTGGGCGGCAGTGTAAATTGCACTTCGGTCAGTACCTGCGAGGTTCGGTTGACGATTGTCTGCTCGCCGCGCATCTCCATTCCACGCGTTTCCGGATAGATATCGATTTCATACTTCACGTTTGTAATGCGCGGCTCCAGCTGCTTTTCAAACTTCTTGTAGGTTTTTTCGTAGTCAGCCTGCAACGTATCCTGATCGTTTTCGCTACGCAGGGTGTTGAGTATTTTCGTGTTGTAGTAGATCCATACGCCGATGGCGACAAGGCCAATCAGTCCAACCGTGGCTAGGGTGCGCACTGTCCCATGGAAGCGCAGACGGGCGTTTCGAAGGCGGCTGCTCCATCGGCGATCACGCCCGCGTGGCCACAACAGAAGGGTGGCCACCACCAGCAACAGACAGAAAGCCGCCCAGTACAGCGTGAACCATGCCCAACCCGCAAGAAACGGGGCATAGCCAAAGAAATCGGAGTAGACCATCGTGGGCGTTTGCCCGAACTGGACCAGGTAAGTCGCTACATGCAACGGCCGCCAGATAAATATATTGACGATGGCAAAGGCTATGAACGCAAAGTATCCCACATATTTATTGGGGGAAAGAACATGGATGAAAAATGCCAGCACTGCCAAAAAGATGAACGTGCTGAAATCGATCCCGAAAAGCGTCGCCACGAATAGTCCCAGTTGATGACGGTAATAGTGATGGAAGAACTGAACCAGGACCGCCGTCCCCATAGCTACGGCCAGAATGATCGCAATGCTGCTCAGCAGGGCCACGAACTTGGCCGCAAAAGCAGGCCACTCCGGCACCGGTAACGCATCCTGAACTTCATCATTGTTGCTGTCGCGCTCCTCCCAAATCAGCACGCCGGCGTGATAAGTGATCAGGGCTATTAAAAACAAGTAAAGTGTTCCAGCGATCAGCTCCAACATCTGATAGGTGACCGGAAACGAGGTGTTACCGAACGCTTCAGTTGAATTGAAAATCAGGCTAGTAAGGCAATTAAGCAACGCGGCAGCTGTTACCACGACGAAGGGAATCGTCTTGATTAACCGGCGGAATTCCAGTTTCGCGCTTCCCCAGAATTGCATCCACTGTGCGCCCGGTCCGAACTGACGCTCAACCGCGGGGATCATAGTCATGGCGGGAGCGAGAACATCCGTTTCTTTACGCTTCTTCTTTTGCTTCGTGCTCCTTTCGGCAAAACTAAAGCGCCAGTACGCGAAAGCAAAGATCAACGCTCCCACGCTTAACCAAATAAGCCGGTTCCACAGCATGAGTCCGCTGTAACCCAGCGTCAACGTGTTCTTATCGGCAACGGTCCAATACTTGGTGACGATGCGGAAGGTGTTAGTCCCAAATGGATCAATCAACGCGGCCAGTCTCTGGTTCTGCAAATCAGTGGTTAGAGCTTGGGCGACTCCATACCCCACGAGCAAGCCTAACCCGCCGATAAATGACACAACGGTACTTCGAGTGAGCACCGCGATTGCAAAAATGATGGCCGAGATGAACACCGTATTCGGGATGGCGAACACCAGAATGGCTTTCCAGTGGGCGGCCCAGACGACCGGCCCCCAGCGCTCGGCGTCGACCCACGGCATGAACTTGCCAGCCAGAATCCCCGCCGAAACGCCTAACAGGGGGATGACTGCGACCAGCGCCGATCCCACAAAACGTCCCGCAAGGTAATCGAATTTCTTCAACGGAGTAGCAAAGACGATCTGATTCATGTTGCAGGCAAATTCGCGAGAGGCGGCTGCGTTCACGAACGCCGTCGTCATCAGCAGGGTAAGAAGGGAGCATACGGCGTAGAAATTCTCGATTACCCATGGCGCATTCTTGTATGTGTTGCCGAGCGAGTTGCCCACCGTCACTTGATCGGAACTGACGGCTCCAAAGAACAGCAATCCCACAATGAGAAAGAAGATCCAAACCATCCAGCCACGGAGCCAGAATTTGACTTCAAACGTAAAGAAGTGACGAAACATTGATGGGCTCCGTTATTGAATTCCGCCGATACGAGTGAAAAAAACATCTTCGAGATCGGCATTCACCGGTTGGAACCCCTCTCCCGGATTCTGCTCAGCACATACGTGAATTAGCGGTTTGCCGGCGATCAGTTTGTTGGAGATGATCTTGTAGCGTTGCTCGTACTCCTTCATTTCCGCCTTCGCGATTGACTTCTGCCAGATACGTCCGTCCAGTCCCTTAACGGCGTCAGCCGGAGAACCGGCGAAAAGCACCTTGCCCTGATGGATGATTGCCATATTCGTGCACAATTCCATTACGTCCTCGACGATATGAGTGGAAAGAATCACGATCACACTGTCTCCGATATCAGAGAGCAACCCATAAAACCGATTGCGTTCGCCGGGATCGAGGCCGGCGGTCGGCTCATCTACAATCAGCAACTGCGGATTCCCGAGCAGCGCCTGCGCAATTCCGAAACGCTGCCGCATTCCACCGGAAAACCCGGTCAGCGCCTTCTTTCTGTGCTCCCACAAATTAGTACGCTGCAAAAGCGCTTCCACAACCGATTTTCTCTGCCTCGCATCTACGATTCCTTTGAGAAGCGCCAAATGACTCAACATGTCCTGCGCCGACGTTCGCGGGTACACTCCGAATTCCTGCGGCAGGTATCCGAGGGTTTTTCGTAGCTCTTGCTTCTGCCGCAGGACATCGATATCACCGAGGTGAATCTGCCCCGCATCGGGCTCCTGCAGAGTTGCGATCGTGCGCATCAGCGTCGATTTCCCTGCGCCATTTGGCCCTAACAATCCGTACATGCCCGGCAGAATGGTGAGAGAAACGTTGTCCAATGCCCGCACTCCATTGGGGTACGACTTCGACAGGCCCTCAATTCGCAATTCCATGAAAACTGATCTCCATTCACCCTCAAACGATCCAGCATCTTAAACCGTATGCATGCTCAGCTGGCTGTAAATCTTTCGTCAAATCCTCCGCCTCACTCTGACGCCCCGAGATCTATTACGGATGTAAACTATCCGGCTGACATTTCAAATATGGCGGAGCAATTTCTGATGCCCCAAATTTCAAGGCGGCCGTCCATCCGTTCGAACTCTTCGTCTTTTTTGGCGTTGGCTGGGCTCCTTCTTTTTACCTGGTCGCTCGGAGCTGCAGCACAGCTTGCAGCCAAGCCGGCTCGCCCTGAATCTCCAGTGCCGCTGCGGCCGGCACCACCCAAGAGTCCACAAGTACAAGCGGACGGAACGGCAACCTTTACCCTTCAAATGCCGAGCGCCAAGGAAGTAAAACTGCGTTTGGAGGGTGCCCCGGAGCCTGTTCCCATGACGAAGGCGGCGGATGGCAGGTGGAGCGTAACTGTGCCTCAACTGGCCCCACAGTTTTACAGCTACGCTTTCGATGTGGATGGAACGTCTGTACTCGATCCGTTCAATGTCACGATCAAACCGAGCTTTTTCAGTACGCAGAACGTTTTCCTGGTGCCGGGTCATCCCTCCATGTCCTGGGAAGTAGCACATGTACACAACGGAGCGATTCACCATCACTACTACCACTCGGCCATCGTCAATGTGAACAGCGAGTACTACGTTTACACGCCACCCGGTTTTAATCCGAAGAGAAAATATCCAGTGCTTTACCTGCTTCACGGTTACAGTGACGACCCAAGCGCGTGGACAAGCATGGGGAAAGCCAACGTGATTCTCGACAACCTGATTGCTCAGGGCAAAGCCAAGCCGATGATCGTGGTCATGCCCCTCGGCTACGGAAGTATGGACATGATCAATCGTGGATGGCAAGCCTGGCAAGATTCGGAATTGGTGACGCGCAATTTCACTAGATTCTCCGACGCACTATTCCAGGAAGTCATGCCCCTGGTGAAAAAGCAATACATGATTTCCGACAAGCGTGAAGATCACGCGGTAGCTGGTCTTTCCATGGGAGGCGCGGAGAGTCTGTTGGTTGGGCTCAACCATGTAAATGAGTTCGCCTACGTCGGAGCCTTCAGCGCAGGAGGCCTCGGGCAAGGCAACTACGGTTCATCGTTCCCCGCAATCACGGCCGAGTCCGCCCCACAGATCAATGCCAAACTGCGATTGCTCTGGATTGCCTGCGGCAC
>Ga0207693_10000466_pt1 | contig 36934 bp, 38 predicted proteins | sample LARL81metaG_FD_184347 | JGI IMG/M metagenome (GOLD analysis project Ga0207693, IMG submission 184347) | Corn, switchgrass and miscanthus rhizosphere microbial communities from Kellogg Biological Station, Michigan, USA - LAR L8-1 metaG... | ecosystem: Host-associated > Plants > Roots >... | reverse complement strand
GCTGTGACCGGAGCTATCCTCTTTACAAGGTGAAGCGAGTTCTCGCCTCGTACCGCTGGCGGCGGCGCCTGGTTTGGGTGACAGCGACGGTCGCAGTCCTGGCCGCTGCGGTTGTGGTCGGCGTCAGATGGTCGAACACCGCCCCGCACGAAGCTGTTGCTCCGAGCGGGGGCCCGCTCAAGGTCGACTACAGCCCGCCCAAAGCGGTCCGGCTGACGCTGCGCGACAAGGCGGCAGCACTCGCGGTTGCGTCACGGTTCATCGACACGGCTGTAGCCCGCAAGGACGTCGATCGCGCTTGGGGCCTCGTCACGCCAACGCTCCGCGCCGGTTACACGCGCAAGCAGTGGGACACGGGGGATCTTCCGGGGATTCCACCATTCCCCGTCGCCTCGGCGAGGTGGCAGCTGCAGTTCTCGGACGTGAAAGGGGTCGGGTTCACGATGGCCCTCTTCCCCACGAAGGGCTCCAACCAAAATGCCACTGTCTTCATGATCGGGCTCCACACAGTGGGCTCGCGAAGGCACCGCCGCTGGTTGGTCGACAACTGGCAGCCGGCTCCGGTCACGGCATCGCAGGTCGCTGGTGGCGGTGGAGGGGGGACCGGTGGCGTACTCGAACAGGCCACCCCCCAGGTCAGCGCCGCCTCCGGCAAGGCAAAAGAGAGCCCGATCTGGCTCCTGCTCCCGGTCGGTCTGCTCAGCTTGATCGTGCTCGTCCCCGGAGGGATCGCCGGAGTGAACTGGTACCGCGGACGCCGCGCACGGGCACTCTTCGACGCCTAGCTAGGCCTCGAGTCGACGCCTAGTAGGAGCGCTTGCCGAAACGCAGTCTGTGCCCTCGGGCCGCGCTGCTCGCCACCGGCTCTGCCCTGGTTTCGCAGTCGCGCCGTAGCTTTGGCTATTGAGGCTCCCTGGGTCCTTGCCTCGGAACGAGCATCGCACCCCGACGACGAGCGCCGTTCCGCCAAACCCTCCTAGACCTCCAGCTCCATCCCGTCGTGAGCTTGCTCGAGCGCGGAGTCGAGCGGACGCTCGGTCGGCCGGTGCGTCAGCAGGAGCCGCTTCGCCCCGGACGCCTCGAAGGCCTCGACGGCTTCGTCGGCGGCGAGATGGCCACGCGTACCGCCTTCCGGATTCGGTTGCAGGAGTGTCGCCTCGCAGACGAAGAGGTCAGCGTTCTCGGCGAGCTTCGGCAGGGCCTCGCTCGGGCCAGAGTCGCCGGAGTAGGCGAGCACCGTCCCGTTCGAAGACGCGCGGAACCCGAACGCCAGCATCTCGTAGTGCAGGACCCGCTTCGCCGTGACCTCGAACCCTGCGGCTTCGAACGGCTCGTCGTCGGCGTACTCGTGCAAGTCGAAGGTGCCGGCGAACATGTCCGGTCGTCCCAGCCGGGCGCCGATCGACTCCAGCAGCTCCGAGCCTCCTGGCGGGATCCAGAGGGCCGGTCGCTGCGTCTTCTCGCCGGGGCCGAACATCTGACCCCAGACCCATGGAACGAGGTCGCCCCAATGGTCGAGGTGCCAGTGGGTGATTGCGATCGCGCCCAGGTCGGGCCAGGGCTCACTCTCACGAAGCCGGGCCAGCACGCCCGGCCCACAGTCGAGCAGGAGCCGCCCTCCGCCGCTTTCGAGCAGGTAGCCGGACTGGGCGCCGCCCGGGTTCGGCCAGGCCGGGGAACACCCCGCCACCGTTAGTTTCATCCCAGCATCACAGCCATATACTTGCCGCCCGTGGCGCGCAAGATCCGAGTCGTGATCGCAAAACCCGGACTTGACGGACACGATCGCGGGGCCAAGATCATCGCACGCGCGCTACGAGACGCAGGGATGGAGGTTATCTACACGGGCCTCCACCAGACGCCTGAGCAGATCGTCGAGACCGCGATCCAGGAGGACGCCGACGCGGTGGGGATCTCGATCCTCTCCGGGGCCCACATGACGCTGGTCCCGAAGATCCTCGACGGGCTGAAGGCAAACGGAGCGGAAGACGTGCTCGTCGTGCTCGGCGGCACGATTCCGACGGCGGACGCGAACCAGCTCAAGGACCAGGGCGTGGCCGAGGTCTTCACGCCTGGCGCGCCGACGAGCGAGATCGTCGAGTTCCTGCGGGAGAAGGTAGCCGCGTGAGCGGCGACGTGGAAGGGGTTAGGGGGAACCGGGAGGTTCCCCCTCCAGAAGTCCTCGGCACGCGGGGCGATCTCAGCGGCGCGTGCGCCGAGGCGAACACAGGAGAAGAAGGGGGCTCGTGGGGGAAACATGGTTTCCCCCACGCGAGCGAGGCGAAGCCGAGTGAGGTAGCCGCCTGAGCGTTCAGCTCGAGCGCGACGGCGCGGTCGCCGTCGTCACCATCGACCGGCAGGACGCGCTGAACGCGTTCGATCTTCCGACGCTGACCGAGCTCCGCGACCGCCTGCGTGCGCTCGCCGGGGACGCTGACACGCGGGTGGTCGTCCTGACCGGGGCGGGCGAAAAGGCCTTCGCTGCGGGGGCGGACATCAAATACATGAGCGGTCTCTCCGTGAGCGAAGCGAAGGATTGGGGTGCGCTGGGACATGAGGTCGGGCGGCTGCTGGAGACGATGCCCAAGCCGACGATTGCGGCGATCAACGGCTTCGCTCTGGGGGGAGGCTGCGAGCTCGCGCTTGCTTGCGACCTGCGCTACGCGTCCCGAACGGCGAGGCTCGGCCAGCCCGAGATCAATCTCGGCATCATCCCGGGGTGGGGCGGCACCCAGCGCCTCGCGCGGACGACGACCCTCGGCTATGCGAAGGAGCTGATCTTCACGGGCCGCGTCGTGGACGCCGAGGAGGCGGAGCGCAAGGGGCTCGTGAACGCGGTCTTCGAGCCCGCCGAGCTGATCGTCAAGACGATGGAGGTTGCGAAGCTACTGGCCTCGAAGAGCCCGGTCGCGCTGGCAGCGGCGAAGGCGGCGTGCAATCGCGCGCTACAAGGCGGACACGCCGCGAATCTCGACGCCGAGGCCGACAGCTTCGGCGACCTGTTCGCATCGGAGGACGCAAAGGAAGGCATGACCGCCTTCGTCGAAAAGCGCGAGCCGAGCTTCGTCGGCCGGTAGGGCGGCCTAGGGCGTCTTCAGCAAGACCAGGGCCGCGTCGAGCGAGAGGTCGTCGCCTCGCTCGGTCTTCAGGCTCGCGGTCGCCGGCATCGTCCAGACCTTCACCGTCTGGCCGACCCGGGCGCTCAGGATCGTCGTCTTACGCGTCGACGAGCCGTTCGTCGACTGGACGACCGCGGTGTCCGGAACGTTCAGCAGCAACGGCCGGCGCAACTTCACCTGTCGTTGCCCCATCGGCCAGGCGTGCACGGCGCTGACCTTGACCTGCAGCGTCAACGAGGCCGGCTTCATGACGGTGCCGTCTAGCTCGAGAGTGAACGGCTTGCCCTTCGGGGCCGAGAAGAGCAGGTGCTGCGCGGTCTGTAGATACGGGAAGCCGTCGACCGCCTTGCCGCCGCCGGGATGCACCTCGAAATGCAGGTGCGCGTGCATCCCGTCGGCGTCTCCCGAGTCGCCGACAAAGCCGACCGGCTGGCCTGCCGCGACCTTCGCGCCGTTCTTCAGCCCGGGTGCGTAGGCCGTGCCGCCGACGCACTTGCCCCGGTTGTCGTTGCCGCGCGTGAGGTCGTTGTTCAGGTGGATGTAGTAGTAGGTCGTCCCGCCGGCGCCGTAGAGGTAGAGCATGCAACCGGCCGAAGCGGAGGTCGTCCAGAACTTGACTTTCCCGGCCTCCGCGGCGAGTGCGAGCGACTTCTTTGCGGCCAAGATGTCGATCCCCTGGTGCGGACCGCCCGGTCGCGGGTCGCCGAAATCGTCGACGTAGTGGGCGGCGCCGAGGATCGGGAAGACGATCGGCTTCGGCGTGTCACCCGAGCGTGCGGCCGCCGTCCCGGCCAAGAGGCCGGTTACGAGGAAGAGGAAAAGGGCTCCTCGGGCTGTCGTCCGGTGGCGTCGCATGAGCTCCGGTTCGCGCGCGAAGGCCGGGACGCTAACAAGCTGAGCGGCGGATAGAGTCCCGCGCCGGGATGAAGATCGCTGTTTGCGTAAAGGTCGTTCCCGAGCAGGCGCGCCGCATCGATCCGGAGACGAAGCGCCTCGACCGCTCGGGCGAGCAGACGCTGAATCCGTTCGACGCGAACGCCGTCGAAGAGGCGCTGCGCCTGAAAGGGGACGAGGCCGAGGCCGAGGTCGTCCTCGTCTCGCTGGGGCCAGAGCGTTCGCTCGACGCACTTCGCAAGGCCCTGGCGATGGGGGCCGATCGGGTCGTCCTTGTCTCGGACGAGACCGCAGCGGGCTCCGACCTCGTCGCCTCGAGTTACGCGCTTGCCCGGGCGCTCGAGCGGGAGGACCCCGATCTCGTTCTCTTCGGCCAGCAGGCGAGCGATTCCGACGGCGCCGTCATGTGGGCCGCCGTCGCCGACCGCCTGCGCCGGCCCTTGATCTCCCAGGTCGCCGAGCTGACCGTTTCGGGCGGCACGCTGCGCGGCAAGCGCCAGACCGAGTTCGGCTACGACGTGATCGAGGCGTCGCTGCCGGCGGTGGTCGCTGTCTCGGATGCGATCAACGTACCGCGGTATCCGTCGCTCAAGGGGATCATGGGTGCGAAGAAGAAGCCGCAGGAGACGGTCTCGCTCGCAGACCTTGGAGTCGAAGCGGAGCGGGCCGGTGAGACGGGTTCGCGCACCGAGGTGTATGCGGTCGGCGAGCCGCCGCCGCGCGGCGAGACGCAAAGGATCGAGGACGACGGCTCGGGCGCGGAGAAGATCGTCGCGTTTCTCGTGGAGCGGAAGGCTCTATGAGCACCCTCGTCTTCCTCGAACACCACGAGGGCGACCTGCAGAAGGACTCGTTGGGCGTCCTGGGCAAGGCAGCGCAGCTCGGAGGCGACGTCGCGGCGTTGATCGCCGGCTCCGGCGTCGAGGCCCTGGCCGCACAGGCGGGCAGGTTCGGCGCCGTGAAGGTCTACCTCGCCGATGACCCGGCGCTCGAAGCTCCACTGCCGCAGCCCCGCGTGGACGTGACCGCGGACCTGGTCCGCAGACATGGCTTCGAGACCGTTCTCTTTGGCGCCACCGTGCTGACCGCCGATGTCGCGGCCGGGCTCGCTGCGCGGCTCGACGCCGGCCTGAACTGGGATCTCATCGACCTGACCGAAGAGGACGGAAAGCTGATTGGCAAGCGCCCGGCTCTCGACGACACCGTTTACGTCGATGTCGGCTGGAAGGGCGAGCCACGGATCGCACTCGTTCGCACCGGCACCTTCGATCCCGTCGAAAGCGGCGGGCAGGCCGAGATCGAACAGCTGGAGGTCAGGCTCGAGGACTTCTCGACTCGGGCAAAGATGATCGAGCAAGCGCACGAGGAGAGCGAGGGCCCCTCGATCGAGGACGCCGAGGTGATCGTCGCCGGCGGTCGCGGTCTGGGCGGACCGGAGAACTTCGGATTGGTCGAGGAGCTTGCAAAGGCGCTCGGCGGTGCCGTCGCGTCCACGCGCGCCGTGGTCGACGCGGGCTGGTACCCGTACGCAACCCAGGTCGGGCAAACGGGCAAGACGGTCTCTCCGCGCCTCTACATCGCGGTCGGCATCTCGGGCGCGGTCCAGCACAAGGTGGGCATGCAGGGCTCGAACATGATCGTCGCCATCAACAAGGACCCCAACGCGCCGATCTTCGAGTACGCCGACCTCGGCGTCGTAGGCGACCTGAACGAGATCGTCCCGAAGCTGACCGAGCTCGTCCGTCAGCGTCGCGCCGCGTGACAACCTCGAAAAATGCTGCGCATTTTCAGCGGAGCTGGTTTGGACTTCGCTTCGCTCGTATGACATGAGGCCCTCCGACTTCCCACCACCGTTCAGGTTCACCGAAGCAATTGCTGCTCCAAGCGATCCCGAGGACGAGCGGATCGAGGTCGGCGTCGCGATCGTCGGCGCAGGGCCGGCCGGACTCGCCTGCGCGATCCGGCTGGGGCAGCTGCTCGAAGGCGCTCCGGCGGTAGCCGAACGTCTCGGTGAGGTGCCGGTCGCCGTAATCGAGAAAGGCAAGCAGGCCGGTTCGCATCTTCTCTCAGGCGCGGTCGTCAACCCTCGCGCCCTGCAGCGACTCTTTGCGGGCCGTAGGCGGCTCGACGAGATGCCTTTCTACGGCCCGGTCGACCAGGAGTCCGTCTACTTCCTGACGCGCAACCGCGCGGTCCGGATCCCGACGCCGCCGACCATGAAGAACCACGGCAACCGCGTTGCCTCGCTGTCGGAGCTCGGCCGCTGGCTGGCCGGGGAGGCCGAGGAGGCCGGCGCACTGCTCCTTCCCGAGACCGCGGCCACCAAGCTGCTCGTCGATCACGGGCGCGTCCGCGGCATCCGCACGGGCGACAAGGGCCGCGGACGAAACGGCGAAGAGCTGCCGAACTTCGAGCCGGGGTCAGACGTGGTCGCCCGGCTGACCGTGCTCGCCGAGGGCACCCAGGGCCACCTGACTAGCGCGGCGATCGAGCAGTTCGGGCTCGAAGCCGAGAATCCGCAGGTCTGGGCGCTCGGCGTCAAGGAGGTGTGGCGGGTCGCCAAGCCGTTGCGGCGAGTGATTCACACGCTGGGCTGGCCGCTCCGCCCCGGCGCGAGGTACCGCGAGTTCGGCGGCTCCTTCATCTACCCGATGGGCGACGACATGCTCACTCTCGGCATGGTCGTGGGGCTCGACTACCGCGACGTCGAGCTCTCTGTCCACGATCTGTTGCAGGAACTGAAGACCCATCCGCTCGTTCGCAAGTTGCTCGACGATGGCGAGCGGATCGCCTGGGGCGCGAAGACGATTCCGGAAGGCGGCTTGCTCTCGCTGCCCAAGCGTCTGCACGCGCCCGGACTGCTGTTGTGCGGCGACGGGCCTGGGTTCGTGAACGTGCCGGCCCTGAAGGGAATCCACTATGCAATCGAGACTGGCTCGCTGGCCGCCGAGGCAGCCTTCGCGGCGCTTCAGCGTGGGGAGGCCGTGGGCCGCCCCGGCGCGCTCGCTTCGTACGACGAGGCGGTCAGGCAGAGCTTCGTCTGGCGCGATCTCGAGCAGGTCCGGAATATGCGCCAGGCCTTCGGGCGGGGGTTCTGGGTGGGCGGCGCACTCGCCGGTGCGATGACCGCGAGCCGCGGCAAGTTCCCGCCCGGCGACGCACGGACCGAGCCTGACGCCGACCAGGAGCTGATCCGCACCGACCGGGCGAGGAACTACCCGGCGCCAGACGGGAAGCTCGTCTTCGACAAGCTTTCCTCCGTCTTCCTCAGCGGCAACAAGACGCGCGACGATGCACCGAGCCACATTTGCGTCCAGACCGCGGTTCCCCCGGAAGTCGCCGAGCTCTGGACACGCATGTGCCCGGCGCAGGTTTACGAGCCCAGGGACGGCGGAGTCGAGGTCACCGCTTCGAACTGCGTCCAGTGCGGGGCGATCACGGCGAAGGGCGGCCGGCTCACCCCCGCAGAGGGCGGCTCCGGGCCCGAATACACGCTCACCTGACGACGAGCGCCGGGCTGAACGTGTTGTCCAGCAGAGACCAGACCCGGAACCTCGAGCCGCGGCTCGCAGAGACCTGCCGCGTGAAGAAGCCCTGGTTGCCGCTCACGCTCACCGCTCCGACTGCGAGCCAGCTCCCGCCTCCCCAGCGCTGGAGCAAGTAGGGCTGCGGGCCCGAGCGGGGACGGATCTGGCCCCACAGTGTCGCCCGGCCGCCTTGCCGTCCGATCTCGGCGAGCGGCAGCATGAACGAGAAAAAAGAGGGCTTGACGACCTCACGGGCGGTGAAGAAACCGCTCGCCCACCGCCCGACGACCGGTTCGTCGCGGATCAGGAAGTTGATCAGCAGGTCGACGCGCGGCGCCTGGTACACCCGTCTCGCCGCCTCGGCGAGATATCTCGCCTGCAGCGTCGGGGAGACACCGCGATAGCGGTCCGGGGGATTCGTCTTGTACCCGTACTCGGTCAGCCAGACATGCTTGGGGCCGAAGTTCTTGCTGACGCTCTCGAGCAAGCACTGGAGGCTGGCCATGGTCAGCCAGCGCGTGCAAGGAAGCGTCTGCAGCGGCGTCTCGGGACGCCCGCGGCCGAACCAGCGCGGGTAGGGATGATGCGAATAGACGTCGAACCTCGCGCCCGCTCGTCGCATGCCGCTCATGAACGTCACTGCAGAGAGCGCCGTCCGGGTGGCTCGCGGAGAGGTCGCTCCACCGGCGACGACGTTCCGCGAATTGGCCGCGTGCAGCGCGGTAACGGTCGGGTTGAGCAGCCGCTGCACGTAGAGGCGCGGCGAGTTCGGATCGAGGCCGCCAAGCTGGTTCGGCTCGTTCCAGACCTCCCACTTGTGCACCCAGGGATATCGCTTCGCCGCCGCGGTGGCGAAGAGTGCCAGTGCCGAGGGGCTTTTCGGAGCCCAGTTCGGCTTCTGCCAGCCGTTGGCCCAGCCGGGCGTGCCCCAGAGCGTCAGCAGGACGTCGACCCCGTGCGCATGGAGGCCGCCGAGCAGCGCGTCCGCGGAGCTCCAGTCGTAGGCGGGATCGGCCGGATTCGCCGGCTCCTTCGGCCGCAACGGGGCGATGTGATCCCACCGCAGCGTGTACCGGACGACGTCGACGCCGAGCTGGTCGAGCATCGCGAGCCGCTCCTCGAGTGACGACATCTTCTGGGTCCCGAACTCGAGCCACGCATCGTCCTGCACGCCGTACTGCGCCTTCCAGGAGGCAGATGCGGTGGAGGCTGTCGCGGCGAGCGCAACCGCGGCTAGGCCGGCGACAAGAGCAAGGAGGCTCACCTTCACGCTTACTGATTCGGAGTGAACCACCAATTCCTGAAGAGGACGTAAACGAAATGCACGGACTAGTGCACCCGCTCCACTAGGGTCAAGGCGTGGCCTCGCCGATCGTCACCCGGGCCGACGTGCTCGTCGCTCGCGAGACGGTCGCCGGACGGGTACACAGAACGCCGATGCTCACCTCGGCGTCGCTTGGGCGCGCGCTCGGCGTCCCGGTCTATCTGAAAGCCGAGCTGTTCCAGCGCACAGGCTCCTTCAAGCCGCGCGGCGTCCTGAACAAACTCGCCTCCCTGTCGGCTGAGGAGAAGGCGCGCGGCGTGATCGGGATTTCCGCCGGCAACCACGCGCAGGCCCTCGCCTACGGCTCTTCGCTCGAGGGCACGGACGCCTTGATCGTGATGTGGCAGGGTGTCAGCGAGCAGAAGCTCGAGGCGACGAAGGCCTACGGCGGCATGGTCGACCTCGAGGCGTCCGATCCCGGCACCGCCTTCGAGCGTCTCGACGAGCTGGTCGCTGAGACGGGCCGTACGCTCGTCCACGGATTCGACGATCCTGCGACGATCGCGGGGCACGGGACGATCGCGCTCGAGCTCGAGGAAGAAGCCGCAGAGGCGAACGTGATCGTCGTTCCGGCGGGTGGGGGAGGCCTCGTCAGCGGAATCGCTGCCGCCGCAGAGGGGCGAGTGGTCGCCGTCGAGCCCGAAGGCTCCCGCGCCTTGCACGAAGGCCTTCTGGCCGACCGTCCCGTGACCGTCCAACCCCGTTCGATCGCGGACGGCCTCAGCGCGCCGTTCGCCGGTGTGAACTGCATCGCCATCTGCCGGGCACGCGGGGTCGAGTCCGTGCTCGTCACCGAGCCGGAGATCGAAGCGGGCTTCCGCTTCCTCTACGGGCGGGCCAAGCTCGCCTGCGAGCCTGCCGGTGCAGTCGGAATTGCAGCGGTTTTGGCCGGGAAAGTCCCGCTGAACGGCGCAAAGGGAATCGCCGTCGTAGTCTCGGGAGGCAACGTCTCGGCCGAGACCGCGGCTGCTATTCTGGCCGGGCGATGAAGCCCGGCATCCACCCTGAATACGTGCTCGCAACGGTTCACTGCGCGTGCGGAAACGAGTTCCAGACCCGTTCTACGAAGCCGGAGCTCCACGTCGAGATCTGCTCCAACTGCCACCCGTTCTACACCGGCAAGCAGAAGCTCGTTGACACCGGCGGCCGGGTCGAGCGCTTCCAGCGCCGCCTCGAGCGGGCGCAACCCGCCAAGTCGACCTAACCAAGAGCATGAGCTCGCTAATCGGAGGGCAGGCCGTCCTCGAGGGCGTGATGATGCGCGGTGCCTCGAACTGGGCCGTCGCAGTCCGGAAGCCCGACGGAGACATCGCGCACGTCAGCAAGCCGATCGTCTCGCCGATGACTCGTCATTGGGTGCTTCGGCTGCCGGTGATCCGTGGGGTCGTCGCCCTGGGTGAGTCACTCGCGATTGGCTTTCGTGCGCTGGCGATCAGCGCCAACTACGCGGCCCAGGAAGAAGGCGAAGAAGAGATCCAGACCGAGCTCAGCCGCGGCCAGCTGATCTTCGCGTTCGCGATCGCGATCGGCTTCGCGCTGCTGCTGTTCAAGGTTGGGCCGGCGCTGCTGACCGACTGGATCGGAATCCAGGCCCGCTGGTTCGTGATCGTCGAGGGCCTGATCCGCGTCACTGTCTTCGTGCTCTACCTGGCCCTGATCTCATTGCTTCCCGACCTCCGGCGCGTGTTCCAGTACCACGCCGCGGAGCACAAGGCGATCAACGCCTACGAAGCCGGCGAGGAGCTCGAACCGGCTCGCGTGCAGAAGTTCTCGCTGATCCACCCGCGCTGCGGAACCGCCTTCCTACTCTGGGTGATGGTGATCGCGATCTTCGTGTTCGCCTTCTTCGGGCGGCCCATCTGGTACTGGCTGATCGCGACGCGGATCCTGCTGCTGCCGGTGATCGCGGGGATCGCCTACGAGGTGATCCGCTTCGCGGGCAAGCATGCGGGCAACCGAATCCTGATGACCCTGCTCGCGCCGGGTCTCTGGCTGCAGCGTCTCACGACGCGCGAGCCGACGCTCGACCAACTCGAGGTCTCCATCCGGGCCCTGCGCCAAGTCCTCGAGCTGGAAGGTCGAAGCGCCACGCCCGAGGCCGAGCGCGTCGAAGTGATGGCGTAAGCGTGGGGGGAAACCAGGTTTCCCCCCCACGAGCCCCCTTCTTCTTGTCGCAGTAATCGCCGACGGCACTTGGCCTCTCGCCGGGCAAAGCCCGGCTTCGGCCTCGAAATACCGTCTTACCCGAGTCAAAAAGCACAAACGACTGCACATCGCTAGCGTCTGACTCTTCATGGGAACGCGCGCGGCAGGTCTGGCCGCCGTGCTTGCGCTCGCGGCCATGCTTCTCTCCGGGTCGGCTTCGGCGAAGCCGCCCTGGCTCACGGACCTCGCGTTGATCAACCGGGGGATCGACCGCGCCGTCGCGGCGGGCAGGATCGACAGCGCCGAGGCGGCCGACGACCGGGCCGCGGCAGCGGGCGCTGCCAGCGTGTTGCCGAAGCTACCGAGCAGCCGCTACAAGAACCTGGCCGCGGTCGTTCATCAGGTCGCCGGCTTCTGGAAGGGCTACGACTCCCCGCGCGGCCGGACGCTGTTCGGGATGCTCTCGTTCAACACGCGCTGGTTCGCGAGTCACTGGGACCAGAAGGCGGGCACGGATGCCGTCGACTACTCGGACGGCACCTGGTACCGCGCCTTCCCCGGGATCGGCTTCCAGTTCCACCCGCTCGAGAACTTCGGGAAGCTGAACAACTTCGTCACCCAGAAGAACACGACTCGGGCTGAGCAGCTCGCGCAGGCGCTGATCGATCGCAGCGTCGTGCGCGCCGGCGGCCTCGCCTGGGAGTACTACTTCAGGTTCGAAGGCGGCCAGCCGCCGTGGATCTCGGGGATGGCCCAGGCGGTGGCGGCTCAGGCGCTTTCGCGCGCGGGGACGCTCCTGGCTGACCCGACCCTGACCGCTGCGTCTCAGCGTGTCTACAAGACGGTGCCATCGCTGACTCGTAGCGCGTCCACGGGGCCGTGGATCCGGCTCTACGCTTTCAACGACGACACGGTCTTGAATGCTCAGCTGCAGACGATCCTCTCGCTGCAGGACTACGCGACCCAGACCGGCGATCAGACCGCCACGAATCTGGCCTCTCAGCTCCAGACCGCGACCGTCGGCCTCCTGCCGCGCTTCGATACCGGTTACTGGTCGCTGTACTCGCTGGGAGGCGTCGAGGCGCCTCTCGACTACCACAAGTTCGTCGTGCGGCTGCTGACGACTCTTTCGAAGCGGACGAAAGATCCCACGCTGACGACGTATGCACAGCGGTTCTCCGACGATCTGAAGGAGCCGCCGGTCGTCAATGACGGCCCTGCGCCGGGCGCGATCTATCCGTGGCCGCAGGACGGCTACCGCGACTATGCCCGGTACGTCTTCTGGGTCTCCAAGCGCTCGACCGTGCGGTTGCAGATCATCCACGCCGGCAAGCCGGTCGTCGTCACGCGTGGCTGGCACTCGGTCCTCTGGAACCCGGGCCGGATCGAGCCCGGCCAGTACACGCCGACCTTGCACGCGGTCGACGTCGTCGGCAACGCATCCGATACCCAGCTCGCGCCCGTGGACGTGCGCCGCGACACGCAGGCACCCAAGGTCAACGCCGCGCTCGCGGGCCGCAGGCTCTACTGGCGGGCCACTGACGACGCCTCGCCGTGGGTCGCTCTGCGAGTCGTGATCAGGCGGCCGGGCGCTGTTCGGACGCTCTGGCTCGGCAAGCAGAGCTTTCGCGGCTCCGCGCTGCTCGTCGCGCCGCGCGGCCTGTGGACCGCGGTCCTCGCCGCGGCTGACTCGTCGGGAAATACGACGCAGGTCCAGCTCGGGTCCCTGCGCGGACGGCCCGGCTAACCTCTTCTCCATGGCAGCGATGCAGGACCTCGTCGAGGAGGTCGAGCGCTCCTACGCCGAGACGCAGGAGCGTTTGTCCGATCCCTCGGTCTACAACGATCACCGCGAAGCGGCGGAGGTCGGCCGACGCCTGAAAGAGCTCGAGGCGGCGCACAAGCTCGCACAGGAATGGCTGGAGGTCTCCTCCGACCTCGAGGCGGCGCGGGACGATGGTGACCTACGGGAGCTCGTTCCGGAGCTCGAGGAGCGGGTCGACCGGCTCGAGCAGGACCTCAAGCTCGCCCTCGTCGAGACGGATCCGGCCGACCGCAAGGACGTGATCGTCGAGATTCGCCAGGCTGCCGGTGGTGACGAGGCGGCGCTCTGGGCTGGCGACCTCTTCCGGATGCTGACTCGCTACGCCGAGCGGCGAGGGTTCAAATGGGAGCAGCTCGAGGCGAGCCCCAACCCGACAGGCGGCTTCCAGAGCATCAGCTTCGCCGTCAAAGGCGACGGCGCCTACTCGATCTTCAAGTGGGAAGGCGGCACGCATCGCGTCCAGCGCGTGCCGGCAACGGAGTCGCAGGGGCGGATCCACACGTCGACCGCGACTGTCGCGGTGATGCCCGAGGCCGAGGATGTCGACGTCGAGCTCAATGACAACGATCTGAAGATCGACGTCTACCGCTCGACCGGGCCAGGTGGGCAGAGCGTCAACACGACCGACTCAGCCGTGCGGATCACGCACCTGCCGACGGGCACGGTCGTGGCGATGCAGGACGAGAAATCGCAGCTTCAGAACAAGACGAAGGCGTTGCGCGTCCTGCGGGCGCGGCTCTACGAGCTGGAGCGCGAGAAGCAGGCAGCCGAGCAGGCCGCGACGCGGCGCTCGCAGATCGGGTCGGGCGAGCGCGCGGAGAAGATTCGTACCTACAACTATCCGGAGAACCGAGTCACCGACCACCGCGTAAAGCTGACCGTGCACAACCTCGACCGCGTCCTCGAAGGCGAGCTGGACGAGTTCACCGAGGCGCTGGCCGCGGAGGAACGCCGCCAGGCTCTGGAAACCGCAGCGGTCTGAATGGCCGCGAAAATGGTGCGCATTTTTCGCGGAACTGTTTTCTCCAATCGCTTCGCTCTGGGGCGATTTCAAAATGACAGTCGGTGAAGCGCTCGCCCACGGGACCGGAGTTCTCGCCGAGGCAGGTATCGACACCGCTCGCCTCGAGGCCGAACTGCTGCTCGCGAAGGCCTGTGACGATTGCGCTCGGGCGCTCCTCTACATGGACCTGCAGCGCGAGCTCTCGCCGGAGTCTGAGGAGGGCTACGAGGCGCTGCTCGCCCGCCGGGCCCGGAGGGAGCCGCTCGCGTACATCCTGGGACACTGGGGCTTCCGCCGCCTGACGCTGAAGACGGACGCGCGGGCCCTGGTCCCGCGCCCCGAGACCGAGATCGTCGTCGAGCGGGCGCTCGAGCATCTGAACGGCATGGAGGCGCCGGCTGTTCTCGACGTGGGCACGGGCACCGGCGCGATCGCGCTCGCGATCGTCGACGAGCACCGGCAAGCGCGCGTGACTGCGATCGACGCCTCCGCGGACGCTCTCGCTCTCGCGCGCGAGAACCTCGACCTGCTCGGGATCAACGGGCGGGTCCGGCTCGTCGAGCACGACCTGACCGAAGGCCTCGGGCGGGACGAGTTCGATCTCGTCGTGTCGAACCCGCCGTATGTCGAGCCGGAGGACATCGAGACGCTACAGCCGGAGGTTCGCGATTGGGAGCCGCGGATCGCGCTGGTCGCCCACGGCGCCACCGAAGCAGTGGCCCGCGCCGCGACCCAGGCGCTGCGGCCCGGTGGGTGGGTCGTGCTGGAGATCGCCGAGAACCAGGCCGTCAAGGTTGCCCGCCTCCTGACGGACCTCGGCTACGAGAATCTGAGGATCTCGCCCGATATGGCGGGACGCGACCGCGTGATCGAGGCCCAGTGGAGCCGGTGACGGCCGGAAACGAGGTCATCGAAGACGCGATTGCGGCTCTCCGCTCAGGTCTACCGGTCGTCCTGCCGACCGACACCGTCTACGGCCTCGCGGCGAATCCGTACACCGAGGAGTCGGTTCGCAGGGCGTACAGGCTCAAGGGGCGCGACGATCGGCAGCCGAGCGCTCTTGTCGCGAACGACGTCGACATGTTGCTCGAATGCCTACCCGAGTTGCGAAGCCGCGTCGGGCCGATCCTGCGGTCAGTGGTGCCCGGCCCGCTCACGCTCGTCGTTCCGAATCCGGCCAGGCGCTTCCGCTGGTTGACCGGATCGAGGGCAGACACGATCGGAGTGCGGGTGCCGAGGCTGCCGGAGCCTGCGGCTGAAGTCCTGTCGCGTGCCGGCGCCGTGATGGCGACCAGCGCGAACCTGGCAGGCGGTGCGGACCCTGCGCGGCTGGAGGATGTGCCCGCGCAGATCCTCGAAGGCTGCGCCGTGGCGATCGACGGCGGCGACCTGCCGGGAGTTCCGTCGACGGTGATCGACCTGACGGGTGAGTCGCCCAAGGTGTTGCGCGAGGGTGCGGTGCCGGCGGACGAAGCGCTCGGCCACATTGCCGGCCTCATCGCCGAGTAGCATCCGGGTACCCGACCAGGAGCGCCCGATGGCCGTCGCCGAGCAAACCTTCCAGCACCTTCGAACCGCCGGTCTCACCGACGTCGATCCCGAGATCGCCGAGCTCCTCGGCCGCGAGCTCGAGCGCGAGCGGAATCAGATCGAGCTGATCGCCTCGGAGAACTTCACCTGGCCGAGCATCTTCGAGGCGGTCGGGAGCGTGCCCACGAACAAGTACGCGGAGGGCTATCCCGGCAAGCGCTACTACGGCGGCTGCGAGGTGGTCGACGAGATCGAACAGCTCGCGATCGACCGGGCCAAGGAGCTCTTCGGGGCCGAGCACGCGAACGTTCAACCGCATGCCGGCGCGCAGACGAACATGGCGGTCTACATGGCGGCTCTGCAGCCGGGCGACACGATCCTCTCGCTCGAGCTTTCGCACGGCGGGCATCTCACACACGGGCTCAAGGTCAACTTCTCCGGCCGGCTGTACACGATCGTCCACTACGGGGTCTCGCGCGAGACGAACGTCGTCGACTACGACGAGGTTCTGCAGCTCGCGAAGGAGCACAGGCCGAAGCTGATCATCTGCGGAGGCTCCGCTTATCCCCGCACCGTGGAGGCCGACAAGTTTCGCCGGATCGCGGACGAGGTCGATGCGCTCCTGCTGTGCGACATGGCCCACTTCGCTGGGCTCGTGGCAGCCGGGCTGCACCCGAACCCGGTCGAGCACTGCCACTTCGTCACCTCGACGACGCACAAGACGCTTGCCGGGCCTCGTGCCGGGTTCATCCTTTGCACCGAAGAGCACGCCCAGGCCGTCGACCGCGCCGTCTTCCCGGGAATCCAGGGAGGCCCTCTGATGCACACGATCGCTGCAAAGGCGGCCTGCTTCCGGATCGCGGCGACTGAGGCGTTCCGCGAATACCAGGGCCAGGTTCGCAAGAACGCCGACGTGCTGGCCGAGACGCTGCAGGAAGGCGGGCTCGACGTCCTCACGGGCGGCACCGACACCCACCTGCTGCAGCTCGACTTGCGCTCCACAGAGTGGACGGGCAAGGACGCGGAGGAGCGCCTCGCCGAGGTGAAGCTGACCGTCAACCGGAACACGGTTCCCTTCGACGAGCGGCCACCCACGGTTGCTTCGGGCGTCCGGATCGGCACGCCGGCCGCCACGATGCGCGGCTTCGACGAGTCCGATTTTCGCGAGGTCGGTCAGGTGATCGTCGAGGGGTTGGGCGAGGATCCGGACCTCGGCGCGCTGGCGGCGCGAAGTACAGCGCTCTGTGTGAAGCGGCCTCTGTATCCGGGCTTCCGCGGTTTCACCACCTACGTGGCGTGACCCGACAGCTCACGGTCGTCGAGCACCCGCTCGTGCAGCACAAGCTGTCGTACCTCCGCGACAAGGAGACGCCGACCGTCCATTTCCGCAAGCTCGCGAACGAGGTGACGCTGCTGCTCACCTACGAGGCGACGAAGGACCTGCCGACAGAGCCGGTCGAGATCGAGACCCCGCTCGAGACGATGATCGCGGCGCGCATCTCCGGCAAGAAGGTCGCCGTCTGCCCGGTGTTGCGGGCCGGGCTGGGGATGCTGGATGGCGTCCTCTCGCTCGTCTCGAGCGCCCGGGTGGGCTTCCTCGGGATGTATCGCGACGAAGAGACGTTGCAGCCTGTCGAGTACTACGTGAAGCTGCCGGGTGACCTGGACCAGCGCGATGCGATCGTGCTCGATCCGATGCTGGCGACTGGAAACTCGAGCGTGGCGGCGATCGCGACGGTCAAGGAGGCCGGCGCACGTTCGGTGATGCTGGTCTGCCTCGTCTCCGCGCCAGAGGGAATCGAGCATGTGCACGCCGAGCATCCGGATGTCCACATCGTCACGGCAGCCGTCGACCGCGGCCTCAACGAACGAGGCTTCATCGTCCCCGGTCTAGGTGACGCCGGCGACCGCTTGTACGGGACTCGTTAGGGCTGTAGGGACAGTCCCCAGTCGGGGACTGTCCCTGAAAACGGTCCGGGGCTGCTCGTTCGTTTGGCTCTCGGCTTGGCCGTTGTACGGGACTCGTCAGCGCTGTAGGGACAGTCCCCAGTCGGGGACTGTCCCTGAAAACGGCCCGGATCAGGTTCGGCCCTCGTCTTGGCCGTTGCGGGGGACTCGTTAGCGCTTCAGGGACAGTCCCCAGGCGGGGACTGTCCCTAACAGCTAGTCGGTTCGGCTCTGGGCCCGCCCCGGCGCCAGGAGGCCCGGCCGCTGCATCGCTTCGACCCAGATCGCCCGCGCTTCTTCGCGGCCGGCGCCGCTTTGAAGGCGCTCGATCACCCAGGCTGCGCCGGCGGTGGGGATCTCGCCTTCGATCGCGCAGATGCCCTGGTGGTTCTCCTCGCCGAGCGTCTCGCCAGGACCGGTCAGCACTTCACTCAAAGTCTCGCCGCGGCGGATGCCGAGGAGCTCGATCTCGGTTTCGCCGCCGGGTCCCGCCAGGCGCCAGATTCGCTCCGCCAACTCGCCCACGGTCAGCATCACGGGATCGTGCGGGCTGCAGAGCGGGGCGCCCTCGCCGGCCAGCAAGGCGGCTTGCGCTACGAGGCATGCCGCGTGCGGCATGGTGATCCAGTAGCGCACCATTCCCGTGTCCGTGACCGTCAGCGGGACGCCCGCACGCGCCTGGGCGAGAAAGATCTCGGAGGCCGCGCCGGCCGAGCCGAGCACGTTCACGAGCCGGACAGCCGTCCGCTGAGCGCCGGCGCGCCGCGCGGCGAACGCGGTCAGCTGCTCCATGAATCGCTTTGTCCGTCCGTAGAAGCTCTGCGCGAGTGCGGCCTTGTCCGTCGAGGCGACGACGACAGTCTCGACCCCGGCCGCCTCGGCCGCCCGCAGTACGTTCCACGAGCCGTGGAGGTTCGTGTCGACGAACTCCTCCGGGAAGATCTCGGCCCAGTCGACGTGCTTGTACGCGGCGAGGTGGAAGATGATCTCGGGCTTCGCGGCGGCGAGTTCTCGCTCGAGGCGGCCAGGCTCGCGAACGTCGCAGAGGACGTGGTGGAAGCGGTCGAGCGTCTGCGGATCGCGGGCGCGGCGATCGGCGATCAGCGACGACTCATGTCCGTCCACGAGCGTGACGCGCTCGGGCCGAAAGCCGCCGAGAAAAGTCGCCAGCGCGCCGCCGATCGAGCCGCCTCCGCCGGTGAGCAGGATCCGGCGGCCGCCGAAGCGCTCCTGCAATTCGAGAACCGAGGGCACCGGGTCCCGGCGCTCGAGCACCTGTTGCCAGTCGAACGAATCCGCCGGGACGCGCCTGCGGGCGGCGGGGGCCTCCGCAGCCGGCAACGCGAGCGCCCGTTCGATCGCCTGGTACGCACGCTTCATCTCCACCGAGCGCGCCGGATCGGGCTCGTTGATCTCGGCGACGATGAACGGCACCAGTTCGCCGAGTCTGCGCACGACCGGGTCGAGGTCCAGCTCGCCTGCACCGTAAGGAAGCCCCTCGCCGAGCAGCCCATGTGCATCCGAGACGTGGGCGACCTCGGCGTGGGGGCCGAGCTCTTCGAGGTATCGCTCGAGCTCGAGCTCTTCGTCCCACGGGTGGGCGAAAAGGCCGGGATAGATGGTCGCAAATGACCGAAACAGCGCCGCATGCGAGGTGTCGATCGTGAACCCAAGCTCCGGCATGCGCTCGCGCCAGTCGAGGAGATCACGCCAGTGGCCGCCGAGGGGGGAGAGGTAGACGCCCCCGGTCCGCATCCGCAGGACCGGAGGTACGTTCTCGATCAGCGGATCGACGCCGCGGCTCGAACACGCCTCGGCGTAGAAGCCGAGGAACTCCTCGACGGCGGAGGCATCGACCGCGCCCGAGACCCGGAACTCGTCCGGGGACTGAGGAATGAACAAGTGGATCGTCAGCACGGGCGAGCCGACGCGCGCAGCGAACTCCGCGCTCCGCTCGATTCCTGCGCGCGCTTCGTCGTCGAGCCGGTCGACCCGAACGAATGCGCCGCTCGGCCAGGCGACCGGCGCCTCGGCCGTGACGACCAGGCCATCCGTCGCGTCCCGTGTCACTTCGGCTGCACGGGCAAGCGCGTCGTCGTCGGCGACGTCCTTGGGCATCAACGCGATCTCGATCCCCCGCCAGTCGCCGCCGCCGAGCCGGTCGGCGAGCTGATCAGGCTCGGGTGCCGACTTGAGGAGCGGTATCGCGTTCATTGCCCGCGGTTTAGATTGGATCGCGTGACCCCAGGACGCGTAGCGTAAGTCTTGAGCCAGTCGACATAGCGGCGAATTCCCTCTTCGAGGGACAGGTTCAAGGGTAACGGGGCCTCCGGAGCTGCCAGGTAGCTGTCGTTCTCCCCGGCGGGAAGCTCCCCTCCCGGCGTCTCGATCGGAGACGATGAGCCGACCGCGGCTCGAACGAGCTCCGCAGCGGTCCGCAGCGGAGTCGGCCGGCCGCTCGCGACCAGGAAAGTCTCGTTCCAGCGTCCCTCGGCGACGAGCGCCTCGATCGCCGCGACGGCGTCATCGACGTAGACGAAGTCGCGGCTGCGCTCGGGGTCTCCGCCGATCACGACCGGCTCGTCCTTCAGCGCCCTGGCCGCGAACGACGCGATCGCGCCGGTCGCGCCCTCCCAGGCGACCTGGCCCGGGCCGTAGACCGAAGTGAGCCGGACGACGAGCGTCCGGGCGGCGTGAAGGCGGCAGGCGTCCTCGCCGAGGCGCTTCGAGTGGGCGTAAGGATCGGGTGGCGGGTCGAGCCCCGCCCGGACGGTCGACGGATAGACGAGGCCCGCGTCGTGCTCGAAGCAACCCTCGAGCAGGTTCAAGGTCGTGCCGGCATTCTCGCGCACGGCCCGAGCAGGGTCGGCGCGCGCACGAGCTGGATCTGGGATTCCGGCGAAGTGAAAGACGGCGTCGCAGCCGCGAATCAGCTCGCGCGTTCCGGGATCTCCTGCATCGGCGTGGAGCAGGGGCGCGTCGCCAAGTCCCGCTCGGTCGGGGCCACCCGGCCGTGCGACGCGCGTCACCTCGTGGCCTTGTTGCTCGAGCAGCGCCGAAGTGCGCGAGCCCAAAAAGCCGGTCGCTCCGGTAACGAGGACTTTCACCGGTTCAGATACCCCTCGAGCCGGTGGGCGTACGAGAACGGGGAGACAAATGTGACCGCGGCGTCGCCTCGAGGTTGCTCCCCCTGGGCGAGCGCGGCCACGTCTGCGACGGTGACCGTCTCCGCCGCGACGTTCGCGGTTCCGGGTGTCGCCTCGAGCAGGATCCGCGCAGCGTCGTCGACGTGGACGACGCCGATCGTCGCTCGTCCGCCCTCGTCGAGCGGCAGGTCCTCGCCGGCCGCGGCGAGCCGCCGGAACTTGTCGACCACCGTCTGCGACTCCTCGGCCGCATGCTCGACAGGGCTCGGCCCGTAAACGATCCCGAGCCTCAAGATCGCCAGATCGAATCCGTGCCGCGCCGATTCGATTGCCAGCGCCTGTTCGCCGTAGATCTTCGAGAGGTGCGCGAGATCGCCCTGTGAGCCGTAGGACGTCTCGGGCCCGATCTCGCCCGACAGTCCGCCACCGTAGACATGCAGCGACGAGCCGAAGACGAGCAGCGGGACGCCGGCGTTGCCCACGGCCTCCCCAACGCGGCGCGTCCCAGTGACGTTCGTCTGCTCGGTGTAGTCAGGGTCCCGTTCGGACAGTGGCCGTGACGCCTGGGCCGCGAGCAGGTAGACGACATCCGGCCGTAGGGCCAGCAGCTGGTCGATTCCCTCGCGGATGTCCGCCTTTTCGACGCGAGCGCCGGCCGCGGCGAGTCCGTCGAGTTGGGAGCGCTCGGTCGCGAACCAGTTGTCGGCGAGCACGACCTCGTGCCCCGCAGCGAGCGCGAGCTCACCGAGCTTGGCGCCGATGTACCCGGCCCCGAGGACCAGGAGCTTCATCAGGCTAAATCTGGTGGACGGTCGGCCCGTCCGGGACCGCATGGCGCGTGTCGACGATCAGGCGCGCGTGATCCCAGAGCGGCTGTTCCGAGAAGACGGTGTGCGGCGTCAGCACGACCACGCAGTCGGCCGCGGCCATCTCGCTCTGAGCCCAGTCGACCGACCGGTGCGTCGTCCCGTCGAGCTCGACCTCGGAGACCCACGGATCGCAGTAGCGGACGTCGCCGCCGCGCTGGATCAGCTGCCGCATGATCTCGAGCGAGGGCGACTCGCGCGTGTCGTGGACGTCCGCTTTGTACGCCATCCCGAGCAGCAGCAGCCGTGAGCCCTTGATCGGCCGGCCTGCGTCATTGAGAGCGTCGGAGACCTTCTGGACGACGAAAAGCGGCATCGAAGCGTTGATCTCGTGCGCCGCCTCGATCAGCCGCGCCGAGTAGCCGTACTCCCGCAGTCGCCAGGCCAGGAAGTGCGGCACGACCGGAATGCAGTCGCCGCCGAGCCCCGGGCCGGGGTAGTGCGGCAGGAACCCGAACGGCTTCGAGGACGCGGCCTCGATCACCTCCCAGGGAGAGATCCCGAGCCGGTCGCACATCAGCGCCAGCTCGTTTGCCAGCGCGATGTTGACCGCGCGGAAGGTGTTCTCGTGCAGCTTCGCGGTCTCGGCGACCATTGGGCTCGAGAGGGGCTGGACGGTGTCGACGATTTGCTCGTAAAGGAGCGCCGTGCGGCGCAGGCACTCCTCGGTCACTCCGGCGACGAGCTTGGGCGTGTTCTTGATCGTGTAGGTCGCGTTGCCGGGGTCGACCCGTTCCGGCGCGTATCCGAGGAAGAAGTCTTTGCCCACCTTCCCGCCCGAGCGCCGTTCGAGGATGGGGAGCACGACCTCCTCGGTCGTGCCCGGGTGCGTCGTCGACTGCAGCACGATCAGCATGCCCGGCTTGATGTTCGAACCGACCGACTCGGCTGCGGAGACGATGAAGTTGAGGTCGGGCGTGCGAGTCTTCGAGAGCGGCGTCGGCACGCAGATCGTCAGGGCATCGAGCTCGGTGACGATCGCGTAGTCGGTGGTTGCCCTGAGCGTCCCGTCGAGACCCCGATAGCGCTCTTCGGGCACGTCCACGAGGTACGACTCGCGGTTCTGGACGGCGCGGACGCGGTGCTCGTTGAGGTCGATCCCCGTTACGTCAAAGCCGGTCTCGGCGAAGGCCATGGCGAGCGGCAAACCGGCGTAGCCGAGGCCGACGATGCCGATCGCCGCGGTGCGCTGGGCGATTCGCTCGTCGAAGGTCGTTTCCGGTGAGAGAACCTTGCTCAAGAGGCTGTGCAGGCTAGCAACCTGCCTTGCTGGAACCAGTATCGGCAACGCGGGTCTATTCCTGCAAACGGGACTGGTATAACCGCTAGCAATGTCCTTCCCGGACTCCGTGCACGCGCTCGTTCGCGACACGACCGCGGTCTGGGGGTTCGTGACGGCTGTGGGCATCGTGCTCCTGCTGACGCCCCTCGTGGCGCGCCTCGCTCCGCACATCGGCGGAGTCGACGACAAGCACGACCGCCCGCGCGTCCACGGCGGACGGCCGATCCCCCGCATCGGCGGGCTCGCGATCGTGATCGGGATCACCGTGCCGATGGCCGTCTACATCAAGCCGGAGGGCCGTTACCTCGGAATCCTGCTTGGGACGTTGATGGTCGCCGCGCTGGGTCTGATCGACGACATCAGGGGGATCAATGCGACGGTGAAGATGGTCGGGATCGTCGTTGCCGCGCTGATCCCGGTCGCGGCCTTTGGGATGACGTGGCAGAACGTGGGACTGCCGCTCGTCGGCAACTTCGATCTCGGCTGGGCCGCCTACCCCCTGACCGTCTTCTGGATCGCCGCGCTCGCCAACCTCGTCAACCTGATCGACGGGATGGACTCGTTGGCCTCGGGAATCGTCGCGATCGCCGCAGGCTCCTTCGCGGTCCTTGCGGCCTCGTTCCACCGCGCTGACGCGGCGGCACTGGCTGCGATCATCTGCGGCGCCTCGCTCGCGTTCCTGCGCTACAACATCCACCCCGCGAGGGTCTTTATGGGCGACACGGGAGCGCTCGCCCTCGGCTTTCTACTCGCTTGCGTCGCCGTCCAGGGTGTCCTCAAGACTGCGGCAACGATCGCACTCGTCGGGCCTCTGCTCGTTCTCGCAGTGCCGATTCTCGATACGTCGTTCGTGATCGCCAAGCGGCTCAAGTACAAACGCTCGCCCTTCGCGCCCGACCAGAACCACTTCTACCACCGCTTCATGCGGATCGGCTACTCGCAGCGGCGGACGGCCGCGTACCTGCATCTGTGGGCGCTCCTGCTCGCCGCCTACGCGCTGCTGCTCCGCTTCGAGCCGCCGAGGCCGCTCGGTCACTGGCAGCTCGACAACACGCTGATCGCGCTCGGTGTCGGGCTTGTCGTACTTGCGACCTCAGTCTGGATGGTCTACACGCTTGAGATCCTGAAGTCTCGCCACTTGCAAGTGCTGAGGCGCGGGAAGGTCGCGGAGGACCCCGACCGTGACGAGGCGGTCGAGCCCGCTCTGACCGCCGACGGCCGCCGCTAGAAGGGCACAGCGAGGCGCAACAATTCGGCCGGATCGCGCCGGCCGAGCCGTCGGCGCTCGGTCGCTTTGGCCACAACGAGCTCGGCCGGGTCGCGCAGGAATCGGATTCGGCCCTCACGCTGGAGTTGCTCGTCGACAGCGCCGGGACGTCCCTCGAAGATCGACCAGACCGGCGTTCCCAGAACTGCAGCCTCCCGGATCATCGTCCCGCCGGCCGAGATGACGAGATCGGCCAGTGCGGCAAGGCTGCGGCCGTCGACGGCGCGTTCCGGGACGATCAACGCCGCGTCGAGCTCGCGCAGCCTTTGGCGCTGCTCGTCCGTGCGTGCGAGGACGACGACCTGGGCTCCCTCATCGAGCAACCGCCGCAGGACACGCGGCAACAGCTCGTTCTCGGACCCGCCCAGGTAGAGCGCGTACGACGGTGCCGTGCGCACGACCGCCAGGATGCGATTGGGATCGGCGCCGAGCTCGGCCGGCACCGACTCGTCCGGCTCGAACCTCGACAGGTAGTACTCCTCCTTCAGCCCCGGATAACGAACGAGCTTCGGCGGCCGCGCCCCGTAGCGTTCGACGCGCTCGGCCGGAATCGCGTCCGGGACGAGCACGCGGGTCGCCAGTCGACAGTTGAGCTCGTGCTGCAGTCGGGCCCATTCGTAGTCGAACATCGTGGTGTTCGGTATCCCGAGGAGTCGGCCGACAGGCGGCAGGTCGGTGGAGCCGTGGGCGAGGCCGTAGTCGAAGCCCTCGCCGCGGGCGAACGCGAACGCCTGGGCCGTCCTGGAGGCCGCGGCGAACCCCTTGCCGACCCGTCCGGCGCCGCCGTGGTGCCCGATCGCTGTGTACGGGTGGCCCCAATCGTCGAGCAGCTCGGTGGTGTGCGAGAGCGGTCGCGCGGTCAGCGTCACCTCGTGCCCGCCGGCCTCTAGCAGCTCGACGAGCGGTCGCAGGACGACGACGTGCGCCGGGTTCGTCAGATCCACCCAGACCCGGGCCATTACTCCGGCCGCGGGATCGAGTAGCGGACGACATCGAGCTCGCGATACCGCGCCGAGCCCTCGAGGCTCATGCCGAGCTTCTCCATCACCCTGCGGGAGGCTGCGTTTCCCGGCATCGCGACAGCGACGACGTGGTCGAGGCCGGCCTCCCAGGCCGCCGTGAGCAACGCGGCCCCCGCCTCGCTTGCGTACCCGCGGTTCCAGGCGGACGGAACGACGTGATAGGCGAGCTCGATCTCAGGCCCTTCCCAGTTCAAGGGGTAGAGGCCGACGCCACCAATGGGACGACCGCCTCGGAGCTCCTCGACGGCCCAGAAGCCCCAACCCTCGGCGGCCCGACCGCGCAGCCCCTCCAGGCGGGCGCGCGTCTCGTCGACCGTCGCCTTCGCGCCGCCCGGGATGAACTGCATCGCCTCGGCGTCGCCCCAGAGCTCGTGCAGCGGTTCCGCATCGCGTTCGGGCTCGAAGGGCCGGATCCTCAGACGCTCGGTCTCGAGCGGGAGCTGAATCACGCGGACTCGAGGAAGCGGACGAGGGTATCGCTGTAGCCAGGCGCGCGGGGAATGCTATGACCGGCGCCGGGCACGATGGCCCGTTGCGCGCCGAGCCGTTGCTCGAGGACGTCGGCGACGGCGTCGAAGACCGCGTTGTGCCCTCCGGTGACGACGAGCTTCGGAAACGACCTCTGCGCGAGGTCGTCGAGCGGGATCTTCGCCTCGTGGGGCGGCCGCTCGACCATCGCCGCCCTCGCACCAGCTTCCAGCGCCGGCGGGAGCGGGTCGGCAAGCTTCAGCGAGCTGCCCACGAGCGGAAGGAAGTACGCGAGGTATTCGCGGGGTTCGCCGGGGGCGTGCTCCATCTTCGCGAGAAACTCCTCGACCTCCGGATTCCCTCGCGCAACGCCGAAGGCCGGAGGCTCGTTCACCGTCAGCGAACGCAATCCATCAGCCTGCGCCGCGGCGAGCAGCGAGATCACGCCTCCGTACGAATGCCCGACGAGATGGTCGCCCGGCTGCAGTAGCTCGGCTAGGACGGCCGACTGCTGGTCGAAGTCAGCCCGCTTCAGCGGCGGGTTCGGCGGGTAGCCCGGACGATCGAGAATCACGAGCGTGTAACGGTCAGCCAGCGGTCTGAGCGACTCCCACGTCACGCTCCCGTTGCCGACGCTTCCGTGGACCAAGACGACTCGCGGTCCGGTTCCTACTGTCTCGACGTGAAAGTCGGGCACGTGCGCAAAGATAGACGGCTGCTCGATGAAGCTGCCTCGGCCTCGGTGCGGCCTTGCGAGCAGCGCCTCAGAACGGTGAACAAAGTCCCCCGAAAATCGGCTGTTTTTATGGAGAAAAGCCAAGATGTGGGTGTCACAAGCTCTGCTATGCTCGCGGCGATGGAGCCCACCCGCCGCCCGACGTTTCAGCCGGCGGGAGCAGGCATGCTCCTCGCAGCCACGACCGCCGCTTCTGTCGGCGTCGGCGCGCTGATCGGCTGGGTCGCCGGCAACGCCGGTTACGGGATTCTCGGAGGGGCGATCGTTGGAGTCCCTGCCGGAATCGGCGCGGTCTATTTCCGTTACCGCGAGGCGCTCTCGTGAGGACGACGACGCTTGGCGCGCCGCGTCCGGTCCCCGGCCGTCTGCTCCCCGTCGCAGCTGGGGCAGGGGTGATCGCCCTTGCACTGCCCGTCTTCCTCCTCGCCGACTGGCCCTTCGCCGGCTGGGCCATCGCGGCAATCGTCTGGCTCGGCGTCCAGGGTCTCGGTCTGCTTCTCGCGCGCGTTCGCCCCTCCGCGGATAACCTCGCGGCCTCAAGCGTGCTGGCGTTCGGAATGATGGGGAGGCTCCTGGCGGTGCTGGTCGTGCTCGTGGCCGTTGCGGCCTCGAATCGCACGGTCGGGCTTGCGGCCGCGCTCCTGTACGGACTCGCCTACACCGCCGAGCTCTCCGTTTCGATCGCCAGCTACTACGTTCAGGAGCCGAAGGCGTGAGGCGCGCCCTCGCGATCGCGACGCTCCTTGCGCTCAGCATCCCAGCGCCGGCGTTCGCGCGCGGCACGTTCGATCCGACGACCGAGTTCGAGCAGCACGAGTGGATCCCGATCCACCTCGGCCCGCTGAACCTGTCGATCACGAAGGCTGTCGCGTACCTGCTGATAGGCACGGCGCTGACGATCCTGCTCGGGCTCTTCCTGATGCGGGCGCGACTTGCGCTGCTGCCCGATCGGCGCCAGACCATCGGCGAGGCCCTCTACGAGATCGCGCAGACGCAGATCGCCGAGCAAGGCCTGCCCTCGAAGGCGATCGGCCTGTGGTTCCCATATGTCGCCACGCTGCTGCTCTTCATCCTCGTGGTGAACCTGATCGGCTTCATCCCGCTGCCGCTGACCGGGGAGACCTGGCACGGCATCCCGGTCTGGGGCATCTACGCGGCGACTTCCTCGCTCTCGGTCACGCTCGCGCTGGCGCTGCTGACCTTCGTGTTCACACACTTCGAGGGCATTCGCTGGAACGGGCCTGTGCGCTACTTCAAGAGCTGGATCCCCGACGCGCCGAAGCCGCTGCTCGCTCTGATCGTGCCGCTCGAGGTGCTGGGCCAGTTCATGCGCCTGATCTCGCTCTCCGTCCGACTCTTCGCGAACATGCTGGCGGGGCACATCCTGATCCTGACCTTCATCGGCCTTCTCTTCATCCTGCAGTCGGTCTACCTCGCCGTCCTCGTCATCCCGGTCGCGGTCCTGTTCTACTTGTTCGAAGTCATCATCGTCGTCGGGATCCAGGCGTTCATCTTCGCGGCCCTGTCAGCCATCTACATCGGCTCGGCGATCGAGCCCCAACACTAGGAGGACCATGAGCACTCTTCTCGCTGCCACCTCCGGCGACGTCACAAAAGCCGGCAAGGCGATCGGGCTCGCCCTCGGCGTCGGCCTCGGCGCGCTTGGCGCGGGCGTCGGCATCGGCAACATCTTCGGTTCGATGATCCAGTCGGTTGCACGTCAGCCGGAACTCCGCGGTGAGCTCCAGGGGATCCAGTGGCTCGGCTTCGCACTGACCGAGGCCGTCGTGTTCTACGGCCTGCTCGGCTCGATCCTGGCCTACGTCCTCGTTTAGTGGCAACCCAGGAGAACCGCTGATGGTGCTCGGCTCCAACCCGCTGATCCAGGTCACGCCGGGGCTGATGATCTGGACGATCGTCTGCTTCCTGATCGCGCTCTTCGTGCTGAAGAGGTACGCCTTCGGGCCGATCCAGAAGCTGATCGACGAGCGGCGCGAGCGGATTCGCCGCGCGCTCGACGAGGCCGACGAGGCGCGCGACGAGGCGCGCACGCTGCTCGAGGAGCACCGCAAGCTGATCGGACAGGCGCGCGGCGAAGCCGAGGAGATCCTCTCCGAGGCCCGTCAGGTCGCGAAGGGCATGCAAGAGCGCGTCAAGGAAGAGACCGAGGCCGACCGGCAGCGGCGCCTCGAGGAGACGAAGCGCCAGATCGAGGCCGAGACGCGGCGTGCGCTCGAGGCGATCAGGTCAGAGGTCGCCGAGCTCAGCCTCGTCGCCGCCGAGAAGGTGACGCGCAAGTCGCTCGACGACAAGGACCAGCGCCGCCTGATCGACGAGGCGATCGGCGAGCTCGACTTCAGCGTCCTGGAGCGGAACGACTAGTGGCCCTCCTTGACTATCGCGGGGAGCGCCGCTAATGGCGTCGCCCCAGCGCACGTACGCCCGAGCCCTTTACGAGGCCGCGAAGGAGAAAGACCGGCTCGATGCGGTGCGCGAGGAGCTCGGCGACTTCGTCGAGGCTCAGCGCCAGGTCCCCGAGCTGCGCGAGCTCCTGCGGAATCCGCAGCTCGACAAGAGCGTCAAGGCCTCCGCTCTCGAGGAGCTGCTCGGTGGTGACGAAGACCTGGTCCGCAACTTCCTGCTCCTGCTCGCCGAGAAGAACCGCGCCGGCGAGATCGAGGAGATCGCGCGCGAGTTCGACCGGCTGGTTGCCCAGGCAGAGGGAATCCTCGACGTCGAGCTGACCACGGCCGTCGAGCTCTCCGACCAGGAAGCGCGTGATGTGATCACGCAGATCGAAAAGGCTTCGGGCCGCAAGGTCGAGGCGACCCAACGGGTCGACCCCAACCTGATCGGCGGCCTCGTACTACAGGCGGGCTCGCTACGCCTCGACTCGAGCGTGCGCGGCCGGCTCGACCGGCTTCGCCAAGAACTCACGACAAGGAGATAACGCTTTGAAGCTACGGCCAGAAGAGATCACCTCGATCCTCAAGCGAAGGATCGAGGAGTACGACGTCGAGACCGATCTCGCCGAGGTCGGGAGCGTGCTCGAGGTCGGCGACGGCATCGCCCGCGTTTACGGGCTCGAGAACGCCGTCTCGCTGGAGATGCTCGAGTTCGAGCACGGCGTCACCGGCCTCGCGCTCAACCTCGAGGAGGACAACGTCGGCACGGCGCTCTTCGGCGAGTGGGAGCACGTCAAGGAAGGCGAGGTCGTCAAGCGGACCGGCCGCGTGACGAGCATCCCCGTCGGTGAGGCGCTGATCGGCCGAATCGTCAACCCGCTCGGCCAGCCACTCGACGGCCAGGGCCCGATCGAGACGACCGAGTCCCGCCCGATGGAGTTCAAGGCTCCCGGCGTCGTCGACCGCCAGCCGGTGAAGGAGCCGCTCCAGACCGGCCTCAAGGCGATCGACGCGTTGATCCCGATCGGCCGTGGCCAGCGCGAGCTGATCATCGGCGACCGCGGCACGGGCAAGACCGCGATCCTCGTGGACACGATCCTGAACCAGCGCGACCAGGACATCTTCTGCATCTACGTCGCGATCGGGCAGAAGGAATCGACGGTCGCACAGGTCTACGAGCGCCTGAAGGATGCCGGCGCCATGGACTACACGACCATCGTCACGGCCGGAGCTGCCGAGGCTGCCCCGATCAAGTGGATGGCCCCATACGCGGGCTGCGCGATGGGCGAGTACTTCCTCTACCAGGGCAAGCACGCGCTCTGCATGTACGACGACCTCTCGAAGCACGCCGACGCGTACCGGCAGATGTCGCTGCTCCTCCGCCGGCCGCCGGGCCGCGAGGCCTATCCCGGCGACGTCTTCTACCTGCACTCGCGCTTGCTCGAGCGCGCCGTGAAGCTGTCGGATGAGCTCGGCGGGGGTTCGCTCACCGCGCTGCCGGTCGTGGAGACACAGGCCGGCGACGTGGCGGCTTACATCCCGACCAACGTGATCTCGATCACCGACGGGCAGATCTTCCTGGAGTCCGAGCTCTTCTACTCGGGCGTGCGCCCGGCCATCAATGTCGGCATCTCGGTCTCCCGGGTCGGGGGCAACGCGCAGACGAAGGCGATGCGCTCTGTCGCGGGGCGCCTGAAGCTCGACCTCGCCCAGTACCGCGAGCTCGAGGCCTTCGCCCAGTTCGGCTCCGAGCTCGACCAGGCGACGCAGAAGACACTGGCGCGGGGCGAAAGGATGGTCGCGACCTTGAACCAGCCGCAGTACCAGCCCTGGGCTCTGGAGGAGGAGGTCGCCGCGATCTTCGCCGGCACGGAGGGCTTCCTCGACGGCATACCAGCCGACCAGGTGCCGCGCTTTCAGGACGAGTTGCGCGAACACCTACGCACGGAACGTTCGATCTACAACTCGATCCAGGAGGAGAAGGTTCTCGCCGACGACGTGGCGGAAAAGCTTCGCAAGGAGATCGAGAAGTTCGCCAATACCTTTGCGGTCCAGGAGACGTCGCTCACAGGCGGATAAGTGGCCACAGTCCAGGACCTGAAGCGGCGGATCCGCTCCGTCGGCAATACGCAGAAGATCACTAAGGCGTTTGAGCTAGTCGCCTCGGCACGGCTACGGCGGGCCCAGGCCCGTATCGAGGCTGTGCGGCCCTATGCCGACCGGATGCTCGAGCTGATGGGCGTCACCGCGCGCGCGGCCGGCTCGGTACGGCTGCCGTTGCTCGAGCGCCGGGAGGACGTGAAGCGGGTAGCCCTGCTGCCGATCACCGCCGACCGAGGTCTCGCCGGCGCCTTCAACGCGCAGATCCTGCGGCGGGCGTTCGCACTCGAACGCGAGCTCCGAGGGGAGGGGGTCGAGGTCAGCTGGCTCGTCGCCGGCCGCCGCGGCCGTTCGAGTCTGACCTTCCGCGGATACGAGGTGATCCAGGCCTGGCAGGGGTTCAGCGAGCGACCGGAGTACGCCGACGCTCAGGCAATCGCCCGGCGGGCCGCCGAGCTGTACGCGAACGAAGAGGTCGACCGCGTCGTCGTCATCTACAACCATTTCCAGTCCGCGCTCGTCCAGCACGTCACCGTCCAGGACCTGCTGCCGATTCCGGAGAAGGTGGTTCGAGGCGGCGAGGACGAGGCAGCGGAGGCGGCCCTACGCGGCGACTTCATCTATGAGCCCGAGCCCGAGCAGATCCTCGAACGCCTGCTCCCGGTCTACGTCGAGACCGAGCTCTATCGCGCCCTGCTGGAGTCCGCGGCCTCGGAGCAAGGGGCGCGAACGACCGCCATGCGCAACGCGTCGAGCAACGCCAGCGAGCTGATCGCCAGCTTGACCCTGGCGATGAACCGCGCCCGCCAGGCAGAGATAACGCAAGAAATTCTCGAAGTCGTCGCGGGCGCCGACGCTCTGACCGGCTAACCAAAAACGCCCGCCAATCGTCTTAGTCAAGGAAGGCCGGGGGGAAACCCAGGCTTCACCCTATAATCAGGCAACCCGTGGCGACCGAGCAGAAAGAGCGAGAACTCGTCGGCTCGCAAGCCGGTCTCGCGTCTGCGGTCGCGGTCGAGTCACACGGCGAGTTCGGCGATGTCGAAGCGGTTCGCGCACGCGGGTACTGGGAGCAGGTCTGGCGGCGCTTCCGGCGCGACAAGGTCGCGATCGGCAGCGGCGTCTTCATCATCCTCTTGATTTTGGTTGCCGCGGTCGGCGGCCCGATCGCCAAGCACTTCCTCGGCCACGGGCCGAACGATCTCAACCTGGATGCAGGCAGCCACGGGATCGACGCATTGCCGGTCGGTCCCTGGTCGCACGTTCCATGCTCGGGGTTCGCGGTCCCGCCCGCGGGCTGCGTCGGCCACCCGGCGGGCCACCAGCTTTACATCCTCGGCGCCGACGGACAGCTTGGAAACGACGAGTTCCTCCGCCTGCTCTACGGGGCGCGGGTCTCGCTCGAGGTCGCCGTCCTCTCGACCCTCGGGGTCATGGTGATCGGGATCATCCTGGGAACGATCGCCGGGTACTACCGCGGCTGGATCGACACGGCGATCTCGCGGGTGATCGAGCTGACGATGGTCTTCCCGGCGTTGCTGTTCATCATCGCCTTGAGCGCGACGGTCGGCCCGCAGCTGAACCACATCACGCTAGGAGTTTTCGCTCCAGGAGTGATCACGCTGGTGATCGTCTTCAGTCTGTTCGGCTGGTTTTATCCGGCGAGGATCATGCGGGCGCAGGTGCTCTCGCTGCGCGAGAAAGAGTTCGTCGAAGCCGCGCGCATGATCGGTGCGAGCGACACGCGAATCATGCGTTCGCACGTCGTCCCGCACCTGATCGCGCCGATCATCGTCTACTCGACCCTGACGGTCGCGACCTACATCCTCCTGGAGGCCGGGCTTTCCTTCCTCGGGTTGGGAATCAACTCGGCCATTCCGAGCTGGGGCAACCTCCTCTCGACGGGCCCGCAGTACTACCTGACGCAGCCATGGCTGATGGTTTGGCCCGGGCTCGCGATCCTGCTGACGACGCTCTCCTTCAACCTGCTGGGCGACGGCCTTCGCGACGCCTTCGATCCTCGAGCGTCCCGCTAGAAACGCCCTAACCAAACCGAGCCACAGACGTCACAAAGATCGTGCAGAAGTTCTGTGGCCGGACTATTGTGCCGGCCTTGTTACAGCGGAAAGGAGTCAGATGTATAAGCGACTGACGCTCTCGCTTGCCATGTTGGCGGTGGGAGCGGCGATGTTGGCGGCATCGGGCATCGCGAGCACAGGGAGCGCTCACAAGCAGGGCGCGTCCCAGGGCTCGGTTGCCAAGCAGGGCGGCATTCTGAAAGCCAGCCTGTTCGCCGGCATCGAAAACATCGACCCGCAGCGCTCGTATTACGTGCCAGAGTGGCAGTACGAGTGGCTGACGGCTCGGCCTCTACTGAACTTCGCCCACGCTACAGGCGGCCGCGGTTACCGGCTGCTCAACGAGGGTGCTCAGAGCTACACCGTCTCGAGGGACGGAAAAACGTACACCTTCCACCTTCGCCACGGGATGAAGTTCAGCAACGGCACGGCGATCACCGCGGCGAACTACAAGCACACGTTCCTCCGGGTCCTGAACCCGGCGGTCGGGTCGCCGCTCGCGTCGTTCCTGACCGACCCGGTTTCCGTGAACATCAAGGGCGCCCTGGCCTACAACACCACCGGTAAGGGCTCGGTCTCCGGCATCGCAACGAAGGGCAAGTACACCTTCATCATCAAGCTGGTGTCAGCGAACGCGCTGCTTCCGACGCTGGTCGCGCTTCCGCCGACCGGTGCGGAGCCGACGAACCTCCCCCTGACGCCGATCACCTCGCCGAAGGTGCTGCCGTCAGGTGGTCGCTACTACGTCGCCAGCTACACCCCTGACCGGCAGATCAAGATCCGGCTGAACAAGTTCTACAAGCCGCTCGGCGCAGCTCCGATGCCCGGCAACCTGGCCGGGATCGACTACACGATCGGCATCCAGCAGGACCAGGCGCTTCTGCTGACTGAGAAGGGCCAGCTCGACTGGCCGGCGGACGGTCTTGCACCGACGGCTTGGGGCCAGCTCTTCGCGAAGTACGGCACGAAGGGTCGCGCTCAGGTGTTCTCCACGTCGGTCTCCGACTACGTCACGATGAACACCTCGAAGGGCGTCTTTGCCAACCTCGCCGCACGTAAGGCGGTCGAATACGGCATCAACCGCAATTCGCTCGTGAAGATCCGTGGCCCAAGGGCCGGTTATCCGCAGTGCTCGCTGCTGACGCCTGCGATCCCCGGGTACAAGAGGTGCACGGTGTACCCGACGAACAAGCAAGACATCGCGAAGGCAAAGAGCTTCTCGAAGGGCCACACGGGCCACATCAACTACTGGTATACGGCCTCGACGACCGGGACGCTGATCCAGCGGCTCGCTTCGTCGCAGCTCAACGCAATCGGCTACAACAACATCGACTACAAGCCCTTCCAGAGCGGTCTGTTCACGGCGCTCGGAAAGAAGGGGAACGACTACGACTTCGCGATCGTCGGCTGGTCCGCGGACTTCCCGGATCCGTACGACTACATCAACAAGTTGCTGTCGGGTCAGACGATCCAGGACGTACAGAACAACAACACGTCCTACTTCAACAATGCGGCGGCCAACAAGCTGATGAACAAGGCCGCAGCACTCAAGGGCGCTGCGCGCTACAGCGCGTACGGCAACCTCGACACCACGATCCAGAAGAACTGGGCACCGATCGCTGGAATCGACAACCGCAACGACCGCGAGTTCTTCTCTTCTCGGGTCGATACGAAGTCGATCGTCCAGTCGCCCATCTACGAGATCGATCTCGGGAAGCTGGCGCTCAAGTAAGGAGCTCGTCGCTCTAAGACGGCTCAACGACGAGGCGCCGGCCCACAGAGGGCCGGCGCCTCGCCTCGTATAAACTCGTTCGGGGGTGGCGGTGGGATGCTTCGGTACCTGATCAGGCGAATACTCTGGGCGGCCGTCCTGTTCTTCGTCGTCACGCTCGTGACGTACGTCATCTTCTTCCTCGTTCCGAACGACCTCGCCTCGAAGGTCGCCGGACAGGGCTCGAGCCAGGCGCAGCGCGCCCGGGCGATCCACTACCTTGGGCTCGACCGCCCCGTCTACGTCCAGTACGGAAAGTTCATGTGGCGGTTGATCAAGCCGGTGCCGGTTCACGTCGCCGGTGTGCCTGTCTTTGTTCTTCCCCAGGGCGACCTCGGGCGATCGTTCGTACGGGCAACGCCCGTTTCCACGCTGATCCTCAGCGCTGCGCCGGTCACCGCCTCGCTCGTCTTCGGAGGCGTGATCATGTGGCTGCTGATCGCGCTGCCGGTCGGCATCCTCTCGGCGCTGAGGCCACGATCCCTCTTAGACAGGGCATCCATGACCTTCGTCCTGATCGGGATCTCGGCCCATCCAGTCTGGATCGGGCTGATCTTTGCCTATGTCTTCGGGTTCAAGCTCGGGTGGTTCCCGATCTCCAATTACTGCGACTTCTTCAACCCCTCAACCGATTGCGGTGGACCCGTGCAGTGGGCGTACCACATGTTCCTGCCCTGGCTTACGTACGCGATCCTGTTCGCCGCCCTCTACGTGCGAATGATTCGCGCGAACGTGATGGAGGCGATGAACGAGGACTACGTGCGGACCGCGCGCGCGAAAGGCGCGCCCGAGTCGCGCGTTCTTCGGTCGCACGTTCTACGGAATGCATTGCTGCCGGTGGTCACGATGCTCGGCATGGACATCGGCATCGGGCTCGGCGGCGCGATCTTCACGGAGACGATCTACAACCTGCCCGGGCTCGGCAAGCTCGCGCTCCGCGCGATCGGCGATACGGATCTTCCGATCGTGATGGGGGTGGTCGTCTTCGCGACGTTCGCGATCATCATCTTCAACCTGTTGATCGACCTGCTGTATGCCTGGATCGATCCAAGAATCAGGCTGAGTTAATGCACTCCAAGCACCGGAGGGGGCGCTAGTGCTCCTCGAAGTCAACGACCTGAAGACCTACTTCCAGACCGACGACGGCATCGTGAAGGCGGTCGACGGCGTCAACTTCAGTGTCGAGAAAGGCAAGACACTCGGGATCGTCGGCGAGTCGGGCTCTGGCAAGAGCGTCACCTGCCTGACGATCATGGGCCTGAACGCGAAGAAGAACACGATCACCAGCGGTGAGGCCCTGTTCAACGGGGAGAACCTGTTGACTGCCGGCTCGCGCCGTCTGCGCGAGATCCGCGGCAACGACATCGCGATGATCTTCCAGGACCCGATGACCTCGCTGAACCCGGTCCACTCGATCGGCACCCAGCTCGTGGAGGCGGTCCAGCTCCACCAAGACGTCTCGAAGAAGAGTGCGCGTGCACGTTCGGTCGAGTTGCTCAAGGCGGTCGGAATTCCGCGCGCCGATCGCCGCATGGACGATTACCCTCACCAGTTCTCCGGGGGAATGCGCCAGCGCGCGATGATCGCGATGGCGCTCGTCAACGACCCCGACCTCTTGATCGCCGACGAGCCGACGACGGCGCTCGACGTGACGACGCAGGCGCAAATCGTGAATCTGATGAAGAGCCTGCAGGATGAGTTCGGCAGCGCGATCATCGTCATCACACACGACCTTGGAGTCGTCGCCGAGACTGCGGACGACGTTCTCGTCATGTACGCGGCGCAGGTCGCAGAGCAGGCCCCGGTCGAAAAGCTGTTCAACCGGCCTCATCACCCCTATACGTGGGGACTGCTCGGGTCGCTTCCCCGACTCGACGCCGATGTCGACCGCCTCGTTCAGATCCCCGGCCAGCCGCCTTCGCTGCTCAGGCCACCGAGCGGCTGCCGTTTCCACCCCCGCTGCCCGTATGTTTTCGAGAAGTGCAAGACGGTCGACCCCCCGCTCGTCGGCATCTCCGACGATCCGTCGCATCTACAGGCGTGCCATCTGGACGAAGAGACCAAGGATCGAGAGGCCGCCAAGCTGCTCGCAACGACGATGGCCCAAGCCTCCTAAGGCACTAACCATGGCCGAAGACCTGCTCGTCGTCGAGAACGTCAAGAAGCACTTCCCCGTTACCCGCGGGATCATCTTCCAGAAGCAAGTCGGGGCGGTCAAAGCCGTGGACGGCGTCAGCTTCTCGGTCAAGTCGGGGGAGACCCTCGGGATCGTGGGGGAGTCCGGCTGCGGGAAGTCGACGCTGGCGCGCTGCATCATGCGGCTACTCGATGTGACCGACGGCAAGATCGTGTTCGACGGCCGCGACATCTCGAACCTGTCTCGCCCGGCGATGCGGCCGATCCGGCGCGAGATGATGATGATCTTCCAGGACCCGTACGCCTCGCTCAATCCGCGCAAGCGCGTCGGTGCCATCGTCTC